>Ga0114916_1000802_pt1 | contig 19584 bp, 15 predicted proteins | sample MalvirAntarct_66_FD_83501 | JGI IMG/M metagenome (GOLD analysis project Ga0114916, IMG submission 83501) | Marine viral communities from the Global Malaspina Expedition - Malaspina viral metaG Antarct_66 | ecosystem: Environmental > Aquatic > Marine > Oceanic | place: West Anvers Island... | reverse complement strand
CGCCCTGGCATTTGATTTGTCATTGCCACCTATCGACACAGCCCCCGTGCCTGAAATCACTGTGACGCTGGACAACGTCAATCGTGAGATTGTCCGCCATCTGGATGCGGCAGCCGTTTCTCAGGACAAGATCGAAATCACCTATCGGCCCTATCTATCGACAGACCTTGAAGGGCCGCAGATGGATCCTCCGATCACGTTGGTGCTGACCGAGGTTGAGGCCAATGCCCTACAGGTGACAGGTCGGGCCCGAATGCTGGATATCGGCAATAAGGCCTTCCCAAGCGAGACCTATACGGCCAAGCGGTTTCCGGGGCTGACCCGATGAAGCACTGGGCCGAAACCTATATTGGAATTCCTTGGGCGGCAGATGGCGAAGGGCCGGACAGTTTTCACTGCTGGGCGTTCGTCTGTTATGTGCAGCAAGGTGAGTTTGGTCGAAAGTTGCCAGCCATCCCAAATCCTGAAGACCTTCTCGCGATTGCTAGGGGTTTTCGTGACCATCCTGAGCGCAAACGCTGGGATCTCGCCCAAGACCCAAAAGAAGGTGACTGCGTTCTGATGCGCCAGGCCCGATATCCGATCCATGTCGGTATCTGGCTGGATGTGGATGGAGGCGGTGTTCTCCACTGCGCCCAGGAAGCCGGTGTTGCCTTTCAAAACCTTGCGTCTCTGTCCGCCAATGGCTGGCGGGTTGAGGGCTGTTACCGATTTGTTGGAACCGATTGATGCTCGCTGCTGTCACCCTTGTCAGAAACCCGTTCTATCCAGAACGGGACCGAGAGGTGCGTCCGGTCCTGAGCACGGTCACGGTTCGTGGGTGGTTAACTGGTCAGGGCATCAAAGACTTCGATCGCCCGACTATCTGTTTCTTTAACGGCCAGGCTGTTTTGAGAGCTGATTGGGCAACCACGTTCATCAATGACGGTGACGTGGTTGCCTTTGTGACCCTGCCTCAAGGGGGCGGTGGTGGCGGCGGTGGGGGAAAGAACCCGCTGCGCACCGTCCTGTCGATTGCGGTGATGGTGGCCTCTTTTGCTCTTGGCGGTCCTCTGGGTGCGGCCATGGGTATTTCGGCCAATGCTGGGGCAGCTTTTGGCATTGGTGCAGGCGTTCTCCAACAAGCCATCGGCGGTGCGATTATTTCGTTGGCAGGGATGGCGTTGATGAATGCCGTCGTGCCTGCGCCCAAGCCATCCGTACCGTCCTTGAGTTTTGGATCCGTTGGTGCGCCACCGGCACCGAGCCCGACTTACTCTTTGTCGGCCCAAGGCAACGAGGCACGTCTCGGTCAACCGATCCCGGTTCTTTATGGCCGTCATCTGATCTATCCCGATCTCGCGACCCAACCTTACCAGGAGTTTGTAAATAACGAGCAGTATCTGTTTCAGCTCCATGTGATTGGCCAGGGTGAATTCGATCTTGAGCAGGTGCGCATTGAGGACACGCCCATTGCGTCTTTTGAAGAGGTAGAGACGCAGATTGTAGGGCCGGGTGGCAGTGTCACCCTGTTTGAAACCGACGTGGTCACGGCACCCGAGGTCGCGGGGCAGGAATTGCGTAGTACTGGTGACGGCGGGGACTGGATTGGTCCGTTTACAGCCAATCCCGCCGAGACCAAAGCCGGTCATATCGGCATCGATGTGGTATTGGCCCGGGGGCTCTATTACGCCAATGACAGTGGTGGACTTGATGCCCGCAGTGCCCAATGGGAGGTTCAGGCCCGCACCATTGATGACGAAGGTCTGCCTATCGGTAATTGGTCGTCGCTGGGTACAGAGAGCTATACAGCTTCAACCAATTCGGCGCTCAGGCTCAGCTATAAATACGCCGTTTCGTCTGGGCGCTATGAAGTGCGGATGATCCGCCTTGATACGATTGACACCTCATCGCGTGCCGGTCATGAGCTCCGCTGGGGTGCTGTCCGCTCGTATCTGAACGGCACACCGGAATTCGGTGATGTAACGCTGTTGGCCGTCAAGATGCGGGCGACTGATAACCTGTCTCAGAGATCATCTCGCATGATCAACTGTGTGGTCACCCGGAAGCTCTCGATCTGGACCCCTGAAACCGGATGGTCATCGCCTGAACCGACACGCTCCATTGCCTGGGCCTTTGCTGACGCCTGCCGGGCGTCTTACGGGGCTGGCTTGGCTGAGGCCCGAATGGACCTTCAGGCTTTGGCCGCATTAGATCAAATCTGGTCGGCAAGGGGCGATACCTTCGATGGGGTTTTCGACAGCACCATGACGGTCTGGGAAGCCCTGATCCGTATTGCCCGTTGTGGACGGGCCGTTCCCGTATTGCAGGGCGGTGTGGTGCGGCTATTTCGGGATGCGCAGCAGACTTTGCCTGTGGCTATGTTCAGTCCCCGAAATATCGTCAAAGGCTCATTCAAGATCCAATACATCATGCCGGGTGACGATACGGCGGATGCTGTGACCGTGGAGTTTTTCAATTCCCGGACATGGAACCCGGATGAGGTCACGTCCAGTCTTCCGGACAGTGCAGCAGAAAAACCTGCCAAAGTGATGTTATTTGGTTGCACCAATGAACCGCAAGCCAAACGCGAAGGGCTCTATATGGCGGCGGACAATCGCTACCGCCGAAAGCTGGTTTCCTGGCAGACGGAACTGGACGGTCTGATCCCAACCTATGGAGATTTGGTGGCTGTCACGCACGATATGCCGCGATGGGGGCAAGGTGGTGAGGTAGTTTCGTGGGATCCGGAAAATAAAATTTTGGAAGTATCCGAGCCGTTGGAATGGTCGGAAGGCGTCGATCACTACATCGCCTTGCGCCGTCGCGATGGCAGCCCGGCTGGGCCGTTTAAGGTTCAAGCCAATGACGATGACATGAGATCACTGAGGATCTTGGACGTGCTGGATATTGCGCCTTACACCGGGACGGCAGAAGAGCGTAGCCACTTTGCCTTCGGTCCAGGCGAGGCCTGGAGCGCCAAGGCGCGTGTGATTTCTGTCAGGCCCCGTGGCGAACAAGTCGAGATTACGGCGGTCGGCGAGGACGTTCGTGTCCATGAGGCCGATCTAGCTGCCTGAAATTCAATTCAAGGAGAAAGCCTATGAACTGTCCTTCAACGAAGGACGGGCATGTTGTCATGCCTGAGGAAGAATTTGAGCAACTGCTCGAGCTGGCCGCAGAACGTGGTGCGAAACGAGCGCTGGCGGATGTTGGTCTGGTCGACGAGGAAGCGGCTGGCGATATCCGTGATCTTCGCTCCCTGCTCGGCGCTTTTCGGGTGGCCAAGCATACCGCCTGGTCGACCATTGTCCGCCTCGTCACCACAGGAGTATTGATCGCCCTGATGGCAGGGCTGGCGATCAAACTTAAGCTGTTTGGAGGTGGTCACTGATGCCTGAATTCTCTGAGAAATCCATTTCAAAACTGTCCACCTGCCACCCGCTCTTGCAGCGGGTTTTTCATGAGGTCGTACGGGAGTTTGACTGCACCATTCTTGAAGGGCATCGCGACAAGGATCGCCAAAACCAGATGGTTGCTGATGGCAAAAGTCAGGTTCAATGGCCTGATGGGAAACACAATACCGTGCCCTCTCTAGCCGTGGATGTGACGCCTTATCCCATCAAATGGGATGACCGGGAACGCCAGACCTTGTTCGCGGGTTATGTCCTCGCGACCGCCAAATCAATGGGTGTCACGCTGCGATGGGGAGGTGACTGGGATCGCGACACAGAGGTCCGAGATAACAGTTTTGATGATCTTGTTCATTTTGAGATCGTGGAGGGTTGAGCCATGTTGGATAAATTGATCGGTGGAGGTCTGGTCACTGCCGCAGAAGGCGTTGCGAACATCATCGATCGCTTCGTCGAGACCGACGAGGAGAAACAAGCAGCCGATATGATCAAAGCCAAGCTGATGATGAAACCCAGTCTGGCCCAGATTGAACTCAATAAGGTTGAGGCCGGTCACCGGTCAATCTTTGTTGCCGGTTGGAGGCCATTCATCGGCTGGGTTTGTGGCTTCGCACTTGCCTGGCACTTCATTCTGTTCGATCTGCTGAACTGGGTAACAGTCAACTTTTTCCCTCACGTCATTGCACTTCCGGAACTGACTGGCACGGAGACCTTGATTACTGTGCTGTTGTCGCTACTCGGCCTGGGTGCCATGCGCACGGCGGAAAAGTTTGGAGGGAAGGCAAAGTGAGTGTGATTTCCTATATAAGCATCCGGTCGGCGATCTTCGCGATATAGGTGTCTGGTTGGTCGTTCATGAAAAGCACATTCATATCCTCTAGTTCATCCATGGATTTGCCCCAGTTAAGCTTCCCGAAACGTGTGGGCGTAACAATGAAACTGTTGAGGATCACATCCTTGTCGCCCAAGCGTTCTTCAATACCTTTGATTACCTGATGGAATTCTATCTTCTTGTGTCCCGGCCCTTCATGCTGAAGGCCGTGAGGCTCGATGAAGGAAAGATGTTGTTTGCCGTCCTTAACCTGCCAGAGCAGAAAATCCGGATAGAAATTTCCGGCTTCGAAGAAGCCGATGCCACGTCCCCGGCTTTCATTTCTCAGGAGGAATAGTTCGATTCCTTCGCCCTCCAGCCGGGCCTGTTCGCGCTCAATGTAGGTTCGCAAGTCGTCCAAGAATTGAAACTCGCTTTCATTCAACGATACAGGCGCAATCTGGATTTTACTTCCCTTAGCCACGTGGAGGATGGGTTCATAGAGATGATTGCCGAATAAACATCCCTTGAGATCACCTGCTTTCAGAACGCCGACTTTCCGCGTGGTGATGTCGCCAGTGAGCGCCTCAATATCCTTAATCAGCGCCGCTTCATCGGCATCGACAATAAGCTGATATTCGTCGACCTCCGGGAAGTTACCGTCACCGGCTTCGATTTCGCGAAGTTCAAGGCGCGGTTTGAGAAAGGCAGCTTTGCAATAGTTGTAGTACTCCTCAGCATATTTCTGCAGCAGTTCGCAGGCCATCTCCTGCCAAAGCCGGACATTGGCGAAAACGTCGAAACCCATCTTTCCGGACGGCGTGACCAACCGATACCAGGTCGTATCGGCAAGGAGGGTTTGAATAGCAGATTTGTCGATGTTCAGGTTATGCCACGTCCGTTCCCTTTTGAATTTTTCCAAGCGGAAGAACAAATTATCATAATCCAGAAGTGCGAGATGTCCTTTCGTAAAGACAGCGCTTTCCTTCTCTCCCAACCGCCCTCGTTTCTTGGATTCCAGAGACTGAATACGTGGATACCAATCAATCTCGATGATCTTCTCCCGAAGTTTGTCGGGAACTTCGCCGAAGGACGGGACGGCCCCATCCCGCTTGAAATCATATTCTCGACCGTCACCCCGTTTTCGCCTTGGCCGGAGTACCTTCAAGCGTTTGCCAAAATCATAGGTAACCGTAAGTGGCACCGTGTAGACCTGCTTTTGGTCATTTGTTGGGAGCTCTTCTTCTTCGAGAAACTTACGGAAGCGCTCCATGAAGTCCGCTTCGATGCCGAAGACGTTTAGTGTCTCCACATACTGGATGTATTCCGGTTGGTGGGTCGGTGTCGAAAATCCGCTTCGTTGTAAAGACCACTCATGGCCTTTTAGTCGAACGCCGCGCCCGAAGAGCTGGATGATTTGTGCTCCCTCGCTGCGACCGACATGCATAAGTCCCAAGGTGCTGACACGCCAGCAGTCCCAGCCTTCGACAAAACGCTTCGAACCGATCAGCAAATTGATGGGAGAGGACGAAGTGGTAATCTGCCCAAACAATGTGTCAGAAAACTCGGACTCCAGGACGGCAACATTATCAAATTTTCGTTCGGCAATATGGGAGGCCAAGCCACTAGCATCGCCGACATTGATCAGACCAAAGGGTTCCTCAGCCTGACCAACGCGGAGCATGATTTCGTTGTCGTCGCCTTTGATGCGGGCGATCGAAAGCTGGCCGCCGGATTTCGCCTGAAAAAGCTTTTGCAGAATATCCTGCAATAAGTCATCGGCGGACCATCTCTCGGCAGCGACCAGGTGTTGCAGATAAACAAAGCTGCCGGCGAAAATGTCACCGCCATTTTGATCCAGCAATCCGGTGTCCCTTGCCTTACTGGTAAGCAACTGGTCGATCTCGGCCACGGACGCAGCTCGATCCTTCAGAAACGCCGCCAAGAAGCCAATGATCTGCCCCACATCGGAAACCGTCGCCTTCTCCACTTTTGTCCCGGTCGCCTTGGTTACACTTGACCCAACAAAAACCCAAAGAGGTTTCTCCAGATTATACGGCGCGTAATTCACGCCCTTATCTTCATAGAGCTTGAGTTGCTGATAGAAAGACAGGAGACACGCCGTCAGATAAGAAAACTGCAATTCTTCATAGGTCTTGGGCAGGTTGAAAATGCGGTAGTCCTTGCCATAACCGTCTTCATAGAAATAGCGATAGGAATAGTCGAACAGGATGGTTTTGGCGTAACCGGCTTCGATCTCAGGGCGCTTCGCCGCCGTGACGGCTTCTTTGAACGTCGCTGAATACTCGAAGACGAAACCTTTTTCGGATAGCCGCGCCCTGCTTTTGAACCAGCCGCGCTCTTCCTGGCTCCCCATGCCGCGATGGGCCTCATCGACCAGTAACAGGTTCTGGTCGCCCAGGTTCCGCACCGCGATGATGTTCGGGCCATCTTGGTCACCTAACTTGGTCACTTCCGTGAAGTCCACTTGGCGCAGTCCATTCTTGCCGGACGACAACAGATCGCCGCTATCGGTCAACAGCCGTTCGGCTTTGATGCCACTGGCGCGCATCTCCTTTCGGTGTTGTTCAGACAACCCCTCGTTCGGCGTGATCAATACAGTGCGGGTCAGATCATGCCTCAATGTCGAAGCTTCCGCATAGTGCTTGAACTGCAAAAAGTTGACATGCATCAGCAAGGTTTTTCCGGAACCAGTGGCGTTCTGCAGGCAGATTTTGTTCAGGTCGTCAAGTCCATAGGGTGTAATACCTGTTTCATACCCTTGTTCCGTCCAGTAGATGTTGAACGCTTCGACATAACCGTTCAGCCGCTCCAACAAGGCCTCGCGGTCAGAGAAAAAGCGTTCCAGATAAATCTCGGCAAAAAGCAGCGAGAGCCATTGGTAGTATTTCCAGGCAATGGGTCGGTCGCGCTTCTCATTGATCGCCAACGTGTGGCTGACAATATTGTGTTCGTAACGGAGTAAATCCTCCGGCGTAATCGCCGCATCGCTTTGCAGATTGATATCCAGCTCCCGATAATACCGGTGCAGGTTCTCCGCGTTCATGCCTTCCGGTGTGTCCTTGATGACCTTCGCCAGCGGCAACAATGGCCGCAAAGTTCGCTTTCCGTCCTTATGGTCTTTCAAGGGATCAAAGCCAAACAGGCTGACGATCCACTGATTAATAATCAGCTTGTGACCAAATGGGAGCTGCTTTGGTTTTTTTGACTTCGCCGCCATGCATCAATCCTCCACATCCCACATAGCCTGATGGAAGGCTTCTTCGATGAGGCGGACTTTCCACGTTTCCTCAGCCTGGCGTAGGTTCGGCAGGTTGTTGGAGCCGTTGACGTAGATAACGTCGAATTCAGAATCTTGGGTGGAAAGACGGTATTTCTTAAACCATTCATCCAGGACTAGATTGTCCTGTTCCAGATCGCCCGTTAGTTTACGCCAAATTACCAGAGAACGTTCTCGATCCGAATGGTCTCCGGGCGAGCGAAGCGTGTAACCCTCGATCTTGCGCAGCCGCCAAGCGCCGTCGTCCGTTTCTTTCAAATTGCCATCAAGGATCAGTCGGGTATTGCCATCCTCCGGCAGCTCAGGGTCTTTTTCTCTTTTGAACGGCGCATCATATCCGCGCCAACGGTCCAGATGCTCGACGTGCAAGCCGATCAACCAGTTGAAGGTCTCCACCAGATCGACCGCTTTCTCGACATATTCGTCCGTCCCCGGCTTCTTGACCTGAAGCGTGTAAGCTGTTGGATCAACGAACTTTTCAATGTTTAAAAGAGAAGGACTGCCCTTTGACGACTGTTCCAACCAATATCGCAGCATGAATTCACGATTGAAGACTTTATTGGGTGAATTGACGTCTAGCGGTTCAGAAAGCTCCAGATTAAAGACCGTATCTTCGTAACTCTCCAAATGCAGTAATTTAAGTACACGAGGAGCCCGCTGCGCACCTGTCACCATATCGATTTGGGGCTTACCATCCGTCCATTTTGGTGAATAAGATACTTTCTTGATCCTAGGTACGATTACTTCCTCATAGTGAGCACCCATTTCAGCCAAAACAAACTTCCTCGTGCCGCTGTCCTCTCTATTCAGGTTGATAACTGCATGAGCCGTCGTCCCCGAGCCTGCAAAGTAGTCAAATATCAGAGCGTCACTTTTGGAAGAAGAAGCCCGCAAACAATCCTCTACCAGGGTTACTGCTTTGGGAAAGTCAAAAGGCTTTGTTCCGAACAGGTTTTTTAGCTCCGCTGCACCGTAATTTGCAGAAGCGTACTCATTCTTGTCCCACCAAGTCGTCGGGGTCGAGGTTTCATCAATTCTTGTCTTAAAGTCGATACTGATTTTGCCGTCGTCGGCTCGCCTAACCCGGTATTCCGACAGGTCATCTGCCACTCGGGCATGGCCCCTATGCCAATTTTTCTGAAGAATCTCTCCCTCCTTCTGGGCGTCCGGATAGACAACCGTCTCGTCACTCTTTGGTTCCTCCTCAACAACGTACTCACCGAATTCGCCCTTATTTCGGTCCCACGACATAATTGGTATCCGTATCTTATCGTCTGCACTGACAAAGATCGGGTAGTAGAGCTTTGGACGGTCCTTCCTTTGGTCATTGCTCCCGGTTCTAATAAAATTCATCCAAGAAAAATGTCCTTTCTCATCCTTTTTCGGATATCGGGCCAGACGTTTGTCCGTCAGGCCAAGGCTTCCAGGAACAGATTCTGAGCTTTTTCCAAAGAACAAAGCATACTCGTGTGTCGGCGAAAGCGTCGTTCGGGATTTTCTGCTTTGCGGGTTTGATCTAACGGGAGCTGTCCCAAGGTCCCTCGGCATAAACGATGACAAGATCGATTTGAGTTCGGAAATCTGTTCGTCATCGATTGCAGCGCACAAAATTCCGGCAGGTTTCATTAATCGGACTGATGATTCTATTCGGTCAGCTATGAGACTGCACCATGAGGAGCTCTTGTAGTTGTTCTTGTAGAGGATTGCTGATGCATCAGTGTTATAAGGCGGATCGATATAAATGGCATCAATCTCTCCGCCAAGTTTTCTTGAAACAAAATTAATTGCAGAGAAATTCTCAGCACATAGCAATATGCCTTCTATTTTGTCCTCTAAACCCTCAATTTCCGATAGTACTTCCCCAACAAAATGATTGTCGAAATGGATGGTATCGATAAGAAGGCCTGGAATTTGATTCAGGTTAGAATCTGGATCAAGGTTCAAGTTGGTCTGCCAATCCTTGATTTGCCCTGGATTGTTAAGAATTGCGTCATGAAATCTGTCAGGAATTTCGGAGACAGCAATCAGATACCTTGTCTCATATGCAAATCGTCTCTTAAGCCAAAGCCGCTTCTGGAAATCTTCGAGTTGGGCTAGAAAGTCGATCAGATGCCGGGCGATGGTGCGGAGCACCTTGATCTTGGCAAGATAGCTTTCAACACGAGGAGCATCAGCCGCCTCTATGTCGTCAAGACGCATGACTTCGTTTTTAATATAAAAATCCAGTTCCCGCCGAAGGAAACCACCCAAGTCTTTATGGATAAAATAGTCCATCGTGTTTCGGGCGGTATATTGCAGAAGGTATTTCTCCAGAAGGGTGCGGTCTTTCTCCTTTTCCGTCGGGGCGGGTGTCAGCAATGCCGTTACGAAATCATCTGCGCCGTTAAGTCCGGGCAGAACTTCCTTAATTTTCTCTGCCGCCTCTTCTAAGCGCTTATTTCGCCAAGCCCCCTCCTGACCAGATTTCTCTGAATCGGCTCGATATTCAAACTGAATAGCAAGGGTGCTTAGACCGTCCTGATCGTCCTCCAATTTGATGGGTTCGTCATAATGGATAATGAAGTACCGCTCAGTCTGTCCGTTGGCTTTGACGTTGTTGTGTTCGCCTTCGCTGGCGGAAACGATTCGGCAATGAACCTTCAGCGGCCTGTCCTTGAACAACTCACCGTGATGGTTCTTGAATTCCTTGGCTTCGGTTGGATCAAAGGTGAAGTTCGTCAAGTGCTCTGACGTTTTGATGTAGTACTGATCGCGATTTGCCCAATGGAGATAAACTTCCCGGCCATCATAAGGCACGGCATAGGGAGACGCTTTTCCATCGGTTTCCCGTGCAAAATAGCGCCTCGACATAAAATCACCATTGTCGTAGTAGCGTTCGAAAAATCGGTAGAGATTCTCATAAACATCGCCTTCATGGCTGCCACTATCTTTGGCAGCGTCATATGCCACTTTAGCTTTCTTTACCGGCTCAGTGGCTTCCGGATCGGGTGCGCCAAAATCTTTCGCCTGTTGCACTGCAGCCTCATAGGCCGCTTTTGATTCCGCCACATGGGATGCGTCGGCCTCCCCGAAAGCGTCATGAATAATCTGGAGCAAATCCTCCTCTAGGAACTTGGAAACCTGAGTAGCCTTAGTATGCATAATGCGGTAGAAGCCAAAGTCCAAGTCAGGTTGGTCGAGCTGGAATAGCTCTTCCAGCAATAAAACCAGACGCTTCCTTTGTTTTTCATTTTTGTTCATTTTATTTCCTTAGACCGTGCGTCATTAACCATTGGTCAGCATCCTTCGATACCCGCACAAAACTTTGTGGCGGTGTAAAACCGGTTTCTTCGCTTACATAAGCAAGCGACAAGGCGTCTTCGAAAAAGCAGATATCCGAAAGATGGTACCCACCAATTTTTTCATACCCTTTAAAATATTTTTCCAGTTCGACCTGGGAGATGGCGGCGCTTTCGCACTCTGCCAATGCATCTTCTAACGAAAAGTCCTCCGTGCGTTCAATAGCTGCTACGCCAACAAGACTTGATCTGGGGCTACCCACGTAGAGATACATTCTTTTGGCCTGGAAGCTTTTTGGAAACCTCCGCCTAAAAACAAGAGATACTTCGCCAGCCACTATTTTGCTCTCCCAATGGCTAGCGAACGAAACCACGACGCTATCCGAGGAGTCGTCTGGAGATTCAGCCTTAAACCAGTTAGAACTCCTCATATGAGCCTCCAACGAATTGTGAATAAGTTTTCAGTATTAATTTCCTGCTGAAGCCGACGTTCGATATCGGCGATCATGCCGTCGCGCTTTTCCAGGATTTCATCTTCGACCTCAAAAATACGCTGCCGCAAGCGGCGCTTGGATTTTTCCAGGTCTTGAATTTTAGTTTGAATGCGGTGCTGATCTTGGGGGTCGGTCGCGGACCGCATCTCCCTCTTCAAATCGCGCACCTGCAGCTTTACGTCCGAAAGTTCTTTCTCAGCCGCTGCGATCTTGTCCTCGGCCCATTTATCTAGCTTCTGGCTTTCCTCGGCGAACCATTCGGCTTTTTGGGCTTTAAGCTGCTCAAGCAAATCTGTTTCCCGTGAATCGACCACTTTTTTCAGCAACGGTGGTATGCTGACTTCTCCGTTCGAGGCGAGTGCGCAAGGCAACTCGAACAGCCGTTCCACCACTTGCTCGTCCAGAGCTTTCCCGGTGTCCGTTACGCCGCTGAAAATGATGTGGTCCTGCTCATCAATGCCGGATACGGAAACCTTATGGATCGAGATCGAACCGCTTTGACCGACAAACGGCGCAAGACTTGCGGCTTTTAGGGGCCAGTTGCCATAATCGAAGGTGATTTCCGCCCCGTTAAGCGGTCGGCTTGACGCTTGTGAGAGGGCCCATTGAGCCAAAGGGTGCCCGAGCCGGTAGCGGTGGCCGTCCAGACTTCGCTTGGTCAAATAATATTCGCCGAGATCAACATCCAGACCGTCGACGGGCTTCTTCAGAGTGAAACTTAAATAGCCATCGTCGAAGTTTGCGTAGCCCTTGAATTCATGCTTCGTAACCTGCCAGAGGAGCCGTTCGTATCGATTGATGTATTCCTTCGCTTTGCCGAGGTTGACCTTGAGGCGGTCGTGAACCTCGGCATCAAAGTTTTCAAGCAACTTCTTCCTGGTATCCTGCATCGTCTCATCAATGCGTTCCGCCATTTCGCTTTGAAGGGATTTGAAGGCGGTTTCGATTTCGTCGGGCGTCCGGCAGGTCTGGTATATGCCGACAATTCTTTTCTCAAACTCAACGCCTGATTCCACGGCTCCCAGGACTTCGTCGCTTGCACCGAATACGCCTGAGAACAATTGGAACTTCTCTGATAGAAGCTCATAAACGCGCTGATCGGCAGCATTGTTCTTGTTCAAGAAGTTGATGACAACGACATCGTGCTTCTGTCCGTAACGATGGCAACGTCCGATACGCTGCTCAATTCGTTGCGGGTTCCACGGTAAGTCGTAGTTCACGACGATAGAACAGAATTGGAGGTTGATACCTTCCGCCGCTGCTTCGGTAGCTATCATGATTTCTGCGCGATTACGAAATTGATCGACGAGCGCCGCTCGTATGTCCGCCGTTCTCGATCCGGAAACCTGGTCTGACCCCCTGTTTTCTGCGACCCAACGCTCATAAATCGATTTTGACTGGCTGTCGGTATTTGAGCCATTGAACAGGACGAGTTTCTCCTCGAATCCATTTTCGGAAAGCAGTTTTTGCAGATATTCCTGGGTGCGTCGGGATTCGGTGAAAATGATTGCCTTGCGGGGGGCGTCGAGTTCCGCAGCCTTTTTGAACCCCGCTTCAAGGGCGCTCAACAACGCCTTCCCCTTGGCGTTCTCGGAAATGGATACGGCGAGATCCTTGAACTGTTTCAGTTCGTCGATCTCGTGTTTGATGGCTTCGATATTATCGTCGCTTAGGAGTTCAGGGTCTTCCTCATCGTCAGTCCATTCATCGGCTTCCTCTTCGAACCCGTCGAAGTCACGTGTGACTTCCTCCAAGTTTTCATCTTCTTCTCGATTTGCACGAAGGGCAGCATCTTCCTTCAGACTTTTCTCCAGTTTTCGCGCCAAGCTATCCAAAGCTCCAGCAATGGCGAAGGTTGAAGATGCCAGCAGCTTGCGCATTATCAGGGTCATCAACGTACGCTGACCGCTCGGGAGCGCATTCAGAGATGGGCGGCGCAAATACTCCGACACCAGGTCGTAAAGGACCTGCTCATCTTCGGACGGCACAAACTCCTGCGTGATTGGAATACGGTTTGTATATCGTATGTATTCGAGCACCTGGCGACGCAAGGTCCGGTGGCAGACCGGTTTCAATCGTTCTTTTAACTCGGAAAACTGACTGTCACCTGTGAGACGTGCGTATTGGGCGCGGAAACTCTTTATATCACCAAAGGCATAGTCGTCGATCAGGCTCACCAAGCCGTACAGCTCCATAAGAGAATTCTGAAGCGGTGTGGCTGTCAGAAGCACTTTTGGCGCATTCTCTAACGCGGATTTTAGGGCCTTACCAATTTTGTTGTCGGTTCGATAGACGTTTCTCAGCCGGTGCGCTTCGTCGATCACCACCAAATCCCAGGTGGTGATCATCAAGTCGTCGGCATGGCGGGCCGCGAACTGAAATGAGCAAATAATGATGGTTTTCTGATCGAACGGATTTCGCACACCGTCCTTGACCATTCGATTGTAGTTCTTCGCTTCCAGTATAAGGGTCGGCAGGTAGAATTTCTCTTCGATCTCCTGAGACCATTGCTTCCGCAGATTGGCTGGCCCGATAATGAGGATGCGCCTTTTACCCTCGGACCACTTCTGAGAGAGCAATAGACCAGCTTCGATCGTTTTGCCCAGACCGACTTCATCGGCAAGAATTGCGCCTTTTGAAAATGGGGATTTGAATGCGAACAGCGCCGCCTCAACCTGATGCGGATTCAAGTCTACCTGCGCGTCCAATAGCGTGCTGGCCAATTTCTCTGAATCGCCAGCCGAATGACGCCGAGATAACTGGTGCGCAAAAAGTTTTGCGTGATACTCAGTCGTCATTCGCTTTTCTGCCTCCTTCATGGGACTGTTCTTCAATCCACTTTTCAATTTCACTTTGTTTGAATCTCCAGGATCCACCAACCTTGAAACCCGGAATTTTCCCTTCTGCTACAAGCTTGTAGGCAGTTTTCTCCTTCACCTTCAGGTATTCCGCTACTTCCTTGATGGTCAGAATGTCAGATTCCATAGCTCAATCCGTTTTTGGCGAGGGCAAAGATAGAAAATATAGGAAAATACAGGAAACTGTAAGAGGCGCAACGTGTCAACTATAAATCTCGCATAGGTCGTAGGCAGATCGGGAGTAATACGCCCCGTTGATGGCGCGGAACCCTTGAGGCGTGCCGCAATTCGTCGCCGTGTAGGGCCATTCTTGCGGCACGCCTCTTGTCCTTTCGGTCAAACCATATGGCGGTTGACCTTGGTGGGCTCCGAACGGGATCGCCGCCATCCCCACCACCACCCTTGATCCGCCCCACGCGACGGCGTCTCCGGCGGTCCCCGCGCTTAATGGGTCCGGGTCCCCTAAAACCTTTATTCTCGCTCGAGGTCGCTGGTGTCCGCGCCGACGGCATCCATTACCGTGCGAAGCTCTCCCAACATGGGGCCGTGGTGACGGCTCAGGTAATCGGCGATGGTGTCGTTCTTCAGAAGCTTTGAGAGATAGCCCTTGGCGACGACCAGTGTGAACATGGTGTCGCCCAGGTTCTCTTCGACGTTGCGATATTCCTGTTGAAGGCGCTCCATCTCCCGTTCCATTCGGGCGATGTCCTCTGGCGATACGCCTTGCAGGACAGATTTCTTTTCTGGGGTAACCAGCTTCTCTGGCGGCATGCCAGCCAAGAGAACCTTCGTGTATGCAACCGTGTATCGGTTCGCTGAAATCATCATTTCAACCGCTTCAATCTGAGCCATAGGCTTCATCTTGCGCAAAAGGCCGAAGGCCTGGATGCCAATCATCTTCTCCTTCAGCAATTCAACCGCCTCAGGCGCGATTCCACGTAGCATGTTCTGGCGTTCGCGAATGCGCTTCACATCGACGTCTAGGGCAATGGCAATCCGTTCTTGAGAAACACCTCGCTCAATCGCCTTAACGATCATTTTATGTTCCTGCACGGCGCTCAACCGATTTACCCGACGATTGTAAGTAAAGCTTTCGTCGTCCGTGGAAACCAAACACAGAGTTTCAGTTTCTCCGATTTGGCGGAGGGCCTCGAGGCGCAGATGTCCATCAAGTAAAATGTAGGTTGGTTTCCCGTCTTCAACTTTGTCTGGAAAGACAGCCAGGGGCTCAATGATCCCGACGTCACGGACAGACGCCAGGATTGTTCTGAATTTCCGGGTTTTATGAATATCTTTCGATAGGGCGCGCGTGGGTGCGATCCTGTCCAACGGAACGGAGACAACCTCATCAAGGAAGCCTTTGCCAATTCCGCTCACGACGGCATCCTTTCCGCAAGGACCTGAGGCAGATCGCCACAGCCTTCTGCGCGCAGGAGGGTCCGAAAATGTTCATCACTGAGAAGCCGCCTTAGAGCCGTGGTTAAAAACAGTAACCGTTGCTCGTTGATATCGGTCTTCTTGATCATCAGTTTTTGACGGTTTACCTCGTCCTGGTAGGTCTGAACGAGTTTGCGTGCGGAGAACGGTTTTCCGGTCCGTTTGGAATACGTCCGGTACCGTTTTCCCATAAATCGCCGACGCTCAATAATACGCCTAACCTTGATGAGTTGATCTCCACGCAATGCACCGCTTTCATAGGCATCTGCCAAGCCGTTCTGCAGCTCGGCTTCGCTACTTTTGGAAATTTCCACGGCCATGCTCAGCGGAAGTACATTTTTTTCAACGGCAGCAATCAGCCGCTCTTCGCCTTTTTTCAACAAATGGGAAACGCCACGCACATAGGTAACGTCTAGCCCAGTCTTTTTGGCGATTTCTTTGGCTTTATATCCGCGTTCTTCCAGATCCTGAATGCCGCGCAACAGGTCCAGGTTAGTGTGTTGGCGACGTGCAACATTTTCGATCAGGCTCATCAGATAGCAATCTTGCTCGGATGCATCGATGACGATCGCCGGGATCTCGGGCTCACCAAGCGCAAGGTAGGCTTCGACCCGCCCCTGACCACAAACCAGATCATATCCAGTTTTGGTTGGTGTAACCGTGATGGGGCGCTTGAGACCAAGAGAGGCGATATTGTCGACGATGCCCGCGAATATTTTCTTGTTCCGCACACGAGGATTGATGACCCGAATCTGGTCGATAGGGATCATCACGACGGAAGGGGTATCTGTGTCATCGGCCATTATGCGACCTCCTTCAAGCTGATCCGTTGTGCGAGGCGATGCAAATAATCGAGATTGTCGAACCGATAAATATCAAGGCTGATACCGTTTTCTTCCGCAAGCCTGAGCCGGGGAAGTGTCATGTCGATGGCAGGCAGCAGATAATAGTCGAGCGGCTCGTTGTTGCCGTGGGCCATGCGGACGACGACGGTTATGTCGGGGGAGAGCCCTGTTTCCAAGCGGATATTCCAGCGAAGAGACCCCGCCGCTGTTTCCTGGCACCGGCTGATAACCAATGAGGCTGTGAATTCTCGATTGATCCACAATAAGCCCGTATCGGGATCAACCTCGACTGACCCGCCGAGCTCCTGGATCTTCTCAATGGTCTCGGAAACCAATTCCGGGTGCATCTGGCGTAGGCTGCGATTGATCTCGATGTAACGGTAGTCTCGATCTGGCTTGTAACCGATTTTGTGATAGGCACGGATGAGGCTGCCAAACCGGTGCCGATAAGCACCGGAAGACGCCATGCCTTCGGTTTCATCAATGATGATCCCTGAAAGTGCGCCATGTTTTTGCCAAAGCTCATTCAAGTGTTCCAGCATCTGGTCATCTGTAAAACGGCGATTACGTTTTTCGATGATGACCTGAGCTGCATTGAATAAATCGGTTTCAACAATCCCCTGAAAGGCCCCTTCGGTCCGTACCCACATATCCGGCGGGTTCAATACCCGCTTCTTTTTCAGTTTGCATGACGAGCGGTTATAAACGTTGTTGCCAATGTATTTTTCATTGGTCAGAACCTGATGCACCGCAGCACGCGTCCAAGGGCGGTCGAGATCGGTCAAGATGCCTTCGTCATTTAACCATGTGGCAATTTGAGCTTCGGTTTTCTGATCCTCAACGAAGGAACGATAAATCCTACCAACAGTTTCGACCTCGTCATCTGGACCTGGCACTAGGATCACACGGTCGGTTTGTAGGCTTTTGCGATCGCCTCGGTCGAGCATGCCTTTCGGCTGGCCGGTTTCATCAACCATCATACGCCGAAGGCCAAAACCCGCAGGGCCACCTTGTCTATAACCCAGCTCAATCAGTCGGCATTGTCCGGCGAACACCTTGACGGATAGTTCGCGGCTGTATTCACCGGCCATGGCGCGCTTGACGGTTTTGACGATCGTTGAGCTGATGCTGCCATCGTTCTCAAACTGCTCGGCACAGTACTCGACCAAAATCCCGGCGCGCTTGCAGAGGTATTCGTAGTATGCGCTTTCGTCTGAATCCTGAAACCGACCCCAGCGGCTTACGTCATAGACCAGAATGACCGTGAAGTCGGTACGCCCGGCTTCCACATCGGCGATCAGCTGCTGGAGCCCATCGCGACCCTCAATGTTGAGGCCACTCCGACCTTTGTCGGTATAGGTGCGGACGATTTCATAACCTTTGCGAGCGGCATATTTGTGAATGATGTCGCCCTGGTTTTCAGTTGAGTACTTCTGATGTTCGGTCGACATTCGAACGTACTCAGCTGCCCGTGTGAGCTTGGGCTGATCTCCGGCTGGGCTGTCCGTTTCTGAATCCTGTTGTCCCGTCACCAAGGCAATCCTTCTTCTTTGCCGTTCAACCTGCGCTCATGCGAGGGCGAATTCGGCCTTCATCGAGACTGCTGGGAACTCATAGGCACCGCATGAAAGTCACGAGATTTCAAAAATCAACAGAATGTACCGTATTTGTCAATCTCAAACAATACAAAGTGTTGGAAAAATATACAAGGAGCAGGCCGGTATCCTAAGTAATCGCTAATTTTAATGCCACACGCACTATTTTTTGCAAAAACAGATACACAAAATGTTTGTTGTGGATTCAGTCAAATTGTTGGATTATGAGATATGGAAAATAGAATTAGTGAATTACGGAAGGCGCAAGGGCTGACGATAAAACGGCTGGCCGAGCTTGTCGGAACGAGCAATCAACAGATTAGCCACCTTGAGAAGGGGCATCGTCGTTTGACGCTTGATTGGATGGAACGAATCGCCAAAGCCCTGGAGTGCCATCCTTCTGACTTGCTTACCGGTGGCACGCGACTCGAGAATGAGAAGGAGCGGGCCATGATTGAACTTTTCCGTGGGCTTTCGGAAGAACAGCAAGAGGCTTTTTTACAGGCGACTGCTGCGTTGGCGAAACCGATAGAAAAAGAAGAAAAGAAAGCAGCAAGTGGCTGAAGCGTGGAAAGGTGGGCGTTGCCCGATTGACGCCACGACCAACCTTGCTGCTCGACACCGTTTTTATGCCGCGTCAGCGTTCAGGTGCTCGGCAATGTTGGAGGAGATAGCGTCAGCTGCTGCTTTCACCGGATCTGCAGCAAGATGCGCATAACGTGCTGTCGTCTGGACTTGAGTATGGCCCAGAAGCTTGCCGATCATAGGAAGGCTCATGCCCTGGGCAACAGCGTTAGAGGCAAAGGAATGACGTAAGTCGTGGATACGCACGTCATCGATGCCAGCGCGATTGCGGATCCGTTGCCAGAACTTTTGGATTTCTTTTCGGTAGGTGCCGGGGATTTTGCCGCAGATTACCCAAGGGTTGTTTGGCTGTCGTTTGAGATTAGCGAGCAGATCGAGGGCAGGGGAGCCAAGATGAACCACCCTGGCTCCGGTCTTGGAATCGGAGAGCCGCAAACAGCTGTTCTCTAAATCTACCTCACCCCATTTGAGTGTCATGATTTCGTTGAGGCGGCACCCAGTAAAGATGAGGAGGCGGATGGCTGAAATGGCATAAATGTCCTCGACACCAATTTGTTCTGCTTCGGACAACACGGAACCGAGAGACGTTAGTTCCTCCTGGCTGAGATACCGCTCCCGCTTTTCTTCGGGGTATTTTTTGATGTGCAGACGAGGGTTGGACCCGTCCGGTCGCATCCCCCACATCTCGGCCAGGACAAACATTTTGGAAATGACTTCGAGGTTCCGGTTGGCTTGATAGGGAATGTGTCGGAGGTCGTGATGGAATTTTGCGATATCTGCTCGGGTGACTTCGGCGACCTTGAGGCGTCCGAGGGCAGGGAGAATGAAACGGCAAAGGTTGCGTCTATATTCGCGAGCCGTTCCAGGTTTGAGGCGAACCGCGATGTGTTCTTCGTCGAAGCGTTTCGCAAGCTCCTTGACCGTGCATGCCTTGCGTGCGCGGGATCGTTCGCCCGCTGGATCCTCTCCGTCTTTGACTGCGGCAAGG
>Ga0114916_1000800_pt1 | contig 19606 bp, 13 predicted proteins | sample MalvirAntarct_66_FD_83501 | JGI IMG/M metagenome (GOLD analysis project Ga0114916, IMG submission 83501) | Marine viral communities from the Global Malaspina Expedition - Malaspina viral metaG Antarct_66 | ecosystem: Environmental > Aquatic > Marine > Oceanic | place: West Anvers Island... | reverse complement strand
ATAAATATCTTTGACCTCCCTCAAATCATATATAAATTTAATCTAAGACTTCCATCATAAAATAGATGGAGTTTTATTAACAGAATTATTATTCAGTGATACATTGGACTAGTAAAACCTACAATTCTTCGAAAGAACTCGCTCATCTACATGGGCAAAATAAAAAATGTGAACAGATAATTTGATTAGATTTCTGCCCATAGTTATAGATAATAATAACCATGCAGAGTGACAATTTCATCCTTTCATTCTTAATAGCGGGGAATGAACCGTCCCATTTATAAATAAGCTTAAAAAGTTCCTAATTGAAAACTAAATTTAAAATACTTCACCTTGAGGACATTCCTTCTTATATGGATTTAGTGGAGAAAGAATTAAGAAAAGGAAATATTCAACTTGAGAGTATGGTTGTTGACAACAAATATGCTTTTGAGAATGCGCTCAAAGAATTCACACCAGATATTATCATCTCCGGAGATAAACTTGGTTCATTTGATTTAACGGAAGCACTAGAAATCATTAAGCAAAAAGCACTAAAAATCCCTTTTATCTTTGTAGCATCCACTAATATCGAAGAATATGCAGTAGAGTTATTAAAGGCAGGAGCTGATGATTATATTCTTAATGACTGTTTGCACAATTTGCCTCAGGTAGTACTAGATGCAGTGGAAAAATTTAGAATTAAAAAAGAAGAAATGCAATTAATCTATGAACATGCAAATCTTAATACAATTCTTAACGCTTCCAATGATGGCATTATTGGACATAGAACGGATGGAATAATAACCAGTTGGAACCTAGGCGCAACAAAGCTATTTGGTTATACAGAAAAAGAAACCCTTGGCAAAAACATCTCCTCCATTATTCCGTCTGATTGTCTCACCGAAGAGTCAGAATTTATGGCAATTATTAAAAAAGGAGGCTCTGTGAGGCATGTGGAAACTAAAAGATTTTCCAAAAGTGGAACACTAGTGAATGTTTCCCTGACCATCGCTCCACTTAAAGACAGCTTGGGAAAAATTATTGGAGCGATAAAGATAGCCTACAAAATTACCGACAGAAAAAATTCGGAAAAAATCCCAATCGAGAGCGATGAGAAATACCATTCACTTTTTAAAAATAGTATGGATGGTATCCTGCTTACAGAAACTGACGGAAAAATACTTGAGGCAAACCCTGCAGCATGTACCATTTTTAAAATGAGTGAGGAAGAGATTTGTAATGCAGGTAGATTTGGACTAGTAGATATTACAGACCCTAGGGTGGCTGTTGCTGTTGATGAAAGACAGCGTACTGGTAAAGCGAAAGCAGAACTGACCTTAATTCGTGGAAATGGGGAGCGATTCCCAGGGGAGCTTACCTCTGTTATTTATAAAAATGCCAAAGGCGAACAAAGAACATCAATGATTGTCAGGGATGTTAGTGAAAAACAACATGCACAACAACTCCTAAAAGAACGTGAACGGTATCATAGGGAACTATTGGCATCGCTTCAATCGCATATTGTTGTTATAGATCATACAGGAGAAATAATTACAATAAACAAGGCATGGGATGATTTTTCATATTCTATGGGTGCTGAAACAGTTAAAGAAGTTTCGATTGGTAGCAATTATTTTGAAGTTTGTAAAAGATTAACGGTCTCAGGAGATCTTTTTACAGCGCAAGTGTTAAAGGGTATTCAGTCGGTATTCAATCAGGAAGCAGAAACTTTTGAGCTTGAATATCCTTGTCATTCATTAATTGAGCAAAGATGGTTTAACCTGACTGTCACGAAATTCAGTAAACTAGATTCAAAAGTTGTAATCTCCCATCATGATATAACTAAAAGAAAGATCGCTGAAAACAACCTTAAAGACACTTCAGACGCGCTTCATAAAACACTATCTGAACTTCATAAGATATTGGATTTTTCATTAGATGTAATCTGTACAATCAATGCTGACGGGGAATTTGTAAATGTCAGCGCTGCCTCAGAACAGGTTTGGGGCTACACACCGGAAGAGCTTATTGGTACGAAATACATAAAACTCGTAGAAGAAAAAGATGTCGCTATGACCTCTTGCGCAGCTGAAAAGATTTATAAAAGCATTCAGATTCCACTCTTTGAAAATAGCTATGTGCACAAAAATGGTAAAATAGTACCACTACTTTGGTCAATTAACTGGGATGAAAACCTACAACTGATGTTTTGCATTGCAAAAGATGTCACCGAGAAAAAAAGTTTGGAAAAAGCCATGAAAAATGAAAGAGATCAGTTTTACGATATGTTTTCTAAAGCGCCCTCAGCAATCGGAATGCTGAAAGGTGTTAATCATGTATTTGAAATGGTCAATCCCATTTATTTAAAAATGATTGGAAAAGTGGATGTTATAGGCAAAACAGTTGTCGAAGTGCTTCCAGAAGTTATTGACCAAGGATTCATAAGTATTTTAGATCACGTTTACCAAACTGGTAAAACCTATTCCGGGACAGAAAAACTAGTTAAAATAGATAAATATGAAAACGGAGAAATGACCGATATTCATATAAACTTTGTTTATCAGGCCTATAGAAATGGTGAAGGAAAGATAGAAGGCGTTTTCTTTTTTATGAATGATATCACAGAGCACATTGAATCTAAAAAAAGTATAGAAAAAAGCGAGAAGAAATACCGTCAGATAGTGGAGACGGCCCAAGAGGGGATTTGGCTTATTGATGAGAACAATAGGACAACCTTTGTCAATAAAAAAATGTGTGAGATCCTTGAATATAATGAAGATGAATTGATAGGTGAAATGAACTCTTTCTTTATGAATGCTGATAGCAAGCAAAAGGCTGCGGCGGCATTAAATAGGAGAAAAAGGGGAATAGCCGAAAATATGGAAATCGGTTTTATATCAAAACATGGAAAACATATCCTTACTAAAGTTTCCGCCAATCCTATCCTTGATGACCTTGGAAATTTTAAAGGTTCATTGGGAATGGTTGCAGATATTACAGAGAAAAAACATTTAGTTAAACTTTTGGAAAAATCCAACAGGCTGGCAGCAGTGGGCAGTTGGGAAATTGATGTCGTTAAAGGAACTGTTTATTGGTCTGACATTACAAAAGAGATTCGTGAGGTAGACAAAGATTATGTCCCTACCTTAGATGTCGGCTTAAGTTATTTTGAGGATGGTCATAAAGATGTAATAAGTCAAAAAGTTAAGGAATGTATTGAAAATGGTACGCCTTGGGACGAAGAATTAAAGATCATCACTTTTAAAGGAAATAATAAATGGGTGCGTACAAAAGGAGAGGGCGAATTCTTAAATGGGAAATGTATAAAGATTCATGGGAGCTTCCAGGATATTGACAAACTTAAAAATGCTGAGATAAAAATAAAGGAAAGTGAGTTTCGATATCGACAGATAGTAGAAACTGCGCAGGAAGGTATATGGATGTTAGACGAAAACAATGAAACAACTTTTGTCAATCAGAAGATGTGTGAGATCATTGGCTATTCCTTTGAAGAAATGGTTGGCAAAACATATTTCTTTTTTATTAATGAAGCTGATATGCGGACTGCCAATAATAATTTGGATAGAAGAAAACAAGGCATAAGCGAAACTTATAAAGCTTCATTCATGACAAATAATGGAAGACTTATTTGGACACAAATATCTTCTAACCCAATTTTTGATGATACCGGAGCTTACGGGGGTTCATTATTGATGGTCTCCGATATTACAGAGAGACTCATGGCTGATAAATTACTAATGGAAAGTGAACAAAAATATCGAAAAATTGCTTCAGAATTAGATATTGAAAGAACACGTCTCGTGAAAGCGCAAACTGTGGCCAAAGTAGGCAGTTGGGAAACAGATTTAAAAACTTTTCAAGTAAAATGGTCCGAGGAAACATATCGTATTTTTGGATCCAATCGCGAAATATTTGAAGGATCCCATTTAGATTTCATGAATTTTATTCATCCTGAAGACAGAGAAAAAGTAGATGCGGCCTTTAAATCTTCCCTCAAGAAAAGTGGTTCAAATACTATAGAACACAGGATCATCACCACACAAGGCATAGAGAAATGGGTAGAAGAAAACTGGTCAGTAACCTATGATGACAAAGGCACTCCTATAATTGCAGCTGGTACTTGCCAAGATATTACGGAAAGCAAAATAGCAGCAGATAAAGTCATCAGGAACGAAGCAAAGTTAAAAGTAGCGCAACATATAGCTCGTGTAGGTAGTTATGAGATTGATATGGTGACCAAGGAGCAAAGTTGGTCTGATGAATTTTATAGCATTTTAGGAATTAATGAAACTGTAATACCCTCTACAGAAGCATTCGTTTCAAATATTCATCCAGATGACAGGGCTATGGCCATAAGCACTATGAAGGAAGCTCTTAATTTAAATACGGATTCATCGTTTGAGTTCCGCTTCATAAAAATAAATGGAGAACAGGGATACGCATTATCGGAATGGGAAATTGAGTTTGACTCCTATCAAAACCCTCTTTACATTCATGGTATATTAAGAGACCTCACTAAAGAAAAACAAGCAGAAAGCGAACGACTTAAAATGATTTCGGATATTGTTCAACGCAATCGCGATCTCGAGCAATTTTCATATATCGTTTCGCACAATCTCCGGGCACCTACAGCGAATATCATAGGTTTCGCACAAATTTTGCAGGAAGAAACCATCAGCCCGATGGAACAAAAAGAACTTTTGCAAGGGCTTTCAGCATCCGTAGCAGGACTTGACACAATCATTAAAGACATCAACACTATTTTGCAGAGTAAACGTGATGTGCATGAGAAAAAGGAGACCATTATCTTTTCGAAGCTTGTAAAGGATATCATGTTGAGTAGAGGCTCTCTAATTGCAAAACATCGTGTCCACATCACAACCGACTTTGCGGAGGTGGACGAAATGTATTCACTCAAGGTTTACATCTATAGTATCTTCTATAATCTCATAAGCAATAGCATCAAATACGGCAGACCAGAAGAACCTCCTTTCATAGAAATAAAAAGTAAAAAAGATAATAAAAGAATAATCCTTACTTTTAAAGACAACGGATTAGGCATTGATATGGATAAAAAAGGCGATAAAATTTTCGGGCTATACAATCGCTTCCATTCGCATGTTGAAGGAAAAGGCATGGGTTTGTTCATGGTAAAAACACAAGTAGAAGCACTCGGTGGAAAAATAACTATTACCAGTGAACCCAATAAAGGAACAGAGTTTACGGTAGCGTTTGAAATTTAAATCTGAAATGAAATGACACATACAGTGAGAAGGTTCATTCTGGTTGATGATGATCCGCTAAACAACTTCCTGACAAATATTGTCTTAAAAAAAACGCTAGGAGAAATACTAGTACATGACTTTACTGTCCCAGAAGACGGATTGGAATTTCTAAAATTTGAAGCAGAAAAAAACGCAGCGAATAGCAAAACAATACTCTTTCTCGACATTAATATGCCTACCCTATCAGGATGGGAGTTTCTTGAAGCGTTTGAGCGTTTGGACGCATCATTAAAGGAGCGTTATACTATTTACATTCTCTCCTCGTCTGTTAACCTTAGCGACATAGATTTCGCGAAGTCAAATCATCTTGTTTCAGATTTTATAGAAAAACCACTCAATAAAGCCAAGCTTATGAATATACTAGGGTGATGGAAAGATAATTAGCCCCCCCTTTTTCATCAACACGCTTCTATTCCAATGCATTCGCATAGGTACGGACATGTCATATAACTAGAACGGCCTTTTGTATATTTGATACAGACATAAGTCACTATGAGTAAATATTTACAATTTTATAAACGTTGCTCCACATAGGAGGCATAAAGCGCCATCACTTAATTGAATATCGATTATTATTTAAAAGGACATGGAATGCGCATTGCTGAAGTTTTCTTGGCCAATGGTTTATATTTTATGGATCTAGACTTGATTAGCATACGTTTTGAGCCCGCATTTTACGTTCATTACATCAGTGATCCTAGCACCCGTGATTTCCTCAAATATCCCACTACCATATACTCCGATTTTTATAATTTCAGGTGAAATATTACCGTAATATTCACCAAAAGAGGTGTTCTAGGCAGTTAATTCTTATACTCTCCACCTAAGGATTGGCTTAACTATTTTCATTTCTTTCAAGGCAGCATCCATTTGATTAATAAACCCAAATCTTGATCAACTTTAACCTTATCATAATCTCCTTATCCGCTTCCCACTGTCAATAAAATATACATTTGTTGAAAACAGCTGTATATGAAAATCAACTATATAAACTTATCAAATGAGACCCTTCAACAACTGCTAAACGAAGGTGATAAAGACGTTTTTGATGAAATCTATAAACGTTTTTGGAAATCTCTTTATGGTTATGCTAACAGTTTGTATAATGAGGAAAAAATCTGTGAAGATATCGTCCAAGAAGTATTTATGAGTCTATGGGAAAAATACGAAACTGTAGAATTAACAAACATTGAAGCCTACCTCTTTAGGGCGATAAAATATAGAATATCTTCACATATTAGAGGACTAAAATATATATCCAACCAATTAGTTACTGATCAAAAGACACCTCAATTAGAATCGTCTGAAAAAAACATAGAGTATTTAGAGTTGGAAACTAACTTACTTTCAGAAATTGACAAACTCACCCCAAAATGTAAAAACGTTTTTCTACTGAGTAGATTTGAGTATTTATCAAACAATGAAATTGCAATAAAACTTAATATCTCTATCCGTACTGTAGAAAAACATATCAGTGACGCCATCAAACAACTAAAATCCTCTATACATCTCAATTAAAAACTTCCTAGGTTAAGACTATGTTTCTTTTATGCAAAGTAGAGTGTTGCAATTTTAAGAAATCATTAACCTCACTTTCTTCACTACGTGATAACCTTGAGAAATGCGACTTGCTATAAAACGACATCATTTTATAGGAAGAACACTTTATCCACTTATCTAACATATGCACAAATATTTCTGTCACATCATAAAGACCTATTGAATCCTTCAACATAGCATATCCCTATGAAGAAAAATTTTCAGAAACCGTATCTACAACTTAAGAAGTGAGTGACACTTAAGCCAGAAACTGATTTGCGCCAATTGAAGAATGACAACTAAAAAACATAACACTATAAGAAAAAATTAAAACCAACCTTTATCAACAACCCATTCACTACTAAAGAAAATAGTACCGCTATTTTAAAGTAGTATCAAATTATCAACTAACGTTAACCGATTGAAATGAACAATAAATTTCTCTTTCTTAAAAGTCAATTATTACAAAAGTCAATTTATATATTATGCTTATTATCTACACTAAGTAGCACAGCCTCAACTTTTATCTCTAATAAAAGCCCTGAATTTACACACAAAACACTAGTCGCAGCGATTGCGCCACCATTCCACAGTTTTTCATCAAAACAAAAAATAGTTATAAGGGGTAAAGTAATGGATTCGTCTGGTTTCCCTTTGGCCGGAGCAACTGTCATTGAAAAAGGTACAATCAATGGTACTATAACAGATATCGACGGTAATTTTCAATTAACCTTGACAGCAGAAAACACCAGTATAGCTGTTTCTTATATGGGATTCACAACTAAGACGGTATTAGCGAATACCGATACTGTACTGGAAATTATGCTACAAGAGGATATCAATGGTTTAAATGAAGTCGTGGTGACCGCATTGGGGATTAAACGGGAAGAAAAAAGATTAGGGTTCTCCCAATCTACCGTTGATGGTGAAAGTTTGGCCCAAACTAGTCCTAACAATTGGTCCTCTGGATTAATAGGAAAAGTGGCTGGCCTAAATATCCTGTCGTCTGGTTCTGGCCCAATGAACTCGCAACAAATAACCCTTAGAGGTAATAACTCACTAAATGCCAATGGAAATAATGCTCTTATTGTTGTAGACGGCGTTCCTATAAATAGTGAAATGACGACATCAGGCTCATCCAACGCCTATATTGGTGAAGATTCTCCAATCGATTACGGAAATGGAATTTCAGATATTAATTTGGATGATATTGAAAACGTAACCGTTTTAAAAGGACCTGGAGCAACTGCGCTTTACGGAAGTCGTGCTGCCAATGGGGCCCTAATTATTACCACAAAATCTGGCAAAAAGTCTAAAGGATTGGGTATTACCTTCAATTCAAGTATCAACCTAGACATCATTCAACGATGGCCAGATTGGCAATACAAATATGGTCAAGGAACTGGTAAAAGTTTTGATAAAGACGGGAATCCTTACTATTCATATGGTGCATCAGAAGATGGAAGTAGCACTGGTGGAACCAGTAGTGCTTGGGGACCAGAATTTAATGGACAGTATTATTACCAATACGACTCAAATTTAGAAGGACAATCTTTAGAGCCTCAATTATGGCAACCCTATAAAGACAACCGTAAAGACTTCTGGCGTACCGGGATTACAACCACAAATAATTTATCAATTCAGGGTGGTAATGAACAAGGTTCTATGCGCCTTTCTGTTGGACATTCAAAAAACGAATGGATTATGCCCAATACAGGTTTTGAAAGGGTAACAGCTTCCATAAATTCCAACTATCAAATTTCAGACCATGTAAAAATAGGTTCGGTAGTCAATTACAATAACAGAAGCAGTGATAATTTGCCAAGTACAGGATACAACAATGGTTCTATTTCATACTTTATGATTTTTCAGAATCCGAATGTCGATTTGGACTGGTACCGTAATATTTGGCAGCAGGGACAACATCAAATTCAACAAATTCAACCCTTTAGTTCCTACATTGACAACCCTTATTTAATTGCCTATGAAGCCACCAATAGTTTAGCGAGCAATCAAATAACAGGAAATGTTTTTGGAAGAATTCAATTGGCACCCCAGTTGGAATTAATGTTGAGAACTTCATTAAACACGTATTATCAAGAACGGGAGCAGAAAAGACCTTATAGCATTAACCGATATAAACAAGGCTATTATGAAACTCAAGATATTTGGAAACAAGAAGTCAATACTGATTTCTTATTAAGTTATGAAACAGACCTTAGTGCTCTATTATCACTATCGGCATCTGTTGGGGGTAATTCCATGGACTACAAATACAGGAGAACTGATGCTTTTGTTGATGGTTTGGTTGTTCCTAACGTTTATAAATTAGCTAATGGCGTCAATAATCCTTTAGTTCAGACTTATGATAAAAATAAAAAGGTTAACAGTTTATATGGCCTCTTTTCATTAAGCTTTGATAATAAAATCTTCTTAGATGTCACTGGAAGAAACGATTGGTCCAGCACGTTGCCAGAAGAGAATAACGCCTTCTTCTATCCGTCAGCAAATGTGAGTTTTATCATGACTGAAATTTTCAGTCTACCCAAAGCTTTGGACTATTTAAAATACCGTTTTTCGTATGCACAAGTGGGTAACGACACAGAACCCTACAAAACTAGCAATTATTACAGTCAAAATGCATTTCCTAGTTCGGCCTCGGTTTCCACCAATTTATACAATGCCAACTTTAAACCAGAAATCACAACCAGTTATGAGACCGGCATAGAAGCACGTCTGTTTGGTAATAAATTTAATTTAGATGCCACGGTATATGAAACAAATACCAAGAACCAGATTATCTCCGTGCCTTTAGATATTACTACAGGGTATAGTTCTGGTGTATTGAATTCTGGTGAAGTTCGTAATCGTGGGTTAGAATTCTCAATGGGCGCAAAAATTATCGATGGCGAGAAGTTCAAATGGAAAAGCACCCTAACGTGGGCCCGAAATTGGAATAGTGTCATGAAACTTGCAGACGGTATAGACGGGCAACAAGAAATCGGTTCAGGAGGAAATGCAACCTTATTGGCCAAAGTTGGAGGCACAACAACGGCTATCTACGGGTATGGATTTGTGCGCTCTCCTGAGGGTAAAATAGTTTATGACAATGCTGGACTTCCTGCCTACCCTGATGAAATACAATATATTGGTGATGCCAGTGCAGATTGGAAAGCTGGATTAAACAACAGTTTTAGTTTCGGGAATGTCACATTTAATGTGCTTTTGGATGGACAATATGGCGGTATTATATATTCGCAAACGCACCATAAAAGTGTGCAGCAAGGAAAGCTAACTTCAACCTATCTGGGCCGCGAAGAGGGCATTATAATTGGTGACGGTGTTGTTTTAAATACTGATGGCACCTATACAGTCAACACTAAAGAAGTAATCACTCCAGATTGGTATAACCGTTATTACCGTCGTGCTAACGTGGAGTCGAATTCTTTTGATGCGTCGTTCTTAAAACTGAGAGAATTGAGTATACAATACAATTTTTCCGCTAAGACATTAAAGAACACTGGTATTTCAGGTTTAAATATTTCTTTATTCGGAAGAAACTTGGCGACTGTTTCAGATTTCCCAATTTATGATCCTGAAACTGCTGCCTTAAACGGTGACACTATTTTACCAGGAATCGAAATGGGACAATTGCCTTCCCCTGCATCGTACGGGATCAACTTAAAAGTAAACTTATAAATTCACATAAAATGACAACATTAAAATATATAATTTGTACTATATTTTGTTTTAACATGCTAACATCTTGTACAAACAATTTTGCCGAAACCAATGAAGATCCCAATCGTATTAACGAAATCAGTCCTGGAACATTGATTAATCCAATCATTTATGGCTTAGCAACACATAACGTTAACAGAAGTGCCAGCATTACCTTCAATTTAATGCAAGTTTCTGTACCGTTTCCTAGTGTATCAGGGGGGTTACATCGCTTTGATGTTAGTCAAAACATAGGAAATTCATCTTGGTACAATTACTACAAATGGCTTAACAACATTAAACAAATGCACTTAGCAGCCATTAAGGCGGAAGACAAGAATTACGAAGCCATCGCTTTGACACTTAACGCCATGGTATATGCTAATTTAACGGATTTGTTTGGGCCCGTTCCAATGACTGAAGCTGTCAAAGGTGATGAAGGTAATTTTTATCCTGCTTTTGATACCCAAGAATTTATCTACAAAACCATCTTGGCCGATCTTGAAAAAGCCAATACATTATATGACACTACAAAAAATCTGTCCTACGCCGATGATATTCTGTTTCAAAATGACGTAAAAAAGTGGCAGAAATTCACAAATTCATTGCATTTGAGACTATTACTTCGTGTATCTAATAGATCAGAAACCAACGCTTTTCAGCAAATGACGAACATGATTAACAACCCTGATGTCTATCCTGTTTTCGAAAATAATGAAGAATCAGCGATGCTCCAAGTTACAGGAGTGACACCTAACGTATCGCCATGGGGCAGACCTCAAGATTTTCGCTTGAGTGTAAAAATAGGGGAGTTTTTTATCGAGAACCTAAAAACACTTGAAGATCCAAGACTCCCTTTTATAGCGACAAAAGCTCAAGATAATGACAATGTTGATATAGGCTACAAAGGCATCCCTAGCGGTTATGACGGTCCAGAATCTCAATTTGAATTTAATGCTTCTACACTAAATATTGATCAGGTAGAAAACCCTATGCAAATATTCATTTTAACCTATGCAGAGGTGGCGTTTATAAAGGCCGAACTGGCACAACGTGGTTATATAGCTGAACCGGAAACGCATTATAATAATGGTGTAACCGCGGCTATTACCCAATTCAATACAGAAGTACCGTCAACTTACTTTGATAACGCAGCAGTAGCATATGACGGAACATTAGCACAGATCATGCTTCAAAAATATTATGCTCTTTACTTTGTTGACTACCAACAGTGGTTTGAGTATAGACGTACAGGTTTGCCCAAATTACCTACTACAGATGCGATGCTAAACGACAAAGTGATGCCCGCGCGCTTCTACTACCCTACCAATGTTCAAATCAATAATGCGTCTAATTATGGAAAAGCTATTGAAATGTTAGGTGGCCCTGATGATATTAATACTACCGTTTGGTGGGATAATTAAATAAGTAAAAAAATGATGAAAACATATTTTATAATTCTAAGTACAACCCTATTAACCTTAGCTGTCTCAGCACAAAACAGGATCTCTGGTTATGTGTATCATGACCTTAACCAAAATACCAAAAAGGAACGACGGGAAAAAGGGATTGAAAATGTTGCCGTTACCAATGGCGAGCAGGTGGTATTGACCAATGAAAATGGAATGTATGAATTGCCATTAGGTACCGATAATATCATCTCAGTTATAAAACCGGCAGGATATACTTTTGCAACTGATGAAAATAACCTTCCGCAATTTTTCTATAATTACAAACCCAATGGTTCTCCAAAATCAAAATTCGAAGGGGTTTCACCTACCGGAAGACCACCTAAATCATTAGATTTTGGATTGATCGAAACTGAAGAACCTAATAATTTCAGCGCACTGGTTTTTGGTGACCCACAAGCTTATACCCTTGAAGAAATAGAGTATTTCAAAAAAGGCATTATTTCAGAGCTTGAAGGGATCAACGATATTCGTTTCGGCATTAGTTTAGGTGATTTGGTTGGTGATGATCTGAGTTTGTTTGAGCCCTATCTCACCGCCGTAAAAAGAATTGGTATACCCTGGTACAATGTATTAGGAAACCATGATCTTAACTTTGATGCTACAACAGACAAAATGAGTGATGAAACCTTTGAAGCCCATTTTGGACCTGCTAACTATGCTTTCAATTATGGTAAGGTGCATTTTATTGTTCTCGACAATGTTTTATACCCAGACCCTAGAGATTCTAAAGGCTATTGGGGTGGATTTCGCGCAGATCAATTAAACTTTATAGCTAACGATTTAAAATATGTTCCTAAAGATCATTTAATCGTTTTGGCCTTTCATATCCCACTAAGTGAACCAGATGGCGATTCTTTTAGGGATGAAGATAGAGCCCAACTTTTTCGTTTATTGAAAGACTATCCTAACACCTTGTCACTTTCTGCACACACACATATCCAAAAGCAGAACTTTTTTACCAAATCGGATGGTTGGTTAAGAGAAAAACCACATCATGAATACAATGTAGGTACTACGTCTGGTGATTGGTATTCTGGAAAACTAGACCAATTTGGAGTTCCTATTTCAACGATGAGAGATGGTACTCCAAAGGGATATGCATTTATCCATTTTGAGAATAGCAATTACACGGTTGAATATAAAGTAGCTGGAAAACCAAAAGAATATCAAATAGAGGTTTTTGCTCCCCAAGTCGTAGCTAAAGGCAGAAATACAAAAGCAGGCATATATGCAAATTTTTTTATGGGTAAAGAAGGAGACGTTGTAGAGTATAGAATTGATAATGGCGATTGGAATCCTATGACCTTCGTTCTCGACTATGATCCTTCATACGCAGCATTAGTCAAGGAATGGGATACCAATCCTAAGCTAATGCCTGGTAGACGCTCCTCAAACCCCATTATCTGCACGCATTTATGGCGAGGTAAAATCCCTACAAAACTGGAGGTAGGTGTACACCGGATTGACATTAAAGCCACGGACATGTTTGGCAGAGAACATAGAGCCAGCAGTTCTTACAGATTGGAAAATCCTAAACAATAAATCATAATTAAAAAACAAAACCAAAGGGGTGCTCATTCTAAACGGGTTGAGCACACATTATAAATTTTATCAGATGCAAACACTTCATAAACTAATTGTCTTACTCATAATATTCACCATAGGCTGTAAATCAAATAGTGATAAAGAATTACCATTAGAAACACAGAAAACGGAAGTCCAAGGCCATCGCGGAGATCGCGGAAACCTACCAGAAAACACTCTCGAAGGATTTTTAAGCGCACTTCATAAAGGGGTAGATGTCATCGAACTTGATGTAGTTATCAGTAAAGATGGCAAAGTAGTTGTATCCCATGAGCCCTACATGTCTTCTTTATACATGTCCAAACCATCTGGCGATCCTATTTTAAAGACTGAAGAGCTCAGCTATAACCTTTATCAGATGAACTATGACAGCATCAAATCTTTTGATAGTGGCAGTAGAGGAAATATTAACTTTCCAGACCAAAAAAATCTAAAATCCTTTAAGCCGTTATTAAGTGATGTCTTCAATACCATAGAAAACGAAATTAAGCAAAAGAGGTTACCGCCAGTAAAATATAACATTGAGCTTAAATCTAATAAAAAAGTCTATGGCGTTTATCAACCATTACCTGAAGATTTTGTTTCACTAGTTATGCAGATTGTCTATGACAGCCAATTGAAAGATCAGATAACCATTCAGTCGTTTGATCCTATCCTACTGAACATAGTTCATCAAAAGCATCCTCGAATTGAAATTGCATATCTCGTTTCAAATGCAGGAATTCAGAAAAATATGGGTCTATTAAATTTTAAACCTCAAATTTACAGTCCAAATTTCCAACTGCTGAAAACACAGAAAATTATTGACTCCATTAAATCTCTACAAATGAAAGTCATCCCATGGACAGTCAATAACGAAAAAGATATAGACCAGATGATCCTCTTAAATGTGGATGGAATTATCACTGATTATCCGGAACGCGTTTTGAAAGCATTACAATAAAAATTATAAAAATTATTTCGCACTACATACCGTTATCACTAGGTCAAGTAATATCTAAATATCAATATGCCAATCCATCCATAAGTAGTTGTTAAAAATTGCACCAAATTGGCGGTGACCTTAACCCATTTCCTAAAATAAAAAACTTTTCTCACAAACGGTAACAACTCATTAATAAATGGAGGAAGTCCGTAAAAAACTTGAGGTTTGTATTTTCTCGTTTTTAATTGAGTAATATTATTGAGGGTCTCTCCTAGTGGTAAAGAACCCCCACTGAAAATTGATTTATTATTTTTGGTACCGCATACTTTTTTCCAAATCTTTTAAGTTGGGTACAATAATTTTTCTAAGGAGCACTCACCCTAAAACGGAGTCCTTCCGCTATGCTAAAAACAGGCTTTTTTTTCAGCGAAATGCAACGGAATATGCTTAGTGGATATAAAAATCTTTCCCAATTGGTGCAAGATCATAATTTATGCGAACCCATTATCATCAAACCTATGTGCTGGGCTCAATATGAATAAGCACCTCCCCTAAATTCGGAATTTTATTTTGTAAATAGTCTTTTAGCTTATGTGATATATGATGCCCCGTTTTTACAGGAATCTCACCATTAACAATGGCATGCAAATCAACGTGAAATTTCATTCCAGATTTCCGTATCAAACACTTCTCCGTTCCTAAAACCCCCGGCACTTCCATGGACCTGGCTCTAATTTCCAGTATTAGATCATCATAAAGCTGTTCGTCCATAATTTCACCCAATGCAGGCCTTAAGATCAAATAGCTGTTGTATAAAATAAAGGCGGATGCAAAAAGCGCTGCCCAGTCATCAGCATTTTCATATCCCTCTCCGAACATGAGGGCAATCGAGATTCCAATAAAAGCCATTACTGAAGTAATGGCGTCGCTCCGGTGATGCCAGGCATCAGCTTTAAGTGAGGAGCTATTGGTTTGTCTGCTTTTCCGAATAACCACTTGAAAAGAGATCTCTTTCCATATAATTATCAACCCTAAAACAATCAGGGTCCAAGATTTTGGAGTCTGATGTGGTGTTTGAATATTTTCAATACTCGTTGAAGCGATTATTGTTGCCGAGATTACCAAAAATGCGACAACTCCAAACGTAATTAAGGGTTCAATCTTCCCGTGTCCGTAAGGATGGTTTTCGTCTGCAGGGCGTTTGGCATATTTAAAGCCCAATAAAACTAAAAATGAAGCCAATATATCCGTCGTAGATTCTATCGCATCTGCAATTAAAGCGTATGAGTTTCCAAAAAAACCTGCAAGACCTTTTATCAAGGCTAAAGCAGTATTTCCAATTATACTGAAATAAGTGGTTTGTATTGCAGTTTGTTCGTTGCTCATTTCGTTTTGATTAGGCTACCCCCTACTGGAGGTTTGATTGCACATTTAAGATCCGTACAAAAGCTTTGCATGGTGATTGATACTTTGTTAACGTTACCCTCCAAACTCTTAGCAATATGATGAAGGAATAAATGTACCCCACCCACTCTGCTGATACATCAAAGAGGGCGCTAAACCCCATCATGATTGAACACAGCTTTTTTGGAAAACGATTAATTTCAGTTTAAAAAATAATAAAAGATAAATTTAAAGGATTTCGCAGTAAGGCATAGCGATCTGGAGATTTTTATTAATAAGGTTTAATACGTATCAATCAATTGTTATAAAGTGTGTCAAAAACGGCAAGAACAACAAAAGCACATCTCTAAGATAGAAATGATTAAATCATTTATTGGTTAGCCTCATTCTTCAATCGTTCCATAAGCACAATATTTTTTTGCTTTCCTTCTTTCAGAACGGTTTTCCCAAAATCTGTATGATATGTATGCTCCATAAGAAATTCCAAATTAAGTTGATACCATTCTTCTTCTGTAAATACCAAATCCATATAATTTGCCCATTCAGTTCTTAACAGTTCGTTTTTAAAAATGTAGTTCGTACTTGCCAGATGAAACAAATCAGCATCACAGATAATACATTGCAGAAGTGTTTTTGGATCTTGAGGCATTTTTGTTGCCTTAATGCACTTTAATACCTGCTCTATTTTTTTCTTTGGATAGTTGGTTTCGTGTAAATATGATTTGGCATTATTAGCACTAATACGTTCATGACCTATATAGGTTTCAGACATTCCTGTATCATGGAACAATGCCGCAATTTTCAATATCTCCTGTTCTGCTTCATTTAGTTTTTCATAACCACCAATTAACATTACGTTCTCAAAAACTTCTATGGTATGTTTAATCCCATGAAACGGTAGGGCTTTGCACCTACTTTTTCGTAAAATCTCAAGACAATAATCTTTCACATTGTTTACATCCAAAGCACTCATAACCTGTTCGTTTTGAAGTTCTATTGTTTCCATTTTAAAATTTATATTTAAAACCAATCAGATAATCACCTCCGCCACTTTTAAAGGACAATTCAAGATGTTCCTTTTGATAAGGTGTGGTAAATTAGTAGGTACTTCCCACTCCCACTACTATCCCTCCAAGAATATCCCACCCATCATGTCTATCATCTATACCTTCAATTCGTGTATATGCCACTAATCCAGCTACGGCATATGCAGGGATTCCATATTCCCAACCATAGCGACGTTGCAAAAAGGAGGCTTCTGAAAAGGATACTGCGGTATGGCCTGAAGGGAACGCTTTGCCGTCTGTACTTCCATCTGGTCTACGTTTATTGATAGCATATTTCAAAACATAGGTAGCCCTAATGTAGCTCCATAAGATTTTGTAAATTGCCAAAAACCCATTTTATCTTTTTTAGCGAAGATTACAACCAATGCTGTTAGTGCAGGTGCATGTTGTGCAAAATCTCCAAAATGATAGGTTGTTTCTCTTCTAATTTCTGAAGGAGTATGAATTTTTTGTGAGAAACCAATATTTGGAACGATGCAGATGAATAGACAAAATAGTGTTTTCATTTAAAATTATATTTTAACTCGAAAGAGCAGAATTTAAAATTTAGGTTTCAGCCAAATAGATTTTATTTCCTTATAGGGTGTGACACGGACCCGTGATTGCCAACGTATCACCATTTTCTTGAATATTTACAAATATCGTATTGCCTGAAGGAGAAAAAACTACGCCTGCAAATTCAGAACTTGAGCTTCTATTACAGGCAAAGACGCTTATGGAACCATTTTGATTTATTAATAAAATTCTATTCAATTCCCCATTGTCTTCGCATACCAGTAGATTACCATTAGGCGTGATTGTCAAGTTGTCGCACATATGCAACACATTCCTATCTTCGGATTCCACAAAAAGTTCCAATTTACCAGAAATTGATTTTTGGGACTCTCTTCCTTCATCAGGCGACAATCTGTATCTAAAAATCTGGCCTAAATGTGCATCACCTCCATTTGTAATCGCAAAATAGAGCTCTTTCTTGCCAAACCAAATACCTTCACCTCTTGCAAAACGGGCTGCTCCACTATTAAAACCGCGATATCTTAAATCATCATCAGGTGATAGAACGTTATCAATATCAAGCCATTCTACATCCAAAATATCATTAACCTTAATTAGGGGTTCATCCCAATTTCTTGTATCCAATGCCTTCCTGTTTTTGACAGCTAAAACTTGAAGTTTTCCACCTCTATGCAATTTTTCTTTAACATTAGGAACATATCTATAAAATAGTCCGTCATGTCTATCTTCAGTCAGGTAAACTATACCTGAAATAGGATCAACAGCCACAGCTTCATGTTGAAATCTACCCATACCTAATATTGGTTTAGGATCAGATAAGCCCTTTTCCAGAGCGCTGATTTCAAAAACAAAACCGTGATCTTTTTCAATATTATTACCAATTCTTGTCACATCTTCTTCACAACTCAACCAACTTTTCCATGGCGTAATTCCACCTGCACAATTGCGGTAAGTTCCTGCCAGACTTAAATGTTGATGTTCCAACTTTCTAGTAATTTCATTATAGATCAGTGTTGTAGTACCCCCCAGACCTGGCATAATCATATTTCCAGAATCATATAAACTGCTGGTGTCTATAGTATCTAACAATTCATTATCAATTCCGTATGGACTATTCGAAAAAGGTTCTGGACTATTTTCGTGATTTCTCACTATGATTACTTCATCTGTATTTTTACCTTCAAATGTTCCCATTCCATCCGGACGACCAGGAACATAGAAACCATCATTCATTTTATCTCCAGATTTTGAAATAATCTCATAAGTAAATCCTTCAGGTAAATCCAGATATTCCTTCAGGTCTAGAATTAGATTATTGGAATTTGCACTTTGTCCAAATGAATTATCAAAACGACAGCGCGTTAATGCCAACAGTCCTATTGAGGTTAAAAAGGTATTTTTAATAAAGGTTCTTCTTCCGTTCTCCATATTTAGTTATATTCAAAATTTGTACTTAAAGCCCAATAAATATTCGCCTTCTCTACTATTAAAAGTAAGTTCCATGTGTTCTTGCTGATACTCTGTTGTAAAAAGCAAAGTACTTCCAATACCAATGACCGAACCTGCCAAAATATCCCAACCATCATGTTTTTGGGCGTCAATTCGGCTAAAAGCCGTAAATCCTGCAATGGCATAAGCAGGAATGCTATATTTAAAACCGTAACGTTTGTGGATGAATGACGCACCTTGAAAAGTTATAGAGGTATGGCCAGACGGAAAGGCATTATCGCCATTGCTGAAAGGGCGTGGTTTGTTAATCCCGACTTTTAAGCCATAGGTGACTGCTTGGTTGAGCAAAAACCCCTTAGTAAATTGCCATGTTCCCTGACCATCTCCTTTAAAGAATGTAACGGAAAGTGCAGCAGCCGGAACAACAATTAAGCCTATATCTCCAGCAGTTTCAATACCTGATTTTTGTGCATTTACTGTTTGTAGGTTTAAGAATAGAAGTAATACCGTTATTGGTATAAAAAACAATTTACTCATAAATTTAGGGTGTAGAATTAGGGTGTAGAATTAATTTAATTGAAGTGTTTCTATGAAACGATAAGTTTCTTTATCATTTGTATTTCAAATATAGCGTTGAAATCT
>Ga0114916_1000799_pt1 | contig 19622 bp, 18 predicted proteins | sample MalvirAntarct_66_FD_83501 | JGI IMG/M metagenome (GOLD analysis project Ga0114916, IMG submission 83501) | Marine viral communities from the Global Malaspina Expedition - Malaspina viral metaG Antarct_66 | ecosystem: Environmental > Aquatic > Marine > Oceanic | place: West Anvers Island... | reverse complement strand
TGTGGGAAACAGAGCCGGCGCCGGCCTCGTTCACCGCATTCGGATTTCCCGACCAGGAGGCGCGGACCACCCACTATGCCATCCACATTCCCTATGTGATGGGACTGATCGGCACCCGGTCGCTGACCACTTCGATCCCCGGCATAGAGGAGCTCGAAACGCAAGCTGAAACCCGCATCAAGTCCGGCCTGATCGCCTATGACGCGCTGATGCATATCCGCGAGGCGCGCGACAATGCCGATCCGGCGGAGACCGCTCGGTTCGAGGCCCATTCCGCCGATCTCGGCTTCGCGTTCCTGCTCAAGAAATACGTCGATGATCCGCGCGAGGCGACGCCCGAGCAGATTGTCCAGGCTGCGAATGATACCATTCCAACTGTCTGGCCGCTATTCTGGGCCTTCCGGATCATGGTGGCGCTCGGCTTCGGCTTTATCGCGACGATGCTCTACTTCTTCTATCGCGCCTCGTTCAAGGGCATGAACTTCCCCCGCCCTGCCCTGCACCTGGCGGTGTGGATGATCCCGGCGCCGTGGATCGCCGCCGAACTGGGCTGGTTCGTCGCCGAGTTCGGCCGCCAGCCATGGACCGTGGACGGGGTGCTGCCGACGGCCATGTCGGTCTCGGCGCTGTCGATGACCGAGGTGGCGCTGACGCTTGCCGGATTTGTCATCTTCTACACCGTCCTGTTCGTGATCGAGATGGGGCTGATGCTCAAATACATCCGCAAGGGCCCCTTTCAGGACGTCGAGGAAACCGACGCCTGGGTTGTCAGACACACAGAACGGCTGGCCGGACGGCGCAATGCCGACGCCATCGCCATGCCAGCGGAGTAAGAACCATGATCCTGCACTCTCTTATCGACTATGACATCTTGCGCGTGATCTGGTGGGGTCTGCTCGGCGTCCTGCTGATCGGCTTTGCGCTCACCGACGGCTTCGACATGGGCGTCGGCGCCCTGCTGCCCTTCGTTGCCGAAACCGATGTCGAGCGCCGCGTGGCGATCAACACTGTGGGACCGGTCTGGGAAGGCAACCAGGTCTGGTTCATCCTCGGCGGCGGCGCGATCTTCGCCGCCTGGCCACCGCTCTACGCGGTCTCGTTCTCAGGCTTCTATCTGGCGATGTTTGTCGTGCTGGCCGCTTTCATTGTCCGGCCGGTCGCCTTCAAATACCGCTCGAAGCGGGATGACGTCCGCTGGCGGACGTCCTGGGACTGGGCATTGTTTGCCAGCGGCGCCGTCCCCGCCCTGCTGTTCGGCGTCGCCGTCGGCAATGTGATCCAGGGCGTTCCGTTTCATTTCACCGATGATCTGCACACCATCTACGAGGGGGCCTGGTACACCAAGTTCATCGGCCTGCTCGATCCGTTCTCGCTGCTGGCGGGCGTCGTGTCGCTGTCGATGCTGGTGATGCATGGCGGCGCCTGGCTGACGCTGAAAGCCGAAGGCAAGGTGCAGGACCGGGCCCGCCGCTTCGGCTCCATCGCGGCACTTGTCGCAGTGGCAGCCTATGTTCTGGCCGGCGTCTGGATGGCCGTCGGGATCGAGGGTTACCGCATCGTCGGCGATTATCTGACCACCGGTCCGTCCAATCCGCTGCACTTCGAGGTGGAGAAGACGGCAAGCTGGCTCACGGCCTATTCGGACCGCCCGTGGATCGCCATTGCCCCCATCATGGGCATTGCCGGCGGCCTGCTGACCTTTCTCGGCCTGCGCGCCGGGCGCGAAGTCTCCACACTGCTGGTCTCCAAGATGGCGATCCTCGGCGTGATTTCGTCGGTCGGGCTGACGATGTTCCCGTTCATCATGCCGTCCTCGTCCGACCCGCGGTCATCGCTCACGGTCTGGAACAGTTCATCCTCACACATGACCCTGTTCATCATGCTGGTGGTGACCGTGATCTTCATGCCGATGATCCTGGCCTACACGGCATGGGTCTACAAGGTGCTGTGGGGCAAGGTCACCGAGGCCGACGTTTCCGACAATTCTCATTCCGTCTACTGATCAGGAGGATCAAGATATGTGGTATTTCGCCTGGTTGCTGGGTCTCCCGTTGGCCGCAATGTTCGCCGTCGTCAATGCCATGTGGCTGGAACTGCAGGAAGACAGCCGCCTGATCAATGACCAGGGCGGCAATGCCCGGCAGGATAGAACCGGAGGCTGATCCGGCTGTCATGATCCGAACGTCTAAGGCGCCCTGAACCGGGCGCCTTTTTTCTTCGAGCTTCGCCCATTCCATAAAAGAATATAAATACACGAATGTATTTTGACCCAGATCAATGTGTGCAGGCATTTCATGTGGCACAGATGCGGTATAATTCAGGAGAAGGACGGGATGACCCAATCAGCTTTTGCACCCTCGAGACGCATGTTCCTGGGCCTTGCCGCAAGTGGCATGGCCGCAGCTGCCGTAAGCGGCCCGGTGCTCGCGGCCCCGGTCAAGACCTCCGCGCGGGTGGTGATCATAGGAGCCGGTGCCGGCGGCACTGCGCTGGTCAACCGGCTGATTGATCGCCTCGATGGCGCGTCAATTACCATCATCGATCCCAGCGAGAAGCACCTCTACCAGCCCGGGCTTTCGCTGGTGGCGGCGGGGCTGAAACCAGCATCCTACACCGAGAGCAGGACCACCGACTGGCTGCCCGGCGGCATCACCTACATCAACGAGGCCGCCGCCGCTATCGATCCCGAGACCCGCAGGGTGACGACCTCCGGCGGGCAGGCAATCGACTATGACTTCCTGGTTGTCGCCCCCGGCCTCGTTCTTGATCACGACGCCATCGAGGGCTTTTCGCTCGATCTGGTAGGCTCGAACGGTATCGGCGCGCTTTATGCCGGTCCCGAGTATGCCGCGCGCACCTGGCAGGCCGCTTCAAAATACACCGAGGAAGGCGGCGTCGGGATTTTCACGCGCCCGGCGACCGAGATGAAATGCGCCGGCGCGCCGCTCAAACACACTTTCCTGATCGATGACATCGCCCGTACCGCAGGCAATGCGGGCAAGACCGAGATCATCTACGCCGCCAACAACCAGAGCCTCTTCGGCGTTCCGATCGTTTCGGAAAAGGTGCGGATGCTGTTCGAGAACCGCGGCATCACGCCCGCCTACAGCCATGTGCTCAAATCCATCGAGCCGGGCAGCCAGCGCGCCACATTCACCACTCCCGACGGCGACACCGAGCTGGAATACGACTATCTGCACGTCATCCCGCCGCAGCGTGCGCCCGACGTGATCCGGCAATCGGGCCTGTCCTGGGCCGACAAGTGGACCGATCAGGGCTGGGTGGAAGTCGACAGGCACACGCTGAGGCATCTGCGCTACCCGGAAATCTTTGCGCTCGGCGATGTCGCCGGCGTGCCCAAGGGCAAGACCGCCGCCTCGGTCAAGTGGCAGGTTCCGGTTGTCGAGGATCATCTGGTCGCAGCCATTGCCGGCACGGAAGGCACCGCGACCTACAACGGCTACACCTCCTGCCCGCTGATCACCCGCGTCGGCCGCGCCATGCTGATCGAGTTCGACTACCAGAACAATCTCACCCCCTCCTTCCCCGGCATCATCGCGCCGCTGGAGGAATTGTGGATCAGCTGGCTGATGAAGGAAGTGGCGCTGAAGGCCACCTACAATGCGATGCTGCGCGGCAAGGCCTGAGGAGAGCGCCATGAAAGACCTGACCTTCACCACCCTGATCGCCGTCTTCGAGGAGATCTTCGGCCGTGGCCTGTTCTGGGCCATGGTGGTCGCCGCAGTCGCGATCACCGCCGCCTATCTCTACGTGCTTATCCGCGACCGCTCGATGTCGATGCGCAAGTTCCTGCTGGCGCAGCTGTCGATGCCCTTCGGCGCCATCGCCGCCGTCATGTTCGTGCAGCTGATCACAAACTCCGGCTTCAGCGACATCGGCGGCCCGATCGACCTGATCGTGCTTCTGGGCGTGGCAAGCCTCGGCGCTGTCGGCATCGCGGTTCTGGTCTACACCCTGCAATCGCTCATGCGATCCCGGACCGGATAGAACCCGCGATCCCGGGATGGGTGCCGGGCGGTTTGGTTGCAGACAACGCCCTGCCCCGCGATACTTCAGGTGTTTTCATTTTGGAGCCGCGTGCAAATCGGCTGGTGCGCGGTTTGCGGCTTGGCGCAAGGTGTTGGCGGCAAGAACGGATCAGCAAATCGAGCTTCATCAAGCTCCTCTGAGGCGAGCGCTGCTTCAACGAAACCGATGACAAGCTGGCTATTGCTGGGAAATGCAGCAGCAAAGGCGGTGGCGACTTGCCACACGCCTGGCGCCTGGGCGAGATCGTTTCGATCACTGGCCATTCGCTGCGACGTACACAAGAGATTTGGGACAAGCACCTAGCGCACACAAGCACCATGGCAGACAGCGCCATCGTCGAGTCTGAGAACGTCTTGGAAACAGATTTTCCGAAACAGACTACAAAACGGGAAGGTGCAAAACATGCTAAGTAGTGGCGATCGCCAGATACCTTGAGACTCGGTTTCATTGACTTTGTTGACCCATTCCCACTGGGCGACCAAACGACCTGAGATTCGTCTCCAGGCAGATTGAGACTCAAGGCCCCTTTCGCCACATATGTTGAGACTCAACCGCTTCATATCCTTCAGCAAACCCCGTTAACCAACCGGCAAGGCTGGCAATGACAGCGATGGCAATTGGGTGCACCATTGCGCCGCGCTCCTTCTGGTTGTGTGCCGAAATCAGAACCTTGAAGGGCAGAATCCAACCTTCCCCATATCCGGTTTCAAATAGCCATAACCGACGTAAATATTGTTTAGAACAAAATGTCTACATGATGCAAAAAGAGATGCGAATGCCAAAGCGATACACAGTAATAATTACGATATTTATCGTAATTCTTGTTTTACAATATTTTCCCCTTACTGGATGGCCTTTGATATTTGTACTTGCCCCCTTCTGGTCAACAGCACTTATTAATATTTTCTTGATAATGCTGATAGTCGACGCATTGAACGGAAATATACCAAAAGCCTTTTTCGCTTTGCCGATCATCGCCTACGGTTGTTACTATGGAGTGTACATCAAGGACAGCATACGGATTTCCCTGCACGAAAGTGAACTGCAATCAACCAACCCTGTATCTGTGATGAAATTTGATCCGGACATTCATGACCTCATCATAGGAAATGCCTATCGTTTTGTCGAAGAGTATCAAGTTCCAGTTGTTTATTATAAGAGCTCCGGAGACAACCCTGAAGGGTATTTCTCATATCGGCTACTTGACCAGAAATCCTGCAAAGCCCTAGAGGCCGACATTCAACCAGACATGAAGCTGATAGGAGTTCAGTCAAAAGACAACAGACGGAACGGTAATTGCATTCTTAGAGCGCAGGAGCGCCCCGTAAAGGAACACGTGACTGTCAAATACGAACCAGATAATTCCTGGGCGAATAAAGGCACCATCGGTGAGGGCGGCTATGTTTTGGAACATCGTGGGGCGTTCGTTGTTAAATACCGCACAGCATCAGTAAAGCGCTATTCGTTCCTCCCCCTGCCCATTATCGGCTGCGGTCCGGATGGTCCCAATTGGCGATGGAAATGCATGGCTGAGTTTTGGCGTAGTGGCCAACTTCTGGACACTCGCCCTGCTGGCGCTCCAGACGAACTCGGCAATGATCCAGTAGCGATTATGCTTGGGATTCCACTTCGACATATTGAACCGGGAGACAAGGATAGCTTACGCAAGGAACGGCTGCTGCGATAGGAAGGAGCCAACCCCATAAATCGCCGGAGTCTCAACGTATGTGGCGATGAGTCCCAAAATCGTGGCGATTGTCCCAACGCATGTGCCGACAGACAGAAAAATGGCGCGCCCGAAAGGATTCGAACCTCTGACCCCCAGATTCGTAGTCTGGTGCTCTATCCAGCTGAGCTACGGGCGCGCGCTGCAGGTGTCTTTCGCCTGCGAGGCGTTCTCCTAAAACGGACTGCGGGGGATTGCAAGCGGATTTGGCGAAAAAAGCGATTGTCACGCAATTGTCGCACATGTGGCTAAAGCGCGTGGTTTTCCGAGCCCTCGAAGGCCGCCAGGCGCGCGGGTGGCCGTCACACGCCAGGATGCAGCGTGCATCCCGCCGGAATCAGGCGCGGGCCCGGTATCCGTCAATCGGCACCGGCTGGTCGGGCAGTTCGATGCAGAAGGATGTTCCTTGCGAAACGGTGTCGTCAAGGGCAATCGAGCCGCCATGGGCCAAAACCAGTTCCCGGGCAATGGCCAGCCCCAGGCCGGTGCCGCCCGATCTTGCCGAGCCCCGGAACGGTTGAAACAGGTTCTCCCGCGCCCGCGCCGGAAGCCCCGGCCCGGTATCGCTGACCCGGATCTCCACCACCGACCCGGTGCGGTGCGCGGACAGGGTAACACGCCGGACAAGCACCGGATCATCAGACGGGTCGGAGGCAAAAGCCTGCACGGCGTTGCGCACCAGATTGTAGATCACCCGGAACAGCTGATCGCTGTCGGCCTCGATCTCGAGCGTTCCATCGACATCGACCACGTAGTCGATATCGGCCTCGGTCTCCTCGGCAACGATCTCGGTGACCTCGCGGGCGAGGGCTGCGAAATTGAGGAAGCGGCGGCGCGGCTTGGCCTCGCGGGCCTTGCCATAGGCCAGCACCTCGCTGGAGTAGCTCACCGCCCGGTCGATGGTGCGCAAGAGCTTGGGTGCGAAGCGCTTGACCATCGGATCATCGACCGTCGCCAGACGGTCGGACATCAGCTGCGCGGAGGTGAGGATGTTGCGCATGTCGTGGTTGATCTTGGAAACCGCAAGACCGAGATCGGCGAGATGGCGCTGCTCCTTGAGCGTCTGCTGGAGCCGCGTCTGCATGTCGGCAAGATGGCCCTCGGCGGCGGTCAGTTCATCGACCGGCGGGCTCGGGACGATGATGTTGCCGGGATTTTCCGGGTCCTTGGCGAAGGCCTTCATGTTCTCGGTCACGCGGTGGATCGGGCGGATCAGCATGCGGCTGATCGAGAAGAAAACCAGGCTCGCGGTGATGAGCGAAATCAGCACCGACAGAAAGAACACGTTGCGCCCGTAGATCAGCATGGCGTGACGCAGCTGCGCGTCCTCGAGCACCAGCTCGATGGTCATGCCCGGGTCGTCCGCCACCAGCCCCTCGACCCGGATCACCCGGTCGCCGCCAAACAGGATGGTGTCGAAGGCATCGGCCAGCGCGCTCAGCGGCGTGACCGCCGACAGATCATAATGATGGGTGACGACGGGCGGCATGTCACCGCTTGCGATCATGCGCGCAGCACCGTCCTTGTGCAGGACAATGGCCTTGGTGCCGGTTGCCATCAGCGCATCGTTCTGGATGGATTGCGGCAGATCCATCTCGTTGACGCCGTCAACCACCACGGCAGCCGCAGCGGCGGTGTTGAGCCGGTCCTGCAACCAGCGGACCCTCGTATTGGCAACCGACGGCACAAAAATCAGCACTTCGGCGATCATCACGAACAGGATGGTCAGCCACAGGAGCCTTGAAGACAGGCTCATTCCCCTCATCACTTGCCCGGCCGGAACCGGGTCAGTCTGCGTCTGGTCGTCGTCCGCCATGGCCGGGCCCCTGCTTTGTGTCCCTCATCCGAAACGCCTCAAGAAGCGCACGAGCCAGCGCACGAACGGCTTGCGGGTCAAGGGTGTATAATAGGAAACCGCGGCGCGTTTTCCAATCTCCGTCATTGTCGGATAGGGCGGGACATAGCCACGCACATCCTTGAGCGTCATCGAGTTGGTGATCGCGAGCGCCCACATGTTGATCATCTCGCCGGCGCCGGTACCGGCGATGGAAACACCGAGGATGCGGGCCTTGCGATCAACCACAAGCTTGATCAGTCCGGTGGTCCTGCGTTCGGCCTGGGCGCGGTCGTTCTCGGCATAGGGCCAGCGCAGGATCGAGATCCGGCCGCCGTGGCGCCTCGCAGCCTCTTCCTCGGTCAAGCCGACATGGGCCAGCTCGGGGTCGGTGTAGGTGGCCCAGGGGATGATGTCGCGGTTTTCCTTCGCAGGCAGGCGGAACAGGATCTGCTGCACCACCAGGCCGGCATGATAGCCCGCGACATGAGTGAACTGCAGACCGCCGGCGACATCGCCGATGGCATAGATGCGCTTGTTGCTTGAGCGGAGATTGGCGCCGACCTTGATGCCGCGGCGGTCATGCTCGACGCCGGCGGCATCGAGCCCCAGCCCCTCGACATTGGCAAGGCGGCCGACGGCGACCAGCAGGTCGGAGCCGTCGACGAAGCCTTCGCCCGCTTCCGTTTCGTAATTGACGCGGACGCCGGTCTTGCCGCGCCGTTCGACCGACGTCACCTTGGAACCCTCATGGATGGTCACACCTTCGGCGCGGATGTTCTCGAGCACGATCGCAGCGAGTTCCGGATCGTCCTTGCCCAGCGCCCTGGCGCCCTCGACAACGGTGACTTCGGCGCCGAGCCTGCGATGGGCCTGGGCCATCTCCATGCCGATCGGACCACCGCCGATAATGATGAGGTGCCTTGGCGCCCGGGTGCGTTCGAAAAGGGTTTCATTGGTCAGGTACTCGACCGTATCAAGGCCCGGAATCGGCGGCACCAAGGCAGACGACCCGGTGGCAACGACGTAGCGCCGGGCGCGGATCTCGGTCTGGCCGGCCATCAATGTTGTCTTGTCGACAAAGCGGGCTTCGGCCTCGATCACGTTAACGCCCATCGCACGGAAGCGCTCAACGGAATCATTGGGCGCAATGGCACCGATGACCGAATGGATATGATCGTGGACCTTGCGGAAATTGATCTTGGCCTCGCCCGCGGTGACGCCGAATTCAGGCGCCTCGGCAATGGCATGGGCATGCTTTCCGGCGGCGATCATCGCCTTGGACGGCACACAGCCGTAGTTGAGGCAGTCGCCGCCCATCTTGCCCTTTTCAACGAGCACCACATCGACGCCGAAAGCCGCGGCCGCCGCAGCGACCGAGAGCCCGCCGGAGCCTGCGCCGATGATGCAGATGTCAGGTGTCAAAGCGGTGCTCATGGGCTGTCTTCCATTTGATGTGAACGCTGCCGGGGAGTTGAACCGTCCGGTGTCAGGCGCGCCCGCGAAACTTGCGGACTATGGTGGGGATTGCCGCGACGATTGCAAGCCCCAGAAAGGCGATGGTGATCTCCGGCGTCACCAGGTCCGAAATCGAGATCTCGCGCCCGGCGGCGGCAACGATGACGCTGTCGAGCCCCTGGCCCAACCAGGTGTAGGCGAAGGTGCCGGGAATGATGCCGAGGAAGGTTGCCGCCACGTAGGTGCGCAGCTTGATGTCGAAAAACGCCGGGGCAATGTTGATGACAAAGAACGGAAACACGGGGGCGAGGCGCAACACCAGGAGATAGCTGAACGCGTCCCTGGAAAAACCGTCGGCGAGCCTGGCGGCGAAAGGACCTGCGCGTTTGCGCAGGACATCACCAAAGGCGGACCTTGCGGCAAGGAAAATCGCAGCCGCACCGGTGGTGGCGGCAAAGACCGTCAGGGTGCCGGCAATGAACCAGCCGAACACGAAGCCCGCAAAAATCGTCAGGATCGAGGCTGCGGGAAAGGCAAAGGCGACGGCCAACGCGTAAAGCACGAAATAGCCCAGCGCCGAGGCAATGCGGTGATCGGCGACGAACTGCTTGAGCGCGTCACGCTGCTCGGCCAGCACCGCGAGCGAGATGTAGTCCTGCACGCCTGCGGCATAGGCGGCCACAAGGCCGATCACGATGATCGCCAGCGGCAGGTAGCGCCGCCAGCTGGCAGGCTTGACCGTGTCCGGCGTTGCCTCGGGAGTCTCTGCCATGGCCTTGTCCATCTGCCCGGTCGGGGATTGTGAAGTCATGCGGGATCTCCAGGTTTGTTGCGGCTGCGTGCCTGCCGTCAGGTTTGCCTGAAGTATGAATAGAAGACTGCGGCCTCCACCGCCAATGACAATGCCTCGCCATTTCCCAAACTCGCGTGAGCCCGGAACGCGCAATTCTCACGGCAGCGTGAGAGGGGCGTCATCAGGCCTAAAGCGCGTTGATGCTCCAGTCGTAGTCATAACCTGAAATCGACGCGGAGGCGATCCGTGCCGCCTTCTGTGGTTCGGCCAGTGACATCCAGTGGTCCTTGAGCCGGCCCTTGCCGCCGAAATCACCTGCATACCAGGAATAGATCTTGGAGGCCCTGATGCGTCCGTTGTCGACCGTCACGCCGCGGGGATGGTTGACATAGTCCACCGCGTTGTCGCGCAGAAGCGCATCGACATTGGCGCCGGTGAAGGCGCGGGTGGCAAGGTTGGGACAGGAATAGGAGGCGCAGTTGAGCCCGTAGTGGGACATCGGATCATTGAAAAGGGCGCGGACGATCTCGTGCTCGACATCGTCAAGCGACAGCTCGGTTGCGTTGACCGTCATGACCTTGGCTTTCCAGGGGCCAGAGCCAAACAGGAACGAGCCCCCCAGGTTGATCTTCTTGATCGAAGTCACCGGATAGGCCTCCGCCACGATTTCAAGCGTCTTGGCGTTGTAGAGGTTGATCCAGTAGGCGTGGGCCTCGTTGCGCGACAGGGATACCGGATTGACCGCCTCCAAAGCAGCTATATAGGCGCGCAGCGAAACCAGATTGGCCTTGACGCCGCGGTAATCGACCCGGTTGTAGCCACTGGCATCGGGCTTGACGAAAGCCTTGAGAAGCGCGTCATAGGCCGAGTGGTCAAATCCCGCCTGCCCTTTCGGCCTGAAGCCGGTCATGGCCGCCAATGCGGGCAAGGGCGCAAGCGTGGTGGTGGCGAACAGGCTTGCAGACCCGATGAGAAGAGTGCGGCGATCAAGATGCATGGTTTCGGCTTCCCCGGTTCAAGGCGGCGCGGTATTGCTGTCAGGGACTTGGCGCAGGTTGAGAGCCGAGGCAACCACCTGAGCCGCAATGTCACCGGCTTGTGAACGGACGTGAGTGGCGTGCCTGCCGCCGGCAGCAGCTCCGGACGCGATCGAAATGCGCTCAGACCTTGTGCGGTAGGCCGTACTAGCATGCGGCAATGGCGGAGGGCTCATTGACTTTTGGCCCCGATCACGCCTATAAGCCGCTCGTCCGTGGAAGCTTCCGGTTTCCGGGAGCGTGTTTTGACGGACTGAACACCCAAACCAAGATGTTCCAAGAAGGGCCGCACACCGCGGTATTAAAATAAATGCCAAAGCGTACTTACCAACCATCCAAGCTTGTTCGCAAGCGGCGTCACGGCTTCCGTGCACGCATGGCAACCAAGGGCGGCCGCAAGGTCATCCAGGCTCGCCGCGCCCGCGGGCGCAATCGTCTGTCGGCCTAAGCGCTGGCGACGGGCCCGCGAAGGACTACGATCGCGTGGCACAGGACGATACCATCATGAAACCCGGGCGGCTTAAAACCCGGCCGGATTTCCTCGCCGTGCAGAAGGGAAAACGCCTGCGCGGCCCCTATTTCCTGCTCGAGACCCTCGATCGGGGCGCTCCCGACCAGCCCGCCCGCATCGGTTTCACGGTGACGAAGAAGCAGGGCAATTCGGTCGAGCGCAACCGCATGCGCCGACGCCTCAGGGAAGTCGTGCGGCAAATGGCAGGGGTTCCATTCAAGCCCGGACATGACTATGTGGTGGTCGCGCGCAGGGATACGCTTGCCGCGCCGTTTGCCGGACTGGTCACCGCGCTCACCGAGCGGGTGAAGGAAGCCGATGGACAGAAACGGCCTCAACACACGCACGCCGGCACTGCACGGCGTAATGGACAACACCAGACCAACAGGCAGCCTAAGCCTGAACATCAGGATTGAGTGATGGAAAACAATCGCAATTATTTCGTCGCAATTCTCTTGTCGGTGCTTGTCCTGATTGCCTGGCAATTCCTCTATGTCAGCCCGAAGATCGAACGCGAACGCCTGGCGGCCGAAGCGCTGCAGGCAGAACAGGCCGCGAAAGCCCCTGCAGCTGGCACCGGCGATTCGGTTACTCCCGGCGCGGTGAGCGGCTCGGCGCCCGGCAGCGACGCGGCTGTCCCCGGAACGATCACGCAGGCCGCGGGCCTGTCGCGCGAGGACGTGCTGGCCCAGACCGACCGGATCAGCATCGACACACCGTCGATCACCGGATCGATCAACCTGTCCGGCGCCCGCATCGACGACGTGCTGCTGAAGGAATACCGCGAAACGATCGATCCCGAGAGCCCCATCATCACGCTGTTCAGCCCCGCCGCCATGGCTAACGGCTATTTTGCCGAGGTCGGCTTCATTGCTGATGCACAGTCGGGCCCGGCTCCCGGTCCCAACACGGTCTGGAGCGCCGCTCCGGGCCAAACACTGACGCCGACCACTCCGGTCACGCTGACCTATGACAATGGCGAAGGCCTGGTGTTCACGCGGGTCATCTCGGTCGATGAGCATTCGCTTTTCAACTTCGAAGACACGATCACCAACACAGGCGACACAGCCGCATCGGTTGCCGGCTACGGCCGGGTAACGCGATTCTTCAAGCCCAAGACCGAGGGCATCTACGTGTTGCACGAGGGCCTGATCGGCGTCATCGGCGAAGAAGGCCTGCAGGAAATCGACTATTCCGATGTCGAGGATACTCCGGTGATCAGTGTCGCCAAGGCAACTGCGGGCTGGATGGGCATCACCGACAAGTACTGGGCGGCAGCGCTGATCCCGCCACAGGGGTCCGGTTTCGAGACCCGTTTTGCCCACTTTACCGACGGGCGTGCGCGCTACCAGTCCGACTTCAAGTCCGATGCAATGGCAATCGCACCGGGCGGCAGCGCGACCTCGACCACGCTGGTGTTTGCCGGCGCCAAGGAAGTGCCGGTCATCGAAGGCTACCAGGAGCAGTACAATATCCTCAATTTCGACCTGATGATCGACTGGGGCTGGTTCTACTTCATCACCAAGCCGATGTTCTGGCTGATCGACTACCTCTACAAGCTGTTCGGCAATTTCGGCGTGGCGATCCTGGCCACCACCGTTGTGGTGAAACTCATCTTCTTCCCGCTGGCCAACAAGTCTTACGTCTCAATGGCCAACATGAAGAAGGTTCAGCCGAAGCTCGAGGAGCTCAAGGCCAAGCACGGCGACGACAAGATGGCGTTGCAGCAAGGCATGATGGAGCTCTACAAGAAAGAGAAGATCAACCCGGTGGCCGGCTGCTGGCCGGTGCTGCTGCAGATCCCGGTGTTCTTTGCGCTCTACAAGGTGCTCTACGTCACCATCGAAATGCGTCACGCGCCGTTCTTCGGCTGGATCCAGGACCTGTCGGCGCCGGATCCGACTTCGCTGTTCAACCTGTTCGGCCTGCTGCCCTACGACGTGCCATCGTTCCTGCTGATCGGTGTCTGGCCGCTGATCATGGGCATCACCATGTTCATCCAGATGCGGATGAACCCGACGCCTCCGGACCCCACCCAGGCGATGATCTTCACCTGGATGCCTGTGGTCTTCACCTTCATGCTGGCCACCTTCCCGGCCGGTCTGGTGATCTACTGGGCATGGAACAACACGCTTTCGGTGCTCCAGCAGGGTGTGATCATGAAACGCCAGGGCGCCAAGATCGAGCTTTGGGACAATCTCAGGGCGCTGTTCAAGCCCAAGAACAAGACCAGCTGAACGGCACGGAGGCCGGAGCGATGACCCAACTGTCAGCAGATCCGGCAATGCAGGCTGCCAAGGAGCTCTCGGCCACGCTTTTTTCCAAGCCGTGGGTGTTCATCCGCGGCGTCCCCTCGCTGAAGTTCCTGCCGCCTGAAGGGCCGCCGGAGATTGCCTTTGCCGGCCGTTCCAACGTCGGCAAGTCCTCGCTGATCAACGCGCTGGTCGGCGTCAACGGCCTTGCACGGACATCGAACACTCCGGGCCGGACCCAGGAGCTGAACTATTTCGTTCCGTCGGGCTACTCGGGCGACGAAGGTGACCTGCCGCCAATGGCGCTGGTCGACATGCCCGGTTACGGCTACGCGAAAGCGCCGAAGGACCAGGTCGACCTGTGGACCAAGCTGGTGTTCGACTACATGCGCGGCCGGTCGACGCTCAAGCGGGTCTACCTGCTGATCGATTCGCGCCACGGATTGAAGAAGAATGACGAGGGTGTGATGGACCTGCTCGACAAGGCGGCGATGTCGTATCAGGTGGTTCTGACAAAGACCGACAAGATCAAGGCCGCGGGCGTGCCACGGCTGATCTCCGAGACCCTTTCGGCGCTCAAGCGCCGGCCGGCTGCCTATCCGGAAGTGATTGCCACCTCATCGGAAAAGGGCGAAGGCATTGCCGAGCTTAGAACCGCGATCGCACTGGCGATTACGCTTTAACACACCTGTTTTCAGGCATTACCGGCCGGTTCGAAGGTCAGTGCAAAACCGTTGATGCAGTGACGCTTGCCCGTCGGCGGCGGGCCATCATCGAAGATATGCCCGAAATGGCCGCCGCAGCGGCGGCAATGGACTTCGGTGCGTACCGAGAACAGCGACCGGTCCTCCTTGGTCCGCACGGCATTGTCCTCGGCCTGCCAGAAGCTCGGCCAGCCAGTGCCGCTGTCGAACTTGGTTTCAGACGAATAGACCGGAAGATCACAGCCAGCGCAATGATACATGCCCTTGCGCTTCTCGTAGTTGAGCGCGCTGGTGAAAGGCCGCTCGGTGTCTTCCTCGCGCAGTATGGCAAACTGTTCGGGCGTCAGGCGATCGCGCCATTCCGCTTCACTGAGCGTGATTTCGAACGAGCCTTCTGACGCGGTTGCGGGGGCCCATCGGCCAAACACCGATAGGGCCACTCCGGCAACGCCGGCAGTCAAAAGCGCGCGGCGGCTCAATTCTGTCTTCGTCGTCATCGTGTTTCTCCTTTTGGTGATTTGAACCTAGGGTGCCTCTCGGGGAAAGGCCAACCACATGTTTTCAATTGGCTGTGAGGTGCCCCCGCCCCAAAGGGCGAGGGGCGGCCTGGCATGACACGCCTTTATTGTTATCAGGGGGTGGCGTGCCACACCTCAGCCTCGGGGAAGCCGGTGTTCAGATTCAGCCCTTGGGCAGAAGGACCTTGTCGATGACGTGAATGACGCCGTTCGACTGGTCGACATCGGCAATGGTGACATTGGCCACAGCGCCGGTTTCGTCCTCGATCATGATCTTGTCACCCTGGTAGGTGACGCTGAGCATGCAGCCGCCAACTGTCTTGACCGGATGCGCGCCGCCATCATCGTCAACCATCTTCATGATCGCTTCAGACATCGCGTCGGCGGCAACAACATGGCAGGTCAGAACCTTGGTCAGCTGATCCTTGTTCTCAGGCTTCAGCAGGGTGTCGACAGTGCCATCCGGCAGCGCGGAAAAGGCTGCGTTGGTGGGTGCGAAGACGGTAAACGGACCTTCACCCATCAGCGTGTCGACGAGGTCCGCGGCCTTGACGGCAGCAACCAGGGTCGTGTGATCGGCAGAGTTGACGGCGTTTTCCACGATGTTCTTGTCGGGGAACATTTCGGCACCGCCGACCATCTTGTTTTCAGCAAGGGCCAGGCTTGTGCCGGAGAGAAGGAGTGCTGCAGCAGCAATGGAGCGAAGAGTATTTTTCATAATCAGCCTCTTTTGTGTTTTCAGGCCGGATCATCCGGGCCTTGTTCACCCGCCGCATCTTTGTTGCGGCGGTTAAAGAGGAAGACGGGAGGCATTCGGAAAAAGTTTCAGGGCCTCGGATTATTTTCTGGTAAGCGGACCTGAGAGCACGACCGGACCGGTCGCCTCGCCGGTCGGCGAGCCGCCGAGAGGCTCGACACTGACGGCGAGCAGGGCGCCGTCGGATATCTTGCTGACAAGGCCCGGATCGAGGACCAGACGACCGCCGTCACCGGGCACGAGGCCCAGCGAGACCGGCTGAGCGCCCTCGTCTGCCACCAGCCACAGTTCGAGCGACTTGCCGTCATCGGGTGAAAACGCGGCCGGAGTGATGGTGAAGGCGCCGTCCGCCGGGTCGAGGGCGGCAATCAGTCCGACGGAGCTACCCGGCGCGCCCAGCTCGGCGACGAGCGAAGGCTGGGCGCCGGGACCGGCAGGTCCTGCCAGATTGCTGGTATAGATGCCGAATGCGGCCGCTGCGGCAACCGAGGCGAAGGCAAGGCCGCGCCAGAAGACCAGCGAGCCCCAAAGACCGCCAGCCGGCCTGGCGGCTTCGGCAAACAGGCGCGCGTCGATCCGCGCCTTGACGCCCTGCGGCGGGTTTTCCGGCGTATAGGCGTCGTCAAGATTTGAAAGATCCGCCTGCCACGAGATCACCAGAGCCGCGAACTGGCTATCGCGGGCCATGCGCTCCTCGACCATGCGGCGCTCGGCGAGCGGCAGCACGCCAAGCACATATTCGCCGGCCAGGGCATTGTCGTCGGGAATTTGCGCACCGCTACTCATCGGTTCAAGCACTCTCTCAGTTTCATCAGGCTGCGTCGCAGCCAGGTTCGCATTGTGTTGAGCGGCACCGCGTTGCGGTCGGCCAGCTCCTGATAACTCAACCCCTCCACATAGGCCGCCACCACCGCGGCAGCCTTGTTTTCCTCCAACTCGCCCAGGCACCCGTCGATGCGCCGGGCTTCACCGCTCAGCATCGCCCGGGCCTCCGGATCCGGCGCCGCATCGGCGATTTCCGGTGCATCGTCATACTCCAGCGTCGCGGGCTGACGGCTTCGGATCAGGTCGATCGCCTGATTGCGGGCGATCGTGACAAGCCACGCCATGGCCGAAGCCTGCTCCGCCCTGAAACTGCCAGCGCGTCGCCAGATGCGGACATAGACCTCCTGAATCGCATCCTCGGCCTGGGCCCTGTCCTTTAGAATACGCAGGGCGACGCCAAATAGTTTCGCGTTGGTCTCATCATAGAGTGCGGAAAACGCCTTGCGGTCACCCAGCGCGGTGCGCGCGATCAATTCTGAGAGTAATTCTTGACTCATAACAGCTTCGGTTTCTCCGCAGGTTCACGCAACAGATAACAGTTTCCTGAAATCCTGAAACCCTATACGGCGAAATTGCAGGTAGGGTTGCTCGGTTTCGGGCTGGCTGGCGCAATGTTTGAACGAGTTATTGAAGCTGAGCCGGATTGGAGCTAAACAGCGCCGGACCTTTTGCCGCCTGTGCGCAATCAAAACCGGGACGCCACGCCAATGTCTGATACTCCAAGCGGCGACGCCGCCACACAGGCTCGCCTGCTCGCCGAGGCGCTGCCTTTCATGCAGCGCTACGAGAACAAGACGGTCGTGGTCAAATATGGAGGTCATGCGATGGGCAATGCCGCTCTCGGCAAGGCCTTCGCGCAGGACATCGCCCTGCTCAAGCAATCCGGCGTCAATCCGATCGTGGTCCATGGCGGCGGCCCGCAGATCGCCGCCATGCTCGCCAAGATGGGCATCGAATCGAGGTTCGAGGGCGGTTTGCGGGTGACCGACGAGAAGACCGTCGAAATCGTCGAGATGGTGCTGGCGGGCTCGATCAACAAGGAGATCGTCGCGCTGATCAATGCCGAGGGCGAATGGGCCATCGGGCTGTGCGGCAAGGACGGCAACATGGTTTACGCCGAGAAGGCGCACAAGACCATGACCGACCCCGATTCCAACATCGAGCGCGTTCTCGATCTCGGCTTTGTCGGCGAACCGGTGGAGGTCGACCGTACGCTGCTTGATCTGCTCGCCAAGTCCGAGATGATCCCCGTCCTTGCGCCGGTGGCACCGGGCCGTGACGGCCACACCTACAATATCAATGCCGATACCTTTGCCGGGGCCATCGCGGGTGCCGTCGAGGCGTCACGACTGCTGTTCCTGACCGACGTGCCGGGCGTCCTCGACAAGAACGGCAAGCTGATTGACGAACTGACCGTCAGCGAAGCACGGGCACTGATTGCCGACGGCACGATTTCAGGCGGGATGATCCCCAAGGTGGAAACCTGCATCGAAGCCATCGAGCGGGGTGTGAAGGGCGTGGTGATCCTCAACGGCAAGACCGCCCATGCGGTGCTGCTGGAGCTGTTCACCGCCCATGGCGCCGGCACGCTTCTGGTTCCCTGACAGGGCCTGTCCGGCCGGCGTCTTGAACAAAAGCCCAAGTGCGCTGCAAACCGTCCCGGCGCCAGAGTCTAGCGGCAGTTTTCGGCGGCCGGATCGCATCTTGGCTCGCCCGGCAACCGGCCGGAAAGGTTCGGCGTCAGTCCCGCAGCGCCTAAACCCTGGCCAAAACGCCTCGATTGCGCAGTAAAGGCGTCGCGCGAATTGGGATCGAGAATGGCGATCGGTGCGGTGATCGCGGCGCCTGCCACGGACCCGACGGTGTTGGACAAGGTGATCGCGGACGCGCCGAGTTCCGTGCCAAGACTGACATCCTGATCGGTGACGGTCTGGCCGGCGATCAGTCGCTGGCCGAGCAGTCTGACCACTTCCGGGCTTTCGGCAAATTTCGAATGGTTGAGGCTGTCACCGACCTGCAGTGCTGACAGATCGAGCACCGTGATACCGCTGCGCTCAAGGCTTTCGCGATAGACCGGGTTGCTGATGTCGATCTGGCCAAGCCGGTCGACATTTCCGGAAATCCGGCGCGACAGGGTCAGCGCGCGGTCATCCTTGGAGACGAAGACCGTAAATTTCGGCCGCTTTGCCCCCATATCGACGATCTGCTGCTGGAAGACGTCCACGTCGAGATCAGGCGAGGCGAGGATGACGTCGCTGATCTTGGCTGGGATGCCGCCGTTGCGGATCGCCATCTGTCTGAGCGATTCCACCGTCAGCCAGGTCCCCATCGAATGGGCGAGGATCGTGATTTCCTTGATCTCCGGCACGGCCACCGCTCCGGTCAGAAGCAGTTCGAGTGCAGAGCGCGAATAATTGGTGCTTTCCTTGTCATAGCCATAGTCAAAGACATTTCCGCGCGAAGGCCAGGTGAACATCACCGGGGTGGCGTCGGTCTTGCTGTCGTGGGCGATCTGGGCGAAGCGATAGACCGCACTCTCGTAGCGGGTGTTGAAGCCGTGAACAAACACCAGCAACCGACCACTGGGCGACCGGTTGCGATCATACCAGGCCTCCACCTCGGCGACCGAGTCCATCTGTTCGGCCGAGAGGGTGGCAAAATCCCGCGCCGGATCGGGCGGTATTTTCTTCGGCCACTGGACCTCGCCGATCTTGCGGCGGTTGTCGGGCGGAATGGAGACGACAATTTCGTTGAAATCAATGCGGGCGCCACGCTCTCCGGAGTAAAGCAGGCCCGGATCGTCGGAGGGCGCACGGGTGGTGGCGACCATGATCGACACCTCGGTTGCGTCCACTGCGGTCTGGGCCACCGGAGACAGCACGCCCTCCGGCGGGCTGGCGCAACCGGACATCAGCGGCCCGAGCAGAAGAAGCGCCATGGCGAGCGGTCGCTGCAGGGAGCGGCCCCTGGGCTTCATCATCTGCGGGCGCCGGGCGGGCATAACTCTCTTCCGTTCCTGTTCGCTGTGAAACCGGCGTCGGGCAAGTTGCCACCGCCACACCGCAGTTCAGACCAGCAAAAGCACGAGTATGCCGGCTACGATCAGGACGCAGCCGGCAATCTCAAGCTTGTTGACGTGTTCCTTGAAGAATAGCAC
>Ga0114916_1000796_pt1 | contig 19656 bp, 20 predicted proteins | sample MalvirAntarct_66_FD_83501 | JGI IMG/M metagenome (GOLD analysis project Ga0114916, IMG submission 83501) | Marine viral communities from the Global Malaspina Expedition - Malaspina viral metaG Antarct_66 | ecosystem: Environmental > Aquatic > Marine > Oceanic | place: West Anvers Island... | reverse complement strand
CTGGAAGAGCGGATAAATACTGGTCAAAAAACCAATATGAAAGTTAATCGAATCAGTATCTAGGTTATCTCCTAAAGCTAATCTTTCGGTATAGTAGGGAAGGGTTGGCAATAAAATACCATAGCCCAACATCACTACAAATAAACTCAACAGAATTAAAAATATCCTGTTGAGTTTTTCTTTTCTATCCATTTATTTTTTACCGATTTTTCGCTTCAATAATTGCGCATTAATAGCCACTATAATTGTACTCAAACTCATAAATACCGCTCCTACAGCTGGCCCTAAAACAAAGCCAGAAGAGTATAGAACACCTGCAGCTAATGGAATGGCCACCACATTATACCCAGTTGCCCATATTAGGTTCTGAATCATTTTATTGTACGTAGCCTTTCCGAACAAAATTAGGTTTGCAATATCTTGTGGATTGCTATTTACCAATATAATATCGGCTGTTTCGGCGGCTACATCAGTACCAGAACCAACAGCGATTCCTACATCAGCTTTGGCAAGTGCGGGCGCATCGTTTACGCCATCTCCAGTCATAGCCACAAACTCTCCTTTGTTTTGCAACTCTTCTACAATTTCTACTTTTTGGTGTGGTAGCACTTCGGCATAATAGCCATCCAACCCTAATTTTTCACTCACAGCTTTGGCTGTTTTTTCGTTATCCCCAGTTGCCATCAAAACTTTGATATTATTCTTTTTAAATATTTTTATAGCTTCCGCAGATTCAGGTCTTATTTCATCAGCAAGCGCAATGTATCCTGCTAGTTGTCCTTCAATTAATACAAATACAACAGTTTCAGCAGCGTCACTATAAGCATCTTCAGGAATAGTTATTTTTTCATCCCTTAAATAACCAGGACTAACCACTTTTACTTGCTTTCCTTCTACATTTGCCTCTACACCTTTACCAGTAATCGCATTAAAGTTTTCAGGCTTTGGGATTGTAATATTGTCTTCTTTAACTTTTTTAATAATCCCAACAGCAATTGGATGTTCTGAACTTTGTTCCAATGCACTTGACAGTCTTAAGATTTCATCGTTTGAATAGGACACATTTACAGATTTGATTCGAGTAACGCCAAAGTCCCCTTTGGTCAAAGTCCCTGTTTTGTCAAATAGTAAGGCGGATATCTTACGTGATTCTTCAAAGGCAGTTCTATTACGGATTAATAATCCATTTTGTGCAGATACAGCAGTAGAAATGGCAACTACAAGAGGAATTGCAAGACCCAATGCGTGTGGACAAGCGATGACCATAACGGTAACCATTCTTTCTAATGCATACACAAACGGAAAGCCTAAAATCAGCCAAACTGCCAACGTACCAAAACCAATAGCCAAAGCTATATAAGTCAACCATTTTGCAGCCCTATCGGAAAGGTTTTGCATTTTAGATTTGGTCTTTTGTGCTTCCTCAACCATCGTAATAACCTTATTGAGATAGCTGTCTTTTCCTGTATGTTCCACCTTTACCTTTAAAGTGCTATTGCCATTTACTGAACCACCTATTACCTTATCCTTTTCTTCTTTTTTCACAGGCTTGGACTCCCCTGTAAGCATTGATTCGTTTAAATAACTTGAACCTTCTACTATGATACCATCAGCTGGAACTTTCTCTCCAGGCTTTACCAAAATCACGTCATTTTTCAACAAATCTTCAAGTGGTATATCTTCAATAGTGTCGCCTTTTACCCTGTGCGCTTCGGCAGGCATCATACTAACTAAAAGCTGTAATGCTTTTGAAGCGCCTAATACACTTTTCATTTCTATCCAATGACCAACAAGCATAATAGCAATTAGTGTTGACAGCTCCCAGAAAAAGTCAACTCCTCGTAAACCAAAGACAGTTGCAGAACTGTAGAAATAGGCGACACTTATTGCCATAGATATAAGTGTCATCATCCCAGGTGCACCATTCTTTATTTCGGAAACAAATCCTTTAAGAAAAGGCCATCCGCCATAGAAATATACAATGGTAGAAAGCGCAAAAAGAATATAAGAATTTCCGGGAAGTAAAAATTCATACCCAAAAAAATCTTGAATCATTGGCGAGAAGAACAATATAGGGATGGTAAGTACTAGCGTTACCCAAAATCGTTTTCTAAAGTCTGCAATCATCATTTCATGATGGTCGTGACCCATTTCTCCGTGACCAGGGCTATGACCGGAATGGTCTCCACCACCCTTTTTCTTTTTTGAATGATCCATTTTTGAGTGGTCTTCTTTTTCGTGGCTCATTTTAGAATGGTCCATTTCTTTGTCTTTGTGATCTTTGTGATTTTCCATAGTATTCTGTTTTAGGTGTTGGGATATTTTAAATTATGTTTTTTAAGATGGTCCGTCAGTATATTTGCAACACTATAGTTGCGATACCAGCGTTTATCTGCGGGAATGATATACCAAGAAGGATCATCACAGTTGGTTATTGCCATATTGTAAGCAGCTCTATAGGCATCCCATTGTTTCGCCGCCTTTTCATCTGCGATACTGTATTTCCAGCGTTTATGGGGTTTTGAAAGTCGTTCCTGAATACGCTCTTTCTGTTCTTCCTTGGAAATATGTAGGAAAAATTTAAGTACGTGAATGTTGCTCAGTCTTAAATGCTGCTCCAAGTATTTTATAAGTTTGCAACGGTGGGCTAACACTTCCTCCGAAAGTGAATTTGCTACCATAGGCATAAGTAGATCTTCGTAATACGAACGGTTAAACACCTGGATCATACCCTTGGGGGGAATATGCGGATAGACACGCCATAAAAAGTCATGCTTCAACTCTTCCTCGGTCGGTTTTTTAAACGATTTTACTTGAACGCCCTGAGGATTCATACTGCTAAGGGAATGACGAATGGTGCCGTCTTTTCCCGAGGTATCCATACCTTGCAGGATAATAAGTAAGCCAAAACGTCCATCGGCATAAAACTTATTCTGAAGTTCAAAAAGTTCCTTGCGTAACTGAACCAAACCCTTCTTGCCCTCGTTTTTTGAAATGTTCGAGGGCGGTTGCGTCGAAATTGTATCTAAATCTATCATTTTTAATGCTTTATCTTAATTTTATTCTCATTGCTTCTGAAATGTTTTCAGCATAGACGCCGTAGGCATCTACCAAAAGTCCCTTTATTCCATCTTTGGAAGATATTGCGTATAGAATGCTATTGTCATCGGTACTGCTCATACCTTCAAAACGATAGGTCTTATCTACCGTAAAATCCTCTGGATGGATTTCAATTTTCAAGGAAGGACATTCCAAGCATTCTGGCTTTAAGTTGAAGTCATAAGGATAATCGTTTGCCTGTAAATCATTTATGGCTTCTGAGAGTGTGTCGTAATTTTTCATTTGTATTTATTTATAGTTCATTATAAAATAACTGCCATCCGATTCGGTAAATTTCTGAAAGGTCAATAACCCTTTTTCATTTAATTTCTCGTTAACAGTATAATTGAGTTGCTTAATGCGAATTCCCAAGGCATAGGCCTTAATGTTAATTTTTGAATTAATATTATTTTCGCTATTATTAAATTTTCGGTCGTAAATTTTTATGGTACTTTTTGAGCCAAAAAAATTCAACAAGCCCGAATCAAAACTCATTTCCAATTCTATATCTTCAAGGTTGTCCAAATCGTAGAGCTCTTTAAATTTTTTAGAGGTGGTATTAATTTCGGTCTCCTTTGATTTTGGGTTTGAAAACGGAAAAGCCATTACCATTACACTTGCCTCATCAGGCTTACAGCGATAGGTTGTGGTGTATTTATCGGTCGATTTTTTGTCTTTATCAAACAATTCCGTAACTACCTCAATTTCATAGTATCCATTTTTCTTTATTGTTTCACTGGCTTTGAAAGTTTGTTTATTTAAAAAAGAACCATTTTCATCAAAGTTTTCCCGAATAACAACTCTGCCTGAAATCTGCCCAATGAGCATTTCAGTTTGTCCAGTCATTGTGATGCTGAATAAAGTGATTAGTACTATAAAGCCTTGTTTTCTCATATATGGTGCATTAATTTTTTTACCTCTTTTGTCATAATATCACTTAAATCTATTCCATTTGAAGAGTGTGGGATGGTATTACAAGTCACTATTTTTTCTACTCCGGAATCCAATAAATCTTGATAGGCGTTTCCTGAAAAAACGGCGTGAATGCCTACACAAATAGGTGGTTTCATTCCTGCTTTTTTAAGATGTTGTACGGTTTCAATCATCGTTCGCGCCGTGGAAATAATATCATCTACCAAAATGGGTGTAGCATCTTTATATATATCCACATCGGGAACAGAGACTTCTACATCACGGTCACCGTGACGCACCTTTTGTAATACCGTAAATGGTGCTCCTGCATTTTTGGCGACTTCTGATACCCATTGTTCACTTTCAGAATCAGGTCCGATAAGTACCGGGTTTTCGATATTTTCTTTAATCCATTCTGAAATTGCGTCGGCAGCGTGAATCACTTTATTTGGAATTTGATACACTTCTCCCAACGAACTAATTCTGTGCAAGTGAGGGTCAACTGTGGTAATGCTATCGGCGAAACCAGAAATCAATTTTCCGAAGAAACCGGAAGTCACTCCTTCTCCTTCATTAAATACTTTGTCCTGCCGCATATACGCCAAATAGGGTGCTACCAAACAGGTACACATAGCTCCTAATGATTTGGCTGTGTGGCTTAAAAAATATAGTGACAACAGTTTTTCGTCCGGTTCGTGCAAGGTGCATACCAGTACCACACATTTATCTTTAACATCAGACAATATGCGCGTGTATGATTCCCCGTCAGGGAATTTCCTTAATGTGGCTTGACCCACTTCAGCATCCATTTTTGTAGCCATTAGTTCTGTGAGTTCTTCATTTCCGGGAAGACTGAATAATATTGTTTTCATAGTATGTTCTTTAATTTATAGTTATGATGTCGTTATGGTTGTTTTCATATTCCAAGGCATAATTAAGTTCACCTTTGGATTCAGCATATATGGTATAAAGCAGTTGGTTCTCTTCGATTTGTTCTCCCAAATGCACATTTAGAAGAATCCCTGCCGATTTAGATTGTGGTGCTCCAGAAAGCTTGGCCAGTTTTGCAATTTTACGGTTATCAATTCGTTGCAAAACGCCTGACTTTTCAGCTTTAATTTCAATTTTATAAGGTGCTAAAACTGGTTTTGAAAATTGACCTTGCGCCTTACAAATGGCTACGAATTTTTCATATGCTTTTCCAGATTTGAGAATTTTATGTGCGGTTTCCTGTCCCTTTCCTTTTTCTACTTTTCCAGAAAGTTCTAATAGTTCAGTAGCTAAAAGCAATGCTCTTTCTGTTAAGTCTTTAGGTGCATCTTCCTCATTTTTCAAAACTTTTAATATATCTATGGCTTCTAAAGTTGGACCGATACCCCTTCCAACAGGCTGCGTGCCATCCGTAACTACAACTTTTACATTCAACCCAACAGCAGTTCCAACGGTTTCCATATGATTTTTTAGTTTTTCTGCCATTTCGGTACTGCGAACCTTGGCGGTTTCTCCCACGGGAATATCAATGACCACGTGAGTAGAACCAGCTGCTGCCTTTTTAGAGAGTACTGAAGCGATGAGCTGACCTTCGCTATCAATATCCAAGGCTTTTTCAATTTTAATGAGCACATCATCGGCAGGACTTAACTGCGCTGTACCGCCCCAAACAAAACATCCGCCTTCTTTTTCTACTACGGTCTTTATTTCCTCGGAAGAGAGCGTAACATTGGTCAGTACTTCCATTGTATCTGCTGTGCCTGCTGGCGAAGTGATTGCCCGTGAGGATGTTTTTGGCATAGTAAGCCCATACGCGGCAACAATGGCAACTACCAATGGTGTTGTCCTATTGCCAGGCAATCCGCCAATACAATGTTTGTCGACCACGATATCCTTGTTCCAGTTCAGTTGCTTTCCGGAAGCAATCATTGCTTTCGTTAGGTCGGATATTTCATCAATATCCATTCGGTCGCCAGCACAGGCAGTAATAAATGCCGAAAGGTGGATGTTGGAATAATCGCCTTCCACGATATCGGTTATGATGTTGTTATAGGCCTTATAATCCAGTTTTTTGTTATAGATTTTTGCCCTGACGTGGCTTAAGGATTCAATAGGCTCTAAATGGGAAACATATAATGTATCGTTTGGGGAAACATTGAGTTTTTTCGCAGCAGCATCTGATAGTCCGATTTCATTAGGCAACAGAATATCAGAATTCAGGACATTAAGACTTGCTACGATTGATGTATTTGCATTGGATATTCTTATTCGGGTAAGTGCCTCAAACCCTTCTGAAATACAGACGTGGCAATCTTCGCGCATATACACTACATTTTCGTTTTGGGTATAGATTCCGAGATGTTTATATTTTAATATGTTTGAGTGTGTGTCCATATTTTATTGGTTGTTGTGATTTTTCGATTTATTCTATTTCTTCGATGGTGTATAATTGCGGAATTTCTGCATCCCACCCATAGGTTTCCTTGATGCCTTTTTGCAATGCTTCTGCACTCTCTTTTTCACCGTGTACAATGAAAATACGTTCGGGTTTGTTTTTTATACTGTCCATCCAGTCCATAAGCTCTGCGTGGTCTGCGTGTGCCGAAAGCCCTTCAATTTCTGCTACTTGCATTTTAAACGGCACCCATTTTCCATATACTTTTAGTTCTTTTTCACCTTCCAATAATTTTCTGCCACGAGTGCCTTCAGCTTGATAGCCTACAAAAAGTAAGGTGTTATTTGGATTTTGTGCCTGTGTTTCAAGATAGTTTAGCATTCTTCCCCCTGTGAGCATTCCGCTTCCTGCAATCACGATTTTTGGTTTGTTATCTGTTCTTATTTCCATTGTTTCACGATAACTGCTTACGACCGTAAAGTGAGAACACATTTCGTCACATTCGTTGTCCTCCAATCTGTGCCAATCGCGAGTTCTATGAAACAGTTCCAATACATTGGCACCCATCGGGCTGTCCATAATCATTTGTACTCTGGGGATTTTCTTTTCTTTCAATAATTTCCAAAAGATGAGCATCATTAGCTGGGCACGTTCTACCGAAAAGCTTGGGACAAATAAGCTACCATCTCTGTTGATGGTATCATTTACTAATTTTTCAATATGTGGAAGTGCTTCTATTTCATCGGGATGAAACCTTCCACCATAAGTGGATTCAATGAAAAGCACATCCGCTTTTTTTGGTTTAAGGGGTGGATAGAGCAATAAATCATTGGTTCTACCAATGTCTCCTGAAAAGACAAAACGTTTTCCGTGCACATCCAACTCAATATAGGTTGCACCCAGAATATGTCCGTTGTATTGGAAGCGAGCCCTAATACCATCAAATAACGGAATCCATTGTGATTGTGGAATTCCTTTAAAGTGTGGGATAGTTTTTTCTACATCCTTTAAATCGTATAATGGTTCTGCGGGACTATGTTTGGAATAGCCTTCCTTATTGGCACGTTCGGCTTCTTGCTCCTGTATTTTTGCACTATCATTCAAAATGATTTTTGCAATGTCCAAAGTAGGATTCGTACCATAAATGGGACCATTGAAGCCTTGTTTTACCAATCTGGGTAAATAACCTGTATGGTCCATATGACCGTGGGTAAGCAAAACAGCATCAATATCACCTACATTAACAGGTGGGTACTCCCAGTTTTTAAGGCGTAATTCCTTTAACCCTTGGAAGAGGCCACAGTCTATAAGTATCTTTCTATCTCCTGTATCCACCAAATATTTTGAGCCAGTCACGGTGCCTGCCGCTCCCAAAAAGTGGATGTTTATTTTTTTGTTTTTCATCGTTATAGTATTTATTAATGTCCACCACAACAGGAAGGCGTATTTCCTTTGTCTTGGTTCGATTTGCTCAATTCCGCTATTTCGTTATATAGATTGCGGGAATCCTCTTTTATTACGAGTGCCAACTTCTTTACGGATTTAGGCTCGAAGTGTACCATACCCAATAATATTTCGAGGGCTTCTTCAAGTAGTTTAGAATCATCTTCCAATGCTTGGTAAAATGGCTCTAAATCTATACGGTTCTGTTCTTTCAGTTCTTCTGTTTTCATTTGTCCTATTTATTTAGATTAAAAATTTAAGTAGTGCTCTAATGAATTCCACATAATTCTCTTGAATCTTCGAGAACCTTTTTGTGTCTTGATTTTGGCACTCCTACTTGTTCTAAAATTTTTGGGGTTTCGTGAAGCTCTTTACAGAGTACGATGCCTTCATCTAATAATTTTGTTTTTTCAGCTTTAGTAAGTGTTGTTAAAGCGGTTAAGGGATGTAGCCCAGATTTATCTATTCTGTCCTTGAGACCATTTCCTCTTGGATAATCCCAACTGCTTAAAAGCATTCCAACACATTTCCCGTACTGAATGGCATCGGTTGTGAAACGCGTATTGGTGTACACAGCTCCTTTATGAAGTTTAGCCTCGTGACCTTTTTGGTGTTCCCATTGCTTTTCTACGTCCAAAAACCGTGAATGGATATATAATGGGATTTTTACATTACAAAACCTACCTTGGTCGCTATGGTATTTGCATTCAATCATATAGTGTTTGTTTTCTTTTTCGGCGATTACATCAACTTCGTGTTGTACACAATTACCTTGAACAATAACTCCCACGTTTGTACTAAAGCCTTCCATCTCTAAAATCTTACCGACAAATTTTTCAAAAGGAAATCCTGATGGCCCCAATTCCATAATCGCCTTTTTGAGCTTGTATTTTGAGGCACTTACCCTTGATTTACTTTTAAGTATTTTGAATGCCATCTGATAGATTTTTTTTGTGGTAATTCCATCATAAAGTTGCCCTTCAACTTGTTCAACAATTTGCTGAACCACAGTATCGCTTGCCTGAGACCGTTTCAGGGAATTGATGAGTTTGTCCACATCAAATTCAACGACGTCTCCAGAGTATTTTATTATTTTAATCGGTTTTTCCATTTTTAAATATGTATGGTCATTACAGGCAAAGCTGAATGATTAGTAACCCCTTCAGCGATACTTTTTGAGAACAGACTTAAAAAACCGGTTCTTCCGTGAGTAACCATTGTGATTAAATCAACAGGATTCTGCTTTACAAACGTATTGATGCCAGTTTCCACAGATGTCTCATTATAAACTGCCATCGAGTAATTTTTTAGTTCGGGGAATTTGCTCAATAGTTGTTCAATTGGTTTTAAACCAAGCTCGATACTGTTGAAATCTGTTTGGGTATTAATGCGCAATAAGTGGATACGTGCATTACATTTATTGGCAATTGATATTACTTCTTTAAAGGCGCGGGATACATCTTCTTTAAAATCGGAAACAAATACAATATTTTTGAACGGGAATGATACGGTTTCATCTTTTACAACAATGACAGGAGCATTTGCTTTTCGAACGATTTCTTCTACGTTACTTCCCGTTATTTCACGAATTACACCTTTGGTGCCGCTACTCCCAGTAATGATAAAGTCGTGACGAAAATGACCAGAATGTTCCAGAATATCTTTTTGTCCCGAATCAAATTGGAGAAAAGTTCGGCATTTCAGTCCTTCGTGTTCTGCCTCTTTTTCCAACGCACGCAATTTGGCTTTGGCAATACCAATTTGCTTTACAGTTTCGGGATAGCGCTTTTCTTTGAGTTTACTCAATTTTACCCAATCTACAGGTGTTGTCATCAAGTGTAAAAAATGTATCTCTGCATCGTATAGTTTGGCCATTTTAATGCCTAAATAGGCTGCCTTTGTGCAGTTTTCAGAGAAATCGGTGGGTACAAGTATATTTTTCATTTTTTTATGTTTTAATTATTTAAACTAATTGACAGATATTTCATTCCCAGAAAGGATTTCTTTATCAAAGCAATCCAAATTATATATGGTGGTTTCAGCGATATTGGTCAATGCTGTTTCTGTTAAAAAGGCTTGATGGCTTGTTATTAAAACATTGTTAAAGGTCATTAATCGAGCAATCACATCGTCTTGCAAAATGTCATCAGAATGGTCTTCAAAAAACAATCCTTCTTCCTCTTCATAGACATCCAATCCTAAATACCCTATTTTTTTCGTCTTAAGACCTTGTATGACCGCTTTGGTATCGACCAGCCCTCCGCGACTTGTATTGATGAGCATGACACCTGTTTTCATAAGTGCGATATGTTTTGCATCAATCAAATGTTTTGTTGAAGCTTTTAATGGCGCGTGCAGGCTTATTATATCTGCGTGCTTACAGAGCGTTGCACAGTCAGTATAGATTACACCATATTTATCAATCAGGTCTTTGTTTTCTTCTATATCTTGGGCAAGAATATTGCAGCCAAATCCGTGAAGTATTTTTATGAGTACAGACCCAATTTTTCCTGTTCCTATGACACCGACAGTTTTTCCGTTTAGGTCGAAACCCGTAAGTCCGTTTAATGAGAAGTTGTGTTCGCGCACCCTGTTGTTTGCCTTAATCAGTTTGCGGTTTAATGCAAGTATCAAAGCCATTGTGTGTTCTGCAATGGCATAAGGTGAATAGGCAGGAACACGGGCTACCTTCATATCCAATTCAGCTACTTTTAATAAATCAACGTGATTGAAACCTGCAGAACGTAATGCGATAAATTTTATGCCTAGTTTGTGTAAAATATCCAAAACTTCCGAAGAGGCATCGTCACTTGAGAAAAGTGCTATGGCCTTTGAACCTTCTGCCAATAAGGCGGTTTCCTTTGTTAGCCTAAATTCCAGAAAATTCAATTGATGTTTTCCTTTATTAGCGTTTTCAATGGAAGGCTTATCGAATTTATGTGTGCTGTATATTGTTGTTTTCATAATTTATGTTCCAAATAGTTCTAAGAGTTCGTGCAATTCTTTATTGACCTGATGTTGTTTGACCACTTCACTAAAAGGGGTTAAGTGCAATTGATTGTTTAAAATCCCGACCATTACATTCTTTTTACTTTGTAAAAGTGATTTTACGGCTTCCACCCCAAGCCTAATACCCAACATCCTATCTAAAGCAGAAGGATTTCCACCACGCTGTACGTGCCCAAGTTTTGTAATTCGTAAATCGACATTGGGGTTGACTTCCTTTATTTTTGAAGAAACAAGTTCGGCACCTATTTCATCGCCTTCTGAAACCACGACAAGAAAAGCATCTTCGCTATCGTAATTTTTAACCTTATCCAATAGATAAATAAAGTCCTTTCCACTCTCGGGAATTAAAATGGCATCTGCTCCTGTGGTAAGTCCTGAATGAATGGCGATGTAGCCAGAATCTCTACCCATTACTTCCACGATAAATACCCGATTGTGAGATTCGGCAGTATCCCTTATTTTATCAATATTCTCAATGGCTGTGTTAACAGCGGAATCGAAACCAAGGGTGTAATCCGTACCCGAAATATCGTTATCAATAGTTCCGGGAATCCCTATGAATGGAATATCGCATATCTCTGAAAAAGCAAGTAATCCTTTAAATGTACCATCACCACCAATGGCAATTAAAGCGTCTATTTTGTTTACATTTAGAGTTTGCAAGGCTTTTTTTCGACCTTCCAGTTCGAGAAAACGTTTGCTTCGTGCGGTCTTTAGAATTGTGCCACCCTTTTGGGTCAGTTTTTGTAATTCGTGTGATTTAAATTGAACCAAGTCACCGTCTATCAATCCTTCATATCCTTTTCTAAAACCACTAACTTTTATACCAGTTGCTTCAGCCGTTTTTGCAATGGCGTACAAGGCTGAATTCATCCCTGGACTATCACCTCCAGAGGTAAATACACCTATATGTTTAATTTTATTAGTATTCATTTAAAATTGTTTTTTGTGATTTTTTATCTGAAACAGAAAAATCTTGGATGGTCTTCCATACAAATTCTGCTTCTTTTAGAAAGAACTGATGGTCTCCCCCTGTAGAGGTAACAGTTTTTACGTTTGTAAATTCTCTTGATAAGTCTATAGCATTTTTGAGCGGTGCAGTAGTGTCCTTTGCTCCGTGAATGAAAAGCACTTTTGTGTTTCTAATCTTTCTTGCAATCCCGTATAAATCTGTTTTTAGGATTATCCTCGTAAGCGAATAATAGTAGCTCTGCCAATGGTGTTTTTTTGCATCTTCATAAACATCATCCGTGAGGTTGTCTGGTTTAAATGCACGCGACATAAAAATGGGATGAATCATACAGATGTATTTAGAGAATCTGCTTGTTGATATTCTGTCCACAAAGGAATGTGAGGACATAATTTTTTTAAATTCATCTGCATCCTGATAAACAGGTATTCCAATAAAAATGCCTGCTTTGAGCCAATTTGAGTGTTTTTCCAATAGGGCCATTGAAATTATAGCGCCCATAGAATGACCGGCAACTATGGTTTTTCCATCATTGAATCCTTCTTTTTGCAAAACCAATTCTAAAGCTTTTAGTTGAACTGAAAGCGAATAATCACTTTGTGGTTTTGGCGAATCACCAAAACCCAAAAGGTCTATTAATAGCAAAGTGTGTGTTTTTGAAATGCTTTCTAAATTGCGTTTCCAATAATTCAATGACCCTGTCAAACCGTGCAGCAAAACGAGTTTGTTTTCACCCGCACCTATAATTTCATAATTTAAGAGTGTTTTGTCAGCATCATAAGCTGGGTGCTTAACAATCTTATAATGTTGATATCCTGCTATAGCGACCATAGGAAAAATGAAAAATATGGATATGAGTAGTAATGTCATATTTTTAAAGTTTTATCATTAACCAATATTGGGGTTTTACCATAAAACCTATTAAAAACCATACAAGCTGTGAGGTCACCCGTTACGTTTACAGCAGTCCTGAACATTCCCAACAATCTTTCTACACCAATAATAATGATGATGCCTTCGGCTGGGATACCAACACTTCCCAAAACAGAAGCGAGTATCACCACACCACCTCCGGGAATGGCAGGTGTGCCGATTGAAGCAGCAACGATAGTTACAATGACCACAATAATATTGAGCAAACTCATTTCCAAGCCATAGGCTTGGGCTATAAAAAGGGTTGTTATCGTTTGATAAAGTGCAGTGCCATCCATATTGACGGTTGCACCTATGGGAATAATAAAATTGCTAATGGTCTTGTCCACCTTCAATTCTTCTTCGGCTGTTTGAAGGGAAAGTGGCATCACGGCCGCAGAGCTTGTGGTTGAAAAGGCCAATAATTGAACGTCCCTTATTTTTTTTAGGAAATGCATAGGGTTTGCTTTTCCAAGAAGCACAATTAGCCCTAAATAGAAAATTACCAAAAGTAATAGACCGAGCAGGACGACGCCAACATAATAGGTGAGACCGGAAAGAGAACTCAAACCAACACTAGAGGTAAGCTGCGCCATAAGTCCGAAAACAGCAATAGGGACTAATAACATAGACCATTTTACTACTGTCATACAGACTTCCTGAATGGCAGTTAGAAGCAGCTTCACTGGGCGCAGTAAGGCATTTTCAAGTGATAGCACAGCTACACCAATAATGATTGTGAAAATTACAATGCTTAACATTTCACCACTTACCATAGATGCCAACGGGTTTTCGGGAAGTAAGTTTGAGATGGCATCAGGAATCGTTTCAATTCCGAAGGAAAGCTCTGGATTTTCCGTTGGAACAGCTGTAATTTCATTATGTTCAGCTAGAGCCTGTTGATGTAAAAAGCGACCAGGTCTAAAAAGTTGAGATAGTATGACACCCAAACTTACCGAAACTATCGTAGTACCTAGAAAATATAACAAAACCCCACCACCTAATTTTTTTAGATTGTCCTTATCATTACTTGCTATTCCAGTAATGATGGAAGCCACAATCAACGGAATCATAATCATTTGAACCAGTTTCAGAAATAGTACACCAGGCAATGCCAGCCAATTCCCCGCGATATCTGCTGTTTCTTTAGAAATCCATCCATTTTGTGGGCTCAATAGCAGACCAAATCCAACACCTAAAAACAAGGCAATGATTACCTTAAGCCATAGACGACTTTCTACCAATCTTATGAGGTAGTGGTTAAGTGATTTTAATGATTTTATCTCTGTGTCAAACATTCTGTTGATTATGCTATATTAATTTTATTATCCAGATACACTTCCTGAACGGATTTTAATACTCTCACGCCTTCGCTAAAGGGTTTTTGAAATGCTTTTCGTCCCATTATCAGCCCAGAACCACCAGCCCTTTTATTGATAACGGCAGTTGTTACAGCTTCGGACAAATCTGATTTGCCTTTGGAACCACCACCAGAATTTATCAGCCCTATTTTACCCATATAACAATTGGCCACCTGTAATCTGCAAAGGTCAATGGGATGGTCTGTAGTCAACGCTTCATACATATCATCGTCATATTTTCCGAATCCTATTTCTTTAAATCCGAAATTATTGGTCGGTAATTTTTGTTTAATGATGTCTGCTTGAATAGTTACGCCTAAATGATTTGCTTGTCCGGTTATATCGGCCGCTGCGTGATAATCTTCATTTTCTATTTTGAAAGCTTCATTTCGTGTATAGCACCATAGAATAGTAGCCATCCCCAGATTGTGGGCTTCTTCAAAAGCCTCGGCTATTTCGTTGAGTTGCCTGTTACTTTCCGCTGAACCAAAATAAATGGTGGCACCCACAGCCACGGCTCCCATGTCCCAAGCACTTTTTACTTTCCCAAATAAGGTTTGGTCATATTTATTGGGGTAGGTGAGCAATTCATTGTGATTAATCTTAACTATAAATGGAATTTTATGGGCATATTTTCGAGCGTTCAACCCAAGGACTCCAAAAGTTGATGCTACACCGTTGCAACCAGCTTCAATAGCGAGTTTTATAATATTCTCCGGGTCGAAGTAGTCTGGATTTTTATAAAATGAAAAGGCTGCACTGTGTTCAATACCTTGATCCACGGGCAGGATACTCAGGTAGCCGGTACCGCCCAGGTTTCCGTGGTTGTACAATTGTGCAAGGCTTCGCAGTACCTGCGGATTTCTGTTGCTATTGCCAAATACCTTGTCAAGACTGCTCTTGCTGGGGGTTTGCAATTCATCCTTGGTTATTTTTTCACAAACGTGATCCAAATAGAAGGCTGCTTTTTCCCCCAAAAGTTCTGTAATATTTATATCTGTTTTCATCTGTCTATAATATTTGTTTTTTAAAGGACATATGGAACATCCAATTAGTCATTCCGCTGTGTGTTTAAAAATGAATAATGGATGTTTCATTTTAAATGAATTTATTTGATTCCTAGACTTTCATTGGTCTTTTCGATAGATTTGTTTGGATCGGTTTCGATTCCAGTAAGTGCGCGAATGGCATCAATGGTTTCAGGGATTACAATAGCTTGGTTATCGACCACGTAGGCATAGAAAAGTTCATCGCCCACCACTTTCAGCATATCTTCCCAAAGGGCAACTTCATACATATCACCCCAAGGCCTGCCCATATCTAAGAACATTTCTTTAATGGTATTGTTAGAAACCAAACCTTGATCATATTGAATTAGTTTGATGCGACTAGAGGTTTTAAAGGCATTCAGCACCTCTTCCTTCGAGGCCTGTTTTTTTAATTTCACGTTCCAGTAATGTAAATGGCTTAAGGTTTGGGGTACCTTTATTGCGGTAGTGATAACATCAAGATCAGGGTCAACACTTTGTGCGTCGGGACCTTGATGGCTTGGGATGTCTCTTTCGGGAACCATTGTGTTCATAATACCGCCTAAATGGCTTTCCCAAGGGTCTGTAGCTCTTCTTAAAAGTGTACCTCTGGCATAATCCAATAAATCGGCTCTTTTTAAAGCGGTCAAGGTTCTTAAAATAGACGTAGTATTACACGAAACTACTCTTGTCGCATTCAAGTTTAGAGCGGATTTGTAATTATTTTCTGCACTAAAGGAATGCCCTGTGGTTTCGTGTTTTTCGCCACCGTGTAGAATAAATTTGATGTTTTGCTCCTTGTAGATAACGACATTCTGAGCGGCAATTTTTTTGGGTGTACAGTCCACAACAAGATCTGATTTCTTTAAAAGTTCCTGTAAGCTTCCTTTTACTGAAATTCCTTTTGAGTCCATATCATTGGCTGCTTCTTCGGTAGCTGCATAAATATCATACTCCTTTCTTACGGCATTTTGAATGCGCCAATCGCTGATTATATCGCAAACGCCCGAAAGCTTCATATCATCTTGTAATTTGATGGCATCTGCCACTCTTTTTCCAATGACTCCGTATCCTATAACTGCTATTTCTTTCATATAAATTTTGTTTTAATTAGTTATTCTTCTGTATTATCGATTAATGATTTTGGCTTAAAATTTCTAATAATCAAGCGGTTGCTCTTTTCATAAGTGAAATAGCTAACCGCCCAATTAAAACCAACCATCAATCTATTTCTAAATCCACTTATGGCCATCAAGTGAACAACGGACCACAGCAACCAGGCGAAATAGCCTGCAAATTTAAATTTGCCCAAATCGGCAACTGCCTTGCGTTTTCCTACAGTGGCCAAGGAGCCTTTGTCTTTATATTCGAAAGGTTGTGTGGGTTTATTATTTATGAGGTTTAATATAGAATTACCCAGATATTTTCCTTGTTGAATTGCTGCCTGCGCCACCTGTGGATGCCCTTTGGGTGTGTCTTCAGAAATAAGCGCTGCAATATCACCTATGGCAAAAATGTTTTTGTAGCCTTCTACTTTTAAATTGCCATCGGTCTTGATGCGGTTGCCCTTAACCATATGTTTTTCATCTATACCTTTTGGAAACTGCCCTTTAACCCCCGCAGTCCAGATTAGGTTTTTGGCTAAAATAGTCTTGCCACTTTTTGTAGTGACTTTTGTACCATCGTAATCACTTACTGATTCATTGAATAGTACCTTTACATCCAGATTCTTCAAATATTTAAGGGTTTTCGTAGATGCTTTATGAGACATTGTACTCAACAATTGATCAATAGCCTCTATCAAATAAATGTTCATTATAGAGGAGGGGTATTCCGGATAATCTTTGGGAAGAATGTATTTACAGAATTCCGCCAATGCCCCGGCCATTTCCACACCAGCGGGACCACCTCCAACAATGACAAAATTGGTCAAGGCATACCTTTTCTTTTCATCAGAGGTAATGGCAGCTTGTTCAAGATTTTGCAGCATCATATGACGGATGTTGAGAGAATCACGAATGTCTTTCATTCCAAGACTATGGGACGCGACGTTATCCATTCCAAAAAAATTGGTAGTTGTACCAGTGGCCAATACAAGATAGTCGAAGTGTGCCCTTCCCTTATTGGTTATAATAGTGTTTGTAGAAGGTTGGATTTCTTCGACTTCAGCCAAACGAAACACTACATTTTTATAGCCATTGATTTGTTTTCTAAATGGAAATACAATGCTATCAGGCTCTAGCGCACTCGTTGCCACTTGGTAAAATAAAGGCTGAAACTGATGAAAGTTGTTTTTATCGAACAATACCACCTGTACTTCTTTGTGTTTCAATTTTTCCACCAATGCGAGACCTGCAAATCCACCACCTATTATAACAACACGAGGCAAGTGAGAATCAGGAAGAAAGATTTCATCTGATATCTTGTAAACAGATTCTTTTGTGTTATTATTAGATTGATTAACATTCATATTTTAGTTTTTATATCATTGGTGTTAGCCATAGTTTATTTTGCGTCCTTGTCTTTCACAATCATTACTGAACATTTGGAGTGTGTTGCTAAATACTGCGAAACAGAACCTAATAAAACACGTGAAAATGCTCCTTGTCCTTGCGATCCCACTACAATTAAATCAGCATCAAAGGATTCCGCTTTTTTTAAGATTTCTCTTTTTGGAAGACCGCTAACAACCTTTGTTGTTATTAGAAGTGAACTGTTTTTTTCTTTTAATACTTTAACAGCTTCGGAAACAATCTTTTTTCCTATGTTTTCAGCAGTGGATAAAAACTCTTTGTAGTAAGAATTAATTGAACTTGTGGACGTAATTAATGCTGGTGTGGATATCGCCGGATGTTCATAAACGTTTATAATACTCACTTCACTATTATTTGGTAAAGGCAATTTGGCAAGTTCCTTAACGGCAACCTTGCTAAAATCAGAACCATCTATTGCTAACACGATTTTCATATTTTTAAATATTTAATAGTTAGGGTGTCCTATCCTTTATTCTTATTTATAAATAATTGAGCATCTTCTTGGGAGGCGAAGTAAAAAACACTTCCGTTGTTTTTATCTTGAACAATAATTGCTGAAGCTTTATCAACTTTTGTGTCATTAAGTGGATTGCTTCCAAAGCGGACATCACCTAGGTTTTTCTGTAACTTTTCAACACAATTTTCACAACAGCCGTAGTAGGTTGTTCCATTGACGTCAATAGGTATTTGTGACACTCCCATAAACCTGTCATTGACCATACAAACTTTTTCGTTGGGAGCTATTTCATAATTTTGAGTAGAAGCAGTAGCTTCATTTGTCTTGTGAAATGCTTCAACAGTTGGTTGTATTACACTTCTCGGTACTTCCTTTTTCTTGTCGGTACAGGATAGAAGTAATAAGGAAAGCAGAAAAAGGATTGATACACTAATGGATAACTGGTATCCTTTACCCATTGGATTTTTAATGTTTACAATTGGTGTCATAATGTTTTTTTGATTTAAATGTGTTCGTTTCATAGTGTTGTTTTTAAATGGTTTAATTATTTGTTGTTTGAATAAGTTTTCGCCAATAGACGTGTTCGTATAATCCAGACCAGTACATCCCAAAAGTGAAGGCGAATAATAATTCTTCAATGGGAATGCCCAGGACAAGAATATGGGTCAGATTATCAAAATTCCAGTATAACTCTACATATTGAGGATAGAACGGAAGGATACTTCCAAAATAAATGAAGTATAATACCATAAACAGAATGCCCCCAATCCAAATCTTTCCTTTTAAATCTGGACGACAATAAAGTGTCGCTAATCCACCTATGAACAACCCTATAATGCCGCAATAAATGTGGTTGAGTGACGTAAATAGCGACAGAAGAATGAATAGGATAACTGGTGTAAAAAGAATATAAATATGCAGGCGATGTTTGTTATGATTTCGTTCGCTATGTGGTATCTCGGCAAGGCCTCTTTTAAAAATAATGTTGTAGAGTACGGTGCCAATTCCGCCTATGGCGAAAGAAAAGATTAAGCTCTCAATGTCAAAGCCTATTTTTTCTGCCAAATCAAATAGGGAAGGTGGCATCCAATATTCTGGAACAAACAGCGGTTCTGTTAAACCAAAGGGCATAGTGATGAGGCTCATTTTGAGCATTTCTTTCCTATACCCCTCTTTTGACAAATAGATTATTGCCCAAAGTGCAAGAATAATTAGAGACCATATGAACCAGACATATTGCATAAATGCTAAATAGTATTTCTATTTTTTAATTTTTATTTGGGCATTATAAAATGCTCCAATACAAGCCCCTATTAACCACCAAAGGATAAAAGTTTGTACTATTCCCATTAACACTTCTAAAGGTGGTACATCCATTCTAATGATACTGGTAGTATCCAAGCCGTGCAAAAGGCTATTGAAAAAGGTAATTGATCCTTCTTGTCCTGCTGTTAACATTACAATCATACAACCCAAATAAATTAAGGTTCCTGTTAGACCGAAAGCAAAACCGAGTTTTTTTATGTTTAATCGATACATAGTTTT
>Ga0114916_1000795_pt1 | contig 19678 bp, 16 predicted proteins | sample MalvirAntarct_66_FD_83501 | JGI IMG/M metagenome (GOLD analysis project Ga0114916, IMG submission 83501) | Marine viral communities from the Global Malaspina Expedition - Malaspina viral metaG Antarct_66 | ecosystem: Environmental > Aquatic > Marine > Oceanic | place: West Anvers Island... | reverse complement strand
GCTCCAAAGTTATGCTTCATGGTATTTTGTTTTAATTAACTTTATTATTCGAGTACAAATATTGAAAAAATAGTTGGCTAATGAAAGTTTCTTACTTTACTAAAACCTTAATTATTTTAAAAGAATAAATTTCGAGTGACGAGTTACGAGTGACATCGACTGGCAAACCAGTCTTAGTGACGAATGTGTAGGGCGTGGTAATAGAAGAAACGCTACAATTCTACATTTGCCCTACGAATTCGTCACTAAATCTCGCTCAGCGAGATGTTGTCACTCGTCACTGGTCACTAACCCGTTTTTGGTTCAATGAAAAAGCCGATCCTTTCGGACCGGCTTTTAATATGTTTAAACGATTATTTGTCTTCAGACTTTTTCGTTGTGGATGCTTTCTTTTTAGCAGGAGCTTTTTTCTTAGTTTCAGTTGTTTTCTTAGCTGTCGTCTCCTTTTTAGCAGCTGTCTTTTTTGCTGCTGGTTTTTTCTTAGCAGCTGTTTCCTTTTTTTCTGCAGTTTTTTTGGCAGTTGTTTTCTTCTTTGCTGTAGCCTTGTCTTCTTCTTTCTTAGGAGTGGCTTTCTTTTTCTTAGGAGCAGTTACTTCCGGAGTGTTTTTCTTTTTCAGTCGTGTTTTTCCGTATGATCCTCTGAATCTTTTTCCTTTTTTACTTTTAACATCTCCTTTTCCCATGCGTATATAATTTTAAAATTGGTTTCAGCATAAAGATATAAAAATTAGTTAAATATCAATAGGAAAAATCACAAATCAAAGTTTGCTCTCCCTTCATTAAGCCTCCTTATAAGGTCTCTTTCTACAATTTCAGGATTTTTGATGATTTTTTTACACCACTGAATTTTTAATTCAATTTGCTCTTCTTCAGAAATTTTCCAGCTAAAATCTTCTTGAGTTTCTAAACGATTTCTCAATGTATGCATACAAAGTGCGGCTGAAACTGAAATGTTAAAGCTTTCTGTGAATCCAACCATTGGGATTTTGACAAAAATATCAGACATGTTTAAAGCCGCTTCTGATAATCCTGTTTGTTCTGTTCCAAATAATAAAGCTACTGGTTTGTCTAGCGGCATTTCATGAATCGTGACGTCGTTTGTGTGCGGGGTTGTTGCTGCAATGACATATCCTTTTTCTTTTAAGTGATTGATGCATTTACTAGTTGGATAAAGTTCATCGGTGTAATGATAGTTGTTAACCCACTGACCAGCACCCATCGCTATTTCTCTGTTAACACTGAACTTGTTAGTTTTTTCAATTACGTGCAAGTCTTGAATTCCAAAACAATCACATGAGCGCATTACGGCACTGGCATTGTGTTCTTGATACAGATTTTCTACAACGACGGTAAGATGTCTTGTGCGTTCGGAAGCTATTCTGTCAAACTTCTCGATTTTCGAAGGCGTGATTATCTTATATAGTTCTTCTAACAGTTTACGTCTCATATTTTTAAAATGAGGGAAAAAAAAGGGAGCCCGAGAGCTCCCTACAATAACTAAGCTGAAACTAGTTTACAGCTTTAGATAATTCTGCACCAGCTTTAAACTTAACAACGTTTTTAGCTGCGATTTGAATTTCTTTACCAGTTTGTGGGTTTCTTCCAGTTCTAGCTGAACGCTTAGAGATAGAAAAAGATCCAAATCCGATTAAAGAGATACGATCACCTTTCTTCAACGCTTTAGTAGTTGCGTTAGTGAATCCTTCTAATGCTTTCTTAGCATCTGCTTTTGACAATCCAGCGTGTGAAGCCATTGCTTCGATCAATTCTGCTTTGTTCATAGTTTTGGTTTTTGTTTGTTAAAAAATTATGTGAACAAATATATAGGAATATCCAGTCCATGCAAGCTTTTGGATAAAAAAAAATCAAAAAATGTTGATAAAACTGTCAAAATGTGGAAAAGTACCTCGTTTTTCTTAGGTTTTTCGACATTCTAGAGGGTGATTTATTTTCGAGTGTTTCCATTATTTGATATCCAATTGGAGATAAATCGCTGAAATATGTCGATAAATAAACTAAAATGAATGGTCTAATTTTTTTAAGTCAACAATTTGACAATCATTTTTATGACGAAAAATTAATCAACTAGTAACTACCATCCATTCATCCGGATTGAAGCCTGTTAAGAACTGCTTTGCCTCCATTCTTTTCTTGCCTTCTAATTGGATAGTTAATAAGATAAGCGTACCATGAGGAGTTTTAAGATGAAGCTCGTTCTCGTTTTTAACTAAACTAACCTTATCATTTGGTTGCTCACTTTGTATTTCAGTTTTGTAGACTTTAAAGATTTTTGATTGATCTTGATCTTTCTTTTTAATTCGAAACCAGGCCGTAGGGAAGGGAGACATTCCTCGAATGAAATTATGCAACTCTTTAATAGATAAATCAAAATTTAAAAGACAATCATTCTTAAATATTTTTGGTGCAGGCTTTAATTCTAGACCTTCTGTTATTTGAGGAATGGCTTTGATTTCATCTACTTGAATCATCTTGACAGTTTCTAAAACGGTCTCAGCTCCCAAATGCATCATTCGATCGTGAACTTCTCCAGCGGTTTCATTTTCGCCAATTTCCATTTCTTTTTGAAGTAACAAATCTCCTGTATCAATTTTTTCATTAATAAAGAAAGTCGTAACTCCAGTTTTATTTTCTCCATTGATTACCGACCAGTTTATAGGGGCGGCCCCACGATACTGTGGCAATAAGGAACCATGCAAGTTGATTGTGCCTTTTTCGGGAATGCTCCAAACCGATTTGGGCAACATTCTAAAAGCAACAACTACAAATAGATCGGCATTTAACTGTTTTAACTCATTTTGGAACGACTCATCTTTTAAATTTTCTGGCTGTAAAAGTGGGAGATTGTTTTCAACGGCATATTTCTTTACATCGCTTTCCTGAATCTTTCTGCCTCTTCCAGCAGGCTTGTCTATTGCTGTAACGACAGCTTTGATATTATATCCTTCAATATGAAGTTTGTCTAAAATAGTGACTGCGAACTCAGGAGTTCCCATAAAAACAATGTTGAAATCTTTGTGTTCTGTCATTAGTATACTTTTTTTCTCCAGTTAAAAATATTCAAATAAAGAATAGATAATAATCCTATTGTTCCAAAATAGATGTACTCAACCGTCCAAATAATCTTTATTTCAAAATTCCATACTTTGATGAACAAATATGCAAAAATTAGATAAGCAATTATAGAGATTAGTTCAATCAATAAGGTGACGCGCGTATTTCCTGAGCCATTAATCGTTTGAAAGTAAGGCGTCGAAAACCCAAAAATCAAGATAGACCAGAAAATAAGTTGAAGGATGCTTGCGCTGTCTTCAATGTATGCTTCTTTTGGATTGATTGTACTCACTAAAAATTCAGGGTATAGAATTGCTCCATGAAAGATTAAAATCAAAAAGAGAATTGTTAATACTTGAATTCGCTTGACTGTTATACTAATCAATTTTGGGTTTTTGACATCCATATATTGTGCAACGTAAGTTTTTGTTGTAGCGCCAAAACCAAAGATAGGTACAAAAGCAAGGAAATAAACAGCTCGAATGTTTTGTGAAACGGTCAGTTCATACGTGCTCTTTTGTTCTATCCACGTGAAAAAGACTGTCCATGTAGCTAGAGCAAAGAATCCTTGAATAACTAGTGGTAATCCAATTTTTATCAATTTGAATGTTGCCTTTAATTTAAGGTCTAAGGTGCTAAACAGTTTGAACAACTTCCTTTCTTCCGATTTCATTAAAATGAAAAATAGTAGCGTTATCGCAATTCCTTCAGAGATTACAGAGGCCAATGCCGCACCTTTTATCCCCATGGCGGGAAAATCATTAAAACCAAATATTAAAAGTGAATCTAGCAAAATATTTGACGCTGCGAATACAATCGTACTCAACATTATCACCCACGTTTTTCCTATTGCCATAAAGAAAGCATTCAAGCTAAGCATTATTGCAGCCATAAAAAATCCGAATGATCGAATGGTTAAAAAGTCGATTTGTTCTTTCGCAAGTGGCTGACTTTTCGAATATCCTGTCAACATATCAGGCACAATAAACATAATTAAGGAAAAGAAAATTGTTCCCACCACTAAGTTAATGAGTAGCGAGGATTGCAAAAGTCCGTTTACCTGAACCTGTTTCCCTTCGCCTGTTCTTCTTGCCATTACAATTTGAGCTGCGTCTCCAAAACCGGTGAGTCCCATAAATAGCGTAACATAAATCAAGCCCGCATTTCCACTTGCATCAAAACTGAGAGTACTGTACCTGCTCAAAAACGAAGCATCAGTAATCATCACTATTGATTGGATAAAAGTCCCTAACATCAAAGGAAGAGACATCTTTAATAATGCAGGATATGAATTATTTAATCTCATTCAACCTGAATGATTAATCCTTTCAAATATTCACCTTCTGGATGGAATGCGTTTATAGGGTGGTCTGCAGGTTGGTGAAGCTGTTCTAAAATTCGCACTTGACGACCAACTTTAATAGCAGCATTTACAATCGCTTTTTGAAATTGAAAAGGATCGACAACTTGGGAACAAGAAAATGTAAAAATGATTCCCCCAGACTTTATCTGACGGATTGCATTTGCATTCAGTCTTGTATAAGCTTTTATTGCTTGGTGACGTTTGTTTTTATGCTTTGCGAATGCAGGAGGATCTAAAATGATAACATCATAATCGTTTTCAATGTCATTCATATACTTGACTGCATCTGCAACGATAGATTTATGTTTGTCTTTATAATCAGTAAGCGCTACATTCTGCTCCACTAATTCGATTGCTTTTTTGGAGCTATCCAACGAATGGACTTCTGTCGCGCCAGCTTCTAAAGCGTAAATACTAAATCCACCAGAATAGCAAAACGTGTTTAGAATTTTCTTGTTCTTAGCGTATTTTGCCAGTAAAAGTCTGTTTTCCCTTTGATCGATAAAAAATCCAGTTTTCTGACCATCAATCCAGTTCACTGAGAACGAATGGTTGTATTCTTTTGCTATATGAGGCACATCACAAGAACCAAATACATATTGATTTTCTATTTCTAGTCTTTCGGGAAGTGTTTCTTTACTTTTAGAATAAATTGCTTTTAATTTCTCACCCAGAGCTTCTTGCAAAGCTTTACTAATTTGCTCAGTATTAAAATACATTCCTACAGCATGCGCTTGAATAATTGCTACTCCATTGTAGTAATCCACAATCAAACCAGACAATTGATCTCCTTCTCCGTGAATGAGTCGGCAGACGTTGCTGTCTTCATTAAGTAATCCAAGTTCTTCTCTCAACTTTACAGCTGACATGATACGTTTATTCCAAAATTCTTGATCTATTTCAATTTCTTCAAAAGAAAGAACTCGAACAGCGATTGAACCTGGTTGAAAAAAACCAATTGCAGCGAAATTATCTTCAGCGTCTAATAATTTGATGATTTCACCATCTTTAATACCAGTAGTATCTGAATGAATGGCTCCAGAAAAAATCCAGGGATGCTTTCGATATAAAAATGCTTCTTTTCCTCGTTTTAGTGCTATTGTTTTCATCTTAACTTGTTCTGGATTCGTTTAATTATCTGAATTTGCAAATATAATCTTTGATTTGAGCAAAACAGGTAAAACAATCAAATATCATTTAAGAGAAACACTTGAGGATAGAAGTCAAACAGTAAAATATCATGTAATCGTAATGAAAATGAGTTGAATTTGATATGCTAAAAAATATTAAAGTATGCTCTAAATTTAGTGTTAAACCATTAAAATTGTACTTTTGCACTAATGATGAAAATGAAATTTATATTTTTTGTTTCTTTTTTGGCTTTATTACTAGCATCTTGCAGTGATTATCAAAAGGTTGTTAAAAGTGACAATTACGAAGAGAAAGCGGATGTTGCGGACAGATTGTATGATAAGGGGTCGTATGAAAAAGCGGTTACTTTATATGAGCAAGTTTATCAAAGATTCCCTCAAACAGGAAGGGGGCAATTAGCCTATTATAGACTTGCAAAAAGTTATTATGCTATGGAAGATTACTACATGGCTGGATATTACTTCAATAATTTTTCGAAACGTTACCCTTCAAGTGACAAAGTAGAGGAGTGTCTTTTTATGACAGCCATATGCTCTGTCAAAAGTAGTCCTGAACCTTCTTTGGATCAAGAGGAAACTTATCTTGCGCTTAATGATTTTCAGTTATTCGTACAACGTTTTCCAAATAGTGATTTAGTAGATTCCTGCAATAGGGTTATGGATAGATTACGTTTTAAATTAGAAACGAAAGATTACAAATCTGTACAGTTATATGATAAGATGGAGCAATATCGTGCTGCGGTTGTTGCAGCCAAGACTTTTCTCGAAGAATACCCCCAATCATCGTACAAGGAAGATGTTGCATTTATAGCATTAGATAATGCCTACAATTTAGGAATGAAGAGTGTCTTCAGTAAACAAAAAAAACGTTTGGAAGATGCGCTGAGTTTACATCAAAAGTACGTTTCTGTTTTTGACAAAAGATCTTATCAAAATCAAGCGACTAAGATTTATGAGAGTATAGGTGAAGAGCTGTCAAGAGTAGACGAAAGGTATGATTACAATGAAATTGTAAATGCTTATGAAAGTTCTAGATCTTCTTCCACAGAGAAAAAAACAACATATCTTAAGGAAACATTAAAAAGATATGATAACTTTGCAAAAAAATATCCTGAGTCAGAATATCTCAATAAAGCTAAAAACTTGAAAGAGAAAGCTGAGGAGGAATTAATCAATATTTAATAAAACAAATATTATGAGCTTTAAAACAAGTAAGGCGCAACGTACGACGATTACTAGGAATACTGTTGATTTAGAAAAAGATACCAACAATATATACGAATCTATAGTAATGCTTTCGAGACGTGCAAATCAAATTAACGTTGATTTGAAAGAAGAGTTGACACAGAAATTACAAGAGTTTGCTTCGTCAACTGATAATTTAGAGGAGATTTTTGAAAATAGAGAGCAAATTGAAATTTCAAGATTTTACGAAAGATTGCCAAAGCCTGTAGCTATGGCTCTGGATGAAATGAAGCATGATAAAATTTATCAGCGTAAAATAGAGGAGTAAATCACTATTTCATGTTGAAAGGAAAGCGCATTATTCTAGGTGTTACTGGAGGAATTGCAGCATACAAAATTGCTTTCCTTATACGATTATTAAAAAAACAGGGGGCAGAAGTTAAATGTATTTTAACTCCTGCCTCTTCTGATTTTATATCGCCTTTAACCGTTTCAACCTTATCCCAAAACCCAGCCTACCAGCAATTCTGGAATAAAGAAAATGGTGAGTGGACAAATCACGTTGACCTCGCTATGTGGGCAGATTTGATGATTATCGCTCCATTAACAGCTAATACATTGGGAAAAATGGCTCACGGGTGTTGTGATAATTTATTGCTGGCTACTTATTTGTCGGCAAAATGCCCTGTGATTGTCGCTCCAGCAATGGATCTTGATATGTATGCTCACGATACTACAAAAGATAATCTGAACATAATTGAACAGCAAGGAGTTGAGGTCATTCCTGCTGAAAAAGGTTTTCTGGCAAGTGGTCTAGAGGGGGAGGGAAGAATGGCAGAACCTGAAACAATTTACAATCGAATAGTTGATTATTTCGAAATTGGTGAGCAGCTAAAAGGCAAGAAAATTATTATCACCGCTGGTCCAACCTATGAGTCTATAGACCCTGTTCGATTTATAGGAAACCATTCTTCAGGTAAAATGGGATTCCAAATTGCTGATAATTGCTTGAAAAGAGGAGCTAAGGTGGTTCTTGTTTCTGGTCCGACGCAACAGACTTTAACCCATGAAAATCTCACTTTAATAAACGTGAAGTCAGCGGAAGAGATGTTGTCATCAGTTCAAAAGCATTTTAAATCTTGTGATGGTGGTGTTTTTGCGGCAGCCGTTTCAGATTATAGACCTGCTAATGTTGCAGATAAAAAAATAAAGAAATCAGATGAAACACTAACTTTAACTCTAATAAAGAATCCTGATATTTTATTTTGGGCTGGTCAGCAAAAATCAGAAAAACAATGGTTAGTTGGATTTGCATTAGAAACGAATAATGCAATTGAGAACGCAGCTAAAAAACTTAGAAAGAAAAACCTCGATGCAATTGTTGTGAATACTCTTGAAGATAAAGGTGCAGGATTTGGCTATGACACAAACAAAATTACCATCTTGGATTTAAACAATAATTCTACTAATTTTGAGTTAACTTCTAAGAAAGAAGCAGCCAAAAATATTTTGGACTTTATAACGAATAACCTAGTATGAAAGTAGTTTTAGTATTCCTTTTGGTTTTTGTGACACAAAGTTTAAGTGCCCAAGAATTAAATTGTCAAGTATCGGTAATGTCTAACCCTGCATTGGATGTTAGTACTGTAGAGAAGGAAATCTTCGAAGAACTAGAACAGAAAATTTTTGAATTAATGAATGGCACCTCCTGGACTCAAGCAGAGTTTGAGGTTGAAGAAAGGATAAATTGTATAATGCAGATTTCTATAACGGCCATCCCAAGTACAGGGAATTATCAGGCTAATCTTCAGGTGCAGTCAACTCGGCCTGCATTTAATTCAACATACAACTCAACGGTTTTTAACTTTTTAGACGAAGATGTTCAATTCTCTTTTCAAAGGAATGCGATGCTTCTTTTTACAGAAAATCAGTTTACGAACAATTTGACATCGATCTTAGCATTTTATGCATATTATGTTATTGGGTTGGATGCCGATACTTTTGCTTTAAAAGGTGGACGGAAATACCTGAATCAGGCACAAAATATTGTAACTCTTGCTCAAACTGGTGGAGGAGCTGGCTGGCGTGCAAATGAAAAGGGTCGTAGAAATAGATATTGGTTGATCGAAAATTATTTACAAGAACTGTTCGATCCACTGCGTGTTTGTTTTTACGAATACCATCGATTGGGTATCGACCAATTATATGATGATCAAGATAAAGCGAGACAAGCTATTTATGAGGCGCTTCAAAAATTACTTCCAGTTAATAGCGCTCGACCAGGTTCAGTGAATGTGTTGAATTTTTTACAAGCGAAATTAAACGAGTTGAAAGGAATCTATAAAGATGCTGATCAACGCCAAAAGTCGGATGTTGTCAATTTATTGAAGCGATTGGATCCAGCGAATTCTTCTAAGTATCAGGAAATAATGGAATAATGTTAAAAAAACTGACTGTAAATAATTTCGCCCTTATTGAAAATGCAATTATAGAATTCGACAACGGATTTACAGTGATTACAGGTGAAACAGGTTCTGGAAAATCTATTCTTTTAGGAGCTTTAAAACTGATTCTGGGTGAACGAGCGGATTATAGTGTGATACGAGATGAATCTTCTAAAACTGTCGTTGAAGTAGTTTTTGACATTAAAAAGAGTGACTTAAAAGCTTTTTTTGATGAGAATGATCTTGATTTCTGGGAAGAAACTATAATAAGAAGAGAGATTAATAGTAAAGGAAAATCAAGAGCCTTCATAAATGATACGCCTGTTCAGCTTAATCTTTTGAAATCAATCACTGAACATTTAATTCATATTCATTCGCAACATCACACACTTGAACTTAAGAACAAGTCTTACCAACTAAATATCTTAGATACAATCGCAGAAAATGATTCTTTCTTAAAAAGCCTAAGAGTGAAATTTGATTCACTTAAAGATAAAAAACGTGAACTTGAATCCTTGAAATCAAAACGATCTCAAATTCAATTGGAATCAGAGTTTAATCAATTTCAACTAGAGGAATTACGAAAATTAGAATTGGATCAAAAAGATTATGCTTCGATTGAGCAAGAAGTTCAAAGAGGAGAAGAGTTTGAAGCCATTAAAAATGGATATCAACTGATCTCCGATGTTATTAATAAAGATGATGGAGTGATTTCCAGTCTCAATGTTCTTAGAAAAAATATTCAAGTTAAAGACGAACGGCTAAATGAACTTTTAGAACGTGTTAAGACCTCTTTAATTGAATTAGATGATATTGCGTCCGTTGCCGAAGATGATTTATCTGATTTGGATCTCAATCCGAACAAGCTGGATGAGTTAATGACGGATCTTGATAAATTTAATGCTGCACTAAGAAAACATCATTTCACAACTCAAGAAGAATTAATTGAATTGAGAGATAAACTTTCTTCTGAAGTTACAGAGAGTGAGAATATCGATGAGAAAATTGAAGATTTTGAGTATCAGGTTGAACAACTTTTAACTGAATCCAAAAAAATAGCTTCAGAAATTTCAAAGCGAAGAAAAACTATTTTACCTCAATTGGAAAATGATGTTAAAGAATATTTAACCAGATTAAAAATCAACGATGCATCCATCAAATTTGAACTGAAAGATTCAGAATTAACGGCTCAAGGAAGTGATGAGGTTGCGCTTTATTTTTCTCCAAACAAAGGCTTGTCGCCTCAGTTAATAGAAAAGGCGGCTTCTGGAGGAGAGCTTTCAAGACTCATGTTGGTTTTACAGTATTTATTGTCACAGAAAAAACAGTTGCCAACGGTGATTTTTGATGAAATTGACACAGGTGTTTCTGGAGAAGTTGCTCAAAAGATTGGAGATCATTTAAAACAAATGGGTACACATATGCAGTTGCTAGCGATAACACATTTACCTCAGGTAGCTAGTCGCGGAACAAATCATATTAGAGTCGAAAAGCAAACTGATAATGGTTCGACTAAAACGATTTTGAATGTTTTAGAGAATGAAGATCGAGTAGAGGAGATTGCTAAACTCATGAGTGGTGCCGAAATTAATCAAGCAGCCATAGAGAATGCACGAAATTTAATGTCAGAATAATGCAACAAAAACTAATATTAGCGGGTTTCATCTTTATTTTTTTATCAATTACCTTAGGGGCTTTTGCTGCACATGGTCTAGAGTCGATTAATGTTACGGATGATCAAATTGATAGTTTTAATGTTGGAGTGAGGTACTTATTCTATAATGGACTAGGAATGTTAGCAATTGCTGGAATTCATGAAAAATTAGATTTCACCCTGAAACCACAGTATCGTGGAATACTATGGGGAACAATAATATTTTCATCTTCCATATTTGGATTAGTGCTATTGCCTCATTTAAATATTGATATTAACAAGTTTTTAGGTCCAATTACCCCTATAGGTGGATTAATAATGATTTTTGGCTGGTTTACATTGACGGTGAAATTTATCAGAACTTACGCTTCACAATAAAGATTTCAACAATAGATTGTCTTTTTGTGGAAAAAAGGAGTTTTTATTTTACGTCAACCGCACTAGATAGTTTAAATTTGTACTAATTATTAAGGAAAAAATAAATTCTCATGAATGAATTTGGCAAGAGAGGTTCGAATTGCAATTTAAAAGCAGACATTGGTCTTGAAAATCTAAGTAACGTATTTTGGAATCTAAGTCCTGCAGAGCTAGTAGAAGATACTGTTCTTTTAGGACAAGGAGTTTTGACAGACACTGGAGCAATAGCTGTAGAAACAGGAAAATTTACTGGGAGATCACCACAAGACCGATTTATAGTATGTGATGACAAGACAGAGAACACTGTTTGGTGGGGAGATATCAACAAAAAATTCGATTCTGATAAATTCGATGCGCTTTACAACAGAATGAAAGCGTATTTAATTGGGAAAGATATGTATGTGCGTGATGCTTATGCTTGTGCAGATGATAACTATCGAACTAATATTAGAGTTGTTACAGAATTTCCTTGGTCAAATATGTTCGCAAGTAACATGTTTTTGAGACCGACAGATGAAGAGATTCAAAACTTCGATCCATCCTGGCATATCGTATGTGCTCCTGGATTTCTAGCAGATCCCGAATTAGATGGAACGCGTCAGTCGAACTTTGCAATTATTGACTTCACAAAGAAGATGATCATTATTGGAGGAACCGGTTATACAGGTGAAATTAAGAAAGGTATTTTCTCAGTGTTGAACTTTGTTCTTCCTCATGAACACGATGTGTTATCAATGCATTGTTCTGCAAACGTAGGGCAAGATGGAGATACAGCTATTTTCTTTGGATTGTCTGGTACTGGTAAAACAACGCTTTCATCTGATCCAAACAGAAGACTGATTGGTGATGACGAGCATGGTTGGGCAAAAGACTCTGTTTTCAATTTTGAAGGCGGCTGTTATGCTAAAACAATTAATCTAACTGAAGAGAATGAGCCTCAAATTTACAATGCAATAAAATTTGGTGCTATTTTGGAAAATATAGGTTTCTATGAAGGAACTTCTACTCCAAACTATGAAGATGCAACAATAACTCAAAATACAAGAGTTTCTTATCCAATAGATCATATTGATAACATCATGCTGCCTTCAGTTGGGAAAAATCCAAAAAATATATTCTTCCTTACATGTGATGCTTTTGGAGTTTTGCCTCCTATTTCAAAGCTTTCTCCTGGTCAAGCGATGTACCACTTTATTTCAGGTTATACAGCAAAAGTAGCAGGGACAGAAGCAGGTATAACAGAACCTCAAACAGTTTTTTCGGCTTGTTTTGGAGCGCCTTTTTTACCATTACATCCAACAAAATATGCAGAAATGTTAGGTAGTAAAATGGCAGAACATGATGTAAATGTTTGGTTGATCAATACTGGTTGGTCAGGTGGTGAGTATGGAACAGGTAGTAGAATTAAACTAAAATACACAAGAGCAATGATTACTGCAGCTCTTCGAGGAGAATTGGATAACGTAGAATATGTAACAGATGATATTTTTGGACTACAGATGCCAACGGCTTGCAATGATGTACCTGATGAGATCTTAAACCCGAAAAATACTTGGTCTGATAAATCAGCTTACGATGCAAAAGCAAATGAACTCGCAAGATCATTTATAAAAAACTTCCAAACCTTTGAAAGTAATGCTTCTAATGAAATTTTAGAAGCTGCTCCAAAAGTAATGGTGAAATAAGGGATTCAAACTAAACTTTTATTTAAAAGCCGATTGTTTTTTTGCAATCGGCTTTTTTGGTATCATATTTGTTAATATTTTCTTAAATAATAAAATACTGAGTTATGAAAAAAGCATTACACATTTTGATTTTAGCTATACTAATACCCTTTTCAGGACTTCTTGCAAATGATAATGATAGAAATGTTCCTTATGAAAAAAGGCATAGTGATCATATTAAGGAAATACTTGAAGCTTGGAATGAAAATGAAGGTCCTTGGCTTTACGAAAGTATGGGCGCTATAGTTATGGGAGAACAACATCCAGAGCGCCCAATGCAAGTGAACAATACAACTTTCGAATTGCTCCAGAAAATGGATGCTAACCGAATTGAAAGAATTGAACGTATAGCGAATACAGAACTGGAGAATGAGAGGAATTCATCTGGCTCAGAACAGGAAAGCTATTATTGGGAAGAATGGTTAAAGCTACTTCGTTCGGCTAAATGTGATATGAGTGATTCACGTTCAAGTGGCGACCCCCACATGACTACATTTGATGGTGAGAAATACGATTTTCAAACTGCTGGAGATTATTTATTGACTTCCTCGTCAAACGAAAACTTCATGGTACAAACTCAGCAGGTTAGACACAACGAGAAAATCTCAGTAAATGGAGCTGCTTTTTTAGATGTAAATGGCGACGAAATTGAATTATTTGCTCAAAATCATCCAGATGAACATACTGATAAGATAATGCGAATTAACGGATCTATAATTGAAAATGAGAAATCAGAGGTGATATTAGAGCACGGTGGAGTTATTCGTTACCAAAATGGAAGAAATGTTGTGAGTTGGCCAACTGGAGAACAATTACATTTTTCTGTAAGAGAATTTCAAAACAAAAAATTACTAGACTTAACTGTCTTTGTTCCTGGCTGTAGATCTGATTATACAGGTCTTTTAGGAGATAACAACGGTGATAGAAATGATGATACTGCAGTTAGAGATGAGAATGGAAATGTAGTTTCTTCTGCAAATGATGTTGACAGAAGTTTTGATGCACTTTTTGGAAAGAATAGAAAGAATAAAAATACAAAAGAAGAGCAACAAGCCCGCTTAAACTATTTGTCGAGAGATTTTGGAGATCAATTTATGTTGGATGAGGAAACATCTCGCTTTTCAAATCCATTGATTGATTTGACGGAAGAAGAGCGTTATCCAAGTGAAAATTTAACTTTGGCTGAAATGACTGACGAAGAAGTAGAGGAAGCTTTAGATAAATGTAGGGCTGCCGGAGTTCGTGAAGAAGACTTGTTCGAATGTGCATTTGATTACGGTTATGTAGGTTTGAAACCTCTAACTTATCCTGAGTATATTGCTCAAGATGTAATTACTGAAAATGCAGAGCCTGAAATTAAGAAGGAAAATAATAACGATAGAAATATAGCTCCTACTATAAGAATCGGAACAGGTGTTTTTAGACCAGTTGGAACTCCAAGAACTACTCCTAATCCTCAGAACAGAAACGGAGGTGGAAGAGATGTAAGACAGCCTAGAACAGGTGGTTCTCCAACGGGTGGAAGATAATTAGAAGTTATAACAAAGTCCAATACCTTGTTTACTAATGGATAATCCACTGGACAAATCTTGAAAGCCCTTCTTTCGGTGTTGTTGATGGATTATAAACTGAATTATATCAAAGGCAAATAGAAAACCGCCTTGCAAAAGAAGAGAATTTCCAAAACCCTGATATCGATGATAGTTGTCAGGGTTGTTTTTTGACATTTCTTTTAACAAAAAACCACCTGTTATATAAGCAACGTCAAGACCAGTATTCAGTAAAAGTACTTTTTCGATAGTATGTTGTTGCCTCATAATCTCTTGATTGGATAAGTTTTCTGGGTGTTTTCTTAATAAACTAGGTAAAGAAACTCCTAAGTTGACTACATTCCAAGCAACATTCATCTGATTGAAATACTTGCTTTCATTTTTTGTGGTAGCCCAGCCAATTGAACCAGAAATAATATTTAATCCTGCCCAACCTGCCAAAATTGTCATAGATCTTTTTTCAATTTGAATTTTTTTCTTCAAAAAGTTTGTTTTAGGTTCTTGAGTATAACAAACTGTTGAAAAAAGCACCGCCAACGAAAAACTTACTAGTTGATTCATAAATATTTTTTGTTTTTTAACAACAAAACTAAATATTTGTTTGATAGTTGTTAATCAATGACTTGTTAAATAATACTTGTATAGATAATTAATCTGTCAATTTTAACTCGAAATGAAAAGTTTATTAACGTAAAAGTTTTTTCCTCAGAGAATTATTCTTAATATTGGGGTACTATGAATAAAATGAAGAATGCACATTTAATCTTGTTCTACTTTTTGAACGAAATGTAACTTTTGTGTTTTTGAATAATCACTCTTCCCTGCTGCTCAAATGTTGAACCAAACAAAAACTATAAACAATGAATTTAAAAGTACTGTCATTATTATTGACAACCTTCCTTTTTGGAACCTATCTATTCTCTCAAACTGTATATAAAGACTATCAAGATGGTCTTGTAGTATTTCAGTTAAATCAAAAAGCTAAAATAATTCTATCAGAAGATAGGATTGTTGATTTTAAAAATCATGAGTTATTCAGTAAGGAATTAAGTGAGTTTAGTATTGTAGAAGTTTTGCAGCTTCACCCTAAGAGTAAAAACAATCTTTTAAATAGAACTTACCAAATTCGGTTAGCTGATATTTATCAGGTAGATCAAGTGATATCTAAGCTTTCACGACACAAAGATATTGAGTATGCTGAGCTTAAAGAATTACATCATTTAACTATAGCTCCTAATGATCCGAATTACTCTGCAGCAAACCAGTGGAGCTTATTTCAGATTCAAGCGGATCCGGCATGGGATATTTCTACAGGAAATTCTGCTGTAGTTGTTGCAGTAACAGATAATGCAATAAATGTGGATCACCCAGATTTAACGAACAAAATGGTAGCTGGTTGGGATGCCGCTGAAAATGATAATGACCCAAGACCTTGTGGCGGAAACAATGGTTTTCACGGATCTCATGTTTCTGGTATTGTTGGAGCTGAAACAGATAATAATTTAGGAATTGCTTCAATCGGTTGGGATGTAAGTATCATGCCTGTAAAAATAGGCAGATGTTCTGACGGCGCTTTAATTGCCGGTTATGAAGGCATAGAATGGGCTGCAAATAATGGCGCTGATGTTATTAATATGTCCTGGGGTGGCGGCGGTTCAAGCCAATACGGTCAAAATATATGTAATGATGCTTGGAATCAAGGTTCTATTTTAATTGCTGCGGCTGGTAATGATAATCAATCTACTCAGTTTTACCCTGCGGCTTATAATAATGTTGTATCAGTTGCTTCAACAAACCAAAACGATCAAAAATCAGGATTTTCTCAATATGGAACATGGATTGATATTTCAGCTCCTGGATCGAGTATATTAAGTACAGACCAAAACTCAGGATATCAAACAACTCAAGGAACTTCAATGGCTTCTCCTTTAGTTGCTGGTTTAGTCGGATTGATAAAGTCACATGCTTCTAATGCTACTAATTCAGACATAATTAATTGTTTGTATAGTGGAGCTGATGATATAGACGCTCAAAACCCTAGCTATATTGGGCAACTTGGTGCTGGTAGAATAAATGCACTTAATTCTATGGTTTGCGCAAACTCTTTCTCTGCTCAAAATGATGCCGCAATCGTTGAAATAACGAGTCCTATACCAAGTTTGTGTACAAATAGTTTTACACCTGAAGTGGTATTAAGAAATTTTGGCTCGAATACGTTGACCTCCGTGACAATAACATATAATTGGAACGGGACTCCTCAAGTTTATAACTGGACAGGAAGTCTAGCTACTGGTCAGACGCAATCGGTTACTTTGCCTGTTCAAACAGCACCTGATGGTAGTTATACCTTTACAGCTTCAACAAGTCAGCCTAACAGTGTAGCTGATGAAAATCCATCGAATGACGGATCATCAGTTAACTTTATCGTTTCTGGAAATGGACAGTTAGTTAACTTACAATTAGTTTTAGATTGTTATGGAAGTGAGATCGATTGGGAGATTGTTGACGATGCTTCTGGAGCAGTAGTTCATTCAGGTGGAGGTTATGCAAACCAAACTGGAGGTCAAACAATAAATGAATCTTTATGTATGCCAATTGGATGTTATACTTTTACCATCACAGATACCTACGGAGACGGAATGTATGGTAGTCAATGGGGGAATTGTACTGTTGATGGAGATTACAGTATGACAGACGCTAGTAACAACATTCTTTTCCAAATGACCGCGGCAAATGCAGATTTTGGAAATGCTGCGTCTCATCAGTTTTGTATTACCCAAGCAAATAATATGAACGACGCTGGTATTAATCAAATAATTTCTCCTCAAGGAATTATTTGTAATAATTCTATTGTTCCAGAGGTAGTTTTAAGAAATTATGGAAATAATACATTGACTTCTGTTACAATTAATTATCAAACTTCAGGAGGTCTTCAAACTTATGCCTGGACAGGTAGCTTAGCAACTAATCAAACGGAAGTAGTTCTACTTCCTGCTATTCCTGTAACGAGTGGTATTGTTAATCTTAATGTTTACACTTCAAATCCTAATGGTGCAACAGATGACACTCCTATTAATGATGATGAGTCAGTTCAGTTAAATGTTTATACCAATTCAGTTTCTTTACCATTCGTAGAAACTTTTGAAGACAATGTTTTTGCAACTGGAGAATGGTCTCTTGTCAACCCTGATAATTCAATAACTTGGGATTTATTTACTGTTGCAGGGATTACTCCAGGTAATACTGCGGCAAAGATTGATTTCTACAATTATCAAGAACAAAGCAGAAGAGACGGTTTGATTTCGCCGAGAATAAGCTTGGCTGGTTATACCACAGCAGAGATGAGTTTCGATCATGCCTACAGGCGATATGATCAAACGGCAGCGGATTCTTTGGTGATATATGTTTCAACTGATTGTGGTGCTACTTATCAGAGAGTTTTTCAAGCAGCTGAAGATGGTACGGGATCATTTGCAACTCAGACTACAAATACCGCTGAGTTCACACCTGCAATCGCTGATGATTGGTGCTTTTCTGGAGGAATTGGAGCGACATGCTTCACTGTGAATTTAGATGCCTACGTGGGACAAGATATATTCGTTAAATTTGAATCATTTAACGCTGGTGCTATAGGAAATAACTTATATATAGATAATATCAATATTAATGGTGTGCCAGCTCAAGACCCGCCAATTCCTAACTTTAGCACAGATAATAGTACAATATGTGAAGGAGGAACAGTAACCTTTACAGATCAGTCAACTGCTAATATTACAAGTTGGAACTGGTCTTTCCCAGGTGGTACTCCTTCAACATCTACAGCTCAAAATCCTACAGTAACATATCCTACATCAGGAACTTATGATGTGACGTTGGAAGTGACTAACTCGTTTGGTACTGAAACTATAACAATGACAAATGAAATCACTGTTAATTCATTACCAACTGTATCAGTAACATCTCCTACTTCTGCAATATGCGCTGGTGATAATGTTCAGCTTACAGCTTCTGGAGCAAATACATATACTTGGAACAACGGTCTTGGCAGTGGTTCTGTTAAAACGGTTTCGCCAACAACAACGACTACATATGAAGTGACTGGATCAAATGGTGCGGGTTGTAATGATGTTCAATCCATAACAATTACTGTAGAACCTAATCCAGTAGTTACCGCAACAGCTACAAATAGTACAATCTGTATTGGACAATCTACAACGATTTCTGCAAGTGGTGCAGATACTTATACTTGGGATAACGGGTTAGGAGCAGGTACAAGTCACAGTGTTTCGCCAAGTACTACTACAGTATATAATGTGATAGGTGAAACATCTGCTGCCGGCTGTACTGGCTCAACAAGTTTAGTTATTAATGTCGAAGATGTACCGAATATTAACGCTTCAGCGTCAAATATTGACTTGTGTGAGGGCGAATCAACGACTTTAAGTGCAAACGGTGCTAGCTCTTATACTTGGTCTCCAGGTACAGGGCTTAATTCAGTGAGCGGATCTAGTGTTATAGCTACTCCAACATCCACAACCACTTATACTGTTGTAGGAAGTAATAGTTGCGGTAATGATTCGCAGTCTCTCACTATTAATGTGTCACCAAATCCCCCAGCTCCAGTTATTTCACAAAATGGTAATGACTTGACTGTTGTTTTGCAACCGGGACAAAGTGTGGAATGGATGCTGAACGGAAATGTTGTTGGTACTTCAAGTACAATAACTATGACTGAAAGCGGTCAGTACACAGCAATAGTTACAAATGAGTTTGGTTGTTCTTCAAGTACTTCAGGTAACTTTGAACAAGATACGACTGGAGTAGAAGAGAATGAGATTTCAAATGAGCTTGTAATTTATCCAAACCCGTCAAAAGGCATAGTAAATCTCAAAATCACAGGTTTTGAAAGTGAAGTTCGTTTGACAGTGGTAGATGCAATTGGACGAGTTGTCGTTGCAAGCAAATTTGTTGAAGATAATTCGAAAATTAATTTGTCTCAGTTTGAGACTGGTATTTATACGTTTATTTTCTCAACTGAGAACACACAGTTTATAAGAAAAGTGACACGTAAATAAAATTCAAATTTATTATGTCTTAAAGCAGAGGTCAATTTTGATC
>Ga0114916_1000794_pt1 | contig 19680 bp, 15 predicted proteins | sample MalvirAntarct_66_FD_83501 | JGI IMG/M metagenome (GOLD analysis project Ga0114916, IMG submission 83501) | Marine viral communities from the Global Malaspina Expedition - Malaspina viral metaG Antarct_66 | ecosystem: Environmental > Aquatic > Marine > Oceanic | place: West Anvers Island... | reverse complement strand
GCGCGCACCGGCACGGGCAAGTCGCAGGTCTCGAGGTGGCTGAGCCGCCGGCTGCGCGACCGAGGACTCCGCGTCGCCGTGCTCCGGCATCCCATGCCGTACGGCGACCTCGCGGCGCAGCGTTTGCAGCGCTTCGCGACGATCGAGGACATCGACGCCGCCGACGCCACCATCGAGGAGCGCGAGGAGTACGAGCCGCACATCGCAGCCGGGACGATCGTCTACGCCGGGGTCGACTACCAGGCGATCCTCGACGAGGCCCAGGCCGAGGCGGACGTGCTCATCTGGGACGGCGGCAACAACGACTTCCCGTTCCTCCGCCCCGACCTCCACATCGCCCTCACCGACGCCCTCCGCCCCGAGGACGGGGACCGCTACTACCCCGGCGAGGCCGTCCTACGCATGGCCGACGCGATCATCGTCGCGAAGGTGAACGCGGCCACCTCGGAGCAGATCGAGCTCGCCGAGGCACAGGCGCGCGAACTCAACCCAGCAGCGACGATCATCCGAGGCGCATCGCCCGTGGTCCTCGACGATCCCGACGCGCAACTCCCCGGAGGCGTCCGAGGCAAGCGCGTCCTCGTCGTCGATGACGGACCGACGCTGACGCACGGAGGCATGGCGTACGGCGCGGGTTATGTCGCCGCGACTGAGGCGGGGGCGGAGATCGTGGAGCCACTCCCCCACGCCGCGCCGCTGATCCGCGAAGCCCTCACCGAGTACACGCACATCGAGCATGTGCTTCCGGCGCTTGGGTACGGGACGGAGCAACTCGACGCGTTGCGTGACTCCATCGCGGGCGCGCCGATCGATGCGGTGATCTCCGGAACACCGATCGACCTCGCCGCGCTCATCGACCTGCCATTCCCGGTGATCCGAGCGCGCTACGAATACGAAGACACTGGTGAGCCCTCGCTCGCCACGGCCCTCGACGAGGCGCTCGCGCGACTCCTCCCGGAGTCGGCGGAGGGCGAGGAGGCCGAGGAGGCCTGAGCCTCGACGCCCGAGGTCGGGCGCGAGGGTAACGAGTGCTCGTGTTAGGTTTCGATCATCGGGAGGCACGTTGGCTCAACTGGGCTCGAGGACGTTCCGCGCACGGCTCTTCGCCGTCCTGGCACTCATCGCCCTCGCGGCGACCTACCTGACGCCGATCATCGACGCCGACTGGAACGCGTGGCGGTACGACCACGGTCACACTTCGCTCGCAGCCGTCGGAGAGCATTCGCATCCGTGGAGCCATTCGGGCGATGCTGCGGACGTCGAAGGCGATGAGGCAGGATTCGTCTTCACCGCCTCGGAAGACTCTGTGCCCGGCATCACCGCCATCTGGACGCCCTCGACCACCGCGGTCGTGACCCTGTTGAGCGACACACTGGTCGAAATCGACGTTGTGGCACCTCCGCGAGTTGAGGCGGGCGGGCCGCTCTCGCCACCCCCGGAGGCGCTCCTCTCTCGCATCTAACGCGCTTGAGAGAAAATTCATTCATGCACATCGCTCGTCGGTTTGGCGCGGCTTCTGCCGTCGCCGCGTTGACCCTTGCCCTGCTCCCTGCCCTCGTGTCGGCCCATGGGGGACGCGAGGTGGGTGAGTACGAGTTCACCGTTGGCTTCTTCGTCGAACCCGCGTTCGAGGGGCAGAAGAACGGTGTCGATCTTCGCATCGCGGACGCCGACGGAGAGCCCGTCGAGGGCGTCGAAGAGACGCTCGAGGTGGAGATTACCCGGGGCGACTCCACGCTGACCCTGCCGCTCCGAACCGTCTTCGGGACGCCCGGCCGCTACACGGCGGACTTCTTCCCCACCGTCCCCGGCCAGTACACGTTCCGCTTCTTCGGGACGGTCGGCGACCTGGAGGTGGACGAGTCATTCACCTCGGAGGTGGACGGCTTCAACTCGGTCCAGCCGACCGAGGATCTGCAGTTCCCCCAGCGTGTGGCCTCCGGTCGCGAACTGCAGAGCGCCGTGACCGGGGCGAGCGAGTCGGCCGCCTCGGCGGATGCCTCTGCGTCCTCAGCGGCTTCCCGAGCCAACATTGCGCTCGGCCTCGGGGCGCTCGGGCTCGTCGCCGGCGTCGGTAGCCTCGTGATCTCGATGCGAAAGCGCGGCTAGGAACTCGGGGCAGGGGGCGGATCAGCCGCCCCCTGCCCGCCGAGGTGGACACCATGCGTCAAACCATGCGCCACACGCACCCGCTCACCCATCCGGCCATCGCCGCCGCCCTCCTCGTGGCGGCGCTGCTGGCCGCCCTGCTCGCGTACGGCAACGCCGAGGCCCACGCGGACCTCGTACGGTCGACGCCGGCGGCCGGGGACGTGCTGGCGGAGTCCCCCGGCGAGGTGCGCATCACCTTCACGGAACCCGTCGCCCCCGATCAGAGTGAGATCCGCGTCCTCGACGTCCGAGGTGAGCGCGTCGACCTCGAGGACGCCCGGGCGATGGAGGGCGATCCGGCAACCATGCGCGTCGGCGTCGCCGACCTCCCCGACGGGGCGTACACCGTCTCGTGGCGCAACCTCTCCACCGTCGACGGGCACACCCTCAGCGGGTCATTCGTGTTCTTCATCGGTTCGGACGACTTCTCTGCCCTCGAGGTGGACGACGAGGACGGCGGCGGCATCCCGATCGCGGAACCCCTCGCGCGGTGGGCGACGCTGATCGGGCTCGCCCTGCTGGCGGGAGTGCCGTGGGTGTTCGGAATGGTGCTCTCTGGCGCCCTTCCGTCCGAGGATCGCCGCGCACTGCGCCGAACCACAGAGCGCATCGCGCTCGCCGGGGGCGTAGTCGTCCTCGTCGCCGGGGCTGTGCAACTCGCGCTCAAACTGAACGAGGCAGGCGACGGTCTGTCGCTGGTCACAGACACGCGCTGGGGCAACGGCTGGGGACTCCGGATGCTCCTCGCCACGGTCGCGACCGCGGCGTATGCCCTCGGACCTCAGCGCCTGCCTTCGCGCGGGCGCGTCGCGCTCATCGTGGTGAGCATCGCCGCAGCGCTCTCGGTCAGCCTCACCGGCCACGGCGCAGCCTCCGAGGACATCGCGTTGGTCGCCGGACTCGTCGACGCCGTCCACGTCCTCGCGACCATCGCGTGGTGTGGGGGCCTCGTCGCGTTCCTTGTCCTCGCCGCGCGAACGCGCGCGGAGCGTCCCGAGGTACTCCGCGCCGCCATCCCACGGTTCACTGTCCTCGGCGCGACCGCGACCGTGACGCTGGCAGTCACCGGGACCTACGCCGCCTGGGTGCACGTCGGATCGTTCGATGCGATCGCGACGACCTACGGGCGAGGCGTCGCCGCGAAGGTCCTCCTGCTCGCTGGGCTCGTGGCCGTGGCAGCGGTCAACACGACCTGGGTCAGGCAACGCTTCCAGCAGCGCGGCGGGGGGGCGAGCGGCGCGCGCTGGCTGCGCCGTCTGCTCACGGCCGAGGTAGCCCTCATCGCGGTCGTGCTCCTCGTATCGTCGACGATCACCAGCATCGAGCCCGCCCGCCAGCAACAGATCGCCGAGGAACGCGCGGGCGGCGTCGTCACGGAAAGTTCAGACGCCGGGCTGACGATCCGCTCCACGATCCAGCCGGGCACCGTCGGCCCGAACGCGCTCACCGTCGAACTCCTGCGCGACGGGACGCGCTACGAGGACGCGAGTGCTGTCCAGCTGCGGTACGGCAACCTCGACACTGCGCTCTCCGCCTCGACGGCCGAACTCGTGCGGCAGCAGGACGGCACGTGGGCGCTCGCCGACCCGGCGATCCTCACCGTCGAGGGCGTCTACGAGTTCGCCGTGCGTGTGCAGTGGCCGGAGGGCCTCGATGCGCGACAGTCCGTGCAGTTCGAGACCGGCGTGGACCGCGCGACATCGCGGCTCAACGCGTCGGCCGCGTGGCGGTGGGGGATCGGCGCGCTCAGTGGCGTCGGAATCGCCCTCGTGGCCGCGAACGTCCTGGCCTCCCGTCGCCGCGTCGTGCGGGGCGAGGTGCTCGGGTGGACCGGCGCGGCCGTCGTGACGGTGGCGCTCCTGCTCTGGGGACGCGGGCCGGAGAGCATCGCGGTCAGCACGAACCCGATCCCACCCACCGAGGCATCCCTCGCGCAGGGAGCGCAGATCTACGCGACGCACTGCGCCACCTGCCACGGCGAAGAGTTCGATGGCAGCGGCCTGGGAGCCGCCGGGCTGCCGGCGGCCGTCGCGAACCTCGTGCTGCACTTCCCGCAGCACTCCGATGGGCAGCACTTCGCCGTGATCTCGAACGGTCGTCCCGCCTCCGGCATGCCTGCGTGGGAGGGCACGCTGACCGACGAGGAGATATGGAACGTGATCAACTACCTCCGCGCGGAGACCGAGGCACGCGCGCCGCGATTACAGGGGCAGTAGCGCACTCCGCAGGGCCGCGTAGTGCGCGCTCCCGCTACGCTCGCGCCATGCCCGAGCACACCCGCCCACAGATCGCCCCGTCCATCCTCACGGCGGACTTCGGCCACCTGGCCGAGCAGGTTCGCGCCGCCGAGGATGGCGGCATCGACCTGTGGCACCTGGACGTGATGGACGGCCACTTCGTCCCGCCGCTCTCGTTCGGTAAGGAAGTAGTCGCCGCCGTCGCGGCCGCCTCGGACGGCCGGTTCATCGAGGCCCACATGATGGTGGCGAAGCCCGCCGAGCAGTTCGCCGACCTCGCGCAGGCCGGGGCGCAGCGCCTGATCTTCCACTACGAAGCAGCCGGCAGCGTCGAGGCATCCCGCGAGCACATCCAGATGTGCCGCGACCTCGGCCGGCAGGCCGGCATCGCCATCAATCCGGAGACGCCCGTCGAGACGATCGCCCCGCTCCTGCGCGACCTCGACGAGGTCACGGTCATGCTCATCCGTCCCGGCTGGGGCGGCCAGCAGATGCAGCCCGCCCTCCTCGACAAGGTGAGCGACCTCGCCGCCCGCATCGCCGCCGAGGGCATCACGCTCGAGATCGAGGTGGACGGAGGCGTGAAGGCGCACAACGCCGCGCAGTGCGCCTCGGCGGGCGCGACGATCCTCGTGGCGGGCTCCGCGATCTTCAACCCGAACGAGACGCCCCAGGCCGCTGCCGCCTCGCTCTTCACCGCCCTCGGGTAGGTCCTGCCTTGGCGACGGATCATGAGACCGCGTGTGTTATATCTGCGCTGCCCGGGGGGTCACCGCGCAGAAGGAGCACCGCATGGCCGACGCAGCACCCGCAACGATCGTCACGTACGAGCTGGACGGTGATGTCGCCCTCGTTGGGTTGAACCGCGACGAGTTCCGGAACGCCATCAACGGCGAGCTGTTGGACCTCCTGAAGGACGCAGTGCTGCGGGCCAACGAAGAGGCGCGCGCCGGGGTGATCTTCAGCCACGGCGAGAAGCACTTCTCGGCCGGCCTCGACCTCGCGGAAGCCCTCGCGAATCGGAACCGCGACGAGGGTGACCGCCCGCGCAAACGACGCAGCAAGTGGCACAACACCTTCGACGCGATCTCCCGGAGCGAGATCCCGTGGGTTGCGGCGCTCAAGGGCGCGACGATCGGCGGCGGCCTCGAGTTGGCGTGCGCGACGCACGTGCGCATCGCCGACACCACCACATTCTTCGCGCTGCCCGAGGGCCAGCGTGGGATCTTCGTGGGCGGCGGTGGGTCCGTGAACATCCAGCGCCACCTGGGCTATGCGCGGATGGCGGACCTCATGCTCACCGGCCGCGTCCTCTCCGCGGAGGAAGGCGAGCGCGCGAACCTCGTCCAGTACGTGGTGCCCGAGGGCGAATCGTTCGCGAAGGCGAAGCAGCTCGCCGAGAAGATCGCGACGAACGCACCGCTGACGAACTGGGCGATCGTCACCGCCCTCCCCCGCATCGGGGAGGCGCCCCACGACGATGGGCTGTTCATGGAGAGCCTGATCGGGCCGTCGATCCGCAGTTCGCAGGGGTCGCAGCGACTGCAGCAGTTCCTGGACGGCAGCGCCGCGCCGCTGAAGGAGGGCACGGGCGGCACCGCCCACCCGGACGCCGAGCGCATCCGTCGGGAGGGCGCGGCGCAGCAGTAGAGCCGACACACCCGGCTGCGGGTCAATCCACCTGGTTGGGCGTCCGTGCGTCCTGTGGGGCTCGCACTTCGACGGGCTCAGTGTGAGCGGGAGACTGCGACCGCTAGCGGAGGTAGTAATGCTCTCTGCAGAACTCGGCGTCGGAAAGCCCTCGGCGTCAGCAGCCCTCGGGCGCCGCTCCCACCACCCGCTCACACTGAGCTTGTCGAAGTGGGAGCCCACGGGAGCACGGCGGCCACGCACGCCGCGACACCCGATCGCCCTCGGACGGTCTGAGGGCAAGAGAAACGCCCCGCTGAGCGGGGCGTTTCGTTGTGCCGGTGAGGGAGAGTGACGTGCTAGGACTTCACCATGCCGACGGGCATGCCCTTGGCGGAGAGCTTCTTGTCCTCGGTGCGCAGGCATCGCGTGCAGACGTTCACGCGCTGCCACTTGCCGTCGATGAACATGCGCTTCGCCTGCACATTGGGGGCGAAGGTGCGGTTCGTCCGAGGAGCCTTGCGCTCCCAGTTACCGGAGTGCTTGTGACGGATGTTGCGACCGAACATTACGTGCTTGGCGCACACATCACACTTGCCTGAAGCCATGGCCGTACTCGCTACACTGCGTAGGTTCTGGGTGGGTTCTGGGAGTCTTCGCGGGGTCACCTCGGTCAGCCCAACTGGGCATTCGGAGGCGGCGCGGCTGTCCGCTCAGGGTAGCCCGCTGTCGCTGACTACGTCTATCCGAGGCGTCCCCTTACGATTCTGACGAGATCGAGTGAGGGGCGCTTGTTGAGCCAACGCGAAGCCACCGCGCACATCTCTCCGCGCCTGAGCGCCGCGGACCTGCGGGCCGCATTCGCCTCCGCCGAACGCTGGCTCGCCACGAACCGCGACGGCATCAACGCCATCAACGTGTATCCCGTCCCGGACGGCGACACCGGCACCAACATGCTCCTGACCCTCCGCGCAGCCCTCCGCGGCGTCGAGGAAGTCCCGTCCACGGTCGGCGAGACGGCCCAGATGATCGCCCGCGCCGCCCTTCTCGGCGCTCGCGGCAACAGCGGGGTGATCCTGAGCCAGATGCTCCGAGGATTCGCCGAGGCGCTGGAGGGCCGCGAGGACACGAGCGGGCCTGGCATGATCCACGCCCTCTGTGCTGCCTCGGAGACCGCGTACGCCTCCGTCACCCGACCGGTCGAGGGCACGATGCTCACGGTGCTCCGCGAAGCCTCCAACCTCGCGCGGGAGACGCTCCTGCGGCAGGAGGGCGAGGCCGCGATGCTGAGCGCCCTCATCGACGAGGCGTACGCGAGCGTGCAGCGCACGCCGACGCTCCTCCCCCGACTCCGCGAGGCGGGCGTCGTCGACGCGGGCGGCGCCGGCGTCGCGGTCATCCTCGAAGGGGTCGTGGCGCACATCCACGATGTCGCGCTGCCGAACATCCCGCGCTTCGACGCGACCGAGCGCGTCACGTTCGAGGCCGTGGAGCACGAGGGCCACGGCTACTGCACGGAATACCTCGTCCTCGGCGACGGCATCGACCTCGGCGGCATCGAGCGCGACCTGGCTGCCGCCGGCGGGGAGTCACTCCTCGTGGTCGGCGATTCGCGCACCGCGCACATCCACGTCCACGTCGAGGATCCCGGCCCCGCCCTGTCGATCGGCGCTCGCTCCGGCGCGCTTGAGAACGTGAAGGTCGAGAACATGCAGGCCCAGCACGAGGCCTGGATGGCAGGACGTGACACGAACGGCGGGACGGAGGTCCCGGCTGGCGTCGCGCTCGGCCTCGTCGCGATCGCGCGCGGGCGAGGGATCGCGGACGCCTTCCGCGGCCTCGGCGCGACGGTCGTCATCGAGCCGACGGAGGAGACGAAGACCAGCGCAGGGGAGATCCTGCAGGCCGCCCGGCGCTCGGGCATCCGCCACGCGATCGTGCTCCCGAACGACCGCGACGTGTTCATGGCCGCCGAGACGGCGGCACGAGAGTCCGAGGGGTTTATCACCGTCATCCCCTCCGACAACGTCGCCGCCGGCCTCGCCGCAGCCATCTACTACCGGCGGGACGGCGAACCCGCGTCAGTGACCGAGGAGATGCGCGAGGCCCTCGACGAGGTGCGGTGCATCGAGGTTGCGACCGCTGTCCGCGAGGCCACCGTCGACGGTGTCGCAGTCCGAGGTGGCGAGGCGATCGTGTTCGTCGATGGCAAGCTCCGTGCCTCGGCGGCGACCCACGACGAGGCGCTGCTGGCCGGACTCACCGAGGTGGTCACGGACGACTCCGAGATCGTCACGGTCTACGTCGGCGCTGAGCACGTACCGGGGGCCGCCGACCGCCTGACTGAGCGAATCGAAGGGGCATTCCCCGGAGTTGAGGTCGAGATCCTCGCAGGGGGGCAGCCGCACTATCGGTACATCGCGGCTGTCGAGTAGTGAGTCCCGTTTCGAGGTAGACCGGGACGGCGTCCGCGTGACGTGCGGCGAAGTTGAGCGAGCGAGAGTGGGAGATATCATCCGCCAATGACCGTACGCGTCGTCTCCGACTCCACCTGCGACATCCCAGCCTCGTTGGTGTCGGAACTGGGCATCAGCCTGGTGCCGCTCACCGTCCGCTTCGGTGACGAGGAGTTCCTCGACGGGGTGGACATCACCTCGGAACAGTTCTTCAAGCGACTCCAGCGCGAGCAGGCGACACCGAGCACGGCTGCGCCCGCGCCGGGACAGTTCCGCGAGGTGTACGAGCGACTCATCACTGACGGTGCGACCGCCATTGTCTCGATCCACATCTCCGCGAAGCTGAGCGCCACGTACGAGGCCGCGAGGCAGGCCGCCGAGGGGCTCTCAGTCCCGGTGCTCCTCGTAGACTCCGGGCTGTTCTCGCTCGGTACCGGCGTCGGCGTGATCGAGGCGGCGAAGGCCGCAGCCGCCGGACGCACCGCCGAGGAAGTCCAGGCCGTCGCCGCCGACACCTTCCGCCGCACCCACGTCTTCGTGACCCTCGAGACCCTCGAGTACCTCCGCCGTGGGGGACGGCTCTCCCGGGGGCAGGAGATCGTCGGGACGCTGCTGAAGGTGAAGCCGATCCTGGCCGCTCAGGATGGCGAGGTGGCTGCGATCGGCCGCATCCGGACGAAGCAGAAGGCGGTGGAGGACATCCTCTCTCGCGTCGCCGATCTGCGGCCCTGGGCCTACTCGTTCGTCGTGCACGCCACGACCCCCGACGAGCTCGCCTACATCAGCGACCGTTACCGAGGGCTGTCACCGGAGACGCCCGTCATCACCGGGCGGATGACGCCGGTCATTGGTGTCCACGCGGGCCCGGGCGGCCTCGGGATCGGGTGCGTCACCGCCCGCGACGAGCACTCGCCGCTCTACCTCCCCGAATAGCCTTCAAGCGCTATCCGCCCGCTGCTGCCTCAACGGGCGCTTCGCCGAGGATCGAGTCCGCTGCGTACACGCGGTAGACCACCTCGAGGCCAGTCGCGCGAGCTTCGAGCTTCCAGACCGTCTCACCTGCCGCGCCTGCCTCGACGATCGTCTGGGGCCGGCAGCACGGCTCCCCGTCGAAGATGTCGCCCGGGAAGATCATCAGCGTGTTCCCGTTCTCCAGCCGTTCCACGTTGGCGCAGCACGGCGAGAAGATCGGCGGCTCCGGCTGGTACTCCCAGACCTTGCTCGCGGTCATCGTCTCCATGTCGAGCTCGAGTTCGAGCGCGCGCGAGTACTCGCCACCCTCCTCCTCGGGGCGGGTGTTGCCGTTGTCGAAGAGCAGGACGTTCCCGTTCTCCAATTGGATCGCCGAGTGCTGGTGGTAGAACTGGTCACTCGCGTCGGGGAACGCGAAATCGCTGCCCTCCCCACCCAACCGCCAGTTCACCTCCTCGAAGTCCGAGGAGAGTGAGTGCACCTGGTTGAGGTGGCGCGAGGAGACCAGCACACTGCCATCCGGCGCGATCTGCACCGAGTTGCCGTGACTCCAGTCCTCGGTCGGTAGATTTTCGTCGCAGCCCGTCCACATGAAGCCCTCGGTCATGCCGGAGGCCTCCGTGCGGTTCACGGCAGGATCCTCGACGTCGTGGATGCTCCAGAGTTCCTCGGAGGCTCCGGTCCACGGATCCCAGTGCACGATGGTGTCGCCGACCTGTAGGCGCTCTTCGTCGCCGAACGTGTCGCGGACGTCGAAGCCCATCGTGAGGACGGTGCCGTCGGGCATGAGCTCGACTTCATGGTGATAGACGATCGGGACGCACTCGGACGGCAGGTTTGCCACCTCCTCGCCCGTCGGCGTGACCTCCCGGAGCCCGAACGTGTAGTCGACAAACACGAGGTTCCCGTTCTCGCGCCGCGCGATGGCACTCGTCTCGCCGGTCTCGGCATACCAGACAACGTGTCCCGCGCCGTCGATCGCGATCATGCCGTGGAAGGTGGCTTCTCCCTCGAACTCGTTCGGGTTGAAGTCCATGAACGTCAGATCTTGAGTTGGCGCGCCTTCGAGCACCTCGAAGGTCGCACGGTGCAGACCCGGCGGGAGCGACCCCGTCTCGAACGTGCCCGTGGGGCCCGCCACTTCGACGCCGGCCGCGTCGAGACCAATCACCCGGAACTCGTACGCGGACTCTGGTCGCAGGCGTGCGACGGTCACCTCGTACGTACCGTCGGCGAGTGAGGCGGGCGGCGTGCGCAGCGGATCGCCATCCTCGGCCCAGTACTCGACGGCCACCGTCGCGACCGGCTCGTCCGACGACCACTCGCCACTGACGTTCACGATCAGGCTGTTGTCGGTGGGTACGAGTTCACACGAGTCGCCATCACCAGCGGGATTGCACTCCCCGGTCGTCTCGACAAGGTCGTACTCGACGGGAGTCGCGGCGTCAGCCGCGTCCGGCCCGCGGGAGTCCCCGTTGCACGCGAGGAGGCCGAGGGCGACGAGGGCCAGCAGCGGCAGGAGCCCTCGGACGTGCGCTCGGCGCGTCGGGCGGACGGCCAACAGTGATGGGATAGTCGCGGACAACCAGGTCATGGCGCCGCCTCTCTGGGTGCAGCCGACCTAGTCCGCGATCTCCGTGTCGGTGTACGCGTCCGGACCGCGCGGGCGTACCGGGCCCGTGACCACTTCGAGCACGGTCGCACCGTTGCCGAAGATCACGGCGTAACGCCACTCCTGCTCGATCAGTTCTCGGAGGACTCCGCAGCAGGTCTCAGGGACGTAGACGTAATCGAAGGGCTCCTCCAGAGCGAGCTGCCCGAGGCAGTTGCCCTCCCCGGGGAGGCACATCTGGGCCATGAGCTGCAACTCTGCGCGACGCTGAAATTCGCCATCGACCCACTCGTATCCCTGCACGGTGGCAACGTTCTCTCGCTCGGCGAGGGCGGGGAACCACTCCCCGTCACGGTCGGCGAACCAGCCGTTCCGGCTCAGGACGAGGAAGCGGGCATCCTCCGGGGTCTCCTCGGAGATCCACTCCATCGCCTCTACCTCGGCAGTCGTGAGTGCGCGCAGGTACTGCTGGTCGCCGCGTGTGTCCTCGAGCGATGCGCCGACCAGGAAAAGGAGCGCGACGCCCCCGAGGGCGGCGATCGCGAGCTTCCTCGTGCGCGGCACCCTTGCCACGCCGTCCTGCACCTCCGTCCCCGCTCGCACGAGGGCGGGACCGACGACGTACCGCACTGCGACGGCGGCAAGCATGGCGGTGGGGATCACGGCGAGCGTCGGGAACGCCCTCGTCCCCATGACCACCGTGATCGTCCACCACGCGGGGAGCAGCCAGTCGCCGCGCACGATGGCATACACGGCGCCGAGGAGCCCGAGCGCGGCAATCAGCGGGAAGAACGGTTCACCGGTGTGGAGCGGATTCAGTACGTTCGACCACATGCTCGCCACGTCACCCTGGCCGATGGCACTGCCGCCGTACTCCCTCGCCGCGAGGAACGGGTCGAGGCCGTGGCGCGCGATGATCAGCGACCACCACGGCGCCGTGAGCGCGAGGGCGCCGAGGCCGATCGCGGTGAGCGTCACGGGGCGCTGCCGCTGGAACGGGAACAGCGTGAAGAGCGGCAGCGTGACCGCCAGCCACGAGGCGGTCTCGAGCGTCGTGAGCACGGTCAGCGCGAGCAGCACCGAGGTGCGCGCGGCCGGCTGCCAGCGGTCGTCCTGGCACGCCTGTCGCGCCTGGTGGATCGCGAGGATGGCGAAGGTCAGCGCGAGCGCCCTCGTGAGGCCTCCGCCCATAATCAGCCAGATGAAGCTCCGCGGGACGAGGGCGAACGCGAGCGTGGCGAGGACGACGGTCCAGCGATCCTTCAGCAGCATCCGCGCCAGCAGATAGAACGCCCCGACCACCGCGACACTCTCGATCATCGGCATGAGCCAGATGACGTCGAGCAGGGAGAGCGGCGTGAGGTCGTCCAACGCCGCTGCGAGGTAAAACGCGAGCGGCGGGTAGGCAAAGGGGATCGTGCCGTCGTTGTAGGAGGAGAACTCGGGGAGGGCGTATCCCGCGGCCTGGATGTCCTCGGCGAAGACGTAGAAGAGGCCGCCGTCGTTCAGCGGGAAGCCGGCAGTCAGCACGTACAGCGCGCGCACGGCGAACGCCATCGCGAGGAGTTCGGCGATCCCCACGCCCTCGGCAATACGGCGCACGACGCGCAGGCGCTCGAACAGCGCTTCGAGGTAGGTGTCGACGGTGACGGCGGTCTTCGGGCGGGCCTGGGTCTCGACGGCACTCGCACGCGCACCCTGTGCGGGAGCGTGAATCTGTTCGACGACAGTGCTCGATTGAGTCCGGCGCATCCGGCGACGGGCACGGTCAGAGACGGAGCGACTCATCGACCCTCACGCGTCACGCCGGGGACCGGGAACCCCAGCGGACAGACGCTTCGCGCGACCCAGTCCCGGCGAGTCGAGCGATGAGCCGCTGACTCCGCGCGAGGGACTACTTCATCCCTCGCGATCCACCGTCGCAGAAAGCGGCCGCAAGCGAAATTGGAGAATCTTTGCCCCAACCTTGCGAATCCGTTGCGGTCTAGATGGGCCTCGATCACCCGTTATGTAGACGGGTGCCGTGTCGACTTCCGCGCGACTGTCGAGTCGTGCGGCGTCGAGCGACGGTCGTCCAGGAGGCCACACGGACGCGTCGAGGTATCCTGTGGGCCTCCCCCAACTGGTGACCTGAGCGCGTGACCGCCGACTACCCCCAGCTCCGCGATGTCCTCTCCCGCGAACTCGACGCGGGTGGGCGCAACGACGCGTTCCAGGGCGGCCTGGATGAGCTGCTGCGGCTGCAGGCGCGCGGCGAGATGCCGGGCTCGGCGCTGCTGCGGATGGTGGCGGCCCTCCCCGCCGAGGGGTACGCCTCCCTCCCAAGCACGGACCGCGAGATCTGGCTGCGTCGCGCCCTCGCCACGGTGCGGCAGGAGCTATCCGAGGACGGCGCCCCGCCCTCGCCCACCTCACACAGCAAGAAGCCGGCGCGCAAGGCACCCGCCAAGAAGGCCGCGCCGAGGGCGGCGGCCGCGACTGCGGCGCCGAAGCGCGTCGCGCCGTCGAGGATCGCTGACGGGGCGGCGGGGCTCGACGCGCCGATCGAGATGGCGGGGACGGGGCTCCGAGGTCAGGCGCTCCCGAAGCTGGAGAAGCTCGGCATCGTGACGGTGCGGGATGCCCTCCAGCACTACCCGTTCCGTTATGTCGACTTCGCCCACGCTACCCCGATCTCCGCGCTGCGGGCGGGCCAGGACGCCACGGTCCGAGGCACTGTCGAGAAGTCGAGGCTCATCCCGCTCGGGCGGGGCGGGCGCATGAACTCGACGGAGGTCATCGTCTCCGACGGGATGGGGCGCATCCAGGCGGTGTTCTTCAACCAGCCGTTCCAGACGAAGAACTTCCCCGTCGGCTCGGAGGTCGCCCTCGCCGGCAAGGTGAGCACCTTCCGAGGGCGCATGGGCTTCAACAACCCGGACTGGGAGCGCCTCGACCGTGGCGAGAGTGGCCGGATGATTCCGGTCTACCACTCCACCGAAGGCCTCGCGCAGCGCACCCTCCGAGGCGCGATCGAGAAGGTCATCGACCGCTTCCTCGACCGGCTCGAGGACCACCTGCCGGAGTCGATGCGGAAGCGTCACGACCTCATGGGGCTCAAGGAGGCGGTGCGCGAGGTCCACTACCCGACCTCGGAGGCCGCGCTCGCCGAGGCGAATCGGCGGCTCGCCTTCGACGAGCTGCTTGCGGTGCAGATCGGCGCGGTCGCGCGGAAGCGAGAGTGGCAGGCCGAGGGCCCCGCTCCCGCGATCGAGGACCACGCCGCCGCCGAGGCGTTCCTCGCGACGCTGCCGTTCGAGCTCACCGCCTCGCAGCACAAGGTGCTCGCCGAGGTGCGCGCGGACCTCCAGCGCTCGGTGCCGATGTCGCGGTTGCTCGAGGGCGACGTGGGGTCGGGGAAGACCGCCGTCGCCCTCGCGGCGATGCTCGACCTCGTCGCGGCGGGGTACCAGGCGGTGCTGATGGCGCCGACCGAAGTGCTCGCGGAGCAGCACTACCGCACCGTCTGCCGCCTGCTCTCGGGCGAGCCGGAGCCGCCGATCACCGGCCTCGTGCGGGTGCCGGACCCGACGGCCGACGGCGGCTCGCGGCAGATCCGCGTCGTGCTGCTCACCGGCTCGACGCTCGCGAAGGAGCGACGCGCGGCCGCCGAGGCGATCCGGCACGGCGGCGCGCACCTGATCGTGGGGACGCACGCGCTCATCCAGGAGGGCGTCGACTACCACCGCCTCGGGCTGGCCGTGGTCGACGAGCAGCATCGCTTCGGCGTGAAGCAGCGAGGCGACCTGCGCCGTAAGGGCGCGGAGAGCGCGGCCTCGCGAGGCGGCACGCTCACCCCGCACCTGCTCGCGATGTCCGCGACGCCGATCCCGCGCTCGCTCGCGCTGACGCTGTACGGCGACCTCGACCTGTCGATCATCGACGAGCTGCCGCCGGGCCGGACGCCCATCGACACGCGCTTCCTCACGCCCATCGAGCGCACCGCCGCCTTCCGCCACGCCCGCGAGGAGATCGACGCCGGCCGCCAGGTGTTCGTCATCTGCCCCCTCGTCGAGGGCTCCCAGACCGTCGAGTCGCGCGCGGCGACCGAGGAGTACGAGCGGCTGCGCACGGAGGAGTTCCCGGACCTCGGCGCGCGGGGGCGCATCCTGCTGCTGCACGGGCGCATGGCGAGCAAGGAGAAGGACCGCGTGATGCGCGCCTTCGCCGACCACGAGGCGGACATCCTGGTCTCCACCGCCGTGGTGGAGGTTGGTATCGACGTGCCCAACGCGACGGTCATGATCATCGAGGGCGCGGACCGCTTCGGCCTCGCGCAGCTCCACCAGTTCCGCGGCCGCGTCGGCCGCGGCGAGCACCCCTCGAGGTGCTACCTCCTCGCCGACGACCCCACCCCCGACGCCGAGGAGCGCCTGAGCATCATGGAGCGCACCCGCGACGGCTTCGAACTCGCCGAGGCCGACCTGCAGCTCCGCGGCCCGGGCGACCTCTTCGGCACCGCCCAGTCCGGCATGCCCACCCTCCGCGTCGCGTCCCTCCTCGACGCCCCGCTCATCGACGCCGCCCGCAAGGAAGCGGAAGCCCTCCTCGACGCCGATCCGGACCTGAAGTCGGAGGAGAACCGCGCCCTCCGCTACGCGATCGCGGAGCGCGTGGCCTCAGTCACCGGCGAGGCGCATTAGTCCACGTGCGTCCGGGGGTCGGCAGCAAGCTAGTCGGAAAGCAAACCCGACCGAAACGTGGTAAGAGAAGAGCGCAAAGGGGATGCGATGCGTCTAGAAGCTCTTTACGTTCGAAACTTTCGGAGCGCCTCATCAGTCGATCTGGAAGCCCTGGGTGGCTTGAACATCTTGGTCGGAAAAAACAACAGCGGTAAGTCCACTCTGCTCGCTGCGATCTCAGGCTTCTTCGAACACTTCAGGCTCGGCGGCGTCGTCACGTTGGACCTGCCGGATGAAGACGACCGCCCTATCCCGCTGCGCCCTCCGCAGCCCTCGTTCATGCGGGAGGTCGACTACCACTCTCGGCATATCTCTGCGCCAATCCACATAGAAGCCATTCTCGGACTCACAGCGGACGAGACGGCTGAGCTTGTCGCCGAAATCGTCGGAGAATCGCCGCAGGTCGAGAATGCGGCACGGGCGTTCGGTTCCGACTGCAAGTTAAGAGTCCTCGTAGCGTCGTCACCCGCGCCCGGTGCGTTTACGTTCGTGGAGAAATTGTCCGTGCTCGGCACTGACGGAGGGGAAGCGACGCTCCTCCAGATCCAACCAAAGGACGCGAAACAAATCGCCGAGGTACTCGCTAGGGTGAGGAACCTCCGTGCGGATGCAGATAGTTTGCAACGCTCAATGGGGATGCTTGATGATGACGATTTTCAGCGGATGAAGCAGCCCGGGTACGGATACTACGGGCGGGTAGATGAGCGCACTAATATTCGTCGCGCTCTTCGTGAGGCCGCGTCGTCGGCCGAGACCTACGAAGAATTCATGAGTAGGGTACGTGAACTCGCCGCCACGGCAGAGCACCGCGCCCAGACCGCTGAGGAAGACCCCCTTCCTGTACCCCTAAACACGTTCTCCGGAACACAACCTACCCTTCCGAAGTACGTGACTAACCTCGCTACCCGAATCGGTCAAACCCGCGTGCTTCAGCTCGGCGAGCGCAGAAGCGCGATCGGTAGCGAGGAGGCGCGCCGCATCCTCAACCTGAAGATCGAGCGAGGAGGGCAGGAGCAACTCCGGCCGATCCAAGAGCAAGTGACGGCGCTGTTGGGCGTCTCGATCGATGCCTACCAGAGTGCGGATCGGCGAGTCCGGGGACGCGAACCTGCGGCAGAACTCGATGTCGATGATTTTTTGGTCGAGCTTAACGGTGCCGGGATCAGGGAAGCTCTCCGGATGATTCTTGATGTCGAATTCGAGAAGCCTGACATCTTGCTAATCGAAGAACCAGAAGTTCACCTGCATCCTGCACTCGAATATCGCATAAGTGAATACCTAAACACCCTCTCGACTCGGGTACAGATTTTCGCGACGACTCACTCGACGACGTTCCTCGACAACTCTTCTGGCCTAAGCTCGTTTCTCGTAACAAAGTCAGACGGATCGAGCCGTGCGGAGAGGGTCAGTGTTGAGAGAGATGCTGCGGTGATCCTCGCTGACCTCGGCGTCAAACCGAGTGCGCTCTTCTTGTTCGATCACTTGGTGTTCGTGGAAGGACCGACGGATGAGGCGGTTCTACGGCAATGGATGGTACTCGGTGGTTACGACCCAGCAGAACTGAATGTGGGTTTCATCCACACGGTCGGCACCCGAAACTTCCGATACTTCGCGATGCAATCGTCGCTCCAGTTCCTGATCGACAGGGGAATTCGTGTTTCCTTCATACGCGATCGCGATGAGCTCTTAGACACGGATGTCGACCGCCTGCGGCAGAATCTGCCGACTGGCTGTGATCTCGTCGTCCTTGGCTGCCGGGAGATTGAGAACTATCTACTTCAGCCCAAGGCGATCGCATCGGCCCTTCGCTCGCTAGGCTCTTCCTCGACAGTCGAGGAGTCCGCGATCGAAGAAGGAGTCGCAAAGGCCATCGAAGGCTTGCGCCAAGAGACCTCGATGCGTCACGTCCGCAAGCAACTCCTTTCCCCTCTCTACCCCGCGGAAATCGAAGGCGATCTCACGGTCGAGACGGTCTTAGACGAGCTGAGCCGGATGGAAACGGAATTGACTGAACGCCGGCAGCAACTCGAAGCCGTCCAGGCTCAGGCGGAGAACTTGATCGAGGAACGTTGGGATAGTCACAAGCAGGAACTTGTCCCAGGGACCGAGGTGCTCGAGGAGGTCTACGCCTCCCTCGGCTTCAAGTTCTCCAAGCCTCGCGATCCTGAGTTGATCGCTAAGCGACTCTCGGTCGAGGACATTCCGGTCGAACTGCGGAGTTGGATGTCCCGGCTCCACACCTAGGAGCCCCAATCGCTTGACCTTTTATCCTGCGCTGCTATATAACCATTAGGTTCTCAATACCGAAGGGTTATGGACGCCGTGGCCACTGCTACCCCCATCCTCGACGACACGTTTGCTGCGCTGGCTGACCCGACGCGTAGGGCCATCCTCGAGCGGCTGATGGAGGGGGAAGCGTCGGTCGCGGAGCTCACTGAGCCCTTCGCGATGAGCCAGCCGGCCATCTCCAAGCACCTGAAGTACCTCGAACGCGCGGGCCTCGTCTCGCGTCACCGGGACGCCCAGCGGCGCATGTGCCGCCTGGAGGCGGCCCCGATGGCGCAGGCGGTCGCGTGGCTCGAGGGCTACCGGCGCTTCTGGGAGGCCAACTACGCCCGCCTGGACGACCTCCTAGAGCGCATGAAGGCCGAGGAGGCCGGACTCCCCTCGACGGGCACGGCAGCCGGCAGCGACGCAGACAGCCAGTAAGCACAGCACGACCGGCGACGCCTCGCCGGGGCATGGAGTACCCGATGACCCTCGCATCCACCTTCACCGTCACGCAGCCCTCGGACACCGAGGTGCAGCTCACGCGCGAGTTCGACGCGCCCGCCCGCCTCGTGTGGGACGCCTACACGAAGCCCGAGTACGTCCGGCAGTGGCTGCTGGGCCCGGACGGCTGGGACATGCCGGTCTGCGACATCGACCTCCGCGTCGGCGGCAAGTTCCAGTACCGCTGGTCCCACCCGACCGAGGGCTCCTTCGGCACGCAGGGCGAGTTCACCGAGGTCACCCCCACCTCGCGCATCGTGAACACCGAGCGGATGGAGGGTTTCGAGGGCGAGTCGATCGACACGATCACCTTCGAGGAGGCCAACGGCCGCACGACGATGACCATGACCATGCGCTTCCCCTCGAAGGAGGCACGCGACGGCGCGGTCGCGACCGGCATGGCCGACGGCGTCGCCACCTCGTACGACCGCCTCGAGCGCATCATCGACACCTTCGAGTAGGGCAGCGCCCGCGCTGCCCACTCTCCCTCTTGCCGCCCGCTCCGCCTCTGACCCCCTCCCCCCTCGCGGGGGAGGGTTGGGGTGGGGGAAGCCCTCCCCAGGACCACCAACCACGCCTGTCACCCTTCGAGGATTCCGACGATGACCACCTCGCGCACCTTGACCATCACCTACCCCTCCCCCAGTGAGCTCCGCATCGAGCGCACCTTCGACGCGCCTCGACGGCTCGTCTGGGAGGCCCACACCCGTCCCGAGTACCTCCGCCAGTGGCTCCTCGGCTACGACGGCTGGAGCATGCCCGTCTGCGAGTTCGACGCCCGCGAGGGCGGCACGTACCGCTACGAGTGGCTCAAGGACGAGACCGGCGAGCGCATGGGGATGAGCGGCACGATCCTCGAGTTCTCGCCCATCGAGCGGATGGTCGCGAACGAGCGCTTCGACGAGCCCTGGTACCCCGGGGAGTGCGTGAACACCTCCGAGTTTGCGGATGCTGGGGAGTTCACGGAGTCGAGCGACGGCGCGCAGACCACGCTCACCGTCACCTCGCGCTTCGAGTCCGAGGAGGCGCTCAAGACCGCCGCGGAGACCGGCATGGTCGACGGCATGGAGTTCACCTACGACCGCCTCGCCTCGTTCCTCGCGACGATCGAGTAGGGCAGCGCCCGCGCT
>Ga0114916_1000793_pt1 | contig 19704 bp, 18 predicted proteins | sample MalvirAntarct_66_FD_83501 | JGI IMG/M metagenome (GOLD analysis project Ga0114916, IMG submission 83501) | Marine viral communities from the Global Malaspina Expedition - Malaspina viral metaG Antarct_66 | ecosystem: Environmental > Aquatic > Marine > Oceanic | place: West Anvers Island... | reverse complement strand
GACAACGAGGTATCATCAAAGAATTTTCTATTGATGTGGTGCCGCTTAAGTTACTTGAAATGGGTTGCCTTCCCGGCAATGAAGTGAGCTTGGTGCAAGTGGCCCCGTTCCATGATCCATTATACCTCAACATCAATGGGAGTCATTTAGCCATTCGGAAAGAAACTGCCGCCCAGATTGAAATAGAATTGATTAGCTAAATGGCAAAACAAATCAACGTTGCACTTATTGGAAATCCGAATACTGGTAAAACCTCGGTGTTTAATAGACTTACGGGTTTAAACCAAAAAGTAGGTAATTATCCTGGCATCACTGTTGAAAAAAAACAAGGAATTTGTAAACTTCCTCGTGGGGTAAAGGCACATATTTTAGACCTTCCGGGCACCTATAGTTTGAACGCATCTTCATTAGATGAAAATGTTGTTATTGAATTACTCCTCAATAAAAACGACAAAGATTATCCGGATGTTGCAGTGGTAATAACCGACATAGAAAATCTAAAACGAAACTTACTCCTTTTTACCCAAATTAAAGATTTAGGCATCCCAACCATCTTAGCGATTAACATGGCCGATAGGATGAAACGCAAAGCGATTTCCTTGGATGTTGAATTACTCGAAACAAGGCTTGAGACCGAAATAGCACTCATAAGCTCGCGAAATAATGACGGTTTTGACAAACTGAAAGAGCTCATTGCGAATCCCGCTAAACTCTCAACCAAACCAGCGTTAAACGCATCTGCAATTGCTCCTGAATATTTTAACAGACTTCGGAAGGCCTTCCCGAAACAAGATTTATACAAATTATGGTTGGTAATAACGCAGGATGTTAACTTCGGAAAATTAGACCGAAAACAACTCAAAGGTGTTGCTACTTTTCAAACCGAATCAGCAAGTAATTTAAAACGCCTTCAGCAAAAAGAAACCATCGCGCGCTATAAATTTATCAATGAAATTCTCAAGGAGACCCTGTCCATTGATACTTCGAAGGCGAAAGATTTACGTAGCAAACTGGATCGTGTTCTTACCCACAAAGTATGGGGCTATTTTATTTTCTTCGGAATTTTACTCCTCATTTTTCAAGCTATTTTTGATTGGAGTCAGTATCCCATGCAATTCATTGAAGACTCTTTTGTGCAATTAGGTTCGCTTGTGAAAACCCATATGCCGCCTGGCGACTTTACAAATCTTATTGCCGAAGGCGTCATCGCAGGCCTAGGAGGTATTGTTATCTTCATTCCGCAGATCGCCTTCCTGTTTTTCTTCATTGCTATTTTGGAAGAAACTGGGTATATGAGTAGGGTTGTTTTCTTAATGGATCGTGTGATGCGTCGCTTTGGACTTAGTGGAAAAAGCGTGGTGCCGCTTATTTCAGGAACGGCTTGTGCCATCCCGGCTGTTATGGCAACTCGAAATATTGAAAACTGGAAAGAACGCCTTATTACAATTCTTGTAACACCCTTCACTACGTGCTCTGCAAGACTTCCCGTTTACATCATTATCATTCCATTGGTTATTCCAGATCAACGTGTATTTGGTATTTTTAGTCTACAAGGGCTTACCCTTATGTTCTTGTATCTCCTTGGATTTGGTGCGGCTATTTTTTCAGCATGGGTCCTTAACAAGATTTTGAAGATACGCAGCAAAACATTCTTTGTAGTTGAAATGCCGAATTACAAATTACCAATGCCTAAAAATGTATTGATTACAGTTATTGAAAAAACCAAATCATTCGTGCTTGGTGCTGGAAAAATCATACTTGCCATTTCCATTATCCTTTGGGTCTTGGCATCTTATGGTCCAGGCGACTTTAACAAGGCTGAAGAATTAGTCAAGGCACAAACTGCTTCCGAAGTCATTTCAGAATCAGAACTCGAAACTAAAATTTCCTCCTATAAATTGGAACATTCCTATATAGGTATTATCGGAAAGGCCATTGAGCCTGCTGTGGAACCTTTGGGCTACGACTGGAAAATAGGCATCGCTATTGTGAGTTCCTTTGCTGCCAGAGAGGTTTTCGTTGGGACACTAGCAACCATTTACAGTGTTGGGAGTGAAGAAGAAGAAACCATTAGAAACAGAATGGCAGCAGAAATAAATCCCATTACCAAAAAGCCAGTTTTTAATTTTGCAAGTGGTGTTTCGCTGCTACTATTTTACGCCTTTGCAATGCAATGTATGAGTACATTGGCAGTAGTAGGGCGTGAGACTAATAGTTGGAAATGGCCCATGTGGCAGCTATTTGGCATGACCGCAATTGCGTACATTGTCGCACTTGGAGTCTATCAGTTTTTAAAATAAAACATGTCATTTTTCGTTCTTAAAAGAAAGGATCAACTAATAAAAATGAAATATATTTTACCGTTTATTTTTGTCATCTGTGTTGGATGTCTACAAAAAGATGATGATAGGATTTCTTGTGAAGATATCATCGTTTCTTTTACAAGTTTAGAGGCTGAATATGGCTGCACAGACATCCGGTATCAAACGGAAATTAACCTCGAGGATATATTACAGTGATAAGCTCTCAAGAAGTATTCGACGTCTTAGTCAGTGGAAGCTGTACCCCAAACATTGATTTTAACGTCTATGATTTAATTATAGGAAAACAAGGCCTTCGGAATGGAAACATTTCAATTAGCTATGAGCTTATAGAGGATTGTGAAACCAATGTGTTAACTTTAACGGTAACATTTTTACAAAACGTAACTTTTGAGACACCAAGTTTGACCTATCATGTGTTAACTGCAAAATTAGCAGATGTTGAAGCGCTTGAAGTAAAAATTATTGAAACCAATTAGAATATGCAGAATATCTTAGTCATCATAACCTTTGCACTAGCTGCAGGATATGTAATAAAAAAGTTTTTTTGGCTGCCAGTTTTTGAGAAAAAAATGGGGGCTTCTAAGACGCTAGATGGTGATAATACTAAATGTGGCAAGAAAGACTGTGGTTGCCACTAAGCTTAAATTTTCTTTTTAAAGACTAATAAATAATAGTCCAGTTCTCCACCATCATTTACAGATGGACGAGGCAATAATGTGATACCCTTCAAACGATAACCGTCTACCCAAAAAACAATACATAAACCGCCTTTAGATAAGGTCACTCCTAGTGGAATCTTAATTCAAAGTTGAGGAATTTCTAGAAGTTCGTCTTGCGTAAAAATGCCTTAATAATGATGCCAAAGTGAATTTGACTTGGAAGCACAAACATTATTATCCTCTGAAAAGAAAGAAATCATCTTTCATGTCTTCTATATGTTCATCCTTATTGGTGATGATATATTTAAGCGCTTTATTCGTAAAATCATTGCCCTTTTCGGTGAGGTAAACAACTTCATTATCAATCGCAATCATGTTGTTTTTTAGGGCTAATTCTAAAACAGTCTGTGCTCGTACACGCTGCCAATTAATGTGTTCCCTTAAATGATTAATATGACGCTCACTTTCTTCGGAATGATTATTTAAATGAAGCAAGAAGGTAATCAATGAAACCTCTGTTCGTTGTCGTTTGTGGCGATACAAAACCGAAAGCACACCCTTTTTCGGAGCAAACAAATACACAAGTAAAAATACTATCCCAAGTACCGTTGTCATGGACCCAGAAATTGAAGCATCTAACAAATGAGCCAGCCAATAGCCTCCAATAGCCGAAAAGACCCCAAAGAATATCGACAACCCGATCATGCGCTTTAAGTCACTTGTTAGTAAATATGCTGAAGCGGCTGGCGCAATCATGAGGGCTACCACTAAAATGGCTCCAACTGCATCAAAAGCACCAACCACAGTGATCGAAGAAACAGACATAAGACCAAAGTGCATCACAACTGGCGAAATACCAAGTGCGGAAGATAAACCAGCATCAAATGTTGATACCTTAAGCTCTTTAAAAAACATAAAAAGCAGGCTCAGCGTTACCACTAAAATAACACCCATTAGCCACATCGATTTGGGACCTATATCAACCCCTGATAGCACCAATCTGTCAAAGGGTGCAAAAGCCAATTCTCCAAGCAATACTGCGTCAACATCCAAGTGGACGTCGTTCGCATTTTTTGCGATTAAGATCACTCCAATACTAAATAAGGCAGGGAACACTAATCCGATGGCTGTATCTTCTTTAACCAAGCCCGTCTTTTGAATGGCTTCAACCAAGACAACCGTAATAACCCCAGTAAGCGCTGCAAGCAAAATGAGAATAGGTGAGTTTAGATCATGAGTAATAAAGAAACCAATAACAATTCCGGGTAAAATAGCATGACTAATAGCATCACTAATGAGCGCCATTTTTCTCAAGACAAGAAAAACTCCTGGAATAGCACATGCAATGGCTACAATAGCTGCTATTATTTGGATTTCTATTTGTGGGCTAGTCATCTTCTGAATTATTACTAAATAAACTTTGAGCCTCTTGATATCCATCCTGAGTCAAAGCCCATTGTTGGTTAACTATGGTTATCCATTCTTTCTCCTCCAATTGCTTTAAGGACCTCCTCGTAAATCCTTGAAAATTGTTTAATATTTTTATCGCGTGGGGATGAGAGATGTTATCATGGTTTTTGGCAATTCCGTACATAAACTGCAAGGTCTTTTTAAGGTGTAAGTCTCTTCTATTATTACGAAAACGAATTTCCCGAAATAACAACCCTCTTCCTGGGGAGAAAACAAAGGAAATTAGCACAAAAACGGTTGCAACTAGTACAATAACAGGACCTGTAGACAAATTATTCTCTGATGCGCTAATTGCAGTTCCAAACACTCCAGAAAATGCCCCAAACAAGGCTGCTAAAAACACCATCATTCCGAGACTATTTGTCCATTGCCGGGCAGCTGCAGCAGGTGCCAGTAGCATGGCACTCATTAAGACAACGCCTACAGTTTGCAAGCCTAAAACAATGGCCAAAACAATGAAAAAGGTAATTAGTATATCTATAATTCCGGTGTTAAACCCTAAGGTCTTTGTATAGTCCGCATCAAAGAGCAATATTTTAAACTCCTTCCAAAAAAGTAATAAGACGAATAGGCTAATTCCAGTTACTATAACCATCAATTGGACATCTTTTTCAACTAAGGTAGCTGCCTGCCCAAATAAATACTTATCTAATCCCGCCTGATTGGCGTTTGGTTGCTTCTGAATATAAGTAAGCAACAACATTCCAAAACCAAAAAAGAGCGATAAAATAAGTCCTAAGGCGGTATCGCTTTTTAGGACTGTATTTTTAGTAATCCCTCGAATCCAAAAGGTCCCTATTAATCCACTTACCAAGGCACCTAGCAAAAGAACATTAGTGTCTTTTGCACCTGTAATTAAAAAGGCCAAAGCAATTCCTGGTAAGGCAGCATGGGAAATAGCATCCCCCAATAAGCTTTCTTTCCGAAGCACAGCAAAACTACCTAACATACCACAAATAGCACCCAATACAGCCGTTCCTAGCGTGATAGTGCGCAAGGTATAGTCTGTAAAAAGAAGTTCAAAATACTCTGAAATGCTCATGATTTGTGCAACCAGAAGGTCGCTACTTATTAATAAATATTATTTGTTAATTGCCACCTTATAATTAATTCCGTAGGTCTTAGTTAAATTATCGTCATTGAATATTTCCTTCACTGGGCCTGTTGCAATTTTCTTTACGTTCAAAAAAGTGACCCAATCAAAATACTCTGGGACGGTTTGTAAATCATGATGCACAACAATAAGCGTTTTTCCTGCCTTACGGAGCTCCTTTAAAATATTAATAATGGCTATCTCCGTAGTGGCGTCTACGCCTTGGAAAGGCTCATCCATAAAATAAATTGATGCATTTTGGACTAAGGCTCGAGCTAAAAACACACGCTGTTGTTGTCCTCCGCTTAACTGGCTTATCTGCCTGTTTTTGAATGAAAGCATCCCTACCTTTTCCAAGGCCTCTAATGATGCTTTTTTTTCTTTTTGTCCTGGGCGTTTAATCCAACCTAAACTTCCATAGGTCCCCATCATCACCACATCTATGGCCGTAGTTGGAAAATCCCAATCTACACTCCCTTTTTGAGGAACATAAGCCACCTTTTTTCGTTGTTTTTGATAAGGCTTACCAGAAATTCTAACACTCCCAGCAATCGGCTTGATTATGCCTAGAATAGCCTTAATCAGTGTAGATTTACCCGCGCCATTCGGCCCAACAATTGCCATAAGAACCCCTTCTGGCACCTCTAAATCTATATCCCATAACACGGGCTTATAATTATACGCTACGGTTAAATCATCTACTTGAACGGCTAGCTTTTTCTTCATATCATTTCAATGAATTAACAATGGTATTTACATTGTATCGAAACATTCCAGTATAGGTTCCTTCTACGCTTCCTGCATTTCCTAAAGCATCACTGTATAAGGATCCCCCAATAATCACTTCCGCTCCTTTAGACAATACGGCTGCCTGTAAAGCTTCTATAGTTCTTCGAGGTACCGAGCTTTCTACAAAAATAGCCTTGACCTTTTTGTCTATAATAAAGTCTGATAGCCTCTGAACATCCTGAACACCGGCTTCAGTAGCTGTAGAGAGTCCCTGTAAACCAACTACCTCAAAATCATAGGCCTTACCAAAATAATTAAAGGCATCATGAGCAGTTACCAATATTCTTTTTTCCTTCGGAAGTGATGCAATCGTAGTTTTAACTTCTGTTTCTAAACGCTCCAGTTCAGCGAGATAGGCCATCTTATTTTTCTGAAAAAAAGCAGCATTCGTCGGGTCTTCTTGCGCCAATACAGTGGCTGTTTTTTCGGCAAACTGCTTAAAATAATCAATATCAAACCAGACATGTGGATCGTAATTAGAGGCAAAATAATCAGAACCTATAAGTTCATTTTTATCAAGCACTTCTGCCAAGGCAACTTGTGTTTTATTAGATGAATCCATCTGTTCAAAAACCTCAACTAACTTACCTTCCAAATGTAGTCCGTTGTAAAAAATAATATCTGCATTGTACAACTTAGAGACATCTCCTTCGCTCGCCTTATATAAGTGAGGGTCTACTCCCGCGCCCATTAGCCCATTTACAACGATAGAATCTCCACCAATGTTCTGCACTAAATCCGTAAGCATAGAAGTGGTAGTAACCACATTTAATTTATTAGATTTCGTTCTGTCATTATTACAGCTTAGTATGCTGCAAACAGCTAGTATGTAAAGTATTTTTTTCATATGCATCTATTTTGGCAATCTAAAACTAGCACCTGCACTCACTAATATGTCTTGTGCTGTTGTAATACCTTGTCCTATGCTAGCGTCCAATTGAATATTATTTTGAATTAGATCAGTAATACCCGAGTTCCAAAAATGATTTGCACCATTGTTTTCAGGCAGATCACCGTACAATTCTGCATAAACACCAATTGATTCAGAAACACTTATACCGTATAAAAAAGTGTATACATAAGCGGCATCGGGTCTATCAGTAATCATACCTGGAACTCCATCAACATCTTTCGAATAGGCATAACACGTTACAAAAAGGCTACATAGCACTACTAAATTTCGCATATTAATTCATTTGAACATATAAATTCTCTGCTATTTTTTTTGAAATGAAAAATTGATCTTTTTTTACTTGAATCACCATAGAACCATCAAAAAACTCCTTTCCTAAGACCGTCAATTTAGTCCCAATATTGATATTTTTTTTATCCAGGTATTGTAAAAATTCTGAACTTGATTCCTTCACTCCAACACATACACAGCGCTTGTTTTTCAGTAATTCTGAAAGTAATTTCTTTTTGGTTGTTTTCATATTCCCATCCTTATCCGGAATAGGATCTCCGTGTGGATCAAAATCTGGATGGCCGAGATATTTATCCAACCGAGCTACGAGTTCTTCTGATTGAATATGCTCTAATTGCTCAGCAATTTCATGCACCTCATCCCAATGAAAGTTGAGTTTATCTACTAAGAACACTTCCCATAGCCTATGTTTTCGAATCACGTTAGCGGCAATACGTCTGCCGCTCGGAGTAAGCAACGTACCTCTGTATTTTTTATAGGAAAGGACTTCTTTTTCGGCTAATCTTTGAACCATATCCGTTACTGAAGACGGTTTTGTCTCCATTCTTTCGGCAATAGCATTCGTGCTCACTTCACCATCAATCTTCTGTTCAAGATGATAGATAGCCTTTAAATAATTCTCTTCTGCTAGTGTAAACATTTGGCAAATATACTTAACTTTTACTGTATGGTAATTATATTTTTAGATAAGACTAAAAAAAGAGTCAACAACAACAAAGTTTCGAAGCTTTTATTAGAAAACCCTTTCATATATTTAAACCTGTCGTTCTTTTTGTATCTGCTCGTAGGCTTCTTGGACCTTTCTGAATTTTTCCTCAGCGCCTTTTTGGTACGCCTCATCCATATGCTGTAGTTTGTCTGGATGATACTTTTTAGCCATATCCCGATAGGCCTTTTTAACTTCATTGACAGTCGCTGTTCTATCAATTTCTAAAATTTTGTATGCACTATCTGGGTTTTTGAAGAACATGGCCTTTATACTCTCAAAATCACGTCCCTGTATTTGCATATAACTTGCGATGCTGTTGATCTCGAGTACTTCCGCATCAGAAACATGTCCATCTGCATTGGCAACGCTAAAAAGAAAGTGAAGAATTTGCAGTCTTGATTCATATCGTGTTCGTTCTCTTAACAAAGCACAAATGTTTTGTGCAGACACCGTTCTGCTTTTAATCACTTCATTAAAAACTTTAAAGGTGGCATTGGCGCGCTCTTTTCCGTACGACTGAACAAAATACTGACGTACATAGTCTAATTCAGACTGCTTGACAGTGCCGTCTGCCTTAATAACTACACTGGCAAGTGATAGTAAGTTGAGTTCGAAGTCTGCTGGAGAGACACGGTCACTTCGTTGTCCTCTAAAAACTTCTTGAAATCCTCCACCGCCTTTGTTTTTCTTTCCAAACATACTCTCTGCCAAACCCCCGAGAACAAACCCAATCACGGATCCAGGAAAACGAAACACTAAATAACCTAAAATGGCTCCTATTATTCGATACATACTTTAATTCTGATTCTTCAAGGTTGCAAAGGTAAGTAAACGACTTGCAGTTTTTGCTACGGTTATTTATCAAAATAGATTTATGTCCAAGCTTTCAAAATTTGTCTAACTGTAATTTTTAAAGCAAGTTTTCGTCTATAATATGTATCTTTGTACCCTAATAATGATTCATTTAAAAGAATAGATTATGTACCCAGCAGAATTAGTAAAACCTATGCGCGAAGACCTAACGAATATTGGTTTCGCCGAATTATATACAGCTCAAGATGTAGCTGACGCATTAAGCAAAGAAGGAACTACCCTTGTTGTAGTAAACTCTGTATGCGGCTGTGCCGCTGCAAATGCAAGGCCAGGCGCAAGAATGTCGCTTCAAAATACAAAATCACCAGATCACCTTGTAACGGTTTTCGCCGGTGTAGATTTCGACGCTGTAGATGCTGCACGTGCCGCAATGATTCCATTTCCACCAAGCTCACCTTCTATGGCCATGTTTAAAAATGGCGAATTAGTGCATATGTTGGAAAGACATCACATCGAAGGAAGGACAGCAGATATGATTTCTGAAAATCTCAAAGGCGCTTACGAGGAGTATTGCTAAATAGCACCCCGCTTTAAAAATTGAAACCGTTCTTTATGTTATAATAGAGAACGGTTTTCTATTTTTACAATGTATGAAGCTACTTGCCTATCCAATATCGGTTATATATCTCCTGTTCTTCGGCTTTACGTTAGTGGTCTTTCATCCCATTCAGTGGTTTATGCTGAATGTCTTCGGCTACAAGTCACATAAAGTCTCTGTGGATTGGCTACAGTTTTTTCTTTTGCGCTGTCAAAACCTCCTAGGAACTCGCTTTTCTTTTAAAAATGATTTTAAAATTGACCCAAAAAGACCGGTCATAATTGTTACTAACCATCAAAGCATGTTCGATATTCCCCCAATCATTTGGTATATGCGAAAACATCATCCCAAGTTTATCTCTAAAAAAGAACTGGGCCAAGGTATTCCAAGCGTTTCGTATAATTTAAGACATGGCGGATCTGTTTTAATTGACCGAAAGAAGCCCATTGAAGCTGTTGCTGCCATTAAAGCATTTGGACAATATATTGAAAAGAACAATCGCGCCGCTGTTATATTTCCTGAAGGCACGAGAAGTCGCGATGGTTCCCCGAAGCCATTTCAGACGAAAGGCTTGCTAACATTATTTGCTGAAATCCCCTCAGCCACTATTGTCCCAATCACCGTAAATAATTCATGGAAGACCATTCGTTATGGGAAGTTTCCGCTTGGATTGGGTTCTAATGTTACATTTAAGGTGCATCAGCCCATCAATGTTGGTGACAAAGAACCAATGGAACTCATAAAAATCATCGAGAAACAAATCACAGACGCAATTGTTATATGATATTCTCTGAAAATAATCAAGACATCACTGATGCCACTATTTTATTTGTTAAAAAGGAGCTCGACGGGGCCGAAGGCGGACATGATTGGTTCCATATAGAACGTGTTTATAAAAATGCGCTGTTAATTGCCTCGGAAGAGGATGTAGACCACTACATTGTTGCTTTGGCTGCTTTGCTACATGATATTGCCGACTCCAAATTCCATGGGGGAGATGAAGCCATAGGCCCCAAAAAGGCGAAAGAATTTCTTGAAAACCAACCTATTTCCGAAGAAAACATAGCGCACATTATTCAAATTATTGCGCATGTTTCTTTCAAAGGAGGAAACACAGAAAAAACATTTCATTCCAAGGAGCTAGACGTGGTACAAGATGCAGATAGATTGGATGCAATAGGCGCTGTAGGTATTGCCAGGACTTTTAATTATGGCGGCTTCAAAAATAGACCTATTTATGATCCAGAGATTGCCCCGAAACTCAACATGACGCCTTCAGAATACAAAGCATCAAAAGCCCCTACCATCAATCATTTTTACGAAAAATTACTTTTATTAAAGGATAAAATGCACACAGAAACTGCAAAAAAGATTGCTCAAGAACGGCATGCCTTTATGGAACAGTTTCTTGAGCAGTTTTATGCAGAATGGGAAGGGAAGATCTAACCTAAAAGCAATTACAATGTGGAAGTACCCCTAAGTAATTTGCAGAATTTCCAATTGTACTATTTACCTGGAAAATTAGGCCTCCGTTTAGATAAAAACGCCTGCGTCCCTTCTTGGAAGTCTGCCGTTCCAAAACAACGACCAAATTGGGTGATTTCTTCTTCAAAACCATTCTCACCATCCTCGTATCCTGAATTGATCGCGGCAATAGCGGCTGCTATTGCAACAGCGCTATTTCGCATAATTTTCTCTGATAATTTTTCAGCAAAAGGAAGTAATTCTTCTTGTGTAGTTACATGATTGACCAAGCCATATAGCAGTGCTTTATTGGCATCAATCATACTAGCAGTCATAATAAGCTCCATAGCGCGACCCTTGCCAACAAGTTGCGGTAATCGCTGGGTTCCACCATAACCCGGGATAACCCCAAGAGAGACTTCTGGTAGACCCATTTTAGCATTATCACTTGCGATTCTAAAATGCGCTGCCATGGCAAGCTCAAGTCCGCCACCAAGGGCAAAACCATTTACCGCGGCAATAACTGGTGTAGAGAGATGTGCAATAAAATCAAAAAGTTGGGCCTGACCGTGAGACGCTAAACGTTCTCCTTGAGAGACAGAAAAATCTGCAAACTCACTAATATCTGCTCCAGCAACAAAGGCTTTTTCGCCAGATCCGGTGATGATAATCACTTTGATGGCCTTTGCCAAATCAGCCTGATTTAAAGCATGGTGAAGCTCCGATATGGTCTCCATATTCAGCGCATTGAGCTTATCTGGTCTGTCAATGGTGATCCGAGAAATTCCGCCGTAGTCTTCGGTTAAAATATTATTGAACGTCATGATATTGATTTTAAATTTGTTCTAGTAAAAATACATAAATCCCTACAACTGTTTCGGAAAGCGCACCGTAAATGTTGTACCATTAAGCGCTTCGGAAATTAAACCAATAGATCCTCCGTAAGTCTCTACAATGTTTTTCACCATGGCGAGCCCGAGACCCATACCGCTTGATTTGGTTGTAAACTTTGGTTCGAATATTTTATCTTTATTTTCATCAGAAACACCTACACCGTTGTCCTTTACTGTGATAGCAACATTGGAAGCTTCCTCAATAACGCGAACTTCGACTCTAGGGTCAACAGGTTGTTGTTGTTCGATGGCTTGGATGCTGTTTTTGACCAAATTCGTAATGACCCTTATAAGCTGTGATCGATCAAATTTTGTGATGATTTCTTCTGCTTCAGAAGAAAAATAAATATACGGTTCATTAAAAATATCCAAAGCAAGCTTCGTTATTTTTACCACATTCAAAGTCTCATCTTTCTGTGCGGGCATTTTCGCGTAATTAGAGAAAGCCGATGCAATATTACTCATGGTGTCAATTTGTTGAATAAGGGTGTTGCTATACTCATCCACTTTGTGCTGAATATCTGGGTGTGTTGGGTCAAATTTTCTTTGAAAACTTTGCACCGTAAGACGCATAGGCGTCAAAGGGTTCTTAATCTCGTGCGCCACCTGCTTTGCCATCTCTCGCCATGCAGCCTCGCGCTCACTCGCCGCCAATTGAGCAGCACTGTTTTCAAGCTCGTCAATCATACCATTATAGGCAATAATTAAGGTTGATATTTCATTAGGAGCGTTAGAAACATTGATCTTTTTATTACGCTTATCAAGCCTTGTTTCCGTTATTTTTTCACTCACCTCATTCACAGATCTCGTGATAAATTTTGACAAGAAATAAGCAAACACGATGGCAATACCCATCATAAAAAGGTATGCCATCCCCAACCTAGTAAGACTCTCTTTTAGTTCTCTTTTTATAAACCCGTCGTCTTCAATATAAGGGAGATTAAGAATAGCAATAGGCTTAAAGTAATTGTCTGTGATATAGGTATAGGACGATTGATATTGCTGACCTTCCTCTTGAAATTCTTCCACATAACTTTTGGTCTGGGAAGTCTCAAGGCCCTCCATTACATAGTCCGGAATCTCTGCCGCTCTTGAGTCTTTTACAAACGAAGCCTTCGAAGATTTAAGTAGCTTGCCCTCTAAATCGTAGAGATAAAGTTCCAAATTATGAGTTGCTTTAATTTCAAAAATTTTCTCTTTAAAAATAAGCGGAATGTATTCGGTTTCAACCGGAAAGGTTGTGTCGTCTAAAACAAATCCAATGTTTTCTCGGATATTGGTTTCCTTTCGCAGTAATCTTTCGCGATGATAATCTTCAGCCTCTTCTCGATATTGATATACCGTAACTGCCGCGATTAAGATAGAAGCTAAGATCACCAATAAGAGCATGGAGACAAAGATTCTACTTCGTAAGGACTGCGTCTGGAATTTCATGCAAATTTTTTAGTAGTGGAAGTTAACAATAATTGCGCCATTTGTTAGCTCTTATCCCGTATTCGCTTGTAAAACTTATAGCCTAGCATGAGTATTACTGAAAATAACACAATGCCTACAACGCCATAAATCCAATTAATGGCACTCTTAAGTACAACTAAAAATACTATCGCGAAGAGCAACAAAGTAGCACCTTCATTGAATAAGCGCATGAAATTCGAGGTATGTCTAACTACATCGTTCTGAAGTTGTTTGAAAATAATGTGGCATTTAATGTGATACAAAATGAGCAGTACTACAAAACCAAGCTTCACTTGCATCCAAGCATCTGTTATGTAAAACGGTCTTAGGACAAGCAGCCATATTGCAAATCCAACAGCCAAAATCATGGAAGGCCATGCTATAATATACCACAATCGCTTTGTCATAATTTTATACTGCGCCCCTAAAATTTCCTTTTCTGGCGAGCCCTTATAATGTGCCTCGATTTGATACACAAAAAGTCTGACAATGTAAAAAAGTCCTGCAAACCAAGTGATCACAAAGATTAAATGCAACGATTTAATATAATTGTATTCCATTACTAGTCTTTATTCTCAATAAATAAATAGTTTAACTCCTTCGCATTAAATGCCGTATTGAACGCTTTAATTTCGTCAGAAACTAATGTGTCAAACTTCGCTAATTCTGCATCAATTTGTTTCGTAAGCTCATTTTTAACGGCTATATCTTGTTGTGTTGGCGGGAAATCGTCCATGCTTACCAAACTGTTTAAGTGACCCAATTTATTTGTGAGCTTTATCGGGAAATTTAATGGGTCCTGACCACTGCGGTTTTTGGTTTGATACAGGGCTTTTTCAATTTCTGAAAATTGCTCACTTAAGTTTTTAGCTTTTTCAACCAAATCTGAGATAGCTTCATCTTCCTTGTATTGTTTCTGAAAAGCTCCTAACTGCTCATTTATTTTACGGATTTTCTCAATCGATTTATGCGCATTATCAACGGTCTCATTCACATCTGAAACAAAATCGAATTGTCTTTGCATCCCTGCAATATCAGATTCCGCATTCTTGTCTGCAAGAATATTAAACATTTGGGTTTGACTCTGTCCGTCCACGCTTAAAACAGCCTTATAGCCTCCAGGGACTGCCTGAGGCGCATCGGTGCTTGCCCACCATAAAATCATTCCCTTAAGGCGCTTAGCTCCTTCTCCCCGCATATTCCACGTATACATGTTTCCTCCTTTTGACACCTCCAATTTAGCTGCTTTACTTTTCGTGCTGAAGGTTTTTATCGTGTCGTTTTTACTGTTAAGATAACTTAATGTAACCTCTTTGTCTTTTGGATCCTCTAGGTTAAAATAGGTCATCACACCACTAGGATGATTTGTCCCACTGGTAAGCGAACCCGCTGTTGATCGTCCACCCATTCTGTAAGTATCTTTTGGTTTGAAAAGATAATTGGGCTGCCCTTTTGCCGAAGCTAACTGATAAATAACGGTTAAATCGTCCAGTACCCAAAGGCTTCTACCTTGAGTGGCAACAATCAAATTATTTTCTTTGAGCGCGAGATCTGTAATTGGCACTATCGGTAGATTTAACTGAAAAGGCTTCCAATTACTTCCGTCATCAAACGAAATATACATCCCTGTTTCAGTACCTGCGTATAGCAGTCCCTTTCTATTAGGGTCTTCACGAAGCACTCTAGTAAAATGTTCGTTGTTTATACCGCTGGTGATTTTTTTCCAGGTTTTTCCGTAGTCATTTGTCTTGTACAAATAAGGCAAAAAATCACCCATCTTATACTTTGTTCCAGCAATATAACAGGTTCCAGCATCGTATTTTGAAGGTTCAATACTATTTATCATCATCCATTCAGGCATTCCTTTTGGCGTCACATTGTCCCATTTTTTTCCACCATCACGTGATACATGAACAAGACCGTCATCACTTCCTGTCCAAAGTAAACCTTCGGTTACAGGTGATTCCGCTGCAGCGAAAATGGTACAATAATATTCTACCGAAGTATTGTCTTGTGTAATAGGACCCCCTGAAGACTTGAGTTTCGAAGGGTCATTTCTTGTTAAATCACCGCTTAGCAATTCCCAACTTTCACCTTCATTTGTGGTAGCATGTAAGTGATTGGATGCTGTATATAATTTCTTCGGATTATGTGGTGAAAAGAAAATCGGGAAATTCCATTGGAAGCGATATTTCATGTCTTCAGCACCATGACCCATTGGGTTATCCGGCCAAACGCTAATACTCCTAATCGTGTTTTTCTCATGATTATAGCGCGTTAAAAACCCATCGTAACTTCCGCCATAAACAATATCATTGTTTAAAGGATCGATTGCAATATGCGCACTTTCTCCACCTGCGGTTGACTCCCAATCATCTTCTGAAATGTTACGTCCTTCTGTTCTATGCGGAATTCTAACTGTTGAATTATCTTGCTGGGCCGCATAAATCCTATAGGGAAAGGCGTTGTCTGTAGTTACTCTGTAAAATTGAGAAGTAGGCTGGTTATGATAGGTGCTCCATGTTTCGCCTCCATCATAGGTGATTTGTGCGCCCCCGTCATCACCTATAATCATTCTTTTAGGGTTTTCTGGCGCAATCCATAAATCATGATGATCTCCATGCGGTGCGTTATAGGTTTCATACGTTTTACCACCATCTGTACTTTTGTGGTAGCGTACATTTAAAACATACATCACATCCTCATCCTGAGGGTCGGCATAAATACGCGTATAATACCAAGCACGCTGGCGTAATTTTCGTTCGCTATTTATGTTAGTCCATGTTTCGCCACCATCGTCGCTTCTATAAACGCCACCTTTGTCTTTGTTTTCAACGATTGCCCAAACACGATCACTATTAGCAGGTGAAACCGTTACGCCAATAATACCTAGGGGCGCTGTTGGGAAGCCAATGTTTTTTGATATTTCTTTCCAGGTTTCACCGCTATCTGTGCTTTTCCAAAGCGCTGACCCATCACCGCCACTACTTAAGCTATAGGGTGTTCTTTGCACGTTCCAGGTAGATGCATACAGAATTCTTGGGTTATTAGGGTCCAATAACAAATCAACCGCACCGGCATTCTGGTTCACAAACAAGGTGTTCCGCCAAGACTTCCCGCCATCAGTGCTTTTAAATACGCCACGTTCTTGTGTTGGCTTGTAGATATTTCCTAAAACGGCAGCGTAAACAATATTATGATCTTTTGGATGAATTGCAATTCTTGGAACATGTCTACTATTTTTCAAGCCAGCACTTTCCCATGTTTTACCAGCATTTTCAGACTTCCATATTCCATAGCCCGAAGACACATTACCACGCACCGTTTTCTCTCCACCACCCACATAAATTACGTTTGGGTCATCTTGCGCCACTTCAATGGCGCCAATTGATCCGCCAAAAAATCCATCGGAAATATTCTTCCATTCACGACCTCCATTTTTACTCTCCCAAACGCCTCCACCTGCGGAACCAAAATAGTATAAATTCGGCTTGCCTGGAACGCCGGTAACGGCTGCGCTTCGACCACCTCTAAAAGGCCCAACAAGCCTATACTCTAAACCGCTATATAGGGCTTCGTCATAGGTTTGTGCCTGTGTTACTTCGGGAGAAATTCCGAAGAATAACAAAGAAAACAATAGGGCGGAGAATAAGCAAAATGGTTTCATAAGCTCAATTTTGAAAGTTTTTTTAAAGATAAGGCTTCCTCTGTATTTAATGAAACTACATGAGCCCTTTTCTTAAGCTCTTAATTGAGCTAAGACGCTTTAAACAAGTTGGAAAGTAGACCTGGAAAACGACCTTATAGTAAACTATTCGAGCAATCGCTTAACGCCTTTATGTAGATAAAATCCAGTTACAATAGTGGATAGAACGTCCGCAATGGGAAATGCAATCCAAACGCCCCAAATACCAAAAAATTCAGGCAAAATCAAAATAAGCGGAATCAAAAAGAACCCTTGCTTTGTTAAACTAAGTAAGAGTGCGGGAATTGCTTTGCCAATAGCTTGGAAATATGATGCGCCAATTAACTGCACCACAATCACTGGAGTTGCAGCAAACACCCAACGTAAAGCATTCGGTGTTCGTTCTAGTAAAATGGCATTATTTGCTAGGGTCTCGGCATCTAAACTTTCAGAATTACTTAAGAAAATGGAGACAATTTCTGGTGCAAAAAACATAATTCCTGTAAAAACAGCTAAGGCGAGAATCCCCGAGTATTTAATAGAGATATTAATTGATTCGCGAACCCGCTCATACTGCCTCGCGCCATAATTATATCCCGCAATAGGGAGGAATCCCTGATTAACACCAATAACAGGAAATAAAGCAAACATCAACATCCTACTAATAATACCATAAGACGCAACATCAAGTGCATCACCATGCGTGATAAGCACATTATTTAGTAATATAGTTAGTACGGCAATTGTCCCTTGCCTGGCTAAGGTCACAAAACTTAGTCCATTAATTTCATTAACCAGTTTTCGTTGAAGTTTAAAAGATTCCCATTTTAATCTCAACTCACTTTTCGCTATAAAAAACCACAAAATAAATGCAAAACAGATGAAATAACTTATAAAAGTTGCCCAAGCAGCTCCTTCCATTCCCCAGCCCATTACATTGATCAACAAATAGTCCATCAGAATATTTCCAACAGCGGGTAAGAGCATGGCATACATGGCAAATTTTGGTTTGCCTTCCGCGCGTATAACATTATTCCCCATCATGCACAGAGACAACATTACGATGCCGTAAAGTACAATACGATAATACGTAAGTGCTAAATCTTTGAACGACTCGTCAGCTCCAAAAAACTCAATGAGATAGTCTTGAAAAACAAGCCCAAGAATTGCTAAAAATGCTGAGCTTAAAAACGTGAGCGTTACCTGATTCCCAAAGACACGAAGCGCCTTTTTTTCATCACCAGCTCCTAGTGCTCGGGATAAAACGGAACTTCCTCCAATTCCAATTGCCAATCCCATCGCAGCGATAAAAAAGGTAAAAGGAATTACTACAGTAATGGCCGAAATAGCCATTGGCCCAATCCATCTACCTACAAAAATGGTATCCACAATCATGTTCAAGGACATGACCAACATTCCAATAGAAGCAGGAACTGCCTGCTTTATCAACAATTTACTTATGGAGTCTGTACCTAAGGAACCGGAACGTTTACTTGCCATCTAAGCAATTGCTGTTTTAACATCCGCTATACGCCATTGGTCAATCCAATGGGCTAGTAATTCTGCCCAATCATCGCGGTCATTCAAACATGGAATCACCGTAAATTCATCACCACCGACTTCATGAAATATTTCTTCCCCTTCCATCGCAATTTCTTCCAAAGTCTCTAAGCAGTCACTTACGAAAGCGGGCGTGATAACGACCATTTTTTTTATTCCTTGTTTCCCCATCCGCTCGATAGTTCTATCGGTATACGGCTGCAACCAAGGGTCGAAGCCCAGTCTAGATTGAAAGGTCGTTGAGTAGCTTCCGTTCTCAAAACCAAGGTATTTGGCCACATTCACCGTGGTGATCTCACACTGATGCCTGTAGCAAAATTCATGCTGTTTAGAACCCATTTTAAAACAGCATTTTCCGTCCATTTTACAATTTCCGTTAGTAATATCGCTCTTTCTAATATGTCTTTCGGGAACACCGTGATAACTAAAAAGAATGTGCTCGTAATCAAGGTCTTTCAGTTTTTCAGCTATACTTTCAGAAAGCACTTTGATGTAGTCTTTTTTGTGATAAAAAGCAGGTAATGAACTAACCTTTAACTGCGGAAAGTGTGCGTCGCGCAATTCGGAAACTTTAACATCTATAGTTTCGGTTGTTGCCATCGCAAATTGTGGATATAGCGGAATTGTCAATACCTCATCCACTCCCTGATCGACCAATTCCTGTAGTCCTTTTTTAAGGGTAAGGCTTCCATAGCGCATTGCTAATGCCACTGGTGCCGTTGTTTTATTCTGAACTTTCTTATGAAGTCGTTCTGAAAGTACAATCAATGGCGAACCTTCTTCCCACCAAATTTTCTGATAGGCAGCTGCCGATTGTTTCGGTCTGGTGTTTAAAATAATCCCGCGCACCAATAGAATTCGTGCCCAACGCGGCACATCAATAACCCGTGGATCCATCAAAAATTCATCAAGATACTTTTTTACGTCTTTTGGACTTGCACTATCTGGGGATCCCAGATTTACGAGCAGTACTCCCTTCATACTTCTT
>Ga0114916_1000791_pt1 | contig 19714 bp, 18 predicted proteins | sample MalvirAntarct_66_FD_83501 | JGI IMG/M metagenome (GOLD analysis project Ga0114916, IMG submission 83501) | Marine viral communities from the Global Malaspina Expedition - Malaspina viral metaG Antarct_66 | ecosystem: Environmental > Aquatic > Marine > Oceanic | place: West Anvers Island... | reverse complement strand
TGGCCGCCATCCCCGGCACGCAAGCGGCGGAAGGTTTAACCATTTCACTGCCCGGCGGTATCTCAATCACCGGCCTGCACGCTGGCAATGTCGAGTTGCTGGGCGACGTTCTGAGGCAGCTGTTATGTACACGCGCCACAGGCGGTGATGTCGTGATTCTTTTAATCAGCTTCTGGCTGGCATCGGTAACCTGCAGTAACCGACAATGGCTGCTCAGAGGCGATCGAAAACCTGCGGTCGTCCTGATTATCACGGCTCTCGTCGTCACTGTCGTCCTAGAATGGCTAGCGATTGGTCCACTGGAACGATGGACGTATGCCGACTCTATGCCAATTATCCCGATGCTTGACGTGGGTTTGACCCCTGTGTTTCAGTGGCTGTTGTTGTCACCGGTGATAATGTGGCTGGCGCGCCGACACATGCTTGGTTACACCGCCCTCTTACCGTGCAAACCAAGCTAATCGCGCGGGATTATTGACCGCAAGACAGGGGGAGAACGAACGCAGCTATGATATGAGATGACCGAGTTCGTCTTTTTAGCGCTCCTTTCATGGTCTGATAGAGGCGGTGATCAGTGTTCGCAGCTCTCCTGCTCTGCGTTTTCCATCTTCTGCTCCGTCATGCCCTGCATTAACTCAATATGATCCCGTCTTTCCTCATTCTCCATACCTATGCGCTCGCCTTTACGCTGTCATCATGCATGCGATGGTCTTGGCTTTGCCCCTGATTCCCCCATTTGCCGCTGTCCGCCTGGCAAGGTCTCGGCCAGCATCGGCGTCAGGGGCATTATTGAATTAGCCAACAGTGCTTGCAGTAAAATTTCTATTTTGCGGTCTCCATATAAGTAAGTGTTACTGAACTCACTCTCGTGCATACCGCTGGAATTGTGACTATGCAATAAACTGAAACTCTGAATGCAGAGGGAGTTGAGCCACCGACTTTTGTGCGCAACAATGGGGTGATTACGACAAAAGCTGTACAATACCTCTCTGCATCAGTTTCCAGGAGAAGCAGGCTTTGTACTCTATCGATAATTCTTCAGACCGAGCAGAAGCGGAAAGGTTGAACCAGCACTGCATTTGCGTCACACTTGACCAGTCAGCAATCGTTCACAATATTGCCGATCAACTGGGTGACAACGCCGACGAAATCCTCTCCAGCGCTGCTTGGCAGCAATTTTTCTCGAGCACCGCAGTGTTTATCCGTGAGCAGATACTGGAACAAATGAAAGGCATTGTCCATGCTCTGGAAGCTGTGGCCACACTCCCCGACTATCGTCGTCGTGTATTATCGTGGGCACCACAGAGCGCGCAGGTCGACTCGGGACCATCAGGCGCATTTATGGGCTACGATTTCCACTTGGGAGCGGATGGTCCTCGCCTTATTGAAGTAAATACCAATGCCGGTGGCGCATTCCTCAACGCCGTAATGGGACATGCCCAGATTCAATGTTGTGGTGCATCAACACGCATATCAGGCGCGGAGAGCTTTGACTCTGCCGTGGTTGCGCAATTCGACAGTGAATGGCGCGCACAGCGCGGCAGCGGCCGACCCAAAACAATAGCCATAGTGGACGAGCAACCAGCCGAACAGTACCTGTATCCCGAATTCAGACTGGCACAACAGTTGTTGCGGAACAATGGGTTCGATGCATTAATACTGTCTCCCTCAGATCTCCGGTATAAGGATGGCGCACTGTATAGCGGCGACAAACAGATCGATATGGTATATAACCGCCTGGTGGATTTCGGACTGCAAGCTCCTGAGCAGGCGGCCCTGCGCTCGGCATGGCTGGACGGCAGCGCTGTCATCACGCCCAATCCTTTTGTTCATGCGCTTCGCGCAGACAAGCGTAACCTGGCACTGTTATCTGATCGTGATACCTTGCTCGACTGGGGGCTAAGCCGCGAACATTCTGAATTCCTACAGCATGGCGTACCGCGCACCGTGCAAGTGAATGCAACCAACGCCGATGAGCTTTGGCAGCAGCGAAAGCAATTGTTTTTTAAACCGGTGGCAGGTCATGGCAGCAAAGGTGTCTACCGCGGCAGCAAGCTGACCAAAGGTACATTTGCCCGTATTCTTGACAGCGATTATATCGCTCAGGCTTATGTACCTCCTTCGGAACGAGTGGTTTTGGTTGATGGAGAACAGCAGATGCTCAAGGTTGATGTGCGTCTTTACACCTACAAGGGCGCCGTTCTATTGGCTGCAGCGCGGCTCTATCAGGGGCAAACAACCAATTTCCGCACACCGGGGGGTGGTTTCGCCCCGCTGCTGCTGTTAAATTCAGCTGAATAGGCCTTGGCTCTGCTAAGTTCCGAAAACCGTGATTAATTGGGAGTCGTGTTGCCAGAATCAGTAATCACGCTTACAAATCATCCATCCGTCCGAGTTGCCGAACCAGCAGCTTTGTTTCATTCTCCTCCATGTCGAGCAGCAGTTGCATCAGCTCTGCAGCTTCTGGGATCTCTGCCTTGCGCAGCAGAGTGCGGTACAACTCAATGACTTGCTCATGAAAATCGATGATTTCAGCGCTGATCGCATCAGCATCCATTTTCGCGTAGTGATCATCACAATCGAGATGTGTCTTAATCGGATTATGAGGAATGTAATCGTAGACATACGTCTTTGCCGCCTTGGGATCAGCCTGATGTTCAAAGCCAGCCACCATTTTTTCCATGGCAGTTTCACAGGACGCAAGATACTCCAGCAGCATGGCCGTGCGCTCTTCATGGTGCAATTTCGCACAGTGTGACAGGCATTGCGCCAGTTGCGCATGCAATGAGCGGGACCATTCGATCAGATCGAAAAACGTTTTGATTTCCATGCCAGATGTTTCCTTGATAAATATTACGTTACGTTCGCTGATCATTATTAATTCAGCGATTAGATACCAGGTTATTCACTCATCATGTCGCCGGGCTTTCTCCGCCGGCCATTGAGCAAAAGCAAGAAAGTACAACAGAACCAGATTCACCAAGGGTATCAGTATCAAAAATCCTAAAAAACCTGGATACCCTGTACGTTGACATATACGCCACGCCGGGATCACAGCCACAATTGCGATTACCAGCATCCACAGCCAGTGTTCTGCCCACATTGTATTTCCCGCCATTTCATTCCCCATCATGGTGCTATCCTCCATTTCATTTTTCGTTTTTAGTGATGACCTTCATGAGATTCGTCACCCCCGGCATCTCGTGCCTCCGAAGTTCTCTTGAGAAAGATTTGCTCGGCAACTGCAATCACGATCATTGCAACAACTGCAACCCCGATTACGAAGGGGTCCGTGTTCAGCTTAACCCAGACGAAACCACCAAGCGCGAGCAAATCAAGCAGAATCGCCACAACAGGCACCCAAGCATTGGCATTTATATCCTCGCGTAAATAACGCAGCACTCCCCAATGGATGGCAATGTCCATGATCAGGTAAAACACAATACCCAGCGCAGCTATTCGGGACAGATCGAAAAATGCAGTTAAAACCAGCCCCAAAACTACGGTGTAGACCAGTGTGTGTTTCTGTATACTGCCGGGCATACCAAAGTGGCGATGCGGAACAAGCTTCATTTCTGTCAACATCGCTAACATGCGCGACACCGCGAATATACTGGCCAGAATTCCCCCGGCAGTGGCCATCATAGCGATGGCTACCGTGAACCATACGCCATAATCACCCAGCGCTGGCCGCGCGGCGGCGGCAAGCGAATAGTCTCGTGTCTCAATGATCTCGGCAAGCGAGAGGTTGCTGGCAACGGCGAACCCAACCAAGGTATAGATCACTACACAGGCTGCGATGGAAATCACTATGGCACGTCCGACGTTCCGTGTTGGGTCCTTAACTTCCGAGCCACTATTGGTAATCGTGGTGAAGCCTTTGAAAGCCAAAATACCCAGAGCGGTAGCGCCCAGAAAGTTGCCAACAGCGCCTGCCTCTCTTGAGCTCGAGAAATCAACAGCGAGGCTGTCTGCTATCCATACCCCCACCAGCCCAAAAATCAGTATACCGCCGATCTTCAGGATGCCAATAAAAGAGGCGACACCCTGAATCCACCGATTCCCGGACAAATTGACCAAAAATGCTGCAACTATGAGAGACACGCCTAACACGGGAACCATCATGCCAGTGTCGTCACCACCAAAGAGTTGCATGGTATAAGCGCCGAATGTGCGTGCCAGAAAACTTTGCGCAATCACCATTGAAAAGTACATTAACAAAGCATTGAACGCGGTAGGTAGTCGGTTCCCGTATGCCTTGTGCAGGTACATACCAATGCCACCGGCAGACGGATAGGCATTGGATATCTTGATGTAAGAATACGAACTGAAGCTCACGATTACCGCGGCAGCCAGAAATGCCAACGGAAACAATACGCCCGTCATTTGTGCCATCTGCCCTGTCAACGCGAAGATACCTGCACCTATCATGACACCAGTGCCCAGCATCACGATGCCGCCCAACGTTAAACTGTCTTTGGCGTAGCTTGATTTGCGATCATTTTTGTCGTCGGATACCATGGTCAACGCTCTCCTGTATTAGCGGATTAGCCTGTCGGGCCGGATTCGAGATTTAATTTATGCCTCCTCCCCTTGCGCACGGTGGACGGTGGACGGTGGACGGCATTAAGGTCCAACATTCGTAGTCAAATGGACCGTCATGGCCAGTATCCCCAGCGCCATTACCATTTCCAACCCAATAGAGCGAGCCAGACTTTGTCTGCCAGTGTCTACGTACAGACGAGAGACAAGAAAAAATTTATTTAAAGCGCCCAGCGTCAACAGAGCAACCACAGCAAGTAGTTTAATAAGCATGGCTTGACCATACGGGGTACTGAACAATTGGTCGATTGAGGACAGTAGCTGAGTCAGCAAATACACGCCCGCAGTGAGCAACAAAGCCACTAAATAGATGGCAACCCGACCAAATTTTTCCATGACAGTCTTTAACTTTGCACTCGAAACATCTGCGTTGCACAAAAGCCACAAGGGATACAAAGACCCTATCCACAGAAGAGCGGCTGCAACATGAATCACAATGCTCAGACGGGGAAGAATGCCAAGTTCGGCGATATGCCCCATCATAGTAAACGAAAAAAACAGTGATGCCAGAGCGCTAAGGCCAAACACAACGTACAGGTAGTAGAGCCGAGATCGTTCACGATATTGCCACATTAGCATCGCGGCAATCGCGATCGTAAAACCGGCGAACCTTGTCCCTGTGGCATAGCCGAGTGGTGACTGACCGATGATCACAGCCATTTGAGGATCAAACATGCCACGCAACCCGTTTTGATTGATTGCGCCGAGCTGCGTTAGAAATGTCACCATTGTCGCCACAGCTCCAAGCATTGCCCCAAGGATGATATAGCGACGCATTCGCCCGCTGATGTCGTCTCCGAAATCCCGGCTCAGATAAAGACTGAATGTACCACCAGAAACAGTGCTTGCGCCAACCAGGACAAGCAATTTACTGACCAAGGACCAGATATCCCAGGGGCTCATATCAGTGAGCGTGCCCGTGTTCGGAGTGCCCCATATCGGATGTGTCCTCGCTCTGCATATTTTGCATATGATTGCCGTGCGCAGACATCGCGTCCGACGTCAGGGTGAAATCAGAGCTGCCGTCCATCGTGTGGCCGTCAGCCCCCATAATTGTCCATTCCACCTCGTATTGTCCTTGTTGAAGGTTTGTCAGTGGCACAACAAATTGACGCTTCGTGTCGGCGGTGGGATTAAATCCAATATCTATTGAGTGTTGTCCTGCATGCAAAAGGGCCAGACGCAAAAGTCGAACATCTGCATTAAAGTTTAGTTCCAATGCAGATAGCGGCATATTGATCACGGCACCCTCCGCTGGAACGATTTCGGAGAGCTCTGTATGGGCCCGCAACGCACCCGTTTGCAACAAAATCAAGCTCGACAGTAAAATTGTCAACCGGTTTACTTTTCTCATATTCATTTCCCGATAATGTATTGATTGTTAAAACCAGAACCGAACACCCGCCACCAGGCGAGTGTCACGCACCGGCGCCCCCTCTGCTCTTTGGTAGTCAGCAGTTTTACCATAACTCCCTGTCCACTCGAATCCGAAATAGGGCGCGAATTGACGTGAAAACTCATAACGTAGCCGCATTCCTAAAGCAGAAGTTGAAAGACCGCTTCCCACCCCATTCGATAAATCGTCGTTACCATAAAACGTCAATTCGGCTCGTGACTGCAAAATTAACCGCTGCGTAAACAATAGTTCGTATTCAGCCTCGAAGGTCAGCGCTGAGCGCCCACCTTCCGCAATATATGCCGTTGCATCAAGTTCGAACCAGTATGGTGCGAGTCCTTGGATACCAAATGCCAGCCATTGGCGATCCTCACCCTCATCATTGTTATCGAAACGCACACCCAGTTGTGTGTCGAAATAGGCATTCAGGGCACGCGCCCAAAGCAGGTCTGTCTCACTTTCCTTTAATGTGCCCTCCTCGACTTCGCCTTCTAGTTTGACAACAGCTTTGTTGTAGGTGGACCCATACCAGCCTTGAAGATCAAACACAGCGGTCTTGTTGTCTGGATCATATTCCAACCGGTCGCCCAACACTGACCAGAACTGATGCTCATCGGCCAGTTTCAGTTGCCGTGGACCTGGTCGGGCGTAGGGCCCCTCAGTTAGCGAATAACCATCGGAGTACGCATGGGGGTCTCGCGCGTCCGCAGGTGCTTCCGCTCCTTGCATCTGCATCTGACCGTGGTTCATAACGCCATTATTAGTCGCAGGACTTTCCGAAGAAGCCGTTGCCACCTCTGAGTCCGCATGCCCTGCATGGGCGTCTACCATCGGGTTCAGGTTATGCCCGGCATGTGGGTCATTCGGCTGCGCCCAAAGCGCAACTGGCATGATCAACGAACCAAAAACCATCAAGACTCTACTAGAGCTGCAAATGTTAATTTTATACATCACGATACAACCACCTCCCGGAACATGCCTGCGTCCATGTGAAACAATAAATGGCAGTGCCAGGCCCAACGCCCAAGGTCATGAGGGGTGGTGAGAAAGCTTATTCGTTGTGCCGGCTGCACCGGAATCGTATGACGCCGCACAAGGAAGTCACCCTGGTCGTTCTCCAGGTCGCTCCACATCCCATGCAGGTGCATGGGATGGGTCATCATGGTGTCGTTTTGCAGAATCACCCGAATCCTCTCTCCATGTTTCATTGATATCGGGGTACTCTGGCCGAACTCTAGTCCATCAAAAGACCAACTATACCGTTCCATGTTGCCCGTCAAATGTAACTCGATTTCCCGAGTCGGCAGTCTCTGATCAACTGGTCCGCCGATAGTCTTCAAATCGGCAAGGGTTAACACACGTCGACCATTTTGTCGAAGACCAACGCCCGGGTCGTCTAAATTGGTACGGGGCGTATGGACAAGCATATCTACAGATGGCCCGTATTCGGAACGCGCGTGGTTGACGCTGGACGAGGGTATGGCTAAAGGATTGGAATGCATGACATGCTGACTGTGGTCCATCGCCATTTCACCGTGGTCCATGTCCATACCCATGTCATTGTGATTCATGCCGGCGTGATCCATCGAACCCATCATATCGCGCATTGCCAGCCATTCTACGGCATCAAGCGCCGGTGTCGGTGCCGTAAGTCCATGCCGAACTGCGAGTGTGCCTCTGGCGTAGCCGGTACGCTCCATGCTTTGCGAAAAGATCGTATAGGCGTCATTTTCGGGCTCTACCACCACATCATAGGTTTCCCCGGGCCCAAACCGAAACTCATCAACAGAAACTGGTTCGACATTTTGACCGTCGGCCTGGACTACGGTCATTTTCAAGCCAGGAATTCGAATATCATAAAAGCTATTGCCAGCAGCATTGATAAATCGCAATCGAACTCGTTCGCCGGGTGAGAACAGGCCCGTCCAGTTGCCTGCTGGTGTTTGACCATTCATCAGGTAGGTTAAGGTTGAGGCAGATAGATCGCCCAGATCAGTAGGATTCATGCGCATCTGATTCCACATGCGACGCTTGTTGAGAGCACCCGCCAAGCCTAGCGTCGATACGTCGCGCATAAAACCAGGCACAGTAGGCTGATTGAAGTTGTAGACATCGCTTTGGACTTTCAGTTTGCTAAACACCCGCATTGGGTCTTCGTCAGTCCAATCGGACAACTGCACCACATAGTCTCGGTCTGCTCGTATAGTTTCGCCGTCACGAGGCTCTACAATCAAAGCACCGTACATTCCCGTAATTTCCTGAAAACCGCTATGAGAGTGATACCAATATGTACCGCTTTGCTGAAGCGTGAACCGGTACTCAAAGGTTTCTCCAGGCGCTATGCCGTCAAAACTTATGCCCGGCACTCCATCCATCTGGTAGGGTAAGATGATGCCGTGCCAATGAATGGAAGTCGCTACTGCAAGGTGATTGGTCACACGAATGGTGACTTCCTCACCTTCGCGCAGACGCAATGTCGGCGCCGGTATAGAGCCGTTGATAGTCGTTGCCATACGGACTTCACCGGTAAAGTTCACCGGCGACTCAGCTATCACAAGCTCAATTTGATTGCCGCTGAGCACGGGCGCCGTACCCGTGTGAGTCAACGTCGCGCCTGCCCGGCTGGCAGCCTGCAACACTGCGGGAAAGGCCGCCAGCACGCCACCAGCAGCCAAGCCCTGTACGAACCTTCGCCGGTTTACATTGATTGGGGATGGCAATGGTTGTTCAGACTTTTTCATAGGAGCAGCTCCTTTCGCCGATGCCTTTATCGTCAATACGTTTATAGTGCCGATACAATCCAGTTGAGAGTTGACAAGGGTAGCGAAATCGACCTGTCCAGAGGATGACGTCTACATTACATTGTTGTAATCGTCGTGTAATCTGACTGTCGGATGCAGTAATCTATAGTGGCAAGGCACCAATCAGGAGAGGCACGCTATGCGATTGCTCGTAGTGGAAGACGAAACAAAGACTGGCAACTACATTCGCCAGGGCCTGTCTGAGGCTGGCTTTGTCGTTGAGCTAGTTCGCAACGGCCTGGACGGATACCACTTGGCCATGACAGAGTCTTTTGACCTGATTATCCTCGATGTAATGCTCCCGGATGTAGACGGGTGGCGCATCATGCAATCTTACCGAGATGCCGGGCATCAGACCCCTGTGTTGTTCCTTACTGCTCGGGACTCTGTCGATGATCGCGTCAAAGGCCTGGAATTGGGCGCCGACGACTACCTTGTCAAACCCTTTGCATTTGCCGAGTTACTGGCCAGGATACGAACTTTACTCCGCCGACGATCCATGGCTTCACCAGCAGAGCAGATTCAGGTAGCAGACCTGACACTTGATCTGCTCAAACATCGCGTATCACGCGCAGGCAAGAGAATACTCCTGACCCAGAAGGAATTTTCGCTATTGGAACTCCTGGCGCGTCGCCCAGGTGAAGTGCTACCGCGCTCACTCATAGCCTCCCAAGTGTGGGACATGAATTTTGATTCAGACACTAATGTTATCGATGTAGCGATTCGCCGCCTGCGCGCCAAGATCGACGACAATTTTCAGCCTAAATTGATTCATACCGTTCGTGGGATGGGATACAAAATGGACCTGGAATCCAACGATGAAACCCATTAGTCGATACCCACTCCCCCTTGCTGCGCGAGTCATGCTGTTCGTTGGCCTGACCATTGGTCTGAGTTTTATGCTGATTGGCACTCTGGTGCTGAATGCTGTGGAGCATCATTTCTCCGAGCAAGATGCTAGTGAACTTGTAGTAATGTCCAGCGCCGTGACGAATGCACTGGAAAATGCAGGAAATCAGCCCGATCGCCTGCGCGCGGCCCTATTCAATGCCATCTCCGGTCATCATGGTGTGTATTTTCAAGTAAGAAATAACAACGAAGAGATCCTGTACCAAACTGTCGGAGCAGGGTCGGGTTTGGCGCAAGCGGGACGTATCCTGACACCAACCGATGTGATACAACCTGGCAATTTACAAACCTGGCGCGAAGGCACCAAGACGTACAGAGGGGTGCTCAGCCAGCTAGAAGTCTCTGGACAGAACTACACCATCATTAGCGCCATTGACATGAGCTTTCACCTACAGTTTCTGCGAGACTTTCGGCAAAGCTTATTGATCATCATGAGTCTGGCTGGCGTTATAACTTTATTGGCTGCAGGCTATGGTGTACATCAGGCCCATGCCCCACTACGTGGTCTGTCTGCAAAAATGGGCGACATTCAAGCAGACAAACTACACGTGCGACTCGATCCATCCGCAATTCCGTCGGAGCTGAAAGATCTGGTGACATCTTTTAACCATATGATCGGTCGTTTGGAGGACAGTTTTACTCGTCTATCGCATTTTTCCGCTGACATTGCTCACGAGCTAAGAACCCCCCTTACCAATCTTATTACTCAGACCCAGGTTGGACTAGGCAAGGCCAGGACGCTCGAGAAATATCGCGAACTACTATACTCCAATCTAGAAGAGCAGGAGCGGCTAGCCAAAATGGTCAATGATATGCTTTGGCTTGCGAAAAGTGATCATGGCCTGCTCAAACCCGAGCAAGTACCCCTCAACCTGACCAATGCAGTTAATGAACTTTTTGATTTTTTCGAAGCACTGGCAGAAGAGAGAAATATCCGCCTGACGCTGGAGGGTTGCGCACCTATGACCATGGGTGACCGCGCCATGCTGAGACGAGCTATTTCCAACTTGTTGTCGAATGCCATCCGGTATACTCCACCGGGGAAAGAGGTGAAGGTTTTGCTCGACAACGCCTCTCACCACGAAATGTCGCTTAGTATACAGAATCCTGGCCCCATGATTCCCGCCGAATACTTGTCCCATTTGTTTGACCGCTTTTATCGAGTTGAACCCTCTCGTGTAAGACAGGGTGAAGGCGCAGGTCTGGGGCTGGCTATTGTCAGATCCATCGTTGAAGCACATGGTGGGCATGTGGAGGCTACGTCTGTCCGGGATAAGACGTCTTTCACACTCTTTTTACCAGTAAAATCCTAAAATTATCCCTGTAGTTAGGTTGATTCGGATTAGTCGCCTCCTATCTGGACCGCTGTTGTCCAGTCCACTTTCCTGTTAGGATTCAAGCTCGAATAGGAGTTGATACCGGAAGAGATCGAACAACACTCTTACGCGTCGACCGCGGCTGTAAACCGCAGCTGCCGATGGAGCAGAAGCAGGGATGAGCGCTGACGGCAATCGGCGGAATTTTCTGCCTTAGACAGCGGTTTTGTTGACTTCGCTCTGGACGGATCACTGGGGAGCGGAGCAGTTTGCGCGCCCACTCAAGAAGCTGCGCCGACAATGGGGTATCTCCGGCGCCACTGGTGGGGCTCTGGTTGGCCTGGCCGCCGCAGGCCCTGAGATTGGAGGCATCAACGCTAGCAGTGCTTGGCGAGGCTCAGCCGATGTCGGGTTTGGCGTTAGACTCGACAGCAACATCCTAGCCATTCCGCTGATGGCGGCGATGGCCTATTTGGCCTCGCGCACTAAGAGACTCCTCGGCGCGGTCTGCAGCAGATGCTCGATGCATTCATGTGTCATCGGCGTCATGAATGGTTGTTTGCGGTGCCGGTGCGCGTCGTCATCGAGGCGCTGCACACAACTTTGTCCGAGCAATGTCATATGAATCGCCATAGGCATCGCACCGTGGCGCACGAAGCGGCTCGAATCATAGAACAGTCTTGCTGCCTCCGGGCCTGTCACCCAGACCACCTGACGAAACCCAAGCCGCGTTTCTAATAAATCGGCCTCAAGGTACCTGCAATGCTTGGAGACAAATCTCTAGGGGTCCCTGACCAACGCCAACGTGCTGTCGAATCTCGGACCCCCGGAATTTCTAGCATCTGCTCTATTCCTCGACAGATAAGAAGCATTAATCAGCCGACTTCCCGAGGTTTGCTCCGGTTGACCGCGACCTCTTTTCTGAGAACGTTGTACTAATCCGAAAGCGGACAAGTGGGCGCGCTGCTTCAGTGAGGGCGATCGCTTACTGACCGAGTCCCGCTGATACGAATACTAACAGCACAAACCCGCCCGTGAAACTCAGAACGGAACAGTGCCAGTCGTCACTCTCATGCACGTCTGTGATCATATCATGTACCCCGGTAGCGGTCAGCAGCCCGGCAGTAAAAGGCAAAGTGGCCATTTGGAGAAGGCCACTCTGACTCCTGATCAGATAATACGAAATCAGCGGCGCTCCAACGACCGGCCCCTAATAGCAGCGGCTAACAGCATCCTCTTGGGCCTAGCCAGGCGTTTGTTATTCATCTTGGCGACGATGGAATAACCCTCCGGGAAGTCAGCAAGCGCTTGTCCCAGCACCACCGACCTGTACTATTCTGTTGCGGACGGCTTTCGATGGGGCGGAAAATCCGCCCACTAACCCTCCGCTGAAATTGCCTAATGCGGGTAACAGCGCCAGGTTTATGACTGACTGTCCAGATCCGGTCCATTTGACTCACTTGAAAGTTCGGTTAGCGGCTAGTGCGTTTTTACGTCCATGAACAATCCAATATAACGCCGGCAACACCAGCAAGGTCAACAATGTAGAGGAAATTATCCCTCCAATGACAACCGTTGCCAATGGCCGCTGTACTTCAGCGCCGATGCCAGTGTTCAGTGCCATCGGCACAAAGCCGAGGCTGGCAACGAGTGCCGTCATCAGTACCGGGCGTAGACGTATCAACGCTCCTTCGATGATGGATGCGATCAAGTCGCCCTTTTTCTCAACCAGATCGCGGATGAACGTCAGCATCACCAGACCGTTCAGCACCGCAATGCCGGACAGGGCAATGAATCCAACCCCTGCTGAAATAGACAGCGGCATGTCCCGCAGCCACAACGCCAGCACACCGCCAGTCAAGGCCAGGGGAACACCGGTGAAGATGATCAATGCATCCCTGAAAGATCCCAATGCCATCAACAGCAGACCCAGGACCATGAGCAGTGTCAGCGGGACGATTATTAACAATCTCTGGCTCGCGGACTCCAACTGCTCGAAGGATCCTCCATACTCCAACCAGTATCCCGCCGGCAGGTCGACCTGTTCCAGTACCTGCTGTTCGACTTCCGCCACGAATGAGCCTAAATCGCGGTCCCGTACATTCGCACTGACGACTACGCGGCGCTTGCCGCTCTCGCGGCTGATCTGGTTGGGTGCCGGTGCGATCTCCAGTATGGCAAGCTCAGCCAAGGGAACATAGCCACCGCCTGGCAGTGGCACCGGCAGCTCGCCCATGCTGTTGATGTCATTGCGCAATGCCTCAGGCAGGCGCACTACCAGCTCGAACCGGCGGTCCCCTTCGAAGATCACGCCAGCCGACTCACCTCCCATCGCCATCGAGACGTAATCCTGCACATCGGCTACATTCAGGTCATAGCGGGCGATTGCCATGCGTTTGGGGTGGATCGACAGCATGGGCAGTCCTGTTACCTGCTCGACCCGGGCGTCTGCCGCGCCTTCGATTGTCGTTACGACTTCCAGAACGCTTTGCGCGGACGTCAAGAGCAGGTCCAAATCATCGCCGAAGACTTTGATAGCGAGGTCCGCACGTACGCCGGAAATCAATTCGTTAAAGCGCATCTCTATGGGCTGGGTGAACTCGTAATTATTGCCCGGCAGTTGTTCGAGTGCTTCCTGGATTTCAACGAGTAGTTCCTCTTTGGTTTGATCCGGGTCAGGCCACTCCTCCGTGGGCTTTAGTATCACGAAGGTATCCGCGATGCTCGGAGGCATCGGGTCGGTTGCGACTTCTGGCGTACCGATTCGGGCGAAAACCTTATCGACTTGGGGAAATTCCGCTATTCGGGTCTCAAGCATTTCCTGCATGGCAACGGATTGATCGAGTCCGGTGCCGGTTGTGCGCAATGCCTGCACGGCGAAATCCCCCTCGTTCAGCTGAGGTACGAACTCTGAACCGAGCGTCGTGGCAAGCCACGCTGACATGGCAACCAGAATCGTTGCACAGACGACAACCAGCCAACGCAACTTCAAGGCTCCGACGAGCAGGGGCTTGTAGAGTACCTTTGCCCCCGTGACAACCGGGCTCTCCTTCTCGCGAATTCTACCTCCCATGAGGACCGCGATCGCAGCAGGCACGACCGTGACAGAAAGAACCAGCGCGGACAGCAATGCCATCACGACCGTCGCTGCCATCGGCTGAAACATCTTTCCCTCCACTCCTGTCAGCGTGAACAGCGGAATGTATACGATGGTAATAATGAATACACCGAACAGGCTGGGGCGGATGACTTCGTTCGTGGCTGAAAAAACGATGTCCAGTCGTTCGCGCAACGGCAGTCTTGCTCCTGAGGCTGGCTGAGCCAATGAAAGGCGCCTGATGCAATTCTCTACAATAATCACGGCACCATCCACAATCAGACCAAAGTCCAGCGCGCCAAGGCTCATGAGATTTGCGGAAACGCCGGTACGCACCATCCCGGTCAGCGTGGCCAGCATGGCCAAGGGTATCACAGCCGCCGTGATCAGTGCGGCCCGCATATTGCCAAGCAACAGGAACAGCACCACAATAACCAGCAGCGCACCTTCAAGCAGATTTTTCTCGACGGTGGCAATAGCCTTATCCACCAAGGTGGTCCGGTTGTAAACCGCCTCGGCGACTATTCCATCGGGCAGAGACTGCTGAACAATTTCCAGGCGTTCTGCAACGGCGCGTGCAACAGTCCGGGGGTTTTCCCCCATCAGCATCATTGCCGTCCCCAGCACGGTTTCCTGACCGTTCAGGGTTGCTGCTCCCGTGCGTAGCTGGCGGCCAATTGAAACTTCGGCAATGTCACGGATCTGAACCGGCGCTCCTGCGCGGTTGGCAATGATCACCTGCTCGATATCCGAAATTGTTTTCAGCTGCCCTGGCGAGCGAATCAAAAACTGCTGACCATTGCGCTCAACGTATCCGGCTCCACGATTGTCATTGTTCGTGCGAAGCGCCGCAGCAACATCTTCCATGCCCAGACCAAAGGCCAGCAGTTTTTCTGGCCATGGGGTCACGTGGTACTGTTTGTTGTAGCCCCCAATGCTGTTGACCTCCGTAACTCCTTTAACGAGCGCCAACTGGGGCTTGATGATCCAGTCCTGAATTTCGCGCAGCGCTGTCGGGTCGTAGGGTTCGCCGTTGGCCTGAACTGCGCCGGGCAATGCTGATACTGTGTACATAAAGATCTCACCCAGTCCCGTGGCGATAGGCCCCATTTCTGGCTCAAGCCCTGGTGGCAAGGTGCTCTTGATCGTGCCCAGCCGTGCATTGACCAAATTGCGGGCGAAGTACAGGTCTGTGCCTTCCTCGAAGACAACCGTGACTTGGGAAAGGCCATAACGCGATATAGAGCGCGTGTACTCCAGGCTAGGCAAGCCCGCCAGGGCGGTTTCCACGGGATAGGTGATCCGTTGCTCCGACTCCAGCGGCGAGTAGCCCGGAGCATTGGTATTGATCTGAACTTGGACATTGGTAATGTCGGGAACGGCATCAATCGGAAGTTGCTGGAAGCTCCAGATTCCCGCTCCGCTCAGAACTAGGACAAGAGACAACATAAGCCACCGCCGCTCAATTGAGAGGCGCAATATTGAAGAAATCATTTTTGTCTCCTGATCAGTCGTCGTCTTCGACGCTGGATTTTTCCAGGTCGGCCTTGATGAGATAGCTGTTCTCTACGACATACTGATCGCCGGGCTCGAGGCCACCCAGAATTTCCGTCAGCGCATCGTCCTGCCGCCCAAGTTGCACCGGTCGGGGTTCATAGATGTCACCCTCCTTAACGAAGACCACCGGCACATTCTCGAACGTCTGAATGGCGCGATTGTCGACGGCAATCGCGACGTCTGCTTGACCGATAACTACGTCCGCCTGCACTAGCAGGCCTGGACTCCATAGCCCGTCACGGTTATCCAACGGCACCCGGGCGACGACCGCCGGCGATTCGCTAGTGCCCGGTAAAATGTGAGCTATGCTGCTGCGAATCGCTTGCGCGTTCGTTCGCAGAATGACTTCCTGTCCCACTTTGATACGTGTCGCATCGAGCGGAAAGACTGCCAGTTCTGCCCATAGGTGATCATAATTGGCGAGGGTCAGCAACGGTTCGTCGCTCGTTGTCTCCCCCGGATTCGCATTGCGGGAAATCACGATTCCATCTATCGGCGCCCGTATAACGTAATCATTCAGACTCTCGCTGGACTCGATTCCCGCGATGGCATCGCCAGCCGCGACCAAGTCACCGATGCCGGGCTCCATGCTGACGACTAGCCCAGGAAAGCGGGCGCGGATGTGGCTGATACCCCGAGGGTCGACGACAGTCTTTCCATACACTGAGACGGCGTTCCGTATGACCCTTGCACCGGCGGCTGCCGTCGTAATGCCAGCCTGTTGAGCCATGGCGTAATCAATAATCACGCTCTCGGCATGCCCTTGCTCCTCTTCTTCATGCTCCTCTTCTGCTTCAGCAGCCAGCAATTCAGATGAGAGCAAAGCGAGTGACATAAACGTTAAAAGCGCAGCGAGTAGCTGCTTCCATCGGCAATGCAGTTTCATAATTTAATCCTGTTAGTTGGTCTGCTCAGTAAGAGGAGAAAGTAAAGGCTCACCCGTTAGTTGCTCGACGTCCGCGCCATAGCGCAAAGCGGCGGCCGCTGCATCGATGAGGGTCTCGCGCGCGCTAATGAGTTCCTGCCTGGCAGTCACCCACTCCAGGTAGCTATATCGCCCGCTCTCATAGGCGGCTCGTATCCCAGACAGCGCCTCTGTCAGCAAGGGGATCGTGCGGTTTTGTAGTGTATCAATGGTGATGAGTGCCTGCTGCCGGTTCTGGAAGGCATTGAAGAGCTGAGTATGCATCCTGACCAATTCAGCTTCGCGTCGTACCTCTACCTCATCGCGCGCTGCCATCGCCGAACGCGTGGCGCCCTGATTGCGCTCTGCACTAAACAGCGGAATGCTGAAGCCTGCAACCAGGCCTACGTCGCCAGTCTCCTGAAGTCGCCTGGCACCCACAGACCAGCGCAGATCAGCCACTGACTGCGTGCTGACGAGACGTAGCTCCGCCTCGCGAAGGCGCTGTTCACTGGCAAATACCTGAATGAACGGGTTCTGCTGGACTCGCGCAAAGAGGTCCTCAAAGCCCACCGTTTGCTCGATCTGATAAAGATCTCCCGTCACGAACGCAAAGTTGGGATTTGTTTCACCCCACATGGCTGCCAACGCAACCTGAGCATAGAGACGTTGATTCTGCTCGGCAGACACAAGGAGTTCGGCCTGTGACAGCGCGGCTCGAGCCCGTAGGACCTCCGCATCGGGCGTGGCTCCGGCCGCTGCGCGATCCTGCACAATCTGCAGTGTTTGACGAGCGAGGCTTTCTGCATCCTGCGCCAATGCAAGTCGTTCCTGTGCCGCCAGGGTGTCGATGTATCGACGCGTCACCTCGCCCAACAGATCCAGCGCCTCAACCTGACGTTCTGCGTCCAACTGGCCCCGTCTGGCTCCGATGGAGGCAACTCTCGCCTCACGCTTATCGCCAAGCTCAATCACGGAGGAAAGTGAAACCGTCAGTTCGGCACCATCAATGCCTTTGAAATCGCCAATGCCACCGATGTTCTCGATATCGGCACCAACTTCGAGCGGCGGGTTGAGAGAGGCGGTTTCAAGCTGCCCCTGAAGCGCCTCATCGCGGAAGTCGAAGGCCTGCAACTGAGGATTCTGGGCTAGAGTAAGCTTTACGGCTGATTCAAGCGTGAGTGTGCCATCAGCCGTGGCGGTAAGCGCTCCGGGGCTAAATATTAAAGCAATGCTAATGAGGAGTGGCCGCGACCGGATAGCCAGCCATGCCGCCAACTCGATAGGCGACGCCTTATAAAAGAAATTCATTGTAAAATCCTGCGTAAAGATTTATGCAACACGAGCCGAGCGCACTCAGCCCGCCATTGAAGGCAGCAGGATCAGGCTAAGGGAGGTCTAAAAGGAGAGAAAGGGGGATCTGGAGGGAAGGACAATTCGTAACCAACCACGGCCAGCATTGGCGCGGCCAGAATATTGTGTACATAATTGCTGACCACTGCAGCGCAGGCAACACCATGACAGTGACAGTAATGATCACAATCATGCGGATCTGACGGGGATAATCGATCAAACTTTTCTAAACCGGAGTTCTCATAGTCAGAATCATTTTGCTGATCAAGGCCAACTTCAAAACGCGACGCGCCCGACTGATGAACCTGATGATCATCCGCCATAGCAATAACTGACTGCAGGGCAACCAGTGCTATTAAAGAGATTGACAACCAGTGTTTCAACATTAACGCCCGTTTTTCACCCCATTAAGACCTAGAGTCTGTCGACAGACATTCATAGTACCTGATATGTATTCCCATGAATAGGGGTAGCAGGACCAGATGCCGCGCAATCATAGCATAGATCCAATATCTGAGGCTGCCGTGGGATACGCAGGCGTCGTTTTCCTGGTTGTTCCGCGGTCAGTTTCTGCCGATAGCCAGGCCAAAGATACCGATGATCTCGTCCGCAAATGGCCCATCCGGACGCGCACCTAAGATCAGATTTGATTCGTCTTCCACCAGCATCTTGAAGCCATAGACTGTCTCTGCAGTCTGGCACGCCGAAAACTAGTTGGGTGTGAGTTGACTTTTCAATTCGAACTTCAGATCTTGGCCGGGCGCCTGAGCTTCACTCAAGCCAACCGAGGCAATGGGCGGCGGCGTGTGCGCATCCTCTCTAAGGCATTGTTGGCCATGCGCACCACATGGGACCTATCGACCACGATACGGGCCTGGGCCAGCACAGCCTTGACCGCTGCCCAGCAGGGGTTCCACATGTCGATGCTGACGATCTCGACCTTCTGCCGGTCTTTCAGCTTCATCAGGTAGTTGGTCACCACGTCCTAACGGCGGGTGGCCAGCAGGTCGAGCAGGGTTCGCTCCTCGATGTTGGTCAGGATGCAGCGGTAGCGCTTGTTCAGGTACAGCTCGTCGATGCCCAGAATGCGGGGCGTCTCGAAGCGGTGCCAGCGCCCCAGGAACTCGGCGCGGGCGTTGAAGATGTCGCGTACCGTCTTCTCGTCCAGGCCGGTCTGTGCCACCACGAAGGTGTAGGGGTCGCTGAAGGATTCCTTCTCCACGTACTCATGCAGCCGCAGCGTCATGCGGAAGCCGTCCACCATCTCCGGTAGCTGGGGCCTGAAGATGGTCTTGCAGTCCCGGCAGGTGTACCGGCGGCGGACCACCCAGAGGGTGGCCCGCTTGCCGTGGATGGGCAGATCACGATAGGGAACATCACGCTTGCCGAACCGCACGAACTCACCCTGCACGCCGCATTCCTCGCAGGCGATGGGATCGGGCACGTCCACCTGGAAGTGCATTTCGTCGCCGGCTGATTTGCAGCCCTGTACTTGGTATTGCGGCAGGTGCAGGATGTTGTCGGGAAGTTCGGTCATGGTCTTATATAAGCATAGGTGTCAGTCAGATCCATGCGGCTCGGCATTGGTGTTTGTTTTTTTACCCAACAAGCTGCCGGAACTAAAAGTAAGACACCGAGGACAATTGCAATATCAGCCAGGTTGAAGACCGTCCATTGCCGTTCTCTCAAATAGAAATCAAAGGAATCCACAACATAATCACGTAAGACTCGGTCAATCAGGTTGCTCATGGCGCCACCGAGGATAGGACTGTAAGCGAT
>Ga0114916_1000789_pt1 | contig 19745 bp, 6 predicted proteins | sample MalvirAntarct_66_FD_83501 | JGI IMG/M metagenome (GOLD analysis project Ga0114916, IMG submission 83501) | Marine viral communities from the Global Malaspina Expedition - Malaspina viral metaG Antarct_66 | ecosystem: Environmental > Aquatic > Marine > Oceanic | place: West Anvers Island... | reverse complement strand
TCTCTAGGTTTAGTTGGGTAACCTTGATTATCTATGGGGTAATCATCTCTTACAAACCCATGGGATTTAGTAGTTGACGATATTTGTGTTAAGTTAGTAATTGGGTCTAGTATGAATTCTTGTGTTGTACTTACCCCACCAGATATCGTTTGGAATTGGTTTAAGAATCCTGGAGTACCGTCGTCATCACAACCCAATATTGTGATAGCTTGTTGTATGCTAAGAATGTCCGGACCAGTAGGTTTTGGTCCAACCTGTGATGGTTTACCACATTTTCCAGTTGTTGGGTCGTACACCATTCCGGGTGGACATTTTTTAGGTCCGTTATTTGTGGAAGCGTTTAATAAAGCGAATAACTTATTACACCCTGGGTCTTTTGGTGTGTTTGGTTTACCCATTCTAATTTTACAGTCCGCTAACACCACATACTCATTAAATTCTATTAGAGCTTGGGGTGCTCCTAGTAGTGACAGTAGGAATTCTATGGATTTTCTGGTACCTTTAGATTTAAATAGGTATGATGTGTTCATCAATATTCGTCTATATAGTTCTACATCTAATTCTGCTGGTGTTTTACTAACACTACTTCCTGAAAACAATGGTTTTGTAACACCCAAAACACTATCTAAAAAGTTTTTATTGTCTAGTGTTGATGGTGTGGACCAGCCTAATGTACGAGCAAAATTCTTAATTAACTGGTTTGGTATGTCGTTCTTACCATCATAAGTAACGTTGGTCATATACGCGATACCATCTACAAACGTTTTAATATCATCAAAACTTCTACCATATATTTGTAATGTCTTTTCTATCTTTTGGTTTGTATTGTCAAATTCTTTAAGTATTGGGGAGGTTAGAAACCTTGATATTAGGTTGGTTTTTTCTCCATCTATTTCGTCTCCTAGGTCGGCTAAAGAAACTATATAATCTGTATAAGCACTTGTAGTTATATCTATATTTATTCTATCTTCAAGTGGCCATGTTTTATCTGTTTTCACATAAAAACTCGCCCCTTCGTTAGTTTCTCTAACTAGTTTAAATGTGGCGGTATATATTGGGTGGCATTCCCTATTCAATAAAAAAGCTTCTATGTCCTTTAAATCGTTAAAAAATTCTTCGGACTTAACTGTGTTTGGGGTTATATAGTATGTACTGGTGGTGGTAGTTGTTGCTGTATTACTAAACCAACTGAATGGGTTACCTTCTACAGTTAATTCTATAAATGTTGTGTTAATGGTTTGTGGGACTAAATTAATTATTTTATAATTTTTTTCACCTAGGGCTCCACTAAAAGTGACAACATAATCTTTAAATTCAGTTGTTAAATTTCTTAATTTACTAATAGACCCGTCAGAAATCCTAACTACAGTATCTGCTGAATTACCAAACATCTCTAAATTATTTAGTAATTGTTGTGGTGTTAACCCTAATTGTGCTAGAGAACCGTTGGTGGTGAATTCTATATTGAATGGGTTGGATACTCTGTTTATATTTACCCTAAATGTGGTTTCGTCATTTACACTGTTATAACCGATATTATAAGCGGTTGTATTACCTGACATGTAATTCTCATCGATACCGTCAGCAAAAATTGCTCCAGGAAAGAAATTTACTATGTTTTCCACAGCTACACTTAAACGTTTAGTTAGTGACCCATATAAAACAAAACTACTTAATTCGTTAGTATCATTATTTACAAAAATTTCTAAACTGTTTTTAACGAAGGACTTAGCGGTTGCTTCATTATCTATATTTAACGACTCTAACGTAATTGGACTTGTGAAGACCCCCAAATTATAATCGGTACTTATAGGCCTACTATAGTCTTGAGCTACGGTAAACGTACCATTAGTCATTAGTGATGAACCGTCAGTATACTGATTACCTACTAAGTTATCACTAAATGTTCCCATTCCGTTTCCTGGGGCTGGTGGATATCTAAATCTATTACTTGCCATTACCTATGTTTTATATTATGTTGTTAAATCTTTTACTAAAATCTATATTGTTTCCACGGTTTTGTTTTACCTCATATAATTGGTCGTTAAACTGGTCTCTAACCTCAAATAAATCATACTGTTGGTAGATGTTTTGGTTACCACTTAGGTCGTATAATGTGTATATCCCATCATCTATAGATTTAGTTTGGTCCCCATAAAGGGCAATTGCTAGGGTATCAAAGTCATGGTCCACCATTTCAATATCTAACACCATAGGGTTAAAATATGTGTTAGTTATTATAATACTTTGTCCTGGTACACCTATAAATGGTATAGCGTTAGGATTATTAGATGGTGCACTTGTAGGTGTTAGTGTGCAAAAAATCTTTGTGGTTGGGGTGTTTGTGTAAACATATCTTGGTGATACTTGGTTTGGGTTTGTTAGGTCCGCAGCTACAGGTTCACAATAGAAATTAGATGTTACTATTCTGAAAAAATTATGTACTTTATTTCCACTACCATCTGCGGCTAAATATTCTATTCGATAACCTACTAATGCCTGAGATGCAAAGTTTGCGTGAAATTGTGATGGTATACTATTTAAGTCCAACACCAGACCTTTTACGTTAGGTAGAGAAGCTAATATACCACAATCTATTATTGTGGTCCTAATCTCTACTGGTCTAATATATACCGTATATATTCCCGTATTTGCAAAAATATTAGATGGTAATTTTAAATCATATAACCCACCTAAAACTTCACTAGGCCCACCACCTGTCGCTAAATTATGAAAATGGGGAGCAAGAACTTGAGTTGCGTTAAGTTGTGTTATACTAAAATTGTTTGTTGCATCTCTGTTTGGGGTGTAATGTACTATGACTTCAGCATCCGTTGGTAGAACGTCTGCTGGTCTTTTTATTCCGTATGCTCCTAATGCCATTTTTTATGCTTGTTTATCTATCTTATAATACCCATGGCCATGTAACTCTAATTCACCTAAATTAGGTGTTTGGCCTAGTCTTTGTGGTTTTTCAAAAACTGTAACTTTACCTCTTTCAATAAATATATTAGACCTAGTCTCTGGTCTTTCACATACATTCATCAAAACTTCCTCTTTTGTGAGTGGTGGTATACACCCAGGTGGTTTATAACCTATTTTATCAAAACTTGTTCCCATACTTTATTTTATAATAAATATCTAATACTTAATTTATATCGCATTTTACTTTATCAATTATACACAGCAGCATTACCCGAACCTGATTGCTTACTACTTATACATTTACAAAGTTCCCAATTCCAATTCCATCCAGCCCCACACTCTTCAGTTTGTATGCAAGGTACTGTCTCTCCCAAAGCTCCAACTGGTCCTTGTATACTTGGTAGTTGACAAGCACAAATAGATTGGTTCCATGACTGTCCTTGTGGACACCCACCTTGTGGTGGTTCACACTTACAACAATTGTTTGCGTCACTGGCACACAGACTATAGGTTACGTACCCAGATGTTGCATTCGCGTCCCACACACAATTACATGGGCTTTGTCCGGCTAGTATATTCTTTTTAGCTACTGATTGGTTTGAGTCACTAGTAAGAGAAGGCCAAGTAGGTCCTCCACCTTTACAAACAAAGAATCCCTTTGGTGGTTCTGTACAGTTTGACTGTTGGTAACATTCGGTTTGACTTGTAAATTGTCCACCACCCATAATTACACACACAGTAGGACCGGCTTGTGTGGTTAAACATCCCCACATTTGATTGTTTGTTCCAGTACAGGGAAGAACTCCGGTGTCGGTACAACTCATCCATCCGAAATAATTACCAAGATGGTCTACATTCCCCCAATATTGCCCACCATATAGTGAACATGGTTGCAACCCAGATGTTGGGTCTGGAGTCCATGCTCCGAATTCCCCTGGTGAAGTTCCGTTAGGTGAGGAAACACAACAATAACAACATCCGTCGTTTGGGTCGACAACACATTGACCTGTACCATAGTGATAGTAAGCTGACCATGGTTTGAATATCAGGGTTGATTGTTGGATGGTACCACCAAAATCGTAATAAAACATATACTGTTGTAAGTGAGTGTAACAATCATCTTGACATACATCTACAGGTTCCTCTTCACAATTTGCTGGTGTATTATCCACATTCACATTACAGGCTTCCCAATGTGCTGCGTTTGGTAGTGTCACGTTTAAATGTTCTGGTGGGAAATATCCCGCATTACATAATGTTGCTGATTTTTTACTTTTAAGTGGTTTTTCAAATTCTTGTGGTGAGGTCAAAGATTGTATAATTGGTGGTAAACATTTACATTGTATATAACTCCACGACCACCCAGCAGGACATATTTGTTGTACACATTCTTTAACACAACAATAACAACATTCTAAATTTTTACATATGCAGTAGTCCCAATGAACTGTCCAGTCATGTGCCACACCATTAGAGTCAGTGTTTATACTTAAAAAGTAATCGTGAATTGTTGTGTAGTCGTGTGGATAACCAGAGTTATTTGCTGCTGTAACACCGACACCCCAACCCCAAGTACACCACCATACCATCGGGTGAATTAAGTTGTTGTTAAGATACCCAAGTAGGTCACTCCAACCCTGTGCTTGCATACCAGCTAGATTAGCACTATATAGTGAGTCTTGAGGGTCCACTAATGGTCCGGAATTTATGGTAATATGACTAACAAATGCAAGGCCTAGACCATTAGGTCCTTTACAAGTTTGACCAAATACTGGACCAACCTCAAATTTATATTGTGCAAATGCTGTTCCCTGCATTGCTGGGAATGCTGGTAATGAAAATAATAGTTCAACTGCTGTTACGGCACCTGAATTGTATAGTGATTGTGGGTATGGTGGACTAGTTACAAGTATTTTGTCACCACAATTTGTATCAAACAGTGTTGCTGGTATAGAAATACATTCGTCTAACTGGTAATTTAATGCGGCATCCCACACACCCATATATTGCATCGGACCACCTAGTGACGATGCTAAATTTATATCACAATCTTCACAACCTACTGGGTCATCAAAATTACATGGAGCGGTATTGTTGGATAGGGCTGTGGTGCAGTTAGTAAATGCGGCAGGACCTGTAAAAAACCCTAACGATGGAAATGGGTTATAGCACCCCATTATTGGGTCACAATCATATGTTTTATAACCCTGGTGTCCACAACAATTTGTAGTGTCAGTTAAACAATTTGACATACTTGTGTAACAATTAGGTCCTGGTGAGGTACATAATGGGTTAGGTACACAATTACACGAAACATTATTCCCCCCAGGAGGTCCGATTATTGCTGTCTTCTCACAACTAATATAATCTGGTGTGTTAGCTGTGTAACAACAGGTAAGTGGGTCGTTCTGACAATCTAGCAGACTTGGATAACCGTTAGACGCCAAAGAATCCCACTGACAACCACAATCTGGGTTACAAATGTAAAACCCTACTTGGGGTTTGTAACAACAGGTAAGTGGGTCTTGCTGACAATCTGTCATACTGGTATAACCAGCGGTTGCTGTTCCTGAAAATATACAGGTACAAGCAGGTATATTATGCCCCGTACAAACATAGAATCCGGTACCACTTGTACTCGCACTACAACAATTTTGTGGGGGATTCATTTGTCCAGCTAATTGACAGTCTGCTATAGTAGGGTATGGTCCATTTTTAGTTGGTATACAGTCACAAAGTTTTGTGATGGAATTCCTAACACAGTCATATCTAATCTGAGGGTCCGGTTCTTCACCACAACAATTTGTAGTGTCTGCACTACATAATACAGCATTCAAGTACGGTATCCCGGGTAAGTTCCCTATTACGTCTTCAACACATAGACATGGGGGTTGGCAACATAGAGGGGCTTGTATTTTATCACAATATGGCATACCTCCTGGACAAGGATACTGTCCGTAATTCAACACGTCATAAATAAGAGCATTTAGACTTTGTAACCCAACCAGATATCCATTCATAACACCTGTACCAGGTGGAAGACCTGTAATATAATTTGCTGGAACCCCAGCTGCTATAGCACCATTTATATAATCAATCCATCTAGTGAACGTTGTTGTCTGACCATTAATCGCGTCAATACTTAAGTTATGTAAACTAGTTATTGACCTATTTGTTCTGGTTCCCGTACCATCACAAGTACTACAACAACCCGCTATGTTTTGGTATTGGGTTGAGCAATCTGAGCTCCCCATTCCGTTACCCGAACCAAACTTATAATTAGAAAAAGTTGCACCAACACCATACGACAATACTAAAGCTTGTATCGCTACCTCAGCATTAGGCCAACAAGGCATACTAAAATTTGTCCAATCATTAACGTCAGCCAAACCACCACCAGTATTGGTATATAGTTGTCCCGAACTAGAGTATCCTGGCCAACTAAAGCTATCCTCAAACCCAACTAAAATATTTCTATTTGTTATGTCAAATTCTGTTTTTGCAGCACAATCATTATCATATGGTAATGTATTATCTGTAATACATTTCCAGTCATTTACGGGTGGGATGTAACAACAATTATTATTGGTTAGGTCGGTTTCACAATCCCCTATAGTTGCCCACCCACTAGTAGCGTTTGGGTCGTAGTTACAGAAACAGTTTGTAAGTGCTGGTTGTTCACAAACCCAAAAACCTGTTGGTGGTATGTAACAACAATCAGAAACATCACTTTCGCATTGGCCTAATGAAGAATAACCTGCGGTTGCTAGTGGGTCAAATGTACAGAAGCATGTTGGTGAGTTACTACTGTCGCACACCCAATACCCACCACTTTGAATTATACAATTATCGTCACAAGGAACCCAAACTAACGTACCAGTATTTGGGTTTGGCATCCCGGAAGGAGGTCCTAGGAATGTTGGTTGGTTTCCTGTTACATTACCTAAATATATGGTATAGTAATAATAAGGGTCTATATCCCAATACACACCAGTACCACTATAGACATTAACATAACAACACGTTTGTAAATCATAATTAAACGTAACAACGTCTCCTGGTTGGTATCCTTGGTCGTTAACTAGTGGGGAACTACTAGCTACCCATGGTTCCGCCCCGACAGTCATTGGGTTTATATTTTGTGAGGCTAGGGCCCAACTTGTTCCGTTCCAGACTTGGAAGGTTACACTAACGTTGGTTACGCATTCGTAACATGTGCAACAGTAGTCGTCATCAGCAAAAAACAGTAATGGTGGTACCGAAGCTAAGCATGTACTCATATCTGTGTAAGTGTTACATGTTAGTGGTATTATTGCGTTTATGAAGTTACAGGCACAGGTACTAAACCCTCCTGGTTCACAGGGACCACAAATAAAATTACACATCTCTGTACACTCACTTGAGCTATAGTATGGACCTGAAGCGTATGTTAATGGTGGTGATGCTTGGTTGTAACTACTACACCCATTAACTGCGTCACAATACCATACAACAACGGTAGCTGCACTACACGGATAGTAACCGAAGAATGAATTTGTATTAGTTATACAATCATAAATATTAATAGCTGAAGGTGCTGTACTAGCACTACATGTAGTTTGGTTCCAAGCTAAATTATCACAAAAACAAGTACCAACTGGGCAAACATCACAACACCATCTACAACTATTTTGACAATCTGCCTGGGTTGGGAAACCTGTTGATGGGAAATTACCAAATGGTGGACCACCAATACCCCATGCCTGACTTTGGTATGTCCAAGTCTGTGAGGCTATAAATGTATCTGTCACACAAGGTGAGTCTCCGGGAGATGCATATAACCCAGCAGCGACACCAGCTTCGTCACAATACCATGTAGATGCTGTTACACCTGAATTACAAAAACAATCATTAGTATTTTGCCAACATTGGTAAGCACTGTTATATGTGGTCGGTCCTGGTGGTGTGTTAGCGTTAAATATACATTGTTGCCATCCTGAGGAATCACATTCCCAAGTACACCAATCTTCACAATCATCAAGACTAGTGAATGGTCCTGGATATAGTGGGTCACCTGGTGGTATAGGGTAACAACCACCAGGATTACTTGAATTTGAGGAACAATTTTGTAGACTATCACAATACCATGTCTGGCCTGAAGGGCAGCAGTCCAAAGCTGGAAATAGTGCCATACAATCATTATATGAGGCGAATGGAAATAATGGGTTAAATATACCTGCTGGTACTGGTGCGTATGTTGGGTATGGTGGTGCGATAGTGTTTACGTTGGTGTTATTTAACCAATCTTGTTCTACGACACACCCAGTCTCATCAATGGTCGAAGGGTCACTATCCAAATCACCACAATAACAACTTGCCATACACTCCGAGTTACATGTACTAGATGTGTAACAATTTTGTGCTGTTTGTGCCACTAAACTAGTAGGAGCTATACATGGTATACCACTTACAATAATTGAGTTTTCACAACCGTCCACTGTACATTCATATGTGGACCCACTAACACTACCAAGGCAGGTTTGACAACCTAGAGGTGGTAATCCTGGAGTCTTAAGACATTTTTCCCAACAATTTGGTGTACCGTTAGGTGCAAATGGGTCACCCCCCGGAATACCCGTATTAGCTGGGTCATTACAATCATAAAAACCAAAATTAAAAGTACATGTACAGACATAACAACATAGTGGGTCTGAAGGGTCTGCCCAAGCTACAATATCGTCTTGTTGGTAGTTGGTGAACATACTGTCGTATGACCCCATATCATTTACAACACCACCTGTAACTCCAGAACACGCGCATTCACAGCCTGGTTCCTCACATGTACCATTTGGATTGTCTAATGTACAATCTAACATAGTACAGTATGGTATCCCTGGATTTACTATTACTGGATTATAGGTATAACAAAAAGATGTCATACTACCAAATTGGTCATACATACAGGGGTAGTTACCCAATGGGGGTACAGGATTTGATGGACTTGGTCCTGGATTTATTAGTTGGTCACCTTCACAAAATACCATACAACATGTAGTAGAAGAACAACACTCTTCAAGACTATTGTAGATACCACCAGGACTTGGGGTCCATCCTTGGTTGTTTTGCCAGAAGGTATCAGCTGACGCACAAAAACCGATACTAACTAAATTACCGGTACCGTCGTCTTCCAACCAACAATCCCAACCTCCATCACAAGGACAATTTAAGTTACATTCTTGTTCAGTTGCGTAAGTACCTAGTAATGGGTTTGGTCCGTATATACCTAGAGGGTTTGGAGCTCCAGATAATGTAGGGCAACACTCATGTTGTTCACATGGACATCCTGGTTGGGTTTCGTCACATGACCAACAGAAATGACAATCGGTACATGAAGAAATACAGTTGGGTAGTGTCGAGTAGTTACCACACCCAAAACCATTAAAGCATGGTTCACATGGTGTAGTTCCTGGTAGTGGGGGAATCGTAAGTGGTAATGTAAACGGTATAAATGGGTTTACACAGTTATAGCCACACACACCAGTATAAGGAGCTGTTAATGGTATTCCGTATGACCAAACACCAGTGGAAGCACTGTATTCACACTCAGCTAGAGTCATGGTTTGTCCTGGTGTTAATTGACATCCTTGGTCACATGTCCAGAAATAACCCGTAGTATCACAACAACCCGATTCACAATCAGTCTGGTTAAAGTATGGGGATACCCACACATCAAAATTATTAGCAATCCATGTTGGTGGGTCTGGTAATGGTGATGGTGGTAATAAACTATATATGTTAGTCATTATACTAGTGTAGCTGTAAGGGTGACTTTGCGATATACCGGCAGCCCAATCAGCGGCACAACCTATCACCGTACAACAAGGACCTCCTGTAGGTGTAGAACACGACCAAGCATCTGGGTCACACTGTACTGTACAACCGGTCTGTGAATCAAATAACACACCATTACCTATAGGTCCTAAAGTAAAATAAAGTGGGTCGGTATACTCTAATTCTGTACAACCACTACAACCACTTAAACAATACCAAGCGGTGTCAGCTGAACACTCACCACCATTATATGAATATATACATCCTTGGTTACTACCATAGAATGTAAAACTGTTAGGTGTCTGTCCAGAAATCATTTCACATATTAACGGACCAGGGTTTCCTAAATCAGTAGGGCATACCCAACTTACACAACCTATATAATCCCAACTAGATGAATTTGTTAATGCGGTAGGCGATGGTGCTGGAGCTATCATATCTGTTAGAGCTTGGAAACAGTCTCCATTCGGTCCTTCAACAAATTGTCCAATGTAGTAGTTATTTCCTGGTATATAAACACCACCCCACATACCCTGTGGACCCGCTGAGGTCATAATTGTAATTGCTGGGTCCCATATTGATGCGTCATTACATGGTGTCTGAGTACCTGGTGGACACGCCACACAATCTGGTGAACACGCTTCCCAAATATGTGTATCAGTACCACCAGTACCTTGCCAAATCCCTGAAGATAATAATGTAGCGGGTGGCCACGCAGCCCATGGGTCTGGTGTTGAACTTGTTTGGTCTATGGAGTGAACCGCCATAAAACAACAACAAGTATTATATGTCACATCATATACAATATCACCCACAGCGTAATCCACAAATTGACTCCATTGTCCTTGATTTGTATTAAAAGCTATGGGTGTTGGTGTGAAGGTTACCCTATCCACGTATTCATCTTTTGTTTCACACCAAACACAATCCTCGTCTGGACATGGGGCACATTTAGCACCACCAAACATACTAGCATTAATACCACAACTTGTAGCTACAAAAATAGTAATACCATTACTAAAATCATAAAAATCTATAGGTGTATTATTAAGTCCTGTAGATGTGATAGTGTAAGCTGTATATGCTGGGGTGGCATTTAATATTTTTCCCTGCATACCTTGTTGTATTGACCCATCTAGTGGGTTTACAACGTCACCACCTATAGGTACCCAGATAAAAGGTACGAAACCAGCCCCTAAATTTGGGTCTACAATAGCTGAACTATATGTTTGGAAAGCTCCTAGTATACTTTCTGACACACCGCTAAATTCAAAACAGGGTGTAGGTGAATTTGCACTATATGAGTTGATATCAATACCTGAGTCTAATGGTCCCCAAGACTGTGGTCCACCTCCATCAGTCGTATACATTAAATTACCTATTGTATCAAATACTAATACTGGTGTTGGTGGGTACGCTACCATTAAAGAAGCATAAGATAGAGCTGGGGTAGTTATAACTTTACTTGTCTTACTTTTCCCCCAAGGAGTATCCTGTGTAATAATAATTTTTCTTTGCATCGGTGGTCCTGGTGGGTACGAATAGTTTCCAGTTAGATTAGGGAATAGTAGTGTTTCACACCCACCACCACCAAAACATATTGGGTCCGCACAATCACACCCCATCCAACTTATTGTGAAAGGCGAGTCTTGGAATGTCTTATAGTAACCAAAATCAGTAGTGTTAGTTACCCTTATATCCCACCCAGTGGATGTCATTGAGGAAAATACAAAATTATTAAAAATGTCTTTTTGTTCTACATTACCGTCCCACATGGAGTAGTGACCTATATCATTAAAGTCTTGGGAAAGAAAGACTGTTACTTGACTTAGATTCTCAGCTAAGTAGTCAACACAGTTACATGGTGGGGCCATATTAGCTGTTAAATTAATAGCTACTTGGGTATGCAATGGCAATCTTATATCCGAATCTGTTATTTGGTATATGTCAATTATTTCGTTATAACTTCCAGTTGTTATTGTGGAAGCTGAGGTTGCTTTTAACCCCATAAACATCATAAATAGGTGACCATCTAAACTTATACATTCAGTAAATCCAAGTCCTTGGGTTGTGGGGTCAATATAGATTGTATCCCATAAGATAATGCAGGGGTTGGTAATCGAACAATCCATAAGTTCTTGTGGGAAAGTACTCATATCACCACTTAAAGCTTGGTCAACCATACTATAGGTGGAATTATACATAGTTATACCTGAACAGTCGTAACTAGTATTTATAGGCCAGTAATTGGTACCACCACTACAGGGGATACTACCATAAGTTGGTGTTAGACCGGATGAAGGTGGTCTCTTTATTGTTATTTTTTGTCTTTCCATATGTTATGTCGCTATATATTCATAAAACATTATTTCGTCCCCAACCATTGTACCTGTTTGATTTGATATAACCCCTGACAGAATATTTAAACTACTGAAAGGGTGTACCGTATATCTATACCTTGGTGCTTCAGTTCCATCCTCGATTCTAAGTATGACTTGGTAGAAAAACCAATCTTCATATGAGTAAGGTCCTGGTTCAACTATCCCTGACCCTGGTTGTATTGGTGGTTGTGTTACCATTCTAGTCACTTTACCATCTTTTGCGTTATAAAATTTACAACTCATGTAGAATGTACCACCACTAAATAAATCTCTATTTTTTAACCATTGTATGTAATAATTTTCATTTCTACCTTGTGCTGGAGATAGTATAGCGTTAGGTGTGTAAACACCATACATAGGTATTGGTGTTGGGATTGGTGGTAGGTTGGCCATTCCTTCAAAATACGCTACTGGGTCTTCCGAGTATGATATTATTTTTTGTTCTTTTACACAATTATTTGCCGGCATTACACTAGTAAACATTATTTTTTGTTCTGATTTAACTGGTGAGTCATAAAAGTCAAATTTAAAAAAACTATTTTTAAATGATTGTCTAGTTCTAGACAATTCATAATCTCTATACCCTAAAATGTTAAAATCGTCATAGTAACTACCACCGGAGAAAAAGAAGAAACTATAATATATTTTATAATCGTTATATGGGTTATAATGTGAATACCTAGTTGTCTCATAATCTTGTATAAAATTTATATTATCTTGTAATTCTACTTCTTCCCAAGTTTCTATTAACTGTTCACGACCAACCTCATCAAAACTTTGACCTAACGGTATAGTTATTTGCTTCTCATCAAGTGAAACTTTCATATGTACTCTATTCGCAGTCATCGATAAATGTTGATAGTATATTTATGGTCTGAGCCGTGTAATTATGTAAGATTGGTTCTATAATAAATTCTAAATTGTGGTGCGGGTAATGAGCATCATTTAGGTAAGGATAACTAACACCATTAGTTTCATCATCATAAAATTCTATTGGTAGTACTGGTCTCCACTTAAATGTATTGTCTGTTAAAGAATAGACACTATATTGTGGTGAAGTAAATACTGAGTCGTTCTGTCTTATGGCGTTGGATAATTTTTTTATTGGTATCCTATTATGTGGTCTATACTTATATATAGATTTTATAAACTCTGGTGAATTACTGGTCCCAACTTCATAGAAAACATTTTTATTAAACTTTAAAGAATATCCTAATTCAGAGATTATTCGTTCTTTTAATTCTAGACCATTATATTCTACAAAGGCTCCTCTATATGTACTTCCACTATTAGGTAATGGGGTAACACCACTACTATTACTTTGTATTACGTTTGATGGGTTGGTGTCATTATTTACAAATGGGTCTATCACCCCAATTTTTCTAAAATTCCAATCCCACCCATACCCTGCTGGTGAACCAGCTGTATCATAATGCCACATTAGGTTTCTATTAGTCGGGAAAATACTTAGGTATAGGTCTGTTAGTGGTCTATTTAAATTATCATAGTACCCATCAACATCAATATCTAGAGTACATACCCACGTGTACGATTTATATTCCTCTAAAATAGTTGTTGTGCCAGGATAAGTTGCTGGTGTTCTTCTAGCCTTAAATACCCTACCTTTTTTATTATATATACCTTCTTCAAATCCTGTCCTATCAAGAGTGTAGTCATTAGGTTTTGTTATTAACTTATGTGTGTGACAATAATAATTTGATTTACTTTCTATGGTATTATTTGGGTTTATAATTCTCTTTAGTGTCCCTACTGGATTTGAGACTAGGGAGGTGGTGTCTAAACCTACAGTATTAACATTTATAATATGTTCGTCAGTATTTGCAAACTCATTACCTAATGAGTCTACTTTAAATAAAGTTTGTTGTGTTGTGAAGGTTCCTAATGGTACTGTGTAGGTTAGACTGATGTCTGACATTAGATTAGCCGAACCTGAGGTAGTGGCTCCTGACTGTAGTTCGATATACTCCCCAGGTAACACCCCGTGTGGTACTGGTGTGGTAAATCTAGCTGTTTCTCTACCAGCGTTATCTATAATCTTCTCAACTGTGAATGGGATTCCATCAGAAGCAATAAAGTCCATATATGAAGGTGTAGAATATTCAGTATAAAACCTCATTGGTTCTTCGGAGTTTGATTCACAAACGTAAGACATGTATAGTACCCAATTATCCGTATAAGCAGAAAAATCACTATATGTAGATACGGCAGCACTATCTCCAAATATTTTTGTTGGTATGAAGTCAAATGTCATAGCTGGTGGCATACCAACGCATGGGGGTCCTGCTGATGGATTTGATGGAAATTGTACCGGGTCTGGACACCCAAGGAAGTCGGGGACAAAATACATATTACCCAGGAAATTACTATTTGAGGTTTCCCCAGATATAATGTTATTATATAGTACGTCCACTTTACCATACATCCTATACGTACTACAATAATCCCTTTCAAAATCAAATTGGTCACCCAGATTTAACACTAAATTTCTATCTCCTTGTATTAATGTTCTTTCATCTGATGTTAATAACGGTTGTAACCCAATGTCTTTATTAACACTACCAGCGAATTTTGCTACCCCCCTTACAATTCTTATATTTTTTTCGTTACTCATTATACCACAGTATCAGCTAACTCTTCATCCACATATAACCTTAAAAACATATTATATGCAGTTCTACCTGGTCTTAACCCAAAATAATAAAATAGTGGTTGGGAGAATACTGTGGTACTTAGGCTGTTTTGGTCAAGTAGTGGGTAATTTCCTGGATGGACTAATCCACTACCGGGAGATGTTGTTAGTGAGTTGCCCATATCATCTTGGAATCTACCCCCCAATATTTGTCCGTTAGCAAATAACCCGTTTATTGGTCCACCACCACCATCAGAATTAACTATCCAACCGGCCGGAGAAACTCCAATTCCTGTTTGGTAGATTCCTAATGTCATACTCCAATCATTGTATTCACTACCCCATGGTGCTGTTGAGGCTCCCTGCATGTTCCATAAATAGTAAGGAACTTCCTGTGTTGAGGCTGATAAGTCTATAGTTAGACACTGTATTAATTCGTACCCGGTCATCATACTTGCTGTTGTTGAGGTAAACACAAACGGGGTCCAACCTATATGGTATGAAGCGTCTATCGCGTTTACAGCGTGAGGTACAATAACACCAGTATTATTCTCATCGTTAGTTGGTGGGTAAGTTAGTCCGGATGTGGTAGCAGTGTTTACAACTGAAGCACATTCACATTGGGTCATACCCATAGTCGCTTCATATCCATAGACACCCAACATACAATTTTGCATCAATGCTTGTGCGACGTCACCACCTATTTCTTTATGTGGTCTAGGAAACATGGTAGCAATAACAGCCATCTCTCTATCCATTTTCATATTATAGATATCTGAAACTAGTTCGGTTATGTCTTGGAATGTAGTACTACCTATTTGGTCTGTTACAGCACATTCTTCTGCAAATTTTGGGTCTAGACAAACTTGTTGTACACATTGATTTCTTGACCCTAAGTCTGTTATTGTTGTAGGCCAATAGATATGTTTATCCATATCTCCCTCAGCGTGGTCTGGGTTTCCAACACCACCACTTCCACCCCAAAAATTACTATTCCACCAAGGTGCGTACACACCTTCGTCATCACCAATAAAAATCCCAGTACTGGGTGTTACCACATCGAATGGTGTACTTCTATAATAAAATACGTTTTCTGTTGGGTGTAGGTATACTGTTTTTTTACAGTATTGGGAGTCTGTTACATAATCGTCATTTGTAACATTATACCTTAATTTTGCGTTAAATTGGAATTGGTATAGAAATCCTGTAACCCAGTTATTTTCCCATATGTAATTCATTAGTCCATTACATAACGCTTGTGCCATCTTTTCTCGCCTACCCCATTCATGAAACACTTTCATAGACATGTTAGTAGCTAAACATGTTGGGTTAATACATATAATTTTTACGTAACAACCACCACCCATTGCATCATCCATATTTCCCGGAATACCATCATCACTTGCACCGTATGAGTTATCACAACAAATCTCTACGTCATCTGTCTCACCACAACATATGTGACCTTCCCAAACCCCCAAACCTAGAAAAGTACCACCATTATTACAGTTAGGTATACAAGAACACGGATTACCATTAAAACTTGACATTGATACAACTGGCATCCCATCACATGGCCAGTTATTTGCTAAGGTATCTAAATCTCCACTTGCTGAAGCTCTACAATTACATTTTTCACACTCAGGGTATTTAGTTTGTTTTAGATTAAATAATACAAACCCTAGTGGTAACCCTAGGTAATCACATTCTGCCCCACAACCATTACAAGATAAACAAAAATTACCACACCCTAAACGTTTTATAAAGGGTACTAATAGATTATTAGAAATAATCCAATTTGGAAAGGCGTTTAGAAGGGAGTTCAATGCACATAATAATAAACAAATCGCCATAATAACTAAAATAACTATCATCATAAGCAGACCTAGGATAAAAGCTATTGCGGCTACTAACATCGATAGGAAACCATATAAGAAACTCATAATACTAATGAACATACTATAAAGAATAATCCAAAAATTATTATTTCGTACTGCACTGTTAATTGGGAAAAACATTGCAGTTGTTGAGCATTGTTGTGCTTGTTCTGGTAATATTTCTTTTATACCTATAAACTGTCTTCTACCCCAATGTTTAACATGGTCGTGATGTTGAGCCGGTGAATAAACCCTATTAAAGGTCATATCATAAAAGAAATCTTGTGCTCCAGGTATTAAATTAAGTTGTGCATATGGGTGATAATCGTGATATTCTATGGAAAATGTGTAGCTCTGCATTGATGCCCCATTCCAACCACCATTTGTAGCCGTATTAAATTCTCTAATATTAGGGACTAGATAGGAACCAATTCTTCTTAGTCTTGCACTCCCACCAGCTTGTTCTGGTCTAATCCTAAATCTACATCTTGCTCTTGTAGGTACCCCCACAGAAGGACTTGCTGATGTTACCAAATTACCGAATTCGTCAGTAGTTAAATAATCTAAGTTCATAGGGATGTGTGTTAAAAAAGCACCAAACTGGTCTATAACTCTTCCACCGTCTTGTAAATAATATCGTTCTAATACAGGAACTGTACCCCCAACACCATTATAAGCTAGTGGGTCTTCTTTAAAGAATGGTGTGTATCTTACACAATCTATTATTCCTGGTTTGGATATAAGACTACATAACTCACCCATGTGTTTTTTAGGTCTACAATTAAGATTTACCGAATCTTTATCAGTGTCGGTAGCGGTACTCCCCATAAAAACTGAGGTTGGTTCTAATTTAAAACCGGAATTAGCTAAATCAAAATCCACCCTTGTTATAGCTCCTTGGCATATTTCTTCGTCACCCCAAAATGGTTTCACATCTATAGACTTCTGTTGGTTTAGAATTTGTGGTAGTGCGTCTATGGCGTCATCATCCTTAAACCTAGGTCCGTCAAAATCTGATTCCGGATATCCTTTTTGTTTAAAATCTTCCGGTAACATAGAGAAACACCCCATATCACTTAGGTCTACGTCCATTATAATAGTTTGTACCCCAGTAGGGATACCGTATATCATAAAGTCCCCTGCCTCATTAGTTTTAGCTGTATACTTGTAATACTTTTCAAAAACATATCTAACTTCTTGTTGTTGTAATACTGAAGATACGGTTGGGAATGTACCTACAGCTAGATGGCAATCGTGGTTGGATTCGGAGGATAGGAGGTTAAATCTCTTTCCGTCACCATCCTTATCGAAAGATTGTTTATAGGGGTACAATTGACTTATTACTTCATTTTTTTCGTCAATTTCATCTAATGGGATAAATATACATACTTTCGCGTTAGGTATCCCATAACCTCCGTTAGCGAAGACCCTACCCACTACCACACCAAAATCGGAGCACATTCTAGTGTAAACATCTGATTGTGTAAGTGATAGACTTAATATTTCTAATAAATCAAAATCTTGTTTTAATTCAAAAGTTACATTTTGGTCTTTACCGACTTCCGTCCTTACTCTATATGATTTAGACATATTCTTACTAATTTTTTTTACCTATAAAATATTATTGTATAGATTTATGTTTCTATAACATAAATAGTTCAACCCCTAGAATTAAAAGTAAGTTTGTATCCTTTATAGTAAAGTTTAGATGAAAGTTGGTTTGATTGGTTTTTTAACTCTGATGGCGATATCTTTATTTGGGTATCTTATCTGTAAAACTTCATTGGCTTGAGCAAATACTGTATCATCTAGTAGTCCAATTTGTTTAGTTGTTTGGTTAATGTACGGTTGTGATGATACTGATTGTGAATACTGTCCTCCAACCTTATTGAACACTTTTAAATCAACCATATTTAAAACCCCTGGTTGATTCATAATTTCACTTTTTAATTGTCCTAGATTTAAGTCTGTACCCATTTCCATCTTATCTATGTTAAAATAATCGGAAACCTTAGTTATAACATTAGATATTACTTCTCCTTGGTTGCTTGAGATGTCTAATATTAAATCTATTTCCATGCCTAAGTCTATAACCTTCGCTGCCCCCACATTTATGTAATCATTCAACATTCTATAATTAGACAAATAATTAGCTATATTATTTACTAGTGTTGGTGTGACATTGGAGGTTAGTTTACCATCTGGTGTGTAGGATAGTACATTTATTATTATTTTATTTTCTATCTCGGTAGCACTTACTTTTGCTGGTGCACCATACGCTGAAGGCATAGTCCTAACTCTAGCAACATAATCTTTAATAGTTACAGCTCTTTGTTGTGCAGAAAAATTATAAGAAATGTAATTTCTAATTTCCTCAACAGACATTTGATTTGCTCCCCCAATAGCTGCTGTAACATTTGTAAGTGATAGACTGTCGACAACCGATTGATTTATTTGTTGACTTGGTCCCGCCACCACAAAATCAATAGTACCAATCCCATTAATTGCTCCAGCACCTAGATTAGATGATTTACCACCACCTACCCTGTACTGTATAAATAAAGTACTATTTGCGTTTACCATATTACCTAAAGATATATTATTCATAAATCTAGACATATTCAATTTTACCCCGTTGGATGAGAATTGATTTAATAATTCTTGTGATGTTTGATTACCACCACCAAAAGTTAAGAAGAAAAACCCTTCTGGTGTATATTCAGTTATAAATCTTTGTGGAGCTGTAATATATTTACCAACCTTAAGTCCTGCTTTGTCTGGTGGTGATGATGGGTCTTCTACAAATACTTCAGTCTCCGCTAAAGCTTCTACTTCATGCCAATTATTAGATGTGGGGTTAATAAATTCTAAATTACTGGGTATCGTTTGATACCCTAGACCATCTTTTTGTATTACACCAGTAACACTTATAACGTTTTGTTCTGGTAGAAATAACTCATAAAATGGTTTATTAAGTGAATCTGTTATCTCTTTTTTATATATCTTGGTAACACCATTTACGATAACTTCTCTTTTAGTCATAGTGTAGTTAACTAGTATTCCGTTTGTGTCAAAATTAGGTATTTTTGTTCTATTAGGTAT
>Ga0114916_1000788_pt1 | contig 19754 bp, 8 predicted proteins | sample MalvirAntarct_66_FD_83501 | JGI IMG/M metagenome (GOLD analysis project Ga0114916, IMG submission 83501) | Marine viral communities from the Global Malaspina Expedition - Malaspina viral metaG Antarct_66 | ecosystem: Environmental > Aquatic > Marine > Oceanic | place: West Anvers Island... | reverse complement strand
GAGCAAGCCGGTGCTCGCCGTCCTGCCGTTCGACAATCTCAGCGCCGAGGTCGACGCCTATTTCGCCGACGGCCTGACCGAGGACATCATCACCAACCTGTCGCGCTTTCGCGACCTGCTGGTCATCGCCCGCTCCTCCACCTTCCGCTTCAAGGGACGCCGGATCGATCTGCGGGAACTCAGCGCCGAACTGGGCGCCGGCTATGTGGTCCAGGGCAGCGTCCGCAGGGCGGGCGGCCGCGTGCGCGTCACCGCCCAGTTGATCGACGCCGGTACCGGCCTCCACCTGTGGGCGGACCACTACGACCGCGAGATGGCCGACCTCTTCGCCGTGCAGGACGAGGTCACGCGCACGATCGCAGCGACGCTCGGCGTCAGGATCCAGGATGCCGGGCTGCAGCGCGCCCTGAGGAAGAGCCTGACCGAACTCGACGCGTACGACTGCGTCCTGCGCGCGCGACGCTATACCGCCTCCCTGACGTGCGCGGCGCACGCCGAGGCGCGCGACCTGCTCGAGAAGGCGGTTGCCCTCGACCCGGCCAGCGCGGATGCGCACGCCCTGCTCGCCAACGTCTATCTCGCCGAGCATCGCTTCGGGACGAACCCGCGGCCCGACCCGGTGGCGCGGGCGCTGGGGATGGCCGAGACGGCGACGCGGCTGGATCCACAGAACGCCTATGCCCGGTGCTGGCTCGCGATCGTGCACTGCTTCCGCGGCGAGAATGAGAAATTCGAGGCGGAGGCGCGGCGGGCCATTTCCCTCAATCCGAACGATCCGGAGACGCTCGCCGACATCGGCCACTACCTCGCCTTCCTCGGCGCGTTCGACCGCGGCGTCGCCCTGTCCCGGCGCGCCCAGGCGCTGAACCCGCTGCACCCGGGCTGGTATCATTTCAGCTTCGCGCGCCGGCACTATGACGAGCGGTCGTATGAAGAGGTGCTGGCCGACGTCGAGCGGATCGCCATGCCGGAGTTCTACTGGACGCATCTCCTGCACGCCGCGGCGCTGGGCCAGCTCGCCCGTCCGGACGCCGCGGCGGCGCTTCGGCGTCTCTACGTCTTGAAGCCGGAGTTCGCCGCCGCCGCCGAACTGCGCAAGTGGAACGCCGCCCCCGCGGACGCCGAACACATTCTGGACGGCCTGCGGAAGGCCGGACTGCGCGCGTGTGTGCGCCCGCGCCACGACCCCAGGCGCCCCGACCCCAGGCGTCATGGGGGTATGGCGCCACGAAGGTGTAACGCCGCCCCGCTAGACCATGCGCCACCCCGCTCCCGCAAGGCAGGATCGCCCGCATGCCGTCCGATACGCGAACCCGCGCCGCCGCCCTCCTCGCCGAGATCCGCGCGCTGCGGCGGGAGGTCGCCGCCGAGGCGGACGCGGCCTGCGCTCCCTGGCGTGCCGCGATCCGGCGTGCCGACTTCCTGCCGAGCGCCCACAATCTCGCCTGCTACATCGCCCTGCGGCATCGCGATCTCCGGCCGCTCCAGCGTGCGCTGGCGCCCTTCGGCCTGTCGTCGATTGGCCGGCTCGAGGGGCGCGTCCTCACCAACCTCGACGCCGTCGCCGGCGCGCTGACGGCGCTGGCCGGCCAGGGCGTGGCGGACCACGGCTTCCTCGACGCCAACGCCTATGCCGAGGGGGAGACGCGGCTCGCGGCCGCCACGGATGCGCTGTTCGGCCCGCCGCCGCAGGGCCGGCGCGGCCGGCTGATGGTGACGATGCCCGCCAACGCGGCGAGCGATCCCGACTTCCTGCCCGGCTGCGTGCGCAACGGCATGGACGTCGCCCGCATCAACTGCGCGCACGACGATGCGGCCGCCTGGGCCGAGACGATCGGCGCGATCCGCGCCGCCGCGGCCGCCGACGGCCGCCACGTCGCCATCCTGATGGACGTCGCCGGCCCCAAGGCCCGGATCGAGGCGGTGCAGACCCGCCCCGACGGCGACCGGGTGTTCGAGGGCGACGCGCTCCTCCTGGTCCGCGACGCCTTTCGCCCGGTCACCGAATGGCCGGTGCAGATCCGCATCGGCATCCCGGAGGCCGTGGCCGCCGTCGCGGACGGCGCCGAGGTCTGGTTCGACGACGGCAAGCTCGGCTGCACGGTGGAGCAGCGCGACGGCGACGATGCGGTGCTGCGCGTCCGCCACGTCCGGCCGAAGGGTTTCCGCCTGCGGCCGGAGAAGGGCGTCAACTTTCCCGGCACCGACATCGCCGTCTCGGCCCTGACCGAGAAGGACCGCGAGGATCTCGCCTTCGCCGCCCGCAACGCCGACATGATCGGCTATTCCTTCGTCCAGTCGGCCGCCGACGTGCGCCTGCTCCAGGCGGAACTCGCCCGGCACCGGCCCGACGACTGGCAGCGCCTCGGCCTGGTCGCGAAGATCGAGACGCGCCAGGGCGTGCGGCGGCTGCCGGAGATCATCGTCGCCGCCGCGGGACGACAGCCCTTCGGCGTGATGATCGCCCGCGGCGACCTCGCCGTCGAACTCGGCTTCGAGCGCATGGCGGAGATGCAGGAGGAGATGCTGTGGCTCTGCGAGGCGGCGCAGATCCCAGTGATCTGGGCGACCCAGGTGCTGGAGGGCTACGTCAAGAAGGGCGTGCCCTCGCGCGGCGAGATGACCGACGCCGCCATGGCGGCGCGCGCCGAATGCATCATGCTGAACAAGGGCCCGTTCGCCGCCCGCGCCCTCAGCCTCCTGGACGGCCTGATGCTCCGCATGGGCGAACACCAGTTCAAGAAGACCACCCGCCTGCGCGCGCTGCGGTCCTGGTGACCTGCGCTACCCGATAGCTGGATCCAGCGTGAACAGCTCCTGCGCCCGGCCGACGCCGCGCAGGGCGAAGCGGCCGACGCTGACCAGGGTCTCGCACTCCGGCGCCGGGGTGGCCGCCCGGAAATCCTGCGAGACCAGGAGCGCGCGGTCGACGGAGCGGCACATCGAGGCGATGCGGGCGACCTCGTTCACGGCCGGCCCGACGACGGTGAAGTCCAGCCGGTATTGGCTGCCGATGTTGCCGTAGAGCACCTCGCCCAGGTGCAGGCCCAGATAGACGCCGGTCACCGGCTCTCCCGCCGCCGCGCGGCGTTCGTTCAGGTCGGCCACCTTGGCCCGCATCGCCGCCTCCGCCCGCAGCGCGCGCCGGCAGCCGTCCGCCGCATCGTCGCCGTGGAAGACGGCCAGCACCGCGTCGCCGATCAGCTTCAGCACGTCGCCGCTCGCCTCGTGGATGGCGGTCACGACGGCGTCGGCATAGTCGTTCAGCAGCGGGATGATCGCTTCCGGCGGGGCGGTGTCGCTGATCGTCGTGTAGCCGCGCAGGTCCGAGAACCAGAGCACCGCGCCGATGCGCTCCGGCACGCCGCGCTCGATGCGTCCGCTCAGGACGCGCCGCGCCGCGTCGTTGCCCAGATAGACCTCGGCCAGGTTCGCCGCGACCCGCCCGAGCGCCGTCGCCTTCACCGCCAGCGCCAGCGGCGGCACCAGCCGGCGCAGCGCCGCCAGATCGCCGTCGCCGAAGCCGCCGGGCCGTTCGGTCGTCCAGTGCGAATAGACGCAGTCCATCTCGCCGAACGTATTTCCGACCTTGCCCTCCGCCCCGGTATCGGCGAAGCGGTGGACGCAGGCGACGTAGTCCGTCTGGGCTTCCTCGGCAAACGTGTCGAGCAGGAAGAAGTCGGGAAGGACATCGCCGTCGAGGCGCAGCCGGAGCATCTCGCCGCCGTCCTGGAGCAGCCTGAAGAACGCGGTCCGCCGCCAGTTCTCGGCGGCCGCTCCCCTGTCCGTCCGGCCGTACTGCGACGGCGGCTGTTCCACCCCGTCGCTCCGCCAGAAGAAGGCGTCGCCCTCATGCACCGGATGCAGCGTATCGATCAGCACCACCGCCCGATCGAGCTGCAGCCCCGCCGCGCGGCAGCGGCCGCAGAAGGACCGCAGCAGTCTGGTCTCCGAGACGCCGGCCAATCCCTGCCGGATCAGCCATGTGGTCAGCGAATCGCGTTCAGTCTCGTCCATCTGGAAAGAATGCCTGCGAAGGCTGGGCCCGCGAAGTGCCCGGTGGGGGGTAGCGGTGCGCGGAAGCACCGCTACCTGTTTCGCTCAGAAAATGAAGTCGTCGGCGTGAAGCGTCGACCGGTCGACACCGACGAGGGTCAGCGTGTCTCCCGAACCGAGGTCGATCAACGTATCGGCATCGCTCTGTGCGGCGTGTGCGAGCACGTCGCTGAATCCGTTCAGCACCGCGTTGCCGCTGAAATCCATCACGTCGCCGAGCCCCGCGCCGGCACTAAAATCGAGAATCGTGTCAGTTCCGGCCCCGTTTCCGAACATGAACCGGTCTGCACCGGCGCCCCCGACCAGAACGTCGTTTCCGCCGAGTCCCTCCAGCCGATCGGCACCCGCGCCACCCTCCAGACGATTCGCGCCCGCGTCGCCTTTCAAATGGTCGGCGTGCGCCGATCCGAGCAGATCTTCGATGCCGGACAACCTGTCGCCTTCAGCATCGCCATAGAAGCCGCGGCCGGTCCACAGGCTGACCGAGACTCCTGCAGCCGCCGTGCTGTAGGTGGCCGTATCGGTGCCGTCGCCGCCGTCCAGGATATCCGCCCCACCACCGCCTTCAAGTTGATCTGCCCCACCAAGACCTTCAAGTTTATCCGCCCCGCTGCCGCCGCGTAGTGTGTTGGCTACTGTGTTTCCTTTCAGGTAATCCGCGAATTCGCTGCCCCGCAGGCTCTCGATTCTCGTAAGCGTGTCCCCGTCGGCGTCGGCGTAGAAGCCTCGCCCCGTCCAGAGGCTCACCGAGACCCCGGAACCACTGAGGCTGAAGTCGGCGGTGTCGCTACCGTCGCCTCCCACGAGTTGGTCCGCGCCGGCTCCGCCTTCGAGAGTGTCCGCGCCACCGCCACCCTCGAGGCGATCCGAATCGGCCCCACCCTTGAGTACATTGGCCAGTCCGTCACCCTGGAGATGATCGGCAAAACTGGATCCGGTGAGATTTTCGATCTCGGCCAGGGAGTCGCCCTGAGCATCGCCGGCATATCCAAGACCAGTCGAGAGGCTGACGGATACGCCGGACGAGGACTTCTGATAATCCGCCGTGTCTTCTCCGGCTCCGCCGATCATCACATCCCCACCGCCGAGACCCTCCAGTCGATCATCGCCGTCGCCTCCTCGTAACACGTTGGTTGACGCATCCCCCTTGAGGTGGTCGGCAAAGTCGGTCCCTGTAAGATTCTCGATCTCGATCAGGCTGTCGCCCTGGGCGTCGCCATAGAATCCCCTGCCAGTCCAGAGGCTGACCGAGACTCCTGCCGCGGAGCTGGAATAGTCCGCCGTATCTTCCCCTGCACCGCCGACCAGAGTGTCGGCACCTCCCTGCCCTTCGACGCGGTCCGCACCGCCGCCGCCGGACAACCGATTGTCGGCGGAATCGCCCGTCAAAAGATCGTCATGATCGGAGCCAGTGATGTTCTCGATCTCCGACAAGACGTCGCCTTCCGCATCGCCGTAATTGCCTTGCCCAGACGCGAGGCTGACGGCGACACCCGTTGCGGATTCACTGTAGTCGGCAGTGTCCATACCGGCCCCGCCCCGCAGGATGTCGGGGCCGCCCAGACCCTGGAGCCGGTCATTGCCCTCGTCTCCATTCAGCGTGTCGCCATTGACGCTGCCGACAAGCGTGTCGTTGCCATCGCCGCCATGCGTTACGATCGCATGGTTCGACGTCACCTCCGCCGCCTCGAAGTAGTTGTCGGCTGCCGAGCCGTTCAGCACGATCGCATTCGTTCCGACCCCCGCATGGGTCAGGTTGCCGTACAGCCGGATCTCCCGCGCAGTCAGATCGACCGTCTCGATATCCCGCGCGAAGAGGAACTGCTCGTAACCGCCCACCTTGTCGATATCGAGTGAGAAGGCGAGGTAGTCGCCGAGATAGGCCGAGCCGACCACCAGCATCCGGTCCGCCGTCACCGCCAGTTCGTCCGTGCCGTTGCCGCCGTCGACGGAGTCGAAGCCGCTCGTACCGGGGAAGGCGATCGTGTCGTCGCCGTCCGTGCCGTAATAGGTGTCGTTCGTCGCCACGTCGTTCACCCGGACCGTCAGATCCCGTTCGGTCGAGAGACCGCCGCTGTCCGTCACCTGGACGCGCAGCGTATAGGTCTGGCGGCTCTCGTAGTCGATCCGCCCGGTGACGGTGATCTCGCCGTTCGCGTCGATCGCGAACGGAGCGTCGCTCTCGTCCTCGTCCGTGCCGAGTTTGTCGACCAGAGCGAACGTGTGCGTATCGTCCGCGTCGAGGTCGACCACGCCGACCTGGGTCACGAAGCTTCCCGACGGGCTGTTCTCCGTGACGCCCACCGTCTGGGCGAACACCAGCGGCGCGTTCGTCACGACTTTCAGCGGGAACGAATCGGAAGCCTCGCTCAGGTTACCGGCCACGTCGCTCTGCCGCGTCGTGATGGCGTAGTTGCCGCTCGCGAGTGGCGTCTCGCCCGTCGCCGACCAGATGCCGTCGTTCGCCACCGTCGCCTGCGCGATTTCCTCGCCGTCGGCGTAGAGGTAGACCGTGGCGCCGGCCTCCGCGCCCGAGCCGACGAAGTTCGGGGTCGTATCGGAGGTGATCCCGTCCCCCGGCGTGCCGCTGTCAGAGCCGGCGTCCAGCGACGGTGTCGGTTCCGCCGCCGTGCGATCGATCGTTACCGTCAGCCCGCCGCTCGCCGTGGACGTGTTTCCTGCGGCGTCGCTCGCCCGGCTCGAGAAGGTGTAGTCGCCGTCCGACAGGCCGGATGCGTCATAGACGATGCTGTAGTTGCCGACGTCGTCGGCCGTCACCGACACGCCCGTGTCGACCCCGCCGATCAGAAGCGTCACGGTCGCGTTGGCGCCCGCCGTGCCGGTGAAGGTCAGGCTCGTCGCATTCGTGACCTCGTCGGTCGACGAGTTGCCCGAGTCCGCCGCCGTCGCAAGGTCGGGCGTGCTTGCCGCGGTCGGAACGGTGGCGTCGAGCGTAACGCCGAGCGCAGCGGAGGCGGCGCCGAGGTTACCCGCCGCGTCCTCGGCGCGAGCGGTGAATGCGTGGACACCTTCGGCCAGTGTCGAACCGGTCACCGACCAATTGCCATTCTCGTCGGCCGTGGCGCTGCCCACCTCCTCGCCGTCTGCGTACAGGCGCACGATGGCATTGGCTTCCGCCGTTCCTTCGAACGTTGGGGTCGTGTCGTTGGTGATGTCGTCGGTGCTCGACACGCCGCTGTCGCTCGCAGCGGCCAGATCCGGCGCGGACGGTGCGGCCGGGGCGACGTTGTCGACGATCTTCAGCCTGGCGACATCCGTCGCCGCCGAGAACGCCGTGGTACCGCCGTTCGTCGACACGTCCGCAATCTGGCCGGCGGTCCCGGCCGTCTGGTCCCAGGCGCGGAAGGTGATGCCGGCCAGGGCGCGCGCCTCGTTGCCCGCAGGGTCGAAGTACAGACGCTCCACGCCGCGCAGCAGCAGTGCCTCGTCCGCCTGAGGGATCGTCACGGCCTGCCAGTTCGTTCCGCCGTCGAGGGACATGTACCAGCTGCCGAGACTGGTATCGAAGGCGGTCACCGCGATGCCGAGCTGTGCATCCGCGTCGGGATCCGTGACGTTGCGTTCCAGCGACACCAGGTCCGACACGAGCGTGCCGACGGCACCGACCGGCGGGCCGGCGTCCTGGTTCACCTCGGCGAGAGAGACCGCCGTGTCGATCAGGACCGGCGCGTCGTTCACCGCGGTGAGCGACACGGTGCTCGCCGCGGAGAGTGTCGCCGTGGTGTTGGTCGCGCCGTCGTCGCTCAGCGACGTCAGCGTCACGATGCGGTCGCTGCCGGTCGGCCCGTCGCTGGTGTTGCGGTAGGTCATGCCATCGACGACGGAGGCGAGCGTTTCACCGGAGACGCCGGCTCCGCTCGACAGGGTCACCGTGGCGTCGTCTCCGGCAACTGCGACACTGACCGAAAGGCCGTTGAGGTCCGTCGTGGTCGTCGTGCCGTCCGTCAGGATCACGTCCGTGCCGTCGATACCGAGGATTTCGGCATCGCCGTCGCCGACGCCCGAAACCGTGAGGACGAGTTGCGTCAGGCTCTGCCCGTCGTCGTTGGCGCCGGCCACGACGCCGTCGAAGAGATCGACGGCCTCGCCGTTCTCGATGAAGGTCGGATCGGCACCGGTCGCCGTCAGGGACGGCGCAGCTTCCTGCGGCTCCGCCGGAAGGATCAGGAAGTCGTCGAAGGAGCCCATCAGAGCGTAATCGTAGTTGTCGCGCCAGTTCGAGCTGACGCGCACCTCGTCCACGTCGTCGAAATCGGATGGGAGGACGATTCCGGTCAGGCTGCTGCCCCAGGCGTTCTCGTAACGGAGGCTCTCCAACTGAACGCCGTCCCGATAGCCGGTGATCACGATGCCGCTGCTGTTCCCACTCTCGTCGGCCCAGGCGAAGCCCTGCAGATCGAACGCACCGCCGTTGACGGAGCTGATGACCAGGTAGTGCGGGCCGTTGCTCCAGTCGGTCGTGACATTTAGGGTCTGCGCCGTCGCATCGTAGTTCATGCCGTAGGCCTCGCCGTCCGCGATCGGGACGAGGTCGGCGTAGGCGATGTCGAGGCCGCTACTGGTCGCGAGAAACTGGATGCCGCCGAGGTCTGCGTCGGAGACCGTGAAGGCGTTGGTATAGCTCTCCTCCGCCAGCCCATCCGGTGCCGTCGCGAAATCAACGTCGGCGATGCTCCCGGCGGTGACCGCCACGATCGCACGACCGCTGAGCGCGTCGGCGGAGCTGAACGCGTCGCCGTCGGCCGCCTGGAACTGGATCGCCCTCTCGCCGGTGCCGGCCGGATCCAAGGTGATCGACCGCATGACCTCCTGGTACTGCGCCGCCGTGGCGGTCCCGGAGAGCGTCAGGACCCCCGTGCCGCCGTCATAGTCGGCGGTGATGCCGTGCTGCTCGACCGCGGCGAGAACATCGCCGGCGGCGAAGCCGGACACGATCTTGACGGTGGCGCCGGCGATCGACGTGTCGTCGAGATCGGTGAGTTCGAGCGCGGCCGCGATCGCGGCCGGGCCGCCGTCCGCCGCGATAGCGAGCGGCGCCCGCGCCTCGTCGACGAGGGGGGCGAGATTGCCGTTCCACACGACGATCGACGGATCGAAGGCGGCGACCGACGAACCGTCGATGCCGATGGCGGTGACCTGGGTCGTCTCGCCCGTCGTCGGGTCGACGCGGTAGATTTCGCGCTCGTTGTCGGGCCCGGCGGCGAAATAGATCGCCCCGTCGGCAAAGGTCAGGCCGGCCGGACGCTGAATGCCGTTGTCGGCCAGATTGAGATCTGTCAGCTGCGTGACGTCGCCGGTGCCGTTGTAGCGCAGCACGTCGACGTCGTGGGTACCGTCGACGCCGGCGGTGAAATAGAGCTGCCCGTTCAGGACGACGACCTCGCCGAAATAGCCACCGGGATCGTACTCCTCGGTCACGGCGCCGTTCTCGAGCGAGAACAGGCGCGGGTCGCTGTTCGCAGCACCGACGTATGCCGTGAAGAACAGCTTCCCGTCGAATTCGGTGAAGTTGGTCGCATAGGAAGAGTTCACGCCGCTGGCAATCTCGGCCACGAACGCAGTCGAACTGCCGTCGTAGGTCCACAGCTCGCGATCGGTGCTGGTCGCGTCCGTGCCGCCGCTGACGTAGAGCAGGCCGTTCGAGGCGAACAGGGAAGAGGCGTTGTACAGGTCGAAGCCGGGTGCGGCCTCGACCTCGGTGCCCGTCCAGCGCATGAGTTCGGAGACGGCATGACCGCCGACGACGGCGGAGTTCACCGCGACGAAGTACAGATTGCCGTCGTACACGGCCGGCTTGATGTGGCCGAAGACGCCGCTGGAGAGATCCGTCACCAGTCCGACGGTACCGCTGTCGGGATCGAACCGCCCGACCTGGACCTGGCCGGACTCGTCCTTGGCCGTGAAATAAAGATCGTCCTGGAAGACCACGAAGTTGCCCAGCGCCGTTTCGCCGTCGCCGGTCGTCGTTCCCAATTCGCCGAGGAACTCGACCTCGGTACCGTTGAAGCGGCCGAGCCCCTCGTAGATGCCGTTGGCACCGGACGTGAAGCCGCCGTACAGCTGGCCGTCGAACATGAAGAGCTCGCCGGTCAGACCGTCCGTCGTCTCCGGGGCGAAGTCCACGACCGTGCCGGCCTTGCCGGTCTCGACACTGTAGCCGCCGACGACCACGTCCGACGTGTAGAGCGCGTTGCCGTCGACGCGGCCGGGCCCGGCCTTGAAGAGCAGGGTCGTCTTCGTCGGTATGAGCACCTGATCGTAGTCGGCGGCTGCAGCCGCCGTCAGCGGGCTGTCCGCCTCCACGGATCCGGCCGTGGTCTCGAGCAGCCAGTCGCCGCCGAGGAACGCCGCACCCGTCAGATCGTCCGAGGCCGCGACGTCGGCGCTGGTCGCCCGCGACAGCGCCTCGACGAAGGCTTGGCCGACGGAGCCCTGCCCCGTATCGCAGCTCCACAGCAGGATGTCGCCGTCCGCGGCCAGCGCCGCGCCGATGTCCCGCAGCGCCTCGGCGTAGCCCTCGATCGTGCCCGCCGACAGGGAGCCGCCGAGGAAGTCGACCGACCCGGCCTCGCCGTGCGCGACGATATGGATCGCGTCGATCCCGCTCCGCCCCGCGAGCGCATCGCGCATCTGCAGGACCGGATCGCCGTCTCCGGTGAGCAGGACGGCCTCCATGCCCTCCTGCAGACCGTTCAGCAGCCGATCGAGATCGGGAACGCCGGCATCGATGAAGACGAGTTCGATCGGGGTGGAGGCGGCACTCGAGGACATTCTGGGTCTTCCCGCTTGTTGCTGCCCTCCGTGTAGCAACCAGCGGTTAAGCCCGGTTTAAGTCACCCCTCGATCAGTGCCTTTGGAAACTTGCGCCTGCGTCTCGGTACTGGGATGACGCCGTGCGCCGTTCTCCGCCCTGCGCGTTGAACGGCTTGGCCAAGCGATCGTAGCAGGCCCAGCGGAGCATGGAGCCCGATTCGGCAGTCGGCAGGTCAGCGGCGGAAAGGACGCTGTTAGAATGAAAAATCGTCCTGGTGCAGCGCCGACCGCGTGACGTCGTGTAACAGGATCTGATCGCCGCCTCCGAGATCGATCAGTGTGTCCGATCCGACTTGCGTCGCATGTGCCAACACAAATTCGAACGTGCTCGCCGAGGGGTTTCTGCTGAAGTCTATAACATCGTCTGTGCCCGCACCCGCCATGAAGTCCCAGATGACGTCGACGCCCGTGTTGCTTCCGAACACGAACCGATCGTTTCCGATCCCGCCAACGAGGTAATCATTCCCGCCATAGCCTTCGAGTCGGTCGTCACCAGCCCCGCCACGCAGTGCATTGGCACCGGAATCGCCCTTTAGGAAATCGGAGAACGCGGAGCCCATGAGGTTCTCGATCGAGGAAAACAGGTCGCCCGCAGCCTCGCCGCCGATCGCGTTTCCCGTCAGAAGACTGACCGTCACGCCGGCAGCGGAGTTCGAATAGTCCGCGGTATCGATCCCATCGCCACCATTGAGGATGTCGCCACCCATCCCGCCGCTCAGCGTATCGTCTCCTCCCACGCCATCCAGCCGGTCATCCCCGTTACCGCCTGCGAGACGGTTCGTCTGATTGTTGCCCTTCAGGAAATCGGCGGCGCCCGAGCCCGAGAGGTTCTCGATGCTCCAGAAAGTGTCTCCCGCCGCGTCACCGCCGACGGTGTTCCCGGTCAGCAAGCTGACGGTGACCCCTGTGGGCGAGCCGGAATAGTCCGCAGTATCCGTCCCAGCTCCGCCGATCAGCACATCGGCTCCCGCCCCGCCGCGGAGGACATCGTCGCCGGACATTCCCTGGAGCCGGTTGGCGTCGCCGTCCCCCTGGAGCACGTCATCGAAATTCGACCCGGTGAGGTTCTCGATTTCCGTCAGCTGGTCACCCGCCGCATCGCCGCCGGTGCCGCTGCCGGTCGACAAGCTGACGCTGACGCCCGCCGTCGAGCGGGTGTAGTCTGCGGTGTCCGTGCCGGAGCCGCCGTTCAGCACGTCCGCACCGGGACCACCGATCAGCAGGTCCGCCCCCAGACCACCGACGAGGACGTCGTTTCCGGCCCCTCCTTCGAGCTTGTCGTCACCCGATCCACCTTCGAGGCGGTTGGCAAGACCGTCGCCCTTCAAAAAGTCGGCATAGGCAGACCCGGTGAGGTTCTCGATACTGAAGAACCTGTCGCCGGCGGCGTCGCCGCCGACGGTGTTGCCGGTCAGAAGGCTGATGGTCACCCCCGCCGACGACTCACCGTAATCGGCGGTATCGACACCGTTCCCACCAAACAGCGAATCGCCGCCGCCACCACCGCCGAGGCGATCGTCGCCATCGCCGCCACTCAGGAAATCGCTATCGGAGCTGCCGACCAGCACGTCGTCGAACGAGGAGCCGAGCACCGCCTCGATCCCGATGAGGATGTCGCCGTCGCTGGCGAAGCCTGTGGACAGGTCGACCGTGACGGCGGAACCGCCCGCATAGCTCGCCACGTCCATGCCTTCACCGCCACTGAGGATGTCGGCTCCCGCCCCGCCCGTCAGCCAGTCGTCGCCCGCGCGGCCCTCGAGAATATCGTCGCCGGCACCGCCTTCGATCCGGTTCGCGTTGTCGTCGCCGGCCAGAACGTCGGCGAAAGCGGACCCGCGCATGTCCAAGGCGCCGAAAGGCACCACGCCGTCTGTCCTGCCGCGAAACAGTTGACCGGCTTCGAGGCCGGCCACGACGCCCGCGGTCGCAGCGGAATAGTCGGCAAGAAGCGTGACGAGCGGATTATCGGTCGCCGGCGACCGGAAGATGAAATTGTCCGCCGTCACCAGGTTCGGGTCGCTCACGCCGACCAGCAGAACCGAACTGCCGTCGCCGAGGCCGACGACGACGTTGCCGTTCGAAGCGGCGATGTACAGGTCGTCGCGTGACGAGAAAGCGGTCAGGCGCGACAGGTCGAGGAGGTCACCGCCGGCGCCGGTCTCGAACCCGTAGATCGAATCGTGGCCGTCGCCTTCGTTGAAGACGAACCGGTCGACGCTGCCGTCGAGCGTACCGCCGACGAGCACCACGCCCCCACCGCTGGTGTCGTAGATCGCGTCGCCGCCGGTCATCACGTCGTTCTGGCCACCGCCCATGATGACGTCGGCGCCGGTGCCGCCAGTGAGGACGTTCCAGCTGGCGCTGCCGATCAGCAGGTCGTCGCCGGCCTCGCCGTTCAGGCCCTCGCCGTGGTCGGCGTTCGGCGCGTTCAGCAGATCGATGATGAAGTCGTTGCCGGAGCCGCCGTACATCTGGTCGAGACCGGCATCGCCATAGATAAGGTCGCTGCCGCCACCGCCGACGATGTAGTCGTGCCCCGGCCCGCTCTGCAGATAATCGTCCCCGTCCTCGCCGAAGATACTGTCCTCGCCGGCGCCGCCGTCGATCCAGTCGTTGCCGATGCCGCCATAGAGCTGCTCGGTCTCCTCCAGCGGCGGATCGTACTCCTTGCCGATGGCATCGGGGTCGAGGCCGTCGCCGCCGTCGACTCCGCCGACGAGCACGTCGTTCCCGGCCTCGCCGAACATGTGATTGAGCCCGGACACGCCGAAAACCAAGTCTCCCGCGCCGGCGCCGCGCAGCTGATCATCGCCACCGAGCCCGGTGATTCGGTCCTGCGAGTCCGTGCCCAAGATCTCTTCGGCAGCCGACGTCCCGACCAGAATCGCCAACGGTCACCTCCTCATGATCCGGGGCCGACGGCCCCGGCGGTATTTGCTAAGGTAGAACGGATAAAGAAAGCCCTTATTCCACGAAATCGTGGGGGTGTGTCTGCGCTCCCGCGCTGTCTGCCGACGGCGGCGCCCGGCGCGCGTCCTTGTGGAGGCACCGGCGTGCTTCATGCATGGCTGGTGCCTACCGTCGCCTCTTATCGCGGTTGCTGTCTGCCATCCTGGAGATCCTGGTCGATGCGAGCCCCCCACGTTCCCCTGCCGACCGAACTGCACGAGTTGACCATCGCCGAAGCGGCGCGGCTGATAGAGGCGCGGCGGCTTTCCCCGGTGGAGTTGGCGACGGCGCTGATCGCGCGGCGCAAGGCGGCCGATCCGCAACTCGATGCCTTCATCCTGCCGACCGACGAGCACGCGCTGAAACAGGCGCGCGCCGCCGAGGCGGAGATCGCGGCCGGGGCCTATCGCGGCGCCATGCACGGCATTCCGTTCGGATTGAAGGACATCTACTGCACGGCCGGCATACCGACCACGGGCCATTCGAAGGTCGCGGCCGACTTCGTGCCGGACCGGGACGCGACCACCGTCAGCCGGCTCTACGCGGCTGGTGGAGTGCTCGTCGGCAAGCTGGCGACGCACGAATTCGCCCACGGCGGTCCGTCCTTCGATCTCCCCTGGCCCGCCGCCCGGAACCCCTGGAACCGCGAACATTTCACCGGCGGATCGTCGAGCGGATCGGGTGCGGCGGTCGCCGCCGGCATGGCGCTCGGTGCGCTCGGCTCGGATACCGGGGGATCAATCCGCAACCCCGCGGCGCTGTGCGGGCTCGTCGGGCTGAAGCCCACCTACGGGCTCGTCAGCCGCGCCGGCGTCTACACCAACTCCTACACCTACGACCACGCCGGGCCGATGACGTGGACGGTCGAGGACTGCGCGATCATGCTGCAGGTTCTGGCCGGCTACGATCCGCAGGATCCGGCAAGCGCGGATCGGCCGGTTCCCGATTATCGCGCGGCCCTCAGCGGCGACATTCGCGGCCTGCGCGTCGGCGTTCTCCGGCATCTCTACGAGGAGGACGTGCCGGTCGCCGCCGCCGCGGCGGCGGCGCTGGAGGCGGCATACGACGTGCTCCGCTCGCTCGGGGCGACTGTCGAGGAAGCGCGGATCCGTCCGGCCCAGGACTATTACGACGTGAAGATCGTCGGTGCGGAGAGCGAACTGTTCGCCGTGCACGAGGAGGCCTTACGGACTCGCCCGGGCGATTTCGGGGAAGACTTTCTAGGCCGGGCGCTGGCGGCGATGCTGGTTCGCGGCTCGGACTACGTGCAGTCGTTGCGCGAGCGCCGGGCGATGCTGGCCGAGATGGAGCCGCTCTACGCGAAGTTCGACGTGCTGGTCACTGCCGGCCCCGGACCGGCGCCGAAGCTCGATGCATGGCGGACGCTGACCTTCTGGCAGAAGGCTTCGTTGACCACCCCGTTCAACGTCACCGGCGGTCCGGCGCTGGTGCAGTGCATCGGGTTCACCGACGCCGGGCTGCCGCTGTCGATGCAGGTGGTCGGACGTCCGTTCGACGATGCGACGGTGCTCCGGGTCGCCGACGCCTATGAACGCGCGACGCCGTGGCGGGGGCGGCGGCCGCGACTTGATCCCGACGCCGTCTTTTCCCGGGAAGCGCCGCCTCTGCCGGAAGCCGTCCGGTCGGACGCCGATCCCGAACGGCGCGCGGAACTCGCGGCCGTCTGCCGTCGGGCGGGTATCACCCTGAACGCGAGGCAGTTCGAAATGCTGTGCGCGACCGCCCCGTACATGCAGGGGATGATCGACCGGCTCCGCCGCAAGCGCCCGTTCGGTGCGGAGCCCGCGAACATCTTCACCCTGGCGCCGGGCCGGGACGCTTAACGTCCCGTTCACCGCTCCGCGGCGAGACTTGCGCGGTGCCGGCGACGCGCCGGCATCGACGATTCACCGGAAAACCGCCTGAGCCCGATTCGGATCAGACGGGACCGGCAGACAAGAAAAAGGGCCTAGCGGAACCCGCTAAGCCCTTAGAAAGAAATTGGCGCGCCCGAAGAGACTCGAACTCCTAACCTTCTGATCCGTAGTCAGATGCTCTATCCATTGAGCTACGGGCGCAAACGACCGAGCGGGACGATCTCCCCTCGAACGCGGCGCGGAACGTAACCGAATTGGCAGCGGGCTGCAATAGGCCCAGTGCAAAAATGCCGCGCCATTCGCGCGCAGGGGGATTCGTGGGGCGGACAAGGGCCAAGAGATTGTGTGAGGCGGGTTTTTCGCGTTTAATCCGGCGATTCGCGAGGGGTCTGGGGGAAAGCAGGTCTAATTCGAGCATGTTGCATCTTCGCACCCTCGCCGCGCTTGCCGGCCTCGCCGTGCTGGCGGGCTGCGCATCCACGTCACCGCTCCCGTCGATTTCGGGCGGGTCGTCGGCGGCCGGCTACCAACTCGCAGCCGCGCCCGGGGCTTCGGGCAGCGGCCTTTTCGGCAGATCCGACGTGTCCGGCACGTTCGTCGGCCAGAAGATCGCGCAGCTTCGCGGCGATCTCGGGACCCTGGAAGGGCAGATCGGCGTCCGCGCCGGTGAGCTTCGGCAGGCCCGGTCGCTCATCGTCCAGAACGCCCAGGACTATTACACGCGCGTCGCCTCCATAAACGCGCGCCTGCAGGGCGGCACGACGCCGGGCAATCCGCGGCTCGTCCAGGAGTGGAACCAGGCCCAGGCGCAGCTCAGCCGGATCGACGGCAGCATCGCGCAGCTGACCGAGCTTTCGAACCGCGTCGCCACGGATGCGGCGATGACGAACTACCTGTTGGACTCCATCCGCTCCGCCTACGAGATTCCGGGCGCCGTCGAGGAAGACCACCATCAGCTGGCGGCGCTTCAGGACGACGTGAACCGCGCCAAGGTCCAGATCGACCGCCTGCTCGCGGAGATCAACCAGGAGGTGGCGCGCCAGACCGGCTACATCGCCGGCGAACGGCAGGACCTCTCGGCGCTCGCCATGGCGATCAAGCAGGGCGAACTGCACAGCGGCCGCGGCGGCTCCATGCCGGCGAGCTACGCGACGGCGGCCATGAGCGACCGGCCGCTCGTCGTCATCCGCTTCGACCAGCCGAACGTGGCCTACGAGCAGCCGCTCTATTCGGCCGTCAGCCAGGCGCTCGATCGACGCCCGGATGCGACCTTCGACGTGGTGGCGGTTCCGAGCGGCGCCGGGATGGGGTCGTCGGCACGCCGCCATGCCGAGCGCGTCATGCGGACCTTCGCCGACATGGGAATGCCGCGCGACCGCGTGCGGATGACCTCGGGCAGCGGCAGCGCCGGTGTCGACGAGGTGCACGTCTACGTACGCTGATGCGGTCCGGCCGCCGATGACGGCGCAACCCGGCCGTTCCTTTCCCGTCACCTGGACCGAACTGCACCGGGACACGCGGGCGCTCGCCTGGCGCCTCGCGGAACTCGGCCCGTTCGAGGCGGTGGTCGCCGTTCCGCGTGGCGGCCTCGTGCCGGCGGCGATCGTCGCCCGCGAACTCGGCATAAGGCGGGTGGAGACGGTCTGCATCGCCAGCTACGATGATCGCACCCAGGGCGAACCGCGGATCCTCACGCGCCTGGACGGCGACGGCACCGGACTGCTCGTCGTCGACGATCTGGTCGATACCGGGGTCACGGCGCGCATCCTGCGCACCATGCTGCCGAAGGCGCACATCGCGACCGTCTATGCCAAGCCGGCGGGCATGCCTGTGGTCGACACGTTCATAACCCAGGTCGGCCAGGACACCTGGATCGTTTTCCCCTGGGACGACGAGGAGCCGATCGGCTCCACCAGGTCGCGCTCGGCCGGAACATAGGCGGGCGGCTTCGCCCGCCCCGCTCCGGGATCAGGACAGAATCGCCACCTTCTTGCGCTCGATCAGCTCGAAGTCGATGTCGGCACCCAGGCCGGGCTTTTCGACGGCGTGGACGAGGCCGTTCGCGTCCGGCTCGATATCGTCGATGATCCCGTACTTCTGTGCAGCCGCCGGCAGCAGCACCTCGAAGAACTCGCAGTTCTTCACCGCCATCGTCAGATGCAGGTTGGCGAAGTTGTTCAGCGAGTTGCCGCCGTGGTGGATCTCGTAGTTCATCGAGAAGGCCTCGGCGAGATGGGCCGTCTTCAGGCATGCGGTCAGCCCGCCCTTCACTGCGACGTCGCCGCGCAGATAGTCGGTCGCCTGCAGGGTCAGCCATTGCGCGTAGGACGGCAGGCCGCCGGGGGAGTACTCGGTCGCCATGATCGGCACCGAAAGCTGCTGGCGGAGCTTCACGTAGTTGAGGATGTCCTCCTCGCCGAGGGGATCCTCGTACCAATAGAAGTCGAGCGCCTCGACTGCGAAGCCGACGCGCAACGCCTCCGGGTACTGGTAACACCAGGTGGCGTCCAACATGATCCGGTAGTCGTCGCCGACGGCCTTACGCACCGCCTCGCAGACCTTGATGTCCTCCTGCCAGCGCGTCGGCGGGTGGATCTTGTAGGCCGCCCAGCCGTCCTGCTTGTAGCGCTGCGCCTCCTCGGCATAGGCCTCGGGCGAGGACAGCACCGCCGAACTCGCATAGGCCGGACAGCTGGTCCGGTAGCTGCCCATCAGCCGGTGGATCGGCATCTCGGCATACTTGCCGGCGATGTCCCACAGGGCGATGTCGACAGCGCCGATCGCCCGCAGGGTCGTCATGCGCTGGCGCTTGTACATCGCCTGGTAGAGGCGCTCGCGGTCGAGCGGATCCTGTCCCATGACGATCGGCTTCAGGAAGTGGATCAGCGATTCGCCGTCCATCTGGCCGCCGCGGCTGGCGGAGCCGAGAAAGGCGTGGCCCTCGATTCCTTCGTCCGTGCTGATGGTCAGCAGGCCGAGCTGGCTGCGCCCGGCGAACTTGCCGGTATGCTGCCCATACTGCGTCGCCGGAATGTCGTCCCAGGCGAACAGCGTCAGCTTGACGTCGGTGATGCGCATGGCGGGGCGTCCCTCTTATATCGTTGGCGGCGACGTTAACGCGTTCCCGATCCCTCACCAAGGTGCGCCCCCTCGAAACGTCGCCCCCATTTCCGCGACGAACGTGTAGAATAGGCTTCGGACCGTGTGATGCCGCGATTGAGCGAAATGAGCCGGGTGGGCTACAGTGCGCCGGCCCGGCGCTTATCCTGTTGCGGTGCTTCGGGAGGAACCTCGTGGACGGATGTCGGACCCGGTACTTGCCCCTGAACGGATGACACTTTCCCGCGCGAAGCTACGCGAACGGCTGGAGCAGCAGATCGCGGTCGCCGAGTTCGGCCGGACCGCACTGATCGAGAGCGATCTCGAAGCGGTCCTGAACGCCGCCGTGGCCTGTTGCGCCCAGTCGCTCGGGACCGAGTTCTCGAAGATTCTCGAATACGCGAAGGAGACCGATTCCTTCGTCCTGAAGGCCGGCCACGGATGGGGGCCTGAATATATCGGCATGCGGTTCGCCGATGCCGACATGGACTCGGCGGCGGGCTTCGCGCTCCATACGGGCGAGCCAGTGATGAGCAGCGACCTGCAGGCCGAGGAGCGGTTCGGAACGCCCGCGCTTCTGCGGAAGTTCGACATCCGCAGCGCCATCAATGTGCTGATCCGCGTCGAAGGCGAGGAATACGGCATCCTCGAAGTGGACAGCCCCGAGGTCGACGCGTTCGAGGAAGACGACAAGCACTTCCTCGCCAGCTTCGCGAACTACCTGGCAGCGGCGATCGAGCGGCACCGGTTGCATGCCCGGCTGACCGCCGAGACGCGACAGCGCGAAACGCTGCTGCGCGAACTGCAGCATCGCGTGAAAAACAATCTCCAGGTCGCGAACAGCCTCATCTCGATGCAGCGGCGAACGGCCACCACCGACGATGGTCGCCGCCAGCTCGACATGGTGGGCAGCCGTATCGGCGCGATGCAGGTTCTGTT
>Ga0114916_1000786_pt1 | contig 19779 bp, 11 predicted proteins | sample MalvirAntarct_66_FD_83501 | JGI IMG/M metagenome (GOLD analysis project Ga0114916, IMG submission 83501) | Marine viral communities from the Global Malaspina Expedition - Malaspina viral metaG Antarct_66 | ecosystem: Environmental > Aquatic > Marine > Oceanic | place: West Anvers Island... | reverse complement strand
TAATTATTGTGTGTCTATTCTGTTGTTTATCTTAAAATATACACCGTTTATCGAAAAGTTAATATGTAAGAGTATCTCCCCATGAAAATAATTGGTAGTTTCAAAAAAGAATTGAATTAAAATTGATTCAACTGGTGTTCCCCCCTTGAATAATTTTTAGGACTTGTCTGTACAAATTTTCTTTTTGTTCAACCCCACATCAACCTGAAATTAGTCTAGTTATCTATTAACCTAAAATAACTAGCATGGAAAAAACTACTCCTAGACGTACTTTTTTAAGTAAGACGTTCATGGCTTCTGCCGGTCTGGCATTGGCTTCCTCCACTTCACTGGTAAACGCATTTTCTAGCAATAATAGCCCTTTTAAAGGGTATAATCCTTTTGCGGAATACAAAACCGATTTAAGAACCTCATTAGTAGGCAAGCACGTACAAGTAAAGGGGCACATATTCGATGCTACCGGAAAAAACTTTCTACCAAATGCAAAACTAGAAGTTTGGCATTTATCGCCCGATTCTAAAAAATTTGAACATCGGGCAATTTTGCAAACGGATAGTGATGGATCATACCAATTTATTACGGATTATCCTGAGAGGGAGATCGGTAAGATGCCAAGAATCTACTTTAGGATTTCTAAGGATTCAAATTCTTATTTCACCGAACTATCGTTCAATGATCAAGGAGCCTTTATTTCGGGTAAACATTGGGAGGAGAACCATCAATTGGGTGATAAATTACTTTTCCCTACCCATACAAACTTTTTAAATCAATCAACTTTTCAATTTAATATAGTACTCAATAACCACTAAACCAATTATAGATTATGGAACCATTTATAGGACAAATTCAGGCTTTCGGATTCAATTTCGCCCCCAGGGGCTGGGCTCAATGTAATGGGCAACTTTTATCTATTGCATCATATTCAGCGCTATTCTCACTCATAGGTACCTACTACGGTGGCGACGGTAGAACAACTTTTGGTCTTCCCGATCTTCGAGGTAGAGGTCCCATTCATATCGGAAATGGGCCCGGTCTACCGTCAATAGCAATAGGACAAAAAGGTGGTACTGCGTCAAATGTTATGACCGTAAACCAGATGCCAGCGCACAATCATATGTTACGTGGTGCAGATGAAGGCAATACCGATAATCCAATTGGTGGTTATGTTGCAGGTGATGGTACTAATGCATTTTCAACAACCCCAGGTACTGATGTCGATGCAAATGCCGTAATTATCAATGGCTTAGAAAACACAGGTGGTAATCAACCACAAAATAATATGCAACCTTATATCGGGATTAACTATTGTATTGCGCTTGTAGGAACATTTCCTTCAAGAAATTAAGTAGTACGCACAGTTCAATGCTACCAAATAACCGCTAAAAAAACCAACATGAAAAAAATTACTCTAGTTCTTGCATTTTTGTTAAGTCTCATTTCAGTGCATTCACAGACGGTTATGTCGGCTGGTGATATCGCCTTTATGGGAAGCAATACCGATGGAGCCACCAATGCAGACGATTCTATCGTCTTTGTATTGCTCAAGGATATCGATGCAGCTACGACGCTAATTTTTACGGATCGAGGCTGGAGTAATACCACTGGGTTTTCTGATCATAACGGAGATGGTGAATTTATTTGGACTTCAGGTAGCGATAGAACTGCTGGAGATATCATTACCATTGATATGTCTCCTTTGTTTCCTGCGGCCTACGGTCTCATTGGTGATCAGCTCTTTGCGATACAAGGTAGTATAGCTGCCCCCATTTTTATCGCGGGCCTTCAATACAACGAAATTGGTAGTGGTGGAAGCGATGGTAATTGGGACGGGGAAGCAACTACGAATTCAACCTCAGAACTTCCAACAGCTTTAACTACAGGTGATACGGCCGTTAGGTTGATAAATGCTTCAAATGAGGAGCAAGATAATTGGCAATTTAGCTGTACTCTGGCAGGTAGTACACCAGTAAGTGGTACACCTTCTGAAATTCGCGCTATTTTACATAATAGGGCGTTCTGGAAGAGTGATGATTCCTCTCAGTTTTTGCCAGCTTTGGAAGCTGGTTGTTCGGTTATGTTAACACCCGTGGATAATACCCCTCCCAATGTAACCATTGAACAAGCAACAGCGCAGGCCGATCCAACCGCTGCTTCACCTATTAATTTTACAGTGGAATTTGATGAGCCTGTCAGTGGTTTTGCCTCAGGAGACGTGACTCTAAGCGGAACTGCGAATCCTACGGTAGATACTGTTACTGAAATAGCTCCCAATGACGGTACCACCTACAATGTTGCTGTAAGTGGAATGACTGGTGACGGTACGGTAATCGCTACAATAGGTGCAGGTGTGGCCCAAGATTTGAGCGGTAATGGCAATGAGGCCAGTACGAGTATAGATAATGAGGTTCGCTACGACGCGACTGCCCCGGTACTTTTATCTATAGAGCGGTTTGATCCTATGACCAGTCCGACCAATGCTGACAATTTACAATGGGCTTTGACCTTCAGTGAAGTCGTATCAGGTTCTTTAGATGTGCTACTTGGTATGGAGGTAAATGGAGGACCGGCTCCTGCTTCGATAACTGTTGCAACACCTGATAATACGGGATATACCTATTTAATTTCAGGAGGTGATCTTGCCAATTTTAATGGTACTGTCGGATTGGATATCAAACCAACAAACAACATTACCGATACAGCGGGCAATGCGCTTTTGGTCATAGAGCCTCCTATCGATGAGACCTATATACTTGACAATTCCGCACCCACCCTGGTCAGCACCGAGCCAATCGATGATGCCACAGGAGTGATTACGGAACCTGTTTTGACAGCCACGTTTAGCGAACCCGTTCAATTGGCCAGTGGGGGTGAGATTGTTATTCAAGATCTTACCGCAGGTACTCTTTTTGGTACTATCGATGCGGCAAGTACGGCGATTACCTTTTCAGGTAATGGCTTTACCATTGACCCAATGGCACCTTTTGTTGCGACCAATGAATATGAAGTGCAAATTGATGCCGCCGCTTTGGAAGATGCCGCAGGCAATCCTTTTGCTGGAATTGTCAGTGGAGGTTGGACATTTACTACTGCAATGGTTGACAACACCCCTCCCATAGCCGTTTGTCAGGACGTAACCGTTGTACTTGACGAGTTTGGCAACGCTACGGTCAGCGTTACGGATATCGACAACGCTTCCAGCGACGAGGAGGGCATCGTTTCCTATGGGATTTTGGTTCTTCCGGCAAGGTCGTTCGAACAAAATGTGTCTCCCGAGGTCATCTTCGGATCCGGGAACGCCAACGGCGGCTTTACCAATAACCTAATGGGCGGTGTGGAGCTCGGCCTTCGTGCCAAGGTACGTTACCCGAGCCCTTCTAATACGTTCAATAGTAACGGTGACGGTACGTACTCACATTTGGCCATCGCGGGAACACCGGCAAGCCGGGCAGGTTGGAACTTCGAGTGGAGCATAAACACCGACCCTACGGGCACGACGGGCGACAAACTTAACAGCCTTACCTATGAAATGGGCATCGATTTCGATGCCGGCCTGGGGACCGATTTTTATGTATTCGATCCTATTAACTTACCTGTGGCAGACCATGCCATCGGAGATAATGGAACATCGAACGGTGGCGGTACAGTGGCCGCTGACCCAGTGGCGTATGCAGCTTTATTGGCAGCGAACAATGTGGCGCAAAACTCGTGGAACCTTGACTTTTTCAACGAACTGGCCGGCAAGACCTTCGACCCTACGGTCGATGGCACCTATGAAGTATATTTAAAGGCGTTCGATGCAAGTGGGGCGATGGTCGGAGAGACCAAGATAAAAGTCATTGTAGGCGAAGGGGGCTCCCCTTCACCGCTTGAGCAAAGCGTACCCTTTACCGAGGCGAACATCGGTACCAATCTGGTCGAACTCACGGTAGTGGACGAGGCCGGCAACGTAAGTACCTGTACTGCAACGGTAACGGTACAACCAGCGGTAGAACCGTGTAGCGTAGCTTTCGATACACATCCACAGAGTGTTGTTCTTTGTGAAAATGAACCACATACTTTTGAAGTTATGGCATCCGGAACAGGCACAATCGTGTATGACTGGCAGCAATCAACTGACGGAGGTACTACTTGGACTAGTAATCCGGCCTACGCCAATGGAGGAACTTCGAGATATTTTGGTGGAGGATTTGTAAATATTAGTGGAACGCAATATAGGGTAGAAGCAACCTCCGACAACGGTACGCCCAATGACGATACCGATGATTGTTCCGTAATTAGTGATGTCGCCATCTTAACAATAAACCCATTACCTACGGTTACCTTTACAGCCCTTGCGGACCTTGCAGTAGATGCAGGGGTTCAGACAGGCCTGGGTGGAGGAACACCACTTGGTATGAACGGAGTATTTGGTGGCGGACTCGTTGCAGTTAATCCATTTGCTAATAGTATTGGTTCTGAGGGCCTAAGAATTATTGATCCAAATACTTTTATAGAAACAAATGCTTTGCTTATAGATTTACCTGGTAAAACAGTTACGGGAGCAAACGGAATTGGGCATAATCCGACCAATGGTTTATATTATGCCATTGTAAAAGTTCAAGGCCAACCAACACGGTCATTAGTCACTATTGATATCACAACAGGAATAGCAACAGAAATAGGAGACACGGGTTTACGACTCGCAGGCATCGCCTTTACGGATGCAGGTGTCTTGTATGGTATAAGCGGCGATGGTGCATCACCATCTGAAACCCTTTATACCTTAGACCTCAATACGGGTGCTCCAAGCTTTGTTCTGACCTTAGGAAATGGTACCGATGGTGAAGCCATTGCCTTTAATCCAGACGATGGATTCTTGTACCATATGTCAGGACTTGGTACTCAAAACGTAGATGAAATATTTGAAAGAATTAACCTTACAACTTTAGTGGTTACGCCTATAACATTGTCAGGTTTTGATGGTAGCGAAGTGTTGGGAATGAGCTATGCAGGCGGAGGTAATTTCATTGTATCTGATTTAAATAGTCAATGGTCAAGCGTAACGACTACTGGAGTTTTGAGTCCATTGGTGACAACAACATCAAGTTATCGAGGCCATGCTAATGGAAGTGGTTTAGGTACTGGTATTTACAGTGGCCCTGGTGTTTCGGACAATGCAGATGGTACTTATGATTTCGACCCAGCAGCAGCAGGTGTTGGTGTACATACGATAACATACACTTATACTGACGGAAATAATTGTACAAATTCTGCCTCAGACGATGTAGAGGTAAAAGTTGCTTGTGAAGTTGTAATCGATGCCCAACCTATGGATGCGATGATATGTGCCGGCGAACCATTGAGTTTCGATGTTACCGCCACGGGTAACGGGGTATTGACCTATCAATGGCAAGTGGATACCGGTGCCGGCTTTGAAGATTTGGGTGCACCGAGCGCCAGTTCACAATTGAGCTTTGCTTTTATGGAAATTGGGGGCAATGGTAACCAATATAGGGTCATCGCGACTTATGACAATGGGACCCCCAATGACGATACCGATGACTGTTCGGCAACCAGTGAAACGGCCGCATTGACGGTGAACCCCGCGCCCATTGTTGAAATCACTGGAAATGACAGCTATTGCAATAACGGAAACGGCGTCGTTCTAGATGCAGGAGCCGAACACGCCAGTTATCTGTGGTCTCCCGGTGGTGAGACCACACAGACCATTACTGCCTTAGAAGGTAGTTACACCGTAGAGGTTACCAATGAGTATGGATGCAAAACACTATCCGATGCGTTTTTGGTGACCAATAACCAACCATTGGTCTGTAATATTCTTCAAGATGTATTGGCTACCAACCATTTGACTACAGATGGGGTTGCGACGGTGAATGTGACCGGTGGTACGGGCGAGTTTACGTATCTATGGGACAATGGCGAGACGACACAGACAGCGACCATGTTAACCTATGGTATGCACAGTGTTACGGTCACTGATTCCAACGGGTGTGAGACCAATTGCCAAATAGATATCGCCAAAGAACTGTACTGTTGGACCAATTTGGTACAGAACGTTAGCGTGAACGGAGGTAGCGATGGTGCTGCGCGTGTTTATGGAAATGGTGGTTATAGACCGCATAGCTTTGAATGGGACGATGGTTCGACGGAACCATTGAACAACAACCTAAGCGCAGGCATCCATTATGTGACGATTACCGATGCAACGGGTGCCACCTCTAGATGTAGCGTAACCATATCGGAACCGACAGGAGGAAATTGTGATACGTTTACAGTAGGTATGGTACAGGATGTTCTTTCGACCAATCATTTGACCGAGGATGGTGTGGCAACCGTTCATCCACAAGGAGGAACCGCCCCGTATACCTATCTGTGGGACAATGGGGAGACGACACAAACGGCGACCACGTTGACCTATGGCATGCACAGTGTAACGGTGACCGATGCCAATAGATGTAAGGCGACAAGCCAGATAGACATCGCGAAAGAATTGTATTGCTGGATCAACCTTCATGCGAACGTGAGCGTTCACGGGGGCAGCAACGGTGCCGCTAAGGTCTATGGCAACGGTGGTTATCGACCACATACCTTCAGGTGGGACGATGGTTCAACAGAAGCTTTGAACAATAATCTAGGTGTGGGCACCCATTATGTAACGATTACCGATGCAACGGGAGCGACATCGCAATGTAGCGTAACAATTTCAGAACCGAACCAAGAAGTTTGTGACGGTATCGATAATGATGGCGATGGCCAGATAGATGAAGGCTTCGACCAAGACGGTGACGGTATAGCCGATTGTTTTGATGATTGTGATAACAGAATCGATAGTGACGGTGACGGAACACCCGATTGTACCGATCAGTGCGATGATAGCATAGATAGGGATGGCGATGGAATTCCAGATTGCACGGACGATTGTGATGACAGTATCGATACCGATGGCGATGGTATACCTGATTGTACCGATCCATGTGATGACAGCATCGATAGTGACGGAGACGGCACACCTGATTGTACCGATCCATGTGATGACAGCATCGATAGTGACAGTGATGGTACACCAGATTGCCAGGATACTTGTCCAAACGTAGCTGGTCCTCTGGCTAACAACGGTTGTCCCGACGCGTGTACCTTGACCATTACAGGGCAACCTGTTTTTGTTGATCAGTGTCATGCTTATGGCGATGTTGCAAGTTTGACTGTTGCCGTCAATGCAAATAACGAAGCAAGCGTAAATTATCAATGGCAGGAATCCGTCAATGGAGGGGCTTGGTCACCGATCACTTCGACAACTACGAATATGTTGACGAATATCGGTTTCGATAGCCCGAACTTTTCAGGCAACATTGCTTATAGGGTAATTGTTGTTTCTGATAATGGCACCCCTAACGATATCACCGATGATTGTATGGAAACTAGTGCGACGGCGACCATTTATTCGCTACCTGTGGTAACATCCCTATTGCCTTCTATCATACAGGTGGATGATGCCCCGATATATTTGAACACGGGCAGTCCGGTAGGGGGTAGTTATACCGGCAACGGAGTCGGGGACGATTTTAACGGGAGAACCATATTCGACCCTGAGCAAGCCGGTGTGGGCGTTCATACGATTTCGTATACCTATACGAACGAGAACAATTGTACACAAGTTGTAAACAACCAAATAGAGGTTACAGCGATTCCCGGTGTAGACTGCAGTATCGTAATTATTGATCAGCCCGAGTTCACCGAGTCGTGCCTTGCCTTTGACGATGTTACAAGTTTAACCGTTGGTGTAGTAGCAAACAATGGGGCTACGGTCGCTTATGAATGGCAAGAATCCATTAATGGCGCGCCTTGGTCACCGATTACCTCTGCGACCACGAACATGTTGGCGGACATCGGTTTCGATAATCCTACATTTACAGGGAACATCGCCTATAGGGTGATAGCTGTTTCGGACAACGGCACCCCTAACGATATAACGGATGATTGTACGGTGACCAGTGAAGAGGCAAGCATCTATACGCTTCCAGAGGTAACCCTGCAACTGCCATCGGATTTTCAAGTGGACGATGCCCCGATCAGTTTGAACACGGGCAGTCCTATGGGCGGTACTTATTCCGGTAATGGGGTAACATCGGATCCGAACGGTAGACCGATCTTTGATCCGGCATTAGCCGGTGTAGGTATGCATATCATTACCTATGAATATACCAATGCCGGTGGTTGTAGTAATACGGCTACCCAAGAGGTTACAGTTTCGATGGTGCCGATTCCACTGGTAGTTTATATCAATGAATACCAGCCGAACCCTGACGGAATTGATCCAAGTACTCAGATTATAGAATTAAAAGGGCCATCTGGCCTGGCGTTTAACGGATGGATAATTCTAGTTGATGGTGATGGTAGTGCTTCTGGTGGGGTAAATGAAGCGATACAGGTTTCAGGAACGTTCGATGGTAACGGGCTTTTGAAAGTGACGATCGACGATATCGAAAATCCAAGCCATACCATTATAGTATCTGAGAGGTATGATAGTTCGATGACCGACTTTGATGGAAACAACGACGGCCAATTAGATGCCGGAAGTACCGTTGGGCTGGGAACTATATTTGATGCTTTAGGTGTGCCGGATGTGCAATCAGATGAAATGTTTTTATTTGGTGAACAAATCGGCGGGGCCGATTTTACCTACACGGGTGACGAGCCACAATTGGTTTTTAGGGACAGTCAGACGAACGCGTGGTTCGCCATAAATGATCATGATATACCGATCGCACATACTATTGCCGCAACCGAAATAGCATTCGACCAATTTTTTGGCTCGTTGACAGAACCGACGTTTGGAGGAATCAATCCGCTCTTAGCACCGAGGTCGATGGGTCTTAAAATTGAGGTATGGCCCAACCCTTCGGTTAAAACCATTAATTTACAATTGTCGAAATCTGAAAAGGTGGATAGCTATTCCATCCATGATATGACCGGTAAATTGATTCGAAGTATAAAGGCAAATCAAAGTTTAAGACAGCAATTGGATGTTGAGGACTTACAATCGGGGGTCTATATGATACGTGCTAGCGGAACACATATGACAACCATAACGCAGAAGTTTATAAAAAGAAACTAAGTACTGGTTTGTCAGAAGTTATAAATCCCTTGGCACGAATGGTCAAGGGATTTTTATTTTTACTGAGTTGAAAAGACGCAGTGCTGAATAAAAAGGGGAGACCACATTGGTCTCCCCTTTTTACTATGTAAATTTTTAAGTTGCGGTCATTCCTCCATAGAATGGTACACGTTCTGGACGTCATCGTCCTCTTCCAGTTTTTCAAGCAGTTTTTCAACATCGGCAGCTTCTTCTTCAGATAATGCTTTTGTAACTTGTGGAATGCGTTCAAAACCAGAAGATAGTATTTCAATCTCACGGTTTTCCAATTCCTTTTGTAAGGCACCGAAACTTTCAAATGGACCATAAATCAAAATTCCGTCTTCATCCACGAAAACTTCTTCGGCACCAAAATCAATAAGTTCCAATTCTAGTTCTTCAGGATCCAAACCTTCGGCAGGAATCCTAAAATTACAGGTATGGTCAAACATAAATTCTACTGAACCAGAGGTACCTAAGTTTCCATTACATTTATTAAAATAACTTCTAACATTGGCTACGGTTCTAGTGTTATTGTCGGTGGCAGTTTCCACTAAAACCGCAATACCATGGGGTGCGTATCCTTCAAATAATACTTCTTTATAATCACCCAGGCTTTTATCACTTGCCCTTTTAATAGCACGTTCAACATTATCTTTAGGCATGTTGACCGACTTGGCATTTTGTATAACAGCTCTTAATCGTGAATTGGCATCTGGATCAGGTCCGCCTTCTTTCACGGCCATTACGATGTCTTTGCCAATACGTGTAAAGGCTTTGGACATTGCAGACCATCGTTTCATTTTACGTGCTTTTCTAAATTCAAAAGCTCTTCCCATGGTAAATTATTTTAAAACAAATGTACAAAAACAGCAGATGTTCAAAAATCGTTCAGGTGATTTTACCGAACGATTTTTATTAAAAGTTTTGTCGTGTTAATTAATGTTCACTATCTATTATTTCCTCAATGCTTCTGGCAAGAACAAAATCCTTTTCCGTGACGCCATTGGCATCGTGGGTGCTCAGACGAATATTAAGGGTTTTATAGACATTACTCCAATCAGGATGATGCCCTTGCGCTTCACATTCAAAAGCGATGCGGGTCATTACAGAAAAGGCCTCTTTAAAATCTTCGAACTCAAAGGTGGTTTCGATGGCTCCATCTACATATTCCCATCCGTCCAATTGACCTAGATAGTCCGCTATTTGTTGATCCGTGAATTTTTCTACTTCTTTCATAATTTCTTTTAATTTAAGATGTGATGATCAATGATATCTTGAAACGTAAACTGCAAATTTTTAGGAAGTTTATTCGTCTTGGGCAACACCGCTAAATATCTATCCTCATTTGTGGTATACACCCTTTTTATAATCGGATTAAAATTACCGACACGTTCTAAAACCTCTTTTATAAAATCTTCATGATGCGTGAGGTCGTTGCTCCCTAAATGATAAATTCCCGTTTTATTTCTATTGATAAGATAATGAATTTGCTGAGTAAATTTATCATCGTTGGTTACATTTAGTATTAAGTTAGGAAAGACCTCTACAGGTTCATTTTCCATAATAGCCTTTTTCATATCCCTAATTCTAGGAGAACTATTGCCAAATACCATGGGGACTCTTAAGATGGCCATTTTATCTTTGGGCAAACGGAGTAACATGTTTTCTATTCGAATCTTCAACCGGCCATAAATACTTTCCGATAACGTTTTATCCAGTTCATATGATGGATATTTACTATACGCATCAAATACATTTGCCGAAGAAATAAAATAAATTTTACACTTTTCTCTGGAAACATATTCTAAAATATGCTCGTGCGCAATGATCAAAGCAGCAAAATTACCCCTTAATGCCGAAATAATCACCTGTGGCTTTAGATCGTCAAGAATTTCAACAATATCATCTTCCTCTACATTATAATGAACAAATTGTTTGTTGGAAGAAAATGAATTCGCCGCATGACAATAGGTTCCATACGTATCAAAATAATTACAGAGTTCCTTGTAAATTGCATTTCCAATGAATCCACTACCGCCAAGAATCAATATTTTTTTAGTATCCAATCTCAAAAAATAGAAAGTTCGGTTTCAGTAGTTAATTTCTCTAACGCTAGCATGCCCAATTTAGAATTCCCTTTCTTATTTAGTCCGGGTGACCAAGTGGCAACACAGAATTTATTAGGAAGTAAGGCAACGATGCCACCACCGACGCCACTTTTACCAGGTAACCCAACCTCAAAAGCAAACTCTCCTGCTTCGTCATAAAAGCCACATGTAAGCATTATGGCATTGATACGTTTTACTTGATGTATGGTTAAGAAAGTATTGTTTCTTTTACATTTACCATGATTGATAAACATGAAAAAGGTATTTGCCAATTGGCCGCAGTTCATAGTAAGGGAACAATGATGAAAATAAAAATCTAAAACATCTTCAACATCATTGTTTAAATTTCCGTAAGACTTTAACAGATTGGCTGCTGCGTAATTTCGAAACCCTGTCCGTTTTTCTGATTTGACGACGTCGGTATCATAATCGATGGAATCGTCATTCGCAATATTTCTTACAAATGCCAAAAATTCTTCCTTGGGATTTCGTAGTAGGGAAACTAAAATATCTGCAACGACAATTGCACCGGGGTTTATCAATGGATTTCGGGGAATACCGTTTTCCAATTCCAAAAGTGATAAATGGTTGAACGGGTCACCGGAAGGTTCAACATCTACACGCTCCCATAATTTTTCCCCAATTTTACCCAATGCCATGGTTAGGGTCATTACTTTAGAAATACTCTGAATAGAAAAACGTTCATCAGCGCTTCCCGCAGAAAATTGTTGTTGATCTATCGTAACAAGATGAATGCCAAATTTATCAATATCAACCTTCTCCAATTCAGGAATATACTTGGCTATTTGCCCTCGATCCTTAGCTTTGTCTGCAGCATCATTTATAGCATCGAGGATACGTTGAAAGTCTATCATTTACGTTTGTAAAATGGTAATTTGACTACTGTGGCGGCAACCGCATTTTTTCTAATCTGGATGTATATTTGGCTTCCCACCTCAGAGAAAACAGGCGGTACATAGCCTAACCCAATACCCGTGCCCATTGAAGGAGACATGGTTCCTGAAGTGACCACTCCAATGGTTTTTCCATTGCCATCAACAATATCATAACCATGTCTTGGAATGCCTCGCTCCTTTAATTCGAAAGCCACTAACTTACGTTTGGGACCTAGGTTCTTTTCTTTTTCCAGTGCTTCGGCATTGACAAAATCCTTTGTGAATTTTGTTATCCATCCTAAGCCAGCTTCAAAGGGAGAGGTAGTATCATCGATATCATTACCATATAGACAATATCCCATCTCTAAACGTAAGGTATCCCTGGCAGCTAATCCGATAGGTTTAATTCCGAAATCAGCACCTGCTTCAAAAACCTTATCCCATATTTGTTTTACATCGTCATTTTTACAATAAATTTCAAATCCGCCAGAGCCGGTATATCCCGTTGCAGAAATAATTACATGTTCAATACCTGCAAAATCGGCAACTTCAAAATGATAGAACTTTATACCGGCAAGATTAACAGATGTCAACGATTGCATGGCCTCTACCGCTTTTGGTCCTTGAATTGCCAAAAGAGAGTATCCTTCAGAGATATTGCGCATTTCTGCTTTCAAATCAGAATTGTATGAAGAAATATGTTTCCAATCCTTCTCAATATTCGAGGCGTTCACCACTAATAAATATTGCTCTTCTTTAATTTTATAAACGATTAGGTCATCTACGATACCACCAGTTTCATTTGGCAAGCAACTGTATTGAGCTCTACCAATGGTCAATTTAGAAGCGTCATTAGACGTTACTTTCTGAATTAAATCTAAGGCAGTGGGTCCGCTAATTAAAAATTCTCCCATATGCGACACATCAAAAACACCCACACCGTTACGTACCGTTTCATGTTCGGCATTTACACCTTCATAAGAAACAGGCATGTTATATCCAGCAAATGGAACCATTTTGGCACCAAGGGATTCGTGAGTTGTAGTAAGTGCAGTATTTTTCATTTTTTTTATTTATTGGCGACACAAATTTATCGAAAATAAATAGAAGCAATATTGGCCTGCACCGCTAATTGGGAAAATATTATATTCTTACATCGATACTTAAGATTTCAAAAGAAAGTCCTTCAAATCTTCATAAGTAGAAATATTAATGGAGCTTTTAGTTTTTCCCATTACTTTTTGGATCTGTACGGGAATCGGTAATTTTTCGTTTAAAGTGCCCTCTACAATATCCAAGAATTTGACTGGATGGGCAGTTTCTAAGAAAATCCCATAAGTTTCCGGATTTTTTTCTTGATATTTCTTTAAGCCTAAGTATCCAACGGCACCGTGCGGATCAGCGATATACCCATTGATATTGTAAATTTCTTGAAGAGCTGCCTTGGTTTGATTATCATCAAAGGAATAGGAGGAAAGATTTTTATTCAGCGCTTCAAAATCATCTTTAAATAAATGTCTAATTCTAATAAAATTGCTTGGGTCCCCGACATCCATAGCATTGGAAATAGTTGCTTTAGATGGTTTAGGGGTATACTCTTTTGTCAGCATGAACTGTGGTACAGTATCATTGACATTGGTAGCCGCAATAAAATGTTTTACCGGCATCCCTAAGCGTTGTGCGACTAGACCCGCACAAATATTTCCAAAATTCCCTGAGGGCACGGAGAATACAATCTCTCTGCCACTTGATTTGGCTTGTTTATAGGCAAAAAGGAAGTAAAATAATTGTGGTAGCCATCGAGCAACATTGATGGAATTGGCCGATGTCAGTTTCATTTTTGCAAGAAGGTCCTTATCCAAAAAGGCATTTTTTACCATGGCCTGGCAATCATCAAAAGTACCATCAACTTGTAAAGCAGTAATATTTTGGCCCAAAGTGGTCAATTGACGCTCTTGAATATCACTCACTTTTCCACTAGGGTACAGTATGACAACATTTACCCCTTCCACACCTAGAAAACCATTGGCTACAGCGCCCCCTGTATCACCCGAGGTGGCCACTAAAACAGTGACTTCATTTTTGCTAGACCTTGAAAAATATCCTAAACATTGGGCCATAAATCGGGCTCCAACATCTTTAAAAGCCATCGTAGGGCCATGAAATAGTTCTAAAGTGGCAATGTTGGGTGTAATTTCAACAACAGGAAAATCAAAATCCAATACCTCCTTTAAAATATCCTTTAGCACATCTTCGGGGACAATATCCGCAACAAATTGTTGAATAGCCGTAAAGGCAATTTCTTGATTGGATAGCTTTTCAATTTCCTCAAAAAAAGAACTCGGCAATGGTTTTATTGCTTCGGGAAAATACAAGCCTTTGTCGGGTGCAATTCCGTTGACGACGGCTATATCAAAAGATACTTCGGGTGCTGTATTGTTTAAACTATAGAATTTCAAGGCGATTTGTTTTATTTGTTATTAGTTGAATGCTTCCTGTTCAAAGAGGCTTTACCCCCTCCATATTAACTTTGGAAACATGTATTTCATACGCAATACCAATTTTATCGTAGACCAATTTCATGGCATCACCTACTTTTAAAGCTGTTTCTTGTCCTTTGCTAAAAGCAAAAATCGAAGGTCCCGATCCTGAAATTCCCGAACCTAAAGCACCGGCTTCTGATGATACTTTTTTTACTTCGTCGAAACCAGGTATTAGGATAGAACGAATAGGTTCAACAATGTGGTCTTCTAAAGACCTGCCAATTAGGTCGTAATCGTTTTTAAAGAGTCCAGCTACAAGTCCACCAACATTTCCCCATTGTTTGATACCTGTTTCCATGGATATTGTGGTCTTCAAAATCTTTCTAGAATCTGAAGTCTTAATTTCTATCTGCGGATGGATTATAGTGACGTAAAGTTCGGGTGGTGCGGGGATGGCGATGACATCTAAAGGATTATAACTGCGTACGAGGGTAAAACCGCCAAATAGGGCGGGAGCAACATTATCGGCATGGGCAACATCACTAGCCAGGCGCTCACCTTCCATGGCAAATTTCACCAATTCGGTTTTACTGAACGGATTGCCCAATAAATGGTTCATGGCCCAAACGGCCCCAGCGGAACTAGCGGCGCTACTTCCGATTCCGCTACCAGGTTTTATTTTTTTATTAATTTCAATTTCAAATCCACCGTCATAATCTGTCGCCAATAAGAAAGCGTTACCGGCAACTCCGGCAACATTATTAAGTGTTTCTTTCGGTAAGTCCTGGCCCAAAAGTTTGGTTATGTAAATACCTTTTTTGGTAACTTTTCGAACTACCATTTCATCCCCGACAGCATCTAGGGCCACGCCCAGAACATCAAATCCACAGGAAATATTCGCAACCGTTGCAGGGCAAAATACCTTAATTTCGTTTTGGTTCATTTTGACTGATCTTGTTATGAAATTTAGAAATTACCAATTCTTATAATATCCGCAAAAATACCGGAAGCAGTTACAGCCGCTCCGGCGCCGGCACCTTTAATGATCATTGGCTGATTCGGATATCTTTCCGTATAGAAAAGAACGATATTATCACTGCCTTCCAAATTATAAAAATCGTGCCCTTTTGGGATTTCCTGTAGACCTACACTTGCTTTTCCATCATCAAATTGCGCGACATATTTCAATTTACTGTCCGCATTTTTTGCACTGGTGAATAATGATTGAAAATGAGGTTCATGTTTTACCAACGAAGCGAAAAAGTCTTCATTGTTATCTGTGTTTAGACTTTCTTCCGGTAAGAAGGAATTGTTTTTAATATCGCTGATTTCTAGCTGATTTCCGCTTTCTCGTGCTAAAATCAAAATTTTTCGCATCACATCAACACCGCTTAAATCAATTTTAGGATCAGGTTCTGTATAACCTTCTTCCTGTGCTTGTTTTACAACATCATGAAAAGTGGTATTTTCATGGAACTTATTGAAAACAAAGTTTAGGCTACCTGATAAGACGGCCTGTATTTTTAAAATTTTATCACCAGAGGCGATAAGGTGTTTTAAGGTGTCAATAATCGGTAAACCAGCCCCCACATTCGTTTCAAACAAGAAAGGTGCATTGTATGTTCTTGCCAAAGATTTTAAATGGGAATAATTCTCGAAGGCGGAGGAACAGGCGATTTTATTACATGTGACCACTGAAATACTATTGCCCAGGTATGAACTATAGGTATTAGAAACTTCTGCGCTTGCGGTATTATCTACAAATATGCTATTTCTAAAATTGATGCTATTCACAAGTTCCAAAAATTTTGCCTTATCAGCTTTTTGGCCCTGAGCCAACTTAGCTTGCCAGTCATTTAAATCTATCCCTTTTTCATCGAAAAGCATGGTACGTGAATTTGACATACCGATAACCCTAATGTTCAATTTCAAATTCTCTTTTAAAAATTTACGCTGCTCTTTAACCTGCTCCAGAAACTTTGCGCCAACATTACCTACACCCATTACGAATAGGTTCAATTGCTTAATATTTTCTTCGAAAAATTCCTCGTGTAAGGCGTTTAATGCCTTTTTAACATCTTTATCCTCTATAATGCACGAAATATTTCTTTCAGAAGCACCTTGCGCAATCACTCGAATATTGACATTGTTTTTTCCGAGCGTACTGAACATTTTTCCGCTTAGACCTTGATGACTTTTCATATTGTCACCCACTAGGGCAACAATCGCCAAATCTTTTTCTGGAATTACCTTTTTAATACGCCTTCTTTCAATTTCGTATTCAAAAGCTTCGTTTACAATTTGAACAGCTTTTTCAACGTCATCGGCAGAAATACCTACACAAATAGAGTGCTCAGAAGAGGCTTGGGTAATCAATACCACACTGATATCTGCTTGTGAAAGTACTTCGAAAAAACGTTTAGAAATTCCTGGTATACCAACCATTCCTGAACCTTCAAGTGATAAAAGGGCCATGTTTCCGATATGGCTGATTCCCCTAACCGTTTTACCCTTATCGTTTTTTGACTTCGTAATTAAGGTACCTGGTGCATCGGGGCTGAATGTATTCTTAATAACAATAGATATCCCTTTAGATAAAACCGGTTGTATCGTAGGTGGGTATAATACCTTTGCTCCAAAATGCGATAATTCCATCGCCTCTTCATAAGATATATGTGGAATGGCTTTTGCCTGCTTCACCATTTTAGGGTTAGCAGTGTACATACCACTGACGTCTGTCCAAATTTCTAAAATGTCAGCATCAACGGCTGCGGCAAATATCGCTGCGGTGTAATCAGAACCACCTCTACCTAAGGTGGTAGATACTCCCTCTTCAGAGGTAGCGATAAACCCTGGGCAAACGGCTATTTTTTTGTTTGATGCTTTGAAATATTCAATACAGTTGCTATTGGTTCTGGTAAAATTCACCATATTTTTACCGTTCACCTTGTGAGTGATGATTAGCTCTCTGCTATCTTTGAATTCTGCATCAAGCTTTTCACTGATAAAATATTCACTTATAATATAAGAGGAGAGCAATTCACCGTAACTAACTATTTTATCTGATAGTTTGGGGGTAATTTCTCCGATGAAATAAGCACCTTCTAATAAAGTTTCTAAAATATTAAATTCACTTTTAACCTTGCTAAGCACTTTGCTTTGGGCAGTTACCGGAAGTAATTCCTTTATAGAGGTCAAATGCCTTTCTTCTAGTGTGGAAAGTATTTCTTTATAGGTTTGATCTTGCGATGAGGCCAAGGATCCGGCCTGCAGTAATAAATCCGTCACTCCTCCTAAAGCTGAGACGACCAGTATGATTTGGTCATTGTATTCGGAAATAATATTTTTTATTTTAATTATATTTTCAGGTTTGGCTACTGATGAACCACCAAATTTTAGAACTTTCATGTGATTGAAATATTGACTTTGAAATTAAGATATGGTGTAATTAAACACAGAAACGGAGAAATAAAGTTTTTACCCCCAAGGGGTGAAACATGCAGCTGTAGAACCATAACAAATGGTAACTAAAGTAGAATCGAAATGTATGTCTGTCTTATCGCAGTCCATATTACTTATGGTTGAGCGTCAAAAGTAGTACATTTGATATCCTAAACAAATGATTCCACAATTTTTTACAGAATCGTTACTTTTTAGTTATAAAAATCATCAAGAATGAAATTATATAGTGCAGAACAGATTTATAAAGCAGATCAAATTTCTATAAAAAAGGAGGAAATTGGCAGTAACGAATTGATGGAGCGTGCCGCTTTACAGCTTTTTAATTGGATGCATTTGCGTATGCAAGGTGCTCAGGTAAAAATACATTTGTTCTGTGGTATAGGTAACAATGGTGGAGATGGTATTGCCCTAGCCCGACATCTTCAAGATCATGGTTACAACATTGAAGTCTATGTCGTTAATTATAGTGAAAAAAGGTCAAAAGACTTTTTGATAAATATGGAAAGGTTAAAAGATCGAAAAATTTGGCCGAATTTCATGAATACGGGTGGTGAGCTTCCCCCGATTGATAAAGATGATATTATAGTAGATGGAATATTTGGAATTGGCTTAAACAGAACTCCAGATGATTGGGTGGTTAAGATAATTCAGCACTTGAATGCGTCTGCTGCCTTTATATTATCTATTGATATCCCCTCGGGAATGTTTACTGATCAAGGGCCGGAAAATTTTGAGGCAGTTATTAAGTCTAATTTTGTGTTGAGTTTTCAAACGCCAAAGTTGGTATTCTTTTTGCCGGAAACAGGGCCTTTTATAGAACAATGGGAAGTATTGGATATAGGTTTAGATCCAGATTATTTAATGACCACCGAAACCGACTATGAGTTAATTGGTAAAAGTGAGGTATTAAACTTATATAAACCTCGCGAAAAGTATGCCCATAAAGGTACATACGGACATACCTTGATCATTGGGGGTAGTTATGGTAAAATGGGTGCTGTTAGTTTATCCGCCAAGGCGGCCCTTTATTCTGGAAGTGGACTGGTAACCTCATACGTGCCGAAAATAGGATATGGTATTTTACAAGCTGCAATACCGGAAGTGATGGTGTTAACGGATGCGGAAGAGAATGAGTTGGTGAATATCAAATTTGACTTGGAGCCTTCTGTAATAGGTATAGGCGTCGGCATGGGAACTGGCGCTAAGACGGTAGCAGGTTTTACTGAATTTATAAAAAGCAATCAAAAACCTCTGGTCATTGATGCAGACGCCCTCAACATTCTTTCCAAAAATAAAGAGTTGTTAAAGGAAATGTCGGAAGAAGCTATTTTGACGCCTCACCCAAAGGAGCTGGAAAGGTTGATAGGAAAATGGAAAGACGATTTTGAGAAATTGGACAAGGTCAAGAAATTTTCAAAGAAGTATAAATGCGTAGTAGTAATTAAAGGAGCACATACCATAGTGGTTCAAAATGGAAAAGGCTATGTGAATACTACCGGGAATCCAGGTATGGCAACCGGGGGTAGTGGCGATGTATTGACCGGAATTATAAGTGGTTTAAGGGCTCAAGGATATACCGCTTTGGATGCAGCCATATTTGGAGTGTATTTACACGGTAAAGCCGGTGATATTGCGATAGACAAAACTGGTTTTCAATCTTTGATTGCCTCACATCTGATTGAAAATTTAGGGAG
>Ga0114916_1000785_pt1 | contig 19800 bp, 18 predicted proteins | sample MalvirAntarct_66_FD_83501 | JGI IMG/M metagenome (GOLD analysis project Ga0114916, IMG submission 83501) | Marine viral communities from the Global Malaspina Expedition - Malaspina viral metaG Antarct_66 | ecosystem: Environmental > Aquatic > Marine > Oceanic | place: West Anvers Island... | reverse complement strand
GCCAAAGCAATAATAAGCCAGAGAAAGCAGCTAGAAAATCAATTAAGCGGATCATATAAAAATACTCTATTTTTCTTGTTTAAGAAAAGCCATTGACTCTTCCATTGTATAAGGCGGTACCCAGTCCAAAACTTCTTTTAAATTTGATGAATCAACCTCAAGATTACTAACCAATTGTTCTACCATGGCTGATTTAAATAGTAGTTTACCAGCAAAACGTATCAACCCAACTGGGACTGGTAACTGAAATAAACTTCTACCAAGCCCTTTTGCTATTGCATTAGTAAACTCTTTAATTGAAACGGTTTCACTCTCAGATGCTAAAAATATATGACCTCCAGCATTAGGATGTTTAGCACAAGTTACCAATAAATCGGCTAGGTTTTGAACTGAAATAAAATCACGTCTATTATTTGTTAAACCAAATGGTAAACATGGCATCTTAGACACTAAACGAGTTAAAGAACCAAAGTTGCCTGGTGCATTTGAACCATAAACTAATGTAGGTCTAATTATAACCAATTCCATTCCAGTTTGATCTGCGATCTTTTTTAGACCGATTTCAGCATCATATTTTGATCGCGCATAACTGTTATGCGGTAAAGGTGAACAATTGATAGAAAACGGGGCTATAGGAGTTTCGGTACCATTGACACCAATTGAGCTGACAAATACAAACCGATTAACACCCGATTTTGCAGCTTCATTTGCTAAATGCAATGTTCCTTCTACATTTACAGACTGGTAATCATGTTCTGTAAATGAGTGAGAATGGGCGAGTCCTGCGAGGTGAATAATGGTATCAATCTCATTAAACGCTCCTTGCCAGTTGGTTTCGGCATCAAGTTTATCTATTTTATAAACCGATGAGCAATTGAACTTTTCTCCGATTCTAACTACCTGTGTCTTTACATTACATTGTTTAGATACTTGCTTCCCGACAAATCCAGTACCACCAGTTAATAATATGTTCATGATGTTAAAGCCGAATTAACAACCCTTTCGATTTTTGTTAGTGCCAACACTTCAGAAAAGTTCTCAATTAAGAGCTTTCTTGGTTGCATTTTAGGTATGTCATTGTTTAATAGCATTTCTGTAACACTGTCCAATTGTAACGCTAATCGTTCAGGCTGTGATGGCTCACAAGTCCAACCAACTTGATATTCAGATAACAAAATAAACAATTCAGAATCCCTATCCCCCACATATAAAATTGGTTTATCCGCAGCCATGGAGAAATACGCTTTACTAGGAACACCTAAACCAAGCATATTTTCTGATAATGTTACCAGCGACACGTCACATGCATTTAACCCCATTTGATTCTTTTCTAAATCTAATGGGCCATAAAAGTACGCTTTGTTATAACCGCAATCGTCATTGATTTTCTGTATGGTGTTCTTAACCCAATCAGCCTCAGAGCCACTACCAATAAATACATATCTTGCTTCTTGATGCTTTGATTGTTGGATTGCTTTAAGCAAGTTATCCATTCCTTGCAAACGGCCCATATTACCAAAGAATTGATATACAACCTCATCATCCCAGCATAAATCGGTAATAACTTTATTTTCCGACTTTGCTGAAGGTGTTATGTTCTTAGTTGAAGCCCAGTTAGGTATATAATAAATTTTTTCATCTTTTCCTGTTTTATCCTGTATGAGTTTTTTCATGTCTCTCCCTATACAGATCATTTTATCAGGCGATGAGTACATTTTTTTAGATAAGTAAATAAGTACCTTATAGAGAAAGCTGTTTGGAGAGATCACCTTTGCTGGAACAAGATTATTTGGAAATACATCATGAACCAAGACTAACCATTGAAATTTATAACGTAATTTTAAAGCAGCTAAACATGCCATAGTTACAATCGGGTTGGTTCCGGAAAAAAGAAGATCTGCAGAACAGATTTCTTTATTAATAACAGAAAGAAAACTCAAAGTTTGCTTAACTTGTCCCAATAGACGAGAAAGTAATTTATTTTTGTCATACTTTGCTAATTTCACAAATTTGGTTTTAATACTATATCTTGATGCAAAATCTAAAGAGTGTTTATTTTCAGGTGCAATAAGGAGAATCTCATAATCATCATTTAAATGTTTGGTGATCTGTGACCAATAATAGGCAGTTGAGTTATGATTTTCACCAATATACTCAGCAAGAATAACTACTTTTTTTTTCACCTTAATACTCTTTCCAAACAACACGTTTAACATAATCAGTATATGAATGCAGTATACGCACAACCTTATCTGATACATTTGGCATACTGTAATCGTACACTTGACGAAGTAAGCGGTCACTACCTGATGGCTGTGATTCCAAAATATGAAGACCTTGCATAACACGCTCAACACCCAGGCCTACCATCATTACTGATGCCTCTTCCATCCCTTCTGGACGCTCATGAGCTTCTCGCAAATTAAGAGCAGGGAAGTTCATAATTGAAGATTCTTCGTTAATGGTACCACTATCTGATAGTGCTGCTTTAGCACTCTTTTGCAAGTGATTATAATCGTGAAATCCAAGCGGTTTCAGTAATTGAATATTCGGATGAAACTCTAAGCCTTGCGACTCAATTCTATTACGTGTACGCGGATGAGTAGAAACAATTACAGGAAGGCCATAGTGCTCGGCAACTGTATTTAATGTTTCTGCCAGCTTAGCTAACTGTTTAGGTGAATCCACATTTTCTTCACGATGTGCACTCACTATAAAAAAATGACCTTTTTGAAGACCAAGCCTTAATAACACATCAGAAGCATCTATCTGAGGCATATAATGATGAAGCACCTCAAACATAGGGCTGCCAGTTTTAATTACACGATCTGCAGGAATACCCTCAGCTATTAAGTAATCTCGCGCTATTGAACTGTACGTCAGGTTTATGTCTGAAGTATGATCTACTATTTTACGGTTAGTCTCTTCAGGAACACGTTGATCAAAACAACGATTACCAGCTTCCATATGAAAAATAGGTATCTTGCGACGCTTAGCTGGAATAGCAGAAAGACACGAATTAGTATCACCAAGAACCAACATTGCATCAGGATTAACAGTTTCTAAAACATCATCAACCTTCATAATTACTTGGCCGATTGTTTGTGCGGCGTTAGAACCAGCGGCATTTAAAAAATAGTCAGGCTTCCTAACACCTAAGTCATCGAAGAATACTTGGTTCAATTCAAAATCGTAATTTTGACCTGTATGAACCAAAATATGATCACAGTGTTCATCTAACTTGGCAAGTACACGTGATAGACGAATAATTTCAGGACGTGTACCTACCACTGACATCACTTTTAATTTTTTCATTTTACTATCTCTTATATCATTTTAATGGTCTAGCAAACGTATCCGGAGCTCCACGATCAAAGATCTCATTAGCCCATAACATGACGATCATTTCTTCAGCACCTATGTTTGTAATATCATGAGACCATCCAGGTACAGTTTCAACGATTAGAGGTAAATCACTTTCAGTTTTCAATTCATAGCATTCACCAGTTACAATGTGTTCAAACTTGAATAAGGCTTTTCCTTTAACTACGAGAAATTTCTCATTTTTTGTATGATGGTAATGTCCACCACGAGTGACACCTGGGTGTGCTGTAAAAAAAGAAAATTGCCCTGCATCTTTAGTTTTTAACATTTCACTAAAAACACCACGCTCATCGCCATAACAAGGAATGTTATAACTAAACTGATTAGGAGACATATAACTTAAGTAGGTTGAATAAAGAGCTCTACAGAAACCCGTACCAACATTTTCAATAGTTAAACTATCTCGGCTATTTTTAAAACCGGCAAGTAAGTCAGCAACATAACCTACAGTAGTTGGATATTCGGGTAATACACTATTAAAACCACTGTTTATAGAACCGTTTAAAAGTGAAATTAGGCTATGGCATACATCATCAATATAAACCAAAGTGACTGAGGCAGATGGGTCATTTATGGTTATATCTAAATTATTTAGAGTGTTATAGCAAAAAGTAGCAACAAATGAGTTGTAATTTGGACGAGACCATTTTCCAAAAACATTTGGAAATCGATATATATAGTAAGAAGCCCCTGAAAATTTACCATATTGTTCAACAGTTTCTTCTGCTAATAATTTACTTTTACCGTAAGGATTATCATGCTCTGCTTGAGTAGAAGAGCTTATTGCAATTGGTACAACTCTTCCATAACTCGTTAATTTATCGATAATATAAGTTGTAAGTTCTGAATTACCTTGTTCAAATTCAGCTTCATTCTTTGGACGATTAACACCGGCTAAATGATAAACAAAATCTGCTTCACCAAGAAACGTGGAAAGCTCTTCTCTTGTCGTATTACGATCGACTTCAATAATATCTTTATGACCGTGCTCCCGCAGCATAATACAGAGGTTTTTCCCAATAAAGCCTTTCGCACCAGTGACAACAATTTTCATTTAAACCCCTTCCGGTACAATTAAACTGCCTGCTTCAATGTCCGCAATAAAATCTAACTTATGCAGTAACTTGATCATCCCTTCGACATTTAAACGATCAGTATTATGCGAGTTATAATCTTCAATAGTACTTAAATCTTGCTCGCCTTCTTCAACATATTGAGAATAATTTAAGTCTCTATTATCTGAAGGAATACGATAGTAGCCACCTTGATCTTCAGCAACAAACATCTCCTCTCGACTGCACAAAGCTTCATACAATTTTTCACCGTGCCGAGTACCAATAACATTCACTTTGTGATCTGGTTTTGATGTTATTTTTTTTAGAGCTTTTACTAATACATCAATCGTTGCAGCAGGAGCTTTTTGAACAAATATATCTCCATTCACACCATGTGTGAAAGCATGTAACACAAGATCGACTGCATCATTTAAAGTCATCATAAAGCGAGTCATATTAGGATCAGTTATTGTAATTGCATCACCATTAATTATTTGTCGTAAAAATAAAGGAATAACCGAACCACGCGAAGCCATGACGTTTCCATAGCGAGTAGCACTTATAACAGTTTTATCAGGATCTACATTTCGAGACTTTGCGACGATTACTTTTTCCATCATCGCTTTTGAAATTCCCATCGCATTGATAGGATAAACAGCTTTATCAGTACTTAAACAAACAACTCTAGAAACTTCATTTGCTATACAAGCTTCTAGTACATTTTCTGTACCCAATACGTTAGTTTTGACTGCTTCCATAGGATGAAACTCACAAGATGGTACTTGTTTCAAAGCAGCTGCATGGTAAACAAAATCTACTCCACGTGTAGCAGACAAAATAGAATTATAATCACGCACGTCACCAATATAAAACTTAAGTTTTGGTGAATTATACTTCTTGCGCATATCATCTTGTTTTTTCTCATCTCGAGAAAAAATGCGAATCTCTTTTATACTCGTACATAAAAATCGTTCTAGAACAGCATTACCAAAAGAGCCTGTTCCACCTGTAATCAACAATGTAGCATTATTAAACATAATTAACCCTGAACCTTTAAATATTCACACAAACCCTGTGGCATTTTCAAACACGTCACAGTGTCATCCTTTAAAAAATCTAATTGAGTGTCACCAGGAAAAAAAACCGTACGACAACCCAATAAATGGTAACTATAAGCAAATGAAGAAAATAGAGATATAACTAAAAATGGATCTAAAATAGGTTCCTTTATTACTTTAGAGAATTTCTCATACCCAGTCCCTTTATCAGAAGGGTGCTGTAGAAAAAGAATATCTACATCATTAAAACTGGAGCAATATTCTAAAATCTCTATAGTTTTTTCAACCTGCCCGAACTGTCCAATAAAGAGCACCGTTCTCCTACTTTTAGCGTGTTCAGCATTTGTTATTCGCCTTCTGTCAAAATCAAGATCAGGTGTTTGAAAAAAATGCCCTACCACATAAAACTTTTCGAAAGTTGCTTCAGAAACCCAATACTTAAGGTATACCTCGTCAACAAAGATTTTATTTGGCAACTCAATTACAGAAACAACACCATGCTGACAAACAGCTAAATTAACTTTACTATTCTTGCACGCAATTGAAATGTTAAATACTAAACGATCATAATGCCCTGCTACAAAAACTTTACGAACATTAGTATCAATTAGCCATCTTTCTAAAATAAGTAACTCAGCAAATGCAATAAAACCTACGCTACACCATATATTGCGAAGTCCAGCGTCTCGAATACTAAAAAATAATTCTGAAAAACTCAAAGGTGAGTTAAAATAAGAGTAATCTAACTTGTTATTTAAGGTTGTGATATCTTTATTTTTCGCTAACACTTTTAGATTTTTTTTATGTGTATCACTCCATGATAAAAACACTTCATTAAGTTCTTTAGTTGTAAAACTTATTTTAAATGACGATTTCAAAACCATAATAAAAATAAAAACAAAATAATAAAAAGCTAATAATGCAAAAGATATCACATTCAATCTAGTAAGATTATTGCTTTTTAAAAACTCAAGATGCTTTTTAGAGTTGACTATGTCATCCCTTTGCATTTACAACCTCCAATACTGTATAATATTGCTTCCACATTGCTTCGATTGATAAATAATCACTAAATTTTTTGTATGCATCATCTGAATAACTGCTCAAATCGAAATCATTATTTACTACTGACTCTAATACCTTTTGTATTGATTTTGAATTAGTTTCAATATAGATAACTTCCTGTTCGGTGAATACTTCAGGTATAGCACCAACTCGAGTAGTGATGATAGGTAAACATACAGAACAAGCCTCTAATATTGCTATAGGTAACCCTTCATCTCGGCTAGGTAAAATAAATATGTCGTAATCACCTAGAGCTTCGCTAACATTAGAAACATTCCCCTTAAAGTTAATTACATCCTTCAAACCATTATCAATAACGCTTTTTGTTAAAGATGCTCTTTCAGGCCCATCACCTAATATATCGATTATGACTCGTTCTCTAATTAACTTTGAGTTTATAAATGCATCTATTATTAAATCAAAACCTTTTCTAAAGGTTAGGGAACCCACCCCAACAAGCCTCAAATGCTGAGAATTAGATTCATAAGACGCTTCATGTTTAACATGCGGAACACCATTATATATGGTATAAACTAGTTTCTGTGGATACGCATTAGAAATAGTATCTCTTAGAGCATTATTAAGAGTTACTACTGCATCCGAATTAACAATCGCACGAGACAATATTTTTCTTATCAAGTTTTCAAAAGCCCCTCCCTTAATGCTTGGGAAGTATATTAAAAGCTGATTAATTGGATTGTCTGATGAATGTAATATTGTAATCAGTTTTCTATTAGAGTTTGAAAGAAAAAAAGAAAGGAACATATCATTAGATATGATCATGTTAGACGAAGAACTCCTTGTTACTTTTTTCGCAACCATTTTTGCTGGGTACAAATATACATAACACAGCCAAAAAAAAGCAAATAACGGCACACGAATTAATACATTCTTAATTGCCAATAGAAATTTACTTCTATTATAGACTACAGTTTCCTTGGGCTTATCTTGGGATGTAACTAGACTCTGATAACGTTCCCCCCCCTGACCTCCAAAATGAAAAGCTCCTTGATATGACTCATTGGAACTCAAATAATTATCAAGGTTTTTTATAAAGCTAACAACTCCATTTACATTTTTTAACGAGCCCGAAGTCGCCAAAATAAAACTTTTATCCATTTTTTATCAACAACCTTTAATATAACTAGCAAAATAAAGAAAACAGGGACTAACAAAGTAACCTGCACAGTAATTAGTAAATAAACATCAGAACCGTTTAAAAAGCAAAAGAACGTATAGTATAGAAAACAAACCGCAAAAGTTGACAATGATAACTGCACTGTACTCTTACAAAACACATTGATCTTAGTGTAATAAACCACACTCAGCAAAATCAAAATATTAAAAAATATAGTCAGATAAACAAATACTATTGGGCTAATTGAATGTCGAAAAATAAAAATAAAAAAAATATTAAACCCAACAAAAAGTAGGAACCAAAATACATTTTTCTTAAGTAAAATTTTGTTGCTATTTTGGTATATCATATAGTTATATACACTTATAATTGGTATGATTAGCGACATATATTTCATTAGAATTACAGAGGGCATGAAGTCTTCTCCATATAGGTTGGCTATTATTATTTCCGCATTATGAAATATAAAAAGACTAACTAAAAGTGATGTGATATACGTGAACTTAAGATATTTAGCAAAAGAGTTACCGCCCTGTCCTACATAAGGTAACAAAACAACAGCCCAAGAAGTTATGATAACTAATGCGACTTGTATTAGTTTATAGGCTGCGGAATATATTCCATAATCGAACTTACTAAGAACATACCCTAAAATAACAGAATCGAATTTTCCATAGAATGAACTTGCCAGAGTTAAACCTAGTATTGGCAAAGCTTTATAAATAAGCGAAAAATCAGGAACACAGAACCAATCAACTGAACGTAAATCAACTGATTTATAAAGAAAAACAAAACAAAGAATAAAGTTAGCTGATGAATACAATATTAAAAATGTAAAATAATCATTACTATCATCGATTAAAAAGTACATAGCCAATAGAAGTAAAACTTTTAAAACAACCCCTCTAACAAACAGTGTTTTTTGTTGTTTAAAATAAATAAACAACCAATCATTAGAAAGTATTTCACCAAACACCGAAAACGATAGTAGCAAAATAGATAAAGTTATCGTACTATCAAAATCCCCAAATAAATATCCTCCACCGCATAAAGCCATTAAGAACAAAAAAGTAAAAAAAAGTCTTATCTTTATAACATCAATGGCTTTCCCACCTAGTTTACTATCCGAATAATTATTTATTCCACTCTCTTTTATAGAGTAAATAGTTAAACCAAATGTCCCTAAAACTAACGCAGAGTTAACAACACTCAAGGAAAGATTAAAAACGCCAAGAAGTTCTACGCCAAATGCCTTCGCATACATTGGTATCATTAAAAATGGTATAATGATCGAGAAAAATATTCTTAAAGTAGAATATAATATCCCACTTGCAATTTTTTCACTTTCAACATCAGTGAGACTTGAATTTAACTTTACCATTTACAAAACTAAACCTTGATAAATAATACAAAAATAAAAAAAACATACAATACTTGCCTAAGACCCAAAAATTCGGAATTAAACTGGCTCTGGGCAAAAATAATATGTGAGCGATAAGATAATAAGATAAAAATAAGACCATCCGATACTTAAGCCCCTTAACCAACAAAATAACGCCCATAGGAATTAATAGAGAACCGATAATAACATAAATTAGATTCATCACAGCAAGCTCTGCTATATATGAACTACCCAGTCCTCCGCCATTGATATAATACCGAGGGTTTAGCATATATGTTAATCTATGATTAAGATTAGGCCTTATTGCAACAGCTTCATCAGTTTGGCCCTGACTTAACTCATTCTTATGATATATATATAAATATGGAAAAATAACAGGCTCTAAAACAAACGGTATAGATTTATTATTAGAATTAAGTTCATCCCGGTACAACTCTGAGAAATAAACAACATTTAGAGAGTTACCTTGTTGATAGAAAAATGTTGCTATTGATTCAAAAATATCGACCTTATAATCCGAGTTTTTCATCCTTAGATCTACTGCCAATTGAGATGAGATAACAAGAACAAACCCCACAATTATTATTTTTAACTTTGTGTTCCTTGATATACCTGTGTCTTTCTTTGCATTAACATACCAAAAATAATATAATAAAGGTAATACGAATAATCCTCGAGCCCCCTTTAATGCATCTAAAAGACTTACGGCCAAGAAAAGATACAAATACCATTTTGAAGATTCAAGCTTAGGATTTGATGCAATCAAGAGGAAAAAACCAGCTATGAAGATACTGTGTGAATTAGCAATTATAAAATTCCCATAGTTCACATCTCTTAACCCTCCAGTAAACAATGATAAGTAACCATTGTTTATTAAGTATATAATCTCAAGGTAATACTTATATATTACTAAAGGGGTGGAAATTATAATTACTCGCTTTGATAGGTTAAAAATCCTCTCATCATAAATTGGAAATGTAACTCTATCTGATAGAAAAATAAGTCCTATATTTATAAGTGAATATGAAACAGCTATATAGGTTAATATTAAGTTATACTTAACCTCTGAAAAAGTCGATATTATCAAAGAATTAATACTAAGAGCATCTTGATAACCAAAAAGATCTACAAACGGTTTGGATAATAAAAATACAATAAAAGTCAAATTAAAAAGATAGGCTAAACTTGACCAATCTTTTCTATAGGTTGACATTAAAACTAAATTCAAAGTCACTAGAACAAATATCAACAACTCTAAATCTTTAAAATCAAGTTCTAATCCTGATATTTGAAATAAATTTAAAGAAACTAGTAATAGGCTTGACAACAAGCTTATTATTAAGTGAACTTTTCTCATGTTTGATTGTGGCCATATTTATTCAAAATAAATTCAGCAAGTTCAAAATCAAGTTTATGGTCTATATCAAATGAGACGCTATTCTCCATTAGATAAGCATATGATAGTGAAGTATAACAAATCTTTTGTTGTTCAATTAATATCTTAGTATCAAAAATATAAATAGCTCCATTAAATCGATAGAATTTCTCAAGCTCTTGAGAACGCTTTAATGCTTCAGGTCGTATAAAATTATGAACTGAGCCATTTTTAGGTAAAGTATTAGTCCATAATGGTGAATGTTCACAGGGGGTAACAGATACAACTGACTGCGCTTGTTTTTTAATAAATAACTCTACAGCCCTATCAATATGTTCGGCTGTACGTAAAGGGGACGTAGGCTGGAGTATAATGACAATATCCGCATCTTTAGCAAACTTTTCAAGAGTATAAATAAGCACGCTTTCTGTTGTTGCTGTATCTGAAGCCAACCATTTAGGCCTTAATTCGGGAATATCAATTCCATATTCACTAACTACGTCAGCGATTTCTGAATCATCAGTACTGACAAAAATACTGTCTATGTACTTACTGTGTTTTGCCGCATCAATTGACCAACATATAAGAGGCTTCCCAGCTAGTGGCAGCACATTTTTTCTTGGTAATCGTTTACTTCCACCTCTTGCTGGAATAAACGCTAAAACCTTTTTACCGTTTATCATTAGTCCATCCCTAAAGTATGTATATCCAATTGTGCCCGATTAAAGTCTTCCATACGCCCTATGTCTAACCAATACTCAAGTATTGGAAACATAAGAACTTTTTGACGTTCAACCATATGCATCTCGAGTAAAGTCGGCATATCTATTTTCTGATTTTTATTTACTGAGCTCAATACTCGTGGTGATACTACATATATCCCTGCATTAACAAAAAAGCGATGAATTGGCTTTTCTACCATACTTGTTATTCGACTACCATCCCCTTCAATAACTCCATACGGTATTTGAAAATCGTACTCACGGACACACATTGTTGCATCAGCATCACTTTCAATGTGGTAGCTAAGTAGCCTTTGAAAGTCAACATTAGTTAATACATCACCATTTATCATTATTAATGGTAAACCCCTTACCATATCATCAGGTAATAAGCCCAGAGCTCCTCCCGTACCTAAAGGCGTCTCTTCGTAAACATAAGAAATTTTAACTCCAAGCTTACTTCCGTCACCAAAATATTGCTTGATTACTTCAGGCATGTAATGAGTTGATATATAAAAATTACTAAATCCAGACTTGATAAAACTATTAATTACCGTTTCTAAAATAGGCTTGTCACCTACCTTAAGCATTGGTTTTGGACAGTTATCCGTTAATGGGCGAAGACGAGTTCCAAAACCACCAGCCATAATGAATACGGGGTTTAGATATCTATTTTTATTCGCGACGTTTTGAAGTGATTCTAATCCGACAAGTTTCCCATCATCAACCAACGGGACAGCAAGTATTCCCTTTGACTCCATTAAATCTATCAGTTGCTTTCTCTGTGTACCGATTTGAGCAACTGTTGGGTTTGTATTCATAACGGTAGCAATCGAATCAGTTAAAGAAAGGTTGCGCAACAAAGCTCGACGAATATCTCCATCAGTAACGACACCTATAAGATGATGATCTTCGTTTATAACCAAAGCGATTTGTAAAGCTTCTCTGTTGATAACTTCTAAAGCTTCTAAAATTGTTGCTGAAGGTGTTATTTGAACATTCTTCCAGTCATGACTCATAGTTTATTACCACTACACTTTACATATTTATAGAATTTAACAGGTTCAGTCTCAAGTTCGAACATTCTGTCATCTGTTTCCGAAGATTTAACAAACCCAAGAGCCTCAACCGATTTAATCGAAGGGATATTAGATGCGGCGACCCAGGCAATCACACGCTCGGCTTTTTTTGAAGTTAACGATAACCCCTCTTTAATCATAAACTTAGCTAAACCACGACCATTTTTATGTTGCGATATGCCATATGCTAATTCTAGCTCTTTAGATTTAGAGTCAAAGTCGACATACAAGTAGCCAATAGCCTTCTTATCCTCGAGCAATAAATAAAATTCTCGACTAGAGCTTTCCATAGCAGCACAGAAATGATTTTCTAAATTTAATTTATTTGGAACATCAGAAAATCCCGACCAATAAATGTTTCCTTGTTCACTTTTTAATTGGAAAAAACTGTCAAAATATTCATAACTCGCTAACTCAAGCTTTAAGTTTACTTGACTCATACGTCTAACCTCTTAATCAAGGTACAAATTCGTTTAATTTCTATAGGCGTATAACGGCTATCCAGAGGTAATGAAAGAATACTTTCAGATAAAACACTATGAGGCCCTGTTGTTTTAGGCCAATGAACAGCTAAAAATATCGAGTACCTCATTAACTCTCTCTTTACCTTATCTCGATTAACTAAGAGCAGAGGTAAAAAGGTTGGGAAATCTGGATTGATATCTATGTATTGACCTTCTAGCAACTGCTCTTTAGCCGTAAAAAAATTTTGTTTACGAATTCCATATTCATGTAACTGGTTTCTATAAAGTTGACAAGCTAGAAACGTACTTTTATCGTCTGGTTCATTAATTCCTAAACACGAGTTAAGTAAGTCTTCTGCACTTGACAATAACGAGAGATAATCGTCTTCTGTACCTATGGACGATTGAAGAAAATGATATTTTTTGTCTTTTGCTTGATACTTAAAATCTGAAAATTCTAAAAGCTGATTCTTACGTAATTGTGCTAAAGATTTATTTGAGATAAGCTGACTAAAACCTGAAATTGGTGTTATTTTTCGTAGACTATTAAAATAACACCAATGCACATTAGCAATTACTTTAGGTGCTTCAATTCCAAAAACATCATCAATAATTAATGGGGTTTCAGAACTATCTATTGCATCCTTAAACGATACACTTTCATGACCAAAATATTTAACTAAATAAATAGCACTGACGTCTCGTAAATCTTTTGGTAGATTAAACACGAAATTATCTTGAACTTCATAGAAGATAATATTTATGTCGAACTCTAGCAAGACATCAATAACTACTTGGCATACAAAATCAGGTAACAGAACTTTTTTCCCCTGAAGACACATTGAACGAACAGTCCACCTTAATGACGAACGCCCACTATTAGTCAAACCATAAAAATGCCCGTCATTTCCAAGTTCTTGTTCGCCACCTACAGGTTTATTTTTAGTACTTAACATCATAAAACGTTTTTATCTTTAAGCTATCTAACTCAACACTCTTAAGTGCATCAACTACTTTTTTCGTACTATTTCCTTGCCCATATGGATTTACAACTTTGGCTAAAGAAGCTTTATATATAGGAGAGTAAATTTTGTTCAAAGCAGAGACTATCTCAATTGCATCTGCACTAACATCTATTGTACTATCCGCTCTGACTCGCCCTTTTTGACGGTTCCCAATATTAATAGTTGCCAATTTGAAAGATGGCGCTTCAACAATACCGCTAGATGAATTCCCAACAACCGCATCCATGTATTGTAATGCAGATAAATATCTGAGCTGTCCAAGAGATGTAAAGACAATTGCGTTTTCTGGGTGTTCAAGAACAAAAACATCTATCATTTTGTTTATTAATCTCCCACCAACATCAGCATTCGCTTTAGTAAAAATGATTAAAGTATCATCTTGTGTGGATAGAGCTTTTAGGATCTCACAGAAGTCATTTTCTATTTTAGTTAAATTTTGTGTGGTTTCAGGATGATAAGTAAAAAGTAGATTTCTTTTTTTCAACTTACAAGCGATTGAGTTTTCAAAATCTTCGCGAGACATTAATGGCATACGAAGTAAATTATCTAAACCAACTTCACCAACCGTAAATACTCTTTCTGGTTGCTCTCCCATCTGAATGACTCGATTTGAGTATTCATCCATCGCTGTAAAATGGAGTTGAGATAATTTCGTAATAGCATGACGAACTAACTCATCAATAGCCCCTTCAGTAAGCTCTCCGCCACTTAAATGGGCAACAGGAATACGAGAAATATTAGCTGCAGAGACAATAGGAAGCAATTCATAACGATCCCCAAGCACTACAACAATTTCAGGCTTAAGTTCGTCAAACGCCTCAGCAAAACTGATTTGCGCAAGCCCCATACTTTTGTTCACTCCAATTGGAGTGTCTGATGACAGCAGAATTTCAATCTTTTTATTTACATAAAACCCGTCATCTAATATTTGGTTGTTAGTTAACCCAAATTCCGGAGATAAATGGCTACCTGTTGATATTAGCTGTAGCTCTAGGCATGGATCCTTTTGAATGTCTTCTAACAAGCATTTTAATAATCCATATTCAGCTCTTGTTGCAGTTACCACGCAAATTTTCCGCATCAAATGAGCTCCCCAACGAGATAGTCTCTTTTCGCAACTGAACCTACAACCTCATCCCATCGGGTTGGAGATATGCCGTTACCAGGGCGTTTTATTTCTAACATTTCTTCCAAAATCACCTGTCCAGCAATAATATTCTTGCTAGCAACAATGCTCTTTCTGACAACATCGCGATTAGCTTTCTCCGTTTGAGTAGGCACTTTCCACCCTGAGCCCAACGCTTTTTCAATATTACGGATCGCATTTACCATCTCAGAAAGCTCTCTAGGTTCTAAACTAGCTTTATGATCAGGTCCTTCCATTTTGTTATCTAAAGTAAAGTGTTTTTCAATTACTTTAGCTCCCATTGATACAGCTGCTATAGGGATCTCTATACCTAAGGTATGGTCCGAATAGCCAACAACAATTCCAGGAAAGGCATCTCTGATAGTTAACATTGCTCTCAAGTTTACATCTTCAGGAGCCGTTGGGTAATCCGTTGTCGCGTGGAGTACTGTAATCTGCCTGAACGACAAACCAGCACTTTCAAGCGTAGAAATAGCATGTTCAACCTCAGACAAGTAGCCCATTCCTGTTGAGAGGATTACTGGCTTGCCAAAGCTTGCAATATGGCGAAGAAAAGGAGTGTTAGTTAATTCACCTGAGCCAATTTTAAATACATCTTGTAAACCATCTAAAAATGTCGCACTTTGTTCTTCATCTGGAGTAGACATAAATATAATTTCTTTATCATCACAATATGCCTTCAAATGACCAAAGTCGTCATAACTCAACTCTAGACGTTTTAACATTTCAAACTGGCTTTCTTTCCGTTGAGTATTTTCTACTTGGTACGCAGCCATCGGTGCATCTTCTGTTACCAACAACTCTGTTTTCCAAGTTTGGAATTTAACAGCATCTACACCAGCCTCCGCCGCAACATCAATCAGTTTCTTCGCTAAACTAATATCTCCATTATGGTTAACACCGGCCTCTGCAATAATAAAAGTCTTGTTTTTCATAGTTACCTCTAAGCTCGGTATAGTTGGAATAGTTTTGTTGTTGGAGAGTCTACGTTTTGAGTCTGCCAGATTTGATTTAACATCTGACGCTTTTCAGGAAGAAAATCCAAACCTGCAATATAGAATGGCATAACTAGAGGTGAAAACTTGGATTTAAACCTAAACAAGCTATCGTCAGGAGAAGATGTTCGCCCACCACCAAGCATCATATAGCGACAGCCTTTGCTCTTAGCGTGTTCAAATGCAGCGTCAAGAAGCAAGTAATTTCCATTATCTTTTGCTAGATTTTGATTGTTAGCTGAAAGGTGATAATGGGCTAACTCTTCACTACACATGAAAAAACCTATAGAAGCAAATAGGTCTTCTTTCTTGATTGCTAATAAAGATACACCTTCTAGAGCGAGCAAGTCTCTAAAGTAGCTCTCCTGGAAATAAAAAAAGTCATTTGCCGAATTTTTATTCATAGTTTCTATGTACATATCAATGAAGTTTGAGAGTTTCACAGAGCTAGAATCTTTTGTTAGCAATTTCTCGGCTTTCTTGACAATGTTTCGCGTTGTCTTCGAATACAACTTTCGTCGTTCTTCTGTGCTTTTTTCTAAATCAACGATTACAACTTGTCGTTCTGTAAGGTGCATATCAAAAAGTGAACCTTTTGCCCCTATTGGGTTAAAGGGGTGAAAACGAATAAACTCACAAACTATCAATTGAGTCTTACAAAATTCTCTATAAGCAAAAAATGCCCGACGTAAAAACACCTCATCAGAAGAATTTGAAATAGGGCCACCATACCCGTATGGAGTTTCCAAATCGTATAACTCTTCACCCAGACTTTGTCCAGAAACGGATATAATTCTTCGTTTTAGTGCACTAAACTTCACATAGTAGTCATCTTCTTCATAAAAAAACTGAAAGTGCTCACATCCTTCTTCATACAGTGCAGAATAATTACGTTGATAGTAAATATCTGAAGACAAATCTCTAATCGTAAAGTCAATCATTAGCTCGCTCTTAAGACAGGGGTGCTAGGCAAATTAACTAAATGCGCTTCAATATATTTAGATTGCTCTAAGTCACCACGTGGCGCATCACAAAACATTGGTAATCTATGCATTAACTGCCAAATTGGACGAGTCATGACACCTGCCTGATTAGTTATTTTCAACAATTCATCACGATCATTTGCTGACGAACAAATTATCGCATTTAACCAATAATTTGATTGTGCATATTGAGGCTCCAATACAAACTCAAAATCACTTTTAGCAAAAAACTCATTGTAGTGATTAGCCAATGCCCGTTTCTGTACCAAATAATTGTCTAATACTTCCATCTGGGCACAACCCAACGCAGCGTTTAGATTTGGCATTCGGTAATTAAAGCCTGCTTCATCATGATAAAACTCATAAGGATGTGGCACTTTAGAAGTAGTTGTTATGTGTTTGGTTCGCTTACCTGTATCTTTAGTTTTACATAACACCATACCACCACCACCAGTGGTGATAACTTTATTCCCATTAAAGCTAATCGCGCCAAAATCGCCGAGGGTTCCAGTATGTTTACCTTTGTAAAATGAACCTAAGCTTTCAGCTGCATCCTCAACTAAAACAATATTCCACTTATTACATACTAAAATAAGCTCATCCAATTCAACTGGGTGGCCAAAAGTATGCATCGGTACAACAGCACGTATTGGACGCTGAGTTTTTTTGTGAACACAGCCAATGTCTCTCAGCTCAGCATTTTCTGTAAGGAATTCATCCATTGCTTTAGGACATAGACCTAAACTAACCGAAGAAACATCAACAAAAATGGGTTCTGCTCCCATGTGATAAAGCGCATTACAAGTTGCTACAAAAGTTAACGCTTGAGTTATCACAAAGTCGCCAGGTTTTACTCCGGCCATATAAAGTGCTGCATGTAGAGCAGCTGTTCCATTGACGGTAGCAACAGCTTTCGCAGTACCAGTATAGGCTTCAATTTTGCTTTCAAATTCATCCACGAATTTACCAACACTCGAAACAAATGTACTTTGAATGGTTTCTAAAACGTAATTTTGTTCATTACCATCAAATGTTGGCTTATGCAAGGGAATGAATTCATTGGTTTGATAAATATCACGCACAAACTCAACAATTTTTATTGGACTCATTATGAAGGTCTCTAATTATCACCAGGACTAAATATTTGTTTTTAAAACGACCTGAAGTTCATTACATTTTACTATCGAGGTATTTGCCCGTTTCTTTGTGACCAAAGTCAGGGATCATGCTAAAGAACAGCTTAACAATATCTTCTTTGCTCCATTCGCGATCAGCTTTCATTTGAGTAATTTTCTGTTCAAATAGTTCTAAAAGCTCCTGCTGATAAAGCGGATCATTTTTAATAATACCTAAATTTGTAAAGCGCTCAATATCAAGTGTTTCTTCATCCGTAAAGAACTCTTCAAAGTCCTTTTCGCCTGTAGTATCACTTGATGTAAATAAGCATGGCCATTTACCTTGCGCAGGTAGCGTTTTTACTAGCTCTCTAGCTTCATCTTCAGAAGCGCATAAATGTGGTTCAAACCCTAGTTGCTCTAGATACTTAACAGCAATATCAGCGAACGTAATAAGGTGCAACGCTTCACTTAATTTAGGGAAGAAAATATCGCGATTTTCGCCAAAGATACATGACATCAAACATAATTCACCTGACTCTTGAGGGGTAACGAAATAACGTTTGATATCATTGGGAGCAACTATAGGTTGTTTCTTTTGGATACGCTGATTAAAACCATGTAAAAGTGAACCATCCGAAAAAGCAACATTAGCAAATCGAGCCGTCGAGATATCAATTTGCTTACTCTTACGCATCAAGAACATTTCCATAATGCGTTTTGAGGCGCCCATCATATTGACTGGGTTAGCCGCTTTATCTGTCGACACACAAAAGTATTTTTTTACTCCTGCATCGATAGATTGTTGAATTGTTTTATCTGTATTAAATACATTCACATCAATCATACGCATCAACGTATATGGATCTTTTTCACTTCGAACATGTTTAAGTGCAGACAAGTTTAATACGAAATCATACTCACCATCAGCCTTAATAAAAGCATCATATTCTATTGACCCAATATCTAACGCGAATGTTTGAAAGTCACCATTGATATAACCAAACGAACTGCGGATATCACGGACCAATTCAACCATGTTGTTCTCACTAATATCAACAACATGTAATTTTTGAGGGTTGCGTTTAAAAATTTCTTTCGTAACAGCTTGCCCAATAGAACCTGCACCACCTAAAACAAGGAATTTTGATTCTGAAACTATACGTTGTAATTCTCGGTCGTGTTGATTGATATCCGACTCAAATAATTCTTTATCTCGACCAATTAACGGCAATATATTACTCATACACTTCAATCCCTAAATCATTTTATTGAATAATTACACTTGTTAATCTCAGTCTCTACAATCAACCTGAGACACATTTAATCCATTTTGAGACAGGTCAATCTTCGCTAACCTTCATAGAGCCTCGGTTTTACTGTTTTCTTGGAAACAGTCCCAATAGGCTCCAAAGAGTTGAGCCTAGATTGCTAGAGCGCTTCGCTGCTAGAAACTATAAAAGCAAAGAGTCTTAATTCCCTTTTCTAACAAAATATCTAATTAATACCAACATGATACCTAACATACCACCTAGCATTGTGCCTAACACACAGATTAATGCCCGCTTAGGCTTTGATTTTTCTTCTGGTATTAATGCTGGGTCGATGGTTTTAAATACGTACTCATCGCGAACTTCGGCAAACATAATCGTTTTAGCTTGCTCTTCTATTAATTTATATAAAATTGAACGAATGTCGGCAATATTTGTTTGTTCGATTTGAGATTTTAAAAAAGTTGTGCTGCGAGTAGCCTCAGCAACATCACGGTCTTTCATTTCTTTATTAATGTCTTG
>Ga0114916_1000782_pt1 | contig 19844 bp, 23 predicted proteins | sample MalvirAntarct_66_FD_83501 | JGI IMG/M metagenome (GOLD analysis project Ga0114916, IMG submission 83501) | Marine viral communities from the Global Malaspina Expedition - Malaspina viral metaG Antarct_66 | ecosystem: Environmental > Aquatic > Marine > Oceanic | place: West Anvers Island... | reverse complement strand
TGAACAGTTAATGAAAAGATTGTCTCTGCGTCGGCATCTGATTTTGCAACAACTGGTGGATCGGCATCTTCAGGAATATTTCGAACTGCTCCTGAAACCTTATCTCGTATGTCGTTTGCAGCATTGTCAAGGTCAAGATCTAAATCAAACTCTACCTTGATGCTACTTCTTCCGTCACTACTCACAGAAGTCATGGTTCTAATTCCTTGAACGGAATTAATAGCCTCTTCAAGCGGTTCCGTTATTTGCGATTCTATAATATCTGCATTCGCACCAGGATAATTTGTCGTTACAGTAATTATTGGTGGATCAACTGAAGGGAACTCACGTACACCGAGAGAATCGAAACCAATGATTCCGAAAATCACAATGATAATGGACATTACCGTTGCAAGAACAGGACGATTTATACTTAAAGACGATAAATTCATTTGATCTCGTTTTTAGGTTTGATATTTTTTCCGTCCTGCATTCCCAGTAGACCAGTCATTACGATTGTATCTCCGTCTTGCACATCCCCAAAGATTTGGATTTTATCACTTGATCTCACACCAACATTGACCTTGACTTTCTCCGCTTTTCCTTTGTTAAATTTCCATATGATTTGTCCGTCAATAACTGGGGTGATTGCTTGAGTTGGAACTTGAATGCTTTTCTCAGCTTTCCCTAAATTATATTGAATTGAAACAAATCCACCAGGGACTAAAGTACTATTTCCGTCCATTTTTGCACGAATGTTATACATTTGAGTTGCTTGATCAATTGTAGGGTCTGCGGCGTAGACTATGGCTTTTTCAGAGGTTACATTTAAAGAATCTGAAGGAGGTTTTACAGTTATTTCTTGGCCCATCTTAACTCTGGAAGCATAGCGTTGGGCGATTGAGAATGAAACTTTCAGTTTTTCGATTTGGGCTAGAGAAGTAATTAGGTCAGACGTTGTAATATATGCTCCTTCACTAATTTGTCTTAAACCAATTTTTCCAGAAAATGGAGCGCGTATTGTTCCTTTATCGATTTGAACATTAATCAGATCAATTTGTGCTTTAAGTCCTTCCAAATTTGATTCTGCTTTTTCAACAGCTTCAAGTGTACCTGCTTCACTTTCATAAAGTTGTTTTTTTCTTTTGAAATCCTTTTCTGCCAGTCGAAGATTTACTTCAAGTTGTTTCTTTTCTGCTTCTAAAATGTCGGTGTCAATTTTTACTAAAACTTTTCCCTTTTTAACTTTTTCACCTTCTTCAAAATTAATAGATTCAACTCTTCCATTTATCTCACTGTATATTTTTACTTCCTCAAATGGGATGGTTGTACCAGGAACCTGAAGTATTTGTTCTACCATTTGATCATGTACAATGGTGTAGTCTACAGCAGTGAAATTTATTTTAGTATTATCACTTTCGCTAATTTCTACCTCGTTTTCACACCCTGAAATCAATGAACCAATGAGTATTGTAATGATAAAATATTTTGTCATGTTAAGAATTTTTGATGTTGTCGTAAAAAAGAGCAATTCTGTGACCTGGAATTGTTTCCATTTTGTCAGCAAGGTTAATTAATTCTTCAGAAAAGACCGTTTGGTTTTTATTATCGATATTTTCTAAAAATAGTTGATCGGTACTTTTTATAGCTTCTTCTATTATATTTACATAAGGCTTGCCTTTTTCTGTAATTTCTAGTAAATGGCTTCTTCTATCTTGAGGATTGTCAATTCTGTTGATGAAACCTACACTTTCCAAGTAGTCAACGATTCTAACCACAACAACCTTGTCCGCTTGAAGCTGTTTGGAAAGATTTTGCTGAGTAATGGTTTTGTTATTTTGTGCAATCAACCAAAAAGGATAGTAATACCGATTCAACGGAATATCTTCCAGCTTGGCACTAAGAATACCGATATACTGTTTCGTAAGCAATCCAAATAACTTTCCCAGTGGAAATAACTGTTCACTTTTCTCTTTCATAAATTCATTTACCCTGTATAAAGTTTACAAAGTTAACTAAAGAACAAGAAATGGTCGATATTGTTTGTTAAAAATAATTTATTAGGAGGAGGATTTTTTGTGGTGCTGAGGATATTTCTAATATGTCACCCCTACAGGGTTCTTAAGACGAAGATGCTTCTTTTTACGATGAGCTTTGCCCATCATTGGTGTATTCAACCCCTTCAGGGTTTTGTATTAGATAGAAATACAGTTGTTTATTGCTTTGAGGATACGTAATATTGTAGGGTTGAGCGTTACTTCAGGGTTCTGTTTTTAGATCGAATAATATTTCTTCGTAACTTTGAAGATACATAGTATAAGAAGATGGGACGATACATCTAAGCTGCCCTGAAGGGGTTGAATACCAAAACATTGGACGAAGCTCGATGGCTTCAAAACTACCACATTCTAGAAAGCCCTGAAGGGGCGTAATAATGAATCCTACACCTATTTATCATCATAGACTCTGCCCCGTCCTAAAGTATGTCACCCCTACAGGGTTCTTATGACTAAGAGACTTCTTTTTACGATGGGCTTTGCCCATCGTTGGTGTATTTAACCCTTTCAGGGTACTTTTTTAGAATGAATCATATTTCTTCGTTACTTTGAAGACACTTAATATAATAAGATGGAACGATACATCTAAGTTGCCCTGAAGGGGCCTAATATCACAACATTGGGCGAAGCCCGATGAACTTCAATGCTACCACGTACTAGAAAGCCCGTCAGCTGACGGGCGTAATAATCAATCCCACACATATCTCTCATCATACTCCACATTATACTTCTTTAAAAATGCCATATACTCATTCTGAAATGTTTTCTTCCGATGGTGCTCCTTTTGATTAGCAATATACTTTACAACAACCTCAACTTCTGTTGGATTAACCGAAAAAGCGCCATAGCCATCTTGCCAGTAAAAGTTTTTATACTTATCACCTCTAGTCTTTATCCACTTGGATGAATGTTTCTTTAGCTCTTCCAGTAATTTCATCAATGCAATTTTTTTAGATTGCAAACAGAGGATGTGAATGTGATTATTGTAGCCACCTACCTTTATTGCGCTACACTCTAGTCTGTTACATACACCACCAAGATAACTATGCAGTTCTTCTTCTATTTCTGGATCTATTGAAGGTACTCGGTGTTTTGTACTGAACACGATATGCAGATAATTTTTTACAAGTGATTGTCCCATGTTGATATTACGCTCTAGTGGCTTTTCTGGTTAATTATTAGATCTTAGCTTAGGATTCCTCCTTTCGTTGATATGATGCATCCTATCAAGGTTTTGCATAATAAATATAAGTATTATTTTTCTAACCTTGGATAGAATGTTTAATAATTAAAACCTTCTCAAAGACAATTTCAATTATAGAATTTGGAGGTCAGTATCTAATTAATCATTTTGGATTCGCTCTTGTAAACTTCTAATGTCAAGTTTTGATCGTGAAGATTTAAGTGTTAGTTTTGAGGCTTATACCTTTTTGCGCTTACTCAATATAAGTCTATATTTGTTCAATGTATTTGGAAGAACTCATTTTTTAAGAAAGGCTACAGCCTGGACGGCAGAATCATACAAATTGAGACGTTACAAGAAGGAAACAAAACGCACCTTTCATTGAAAAATGCAGAAAAAGGCGTATATTATATTCAAATAACAACGGAAAACAACAAACGTTTTGTTGAAAAATTCGTTATAAACTAATATGATACAAAGATTAAAATATTTATTGATTGGTGTTTTACTTATTGGGTTTTATGGGAATGCCCAATATGGCTTTCAAAAAGTGTATGACCAATATGAGATAGATACAATTTCTATATTAACTGATATTTATTTGTTAAATGACAGTATTTATTTTTCAGGGGGTGGACGTACTGGGAATTCATATGGGCTTCGCTTTGCGAAAGTGGGTGAAAGCGGAGATCTCGAATCTTTGATGCGTTATGATATCCCAGATCATGCCCAACGTGCTTTTTATAGTAATGTAGATACCGACACCAATTTTAGAGGGAACTTAGTAAATGTATATAGAAGTTATGATCTAGATTTTACAAGTAGTGGTTACAGACTTATAGAATACAGTTTAAATGGAAGTGTTGAATTTGACTCTTTATATGATGTTTGGGGAAGTGATAGTATTGGTGTTTTTGATCAAACCAATTTAGTCCATGACGAAACTGATAGTTCTTATGTACTATTGATTAATTATGATGATTTTAAAGAAAATGGTACTTCAAGTAATGTAACAGGAGTTTTGCTATCTAAAGTCAAATACACAGGAGAAGAGATTTGGAGTAATCGTATTTTTAGCGAGTCTCAACAAAATCTAATTAATACTGGAGGACTGGATTTAAGAAAACGATCTGAGGAATATTATAACCTGCACTACAGGGAAGTAAGAAATGGATCGGTAAATTTAGGCAATTACTGGGCGAAACAACACTTCGCAGTATTAGACGATACAGGGAATGTCGTAAGCGATAAAGTCTTTCAAGATGGAACGTATTGCTATACATTCAGTGAAGCGTTTTTTGATGGCGACACCATTTACTTGCAGTACTTTGATTCAAAGCTATACGATGAAGGTCAAAACAGTGCACATTATAAAGCAAAACCTGTTCTGGCTAAAATAGGTCCAAATATGGAAATTCTTTGGAAGAATGAATTGCAGGATTTTTGGAGTCAAAGCCCTGATCCACCTGGTTCAATGAAGCGAATTAGAAAAGTAAACGATACATCATTTGTCGGAGCGAGGAATTACATTAATCTTATTTCGGAAACACCAAGTGACTTACCTCTGATATATACAAATAAAGTTAAGTTATATAATTTTACAAACAAAGGTAGGTACAATTGGATTCGAGAATATAATTACTACCCGATTGATTCGATAAAAGACCCTTGGTATGAAATAAACGACATAGAAATAATGCCAGATGGGGGATTTGTACTAGGAGGGGAGTCTTGGAACAGAGATTCAATCAACCAAGGCAAACCGGGTCAATTTGCCTATTTACTCCGCACAAACTGTCTAGGCTTTTTAAGTCCACCGCAGGCTCAATTTGAGTATGAGAGCGAGAAAAACGAAGTGCTTTTTATTAATAACAGCATGAATGCAGGGAGTTATACGTGGTATTTTGGAGAAAAAGATTCTTTACGCACGGGAGAGAGTGTAGATTCAGTAACGCATGTTTATGAATATGGCGGGCTGTATGAAGTCACCCTAATTGCGCATGGGTGTAATGGAGAAGCAGACACAGTAAAGCTAACTATTAATGTGGAGCAAGGCGCTTATGGAAATATTGGTGATAATTATTTTTCGCTTTACCCAAATCCAGTTCAACAAGGAAACTTAATCACGATAGAAACAGGAAATGTTGAAAATGGAGAATTGCATTTTTTTGATGCACAAGGGAAATTAGTAAAAACAGTTGCGCTTCCAGATGCTAAAAGTATTTACTTTATTGAACATGATTTTTCTGCCGCAACTTATGTGTTGCAACTGTCAAGTAAAGGAGAAGTTTTACAACGCAGGAAGTTGGTTGTGCAATGATAAGCCTAATAAAAAAATCAACATTATTTCTTTTTTTGAAGTCTTCTTTTTTCAGCTCTCGTTAGTTTTTTCTTTTTAGACTTAGAAAATACAACCTTAAAAGGATGAATCATCTGGCCGAAAAATGTTTTAGGAATGACCTCTTGGTCATCTACGCCTAATTCAGGCTGCCCTTTGTCTTTAGGAAGATAGAAAAAACCAAATACATGGTCCCAGAGAGTGGTTGTAGAAGCAAAGTTAACGCCATATCGATTCGGTAGTGTTTTAGCGTGGTGCCAGTAATGTGTTTCAGGTGTGATGAGTATATAGTTAAGCCAATTCCAGTTGACTCTAATATTACAGTGGGAGAAAAAAGTGAATCCATAACCGATCCATAAATAGAGAGCTACAAATTCGCCCACTGAAAAATTCATAAGCATAAATGGTAGAAATAATAATGGCTTGAAGATAAAATACTCGACCCAATGAAAGTGTCTTGTTGATGCAAAACCTAGTTCTTCTTGAGCATGATGGATTTTATGGAATTGCCATAGAAAGTCAAAACGGTGAAGCAGATAATGACCAAACCATTGAAGAAAATCTAAAAGCATAAAAACAATTAAGAACTGAATTATAAATGGAATCGTTTTTATGTCAAATAAAATAAATTCAGATACACCGAACAAACCTATAAACTCCTTGAATAAGTATTCGGCAGTTGAGGCGAAAGCATAAAATCCAAAGAGTAAAATGAGATAATCGAAAAATATTACATAAAATAAATCTAAAGTAAACCCTTTCCTGGATAATGGTTTGTAATCAAGTTTTCGAGGTAGAAATAATTCTAATAAAAAAGTCAAAACGCATATCGCTGGAATAATATAAAATGGATTGTCCCAAGCTGGAGACTGTATTTGCTGAACAAAGTAATCCTTATAAAAGTTGAAATTACTTTTAAAAATCTCAGTTATCGATAAGAGAATTTTCATAACAACATATTTAAACCGATTAGAAAATTAGTGAAAAATAATATCATTATTCGATTTTTTTTATGCAAAATGAATTACACTTATGTCTATATCAAAACTGATTTAATGATCCCTTGATTTTCAGTTGTAACCGTTTTTCATGATATATACATTTGTTTTAACTAGATTTCTTCTGATTGTTTTTAATTAAAATATTAACATCCCAATAATACATTAATCGTATTTTGAAACTTATCTTTGTTCAAAATATTTATTATGAATCGTATTATTTTAATTTTCGTTTTGTTGCTTTTTTCTTTTTCATCAAGTAATTTATACGCTTGGGGCATGACGGGGCATCGCGTTGTTGGTGAAGTTGCTTCAAAACATATAACAGATAAAACTGCGAAAGCATTAAAAGAGTTACTTGGTCATGAAACATTAGCAGAAGTGAGTAACTGGATGGATGATATTAAATCAGATCATGCTTATGATTCGCTAAAACCGTGGCATTATACTACGATTCCTGACGGCAAGACTTATGACGAAACGACTCCGAATCCTGAGGGAGATGTGATTCAAGGGATCACTTTTTTAGTGGAGGCATTGAAAAATGGAAATCTTTCAAAAGAGCTAGAAAGAGATTATGTTAAGTTATTGGTTCACCTTGTTGGAGATATTCATCAGCCGCTTCATGTAGGAAATGGCGAAGATAGAGGAGGTAACACGGTTAAAGTAGAATGGTTTTGGGAGCCTTCAAACATCCACCGTGTTTGGGATAGCGGAATGATTGACAGTAAAAAATACAGTTATACAGAATTGGCTGAAATCGTTAATCACCCTTCTGAAGAGGAAGTTGAAATACTACAATCAAGTTCTGTAGTGGATTGGGCACACGAAGCAATGACATTTAGAGATGGAATTTATGATCTCCCTGAAAACGGTAAGATCAATTATGAATATCGTTACAAACATTGGGACACAATGAAAAGTCAATTGATGAAAGGGGGTGTTCGTTTAGCAGGTTTATTAAATGAAATCTACGGTTAGTCGAGAAGACCTAAACTGTACATGACTTCAATAAATGCGTGTTGATTTTTGGCGATCATTTTTATGAAATCGACTTGCGCAGTAATAAAACGCATCTCTCTTTGATTCACTAAAAATAGCGAGCTTTCACCCGTTTCAAATTTTTGCTGTTCACCCTCTACCAATTTCTCAATATTCTCAACGGTTTGATTGTAAATCCCAATTTGTGATTGCGATGTTCTCCAAGTGTTAATAGAGGTGTTTACACCATATTTAATTTTTGCTTGCAAATTATCCATTCCTAATTTTTGATCTTGAATAATTAGCTTAGTTCGCTTCAATTCTCCACGACTTTTTCGAAGAAATAAAGGCATTGAAAACGTGAGTCCCCAACGATAATTGTTTATGGAATAACCGTCCATGATATTGCCGTTTAAGGGTTCGTTCAACGCATTGTATTTTAAATCAACTTGTGGTTTTAATTGCTCTGCTTTTAATCTTCGTTCAACTTCTAGTTGATCTATATAAAGTTTATTTTTAACCAATTGTGGGTGATTGGCAATGAGCGAATCTAAAAGGTCAGTCTGCTCAAGCGTGTTTATTCTAGTCAACAAGTCTTCATTTGAAGGAGGTTGAATTCGTTCAGAGATCTCCAAAGGAATTTCGTTTTCATCCCAAAGAAATATATTTAGTGCTTCTTTTGCGTTGTCATAATCAAGGACAGCTTCCTGAAATAATATTTGTCTATTTTGGAGTTGAATTAGCGCTTCCAAAGTATCTATACTTGGAGACTCTCCTACTAAAGCACCTTGTTTGACTCCTTCGAAACGTATCTCTGCTAATGTTACAGCTTGATCGATTATATCGACTTTTTGTGCTGCAGCGTACCATTGCCAGTAAACTTGAGAAGCTTGGAGCATCAATTCGTTAATCAGAATTCTTCTTTCTTCTTTTGTGAAGTCTGCATAAATTTTAGCCTTTTTCAGTTGAGCTCTTCGTTCATCAATAAAAAGACCTCGACCAACAGCGAGGGAAATTCCTCCATAAACAAGGCCATTGTTTGGAGTAGATCGTTGTGGATTCAGGTAATTCCCTTCACCTTGTTCAAATCCGGTATAGAGTTCAATACCAAACCAGGTTGGGATTTTCAATCCAGCGTCAATCAAACTATAATATTGCTCGTCGCTAAAATATTTCTGATTAACATCTCCATAGGCCATCGGATCAAACCCACCTCTTGAACGCATTAATTCTGCTTCAGCAAACTCGTTTTTTAAATCTGCTTTTTTCGCAAGCGGATGATTCCTTTTGACAATTGTCATGTAATCATCAAACCCGAGTTTTTGAATGCTGTCTTGAGCGAATAACTGCGAGCCTGTTAAACATAAACAGATAATGAAAATATATTTTAGACTTTTGGTCATTCTATTTCTTTTCATTACTCATAGAGTTTTTGGCTTTAACTGTATTGTTTCCCGTGTAGTAATCAGGAGGAAAACCATTGAACTGTCGCCATAATTCATACCAAATTGGAACATCTTTTAACAAGAGCATGCTATTTGCACCCCCACCAACACGGAGTGCTTCAGGCCATTCATGATCGTCTTCGTCTGGCACGACTAAAACTCTGTAAAGTCCTTTCATATTTGCAAAATTGTCGATTGCAAATACAGTTCCTCCGTAAGTACCATAACTTGTGTTTGGCCATCCGGAAAAAACAATTGCAGGCCATCCATCGAACTGGATGCGCACATGCTGTCCTTTTTTAATTAACGGTAAGTCGATTGGACGAATATACATTTCAACTGCTAACTGATAATCTGATGGCATGATACTAACAATCTGTTCACCTTCCTTAATAACTTCTCCAATTCCTGAAGTTATGGCTTGAGTGATGTATCCGTTCTGAGGAGCAGTAACATAATACATTCCTTGACGAACAGAGTAATTCATGTATTCATTTTGCAGTTTCGCAACTTGTCCCTGCGCATCAAATCGATTTGATTCGGCAGTGAATTTATCAGCACTTGCTTTAGCAATTGTATTTTGATAATCCGTTTTAATTGTTGCCAGTTCAATTTTAGCGTTAATCAGTTCGTTTCGGCTTGTTAATAATTTATTTTCAACCGATACTTTTTCAGCTAATGCTTGTTGGTATTTTAAATTTCTATTTTCAAATTCAGTTTTCGACTTTAAACCTTGGTCGTAAAGTTTTTCAATTCGATCTAACTGTTGTTTCGCAATTTCTTGGTTTATTTTATACGCTTGAAAATCGATACTATCACTAATTACCTTAAGCTCCGCTTGTTTTAGTTTGTTTCGAGCCTGCTCCAGACGCAACTCTAACATATTCGTCAATGCCGAAATTTGATTGTTTAAAGCATCGACTTTAGATTTATAGGCTGTGACAGCACCTTCTTTTGCTTTTACCTGTTCCTCAGTTCGCATAAGTAAACCTGGATCAAAATAGCTGTTTTGCACTTCCGATATTTTGAGAATAGTATCACCACGACTTACATAATCGCCTTCTTGTACATACCAATTTTCGACTCTACCAGGTATGATAGAGTGTAGCATTTGAGGTCTGTGTTCTGGGTTTAGCGTATTCACATTCCCTCGAGCTCTAATATTTTGTGTCCAAGGAACAAATAAGAATATGACGAAGAGAATCGAAAGTGTAGTCAGGATACGTGGAAGAATTTTATGTCCAAGTCTCCTTTCAGCAGTTAACAGAGCCGGGTATTTCGACCTATTAATTCTATTGCTAATTGTATTTTTTGAAATATTTAACATCTTATTCTATAATTTTTCGATTTCTTCTTTCATTTCATTAAAGCCTCCTTTAGCCTTCACTTTACCGTCCTCTAATATAACTACCATATCACTTTTACGAGCAACTTCTGCATCTTTGGAAGTGGCGATTACTGTCCAGTTATTCGATTTGTCATAAATGAAATCCATAATCTTCATTTTATCCATAAAGTTTAAATGCTCGAGAGAATACTCCAAAAGAAGAAGTTTTGGCTTATCTACAATACTTCTTGCGATTAATAACTTTTGAATAGCGCTCTTTGGTAAAGTTTTTCCATTAGGTAAAATCAATGTATCATACCCATTTGGTAATTGCTGAATAAACTTAGTGAGCCCTACTTTTTCAATCGCCCATTCTATATTTTTAAAAGTTGCTTTAGAACGCCCCATTGAAATGTTTTCTTGAATCGTTCCATAAAATAGATCTTCATGATTCAAATTTGCTCCGATGACACTTCTCAGAGATTCAAGGTTTAAATTTCCTAAAGGGAGATTGTTGTAAGAAATAGTACCTTTTTGTATGTCGTATAACCCCGCAATCAAATGTAAGAGAGTACTTTTTCCTGATCCGTTTTTCCCCATAATAACTACGTTGCTACTTTCTTTTACCTCTAAAGAAATACCTTTAATGGTTTCGAATTTGCTCCTTGGATATTTAAAGTTAACGTCGTTCAAATGAATTGATAAACCATTTCCGTTGCAGCTTTTGCTCAAGTCAAGGCCATCGATTTTCTCTAATTCCAAGTCAGTTACTTGAGCAACCTTTTCAATAGCGGTCAATACATCGTAGACAGTATCTAAGTTACGTATTAGTTTTTCAACTGAATTAATGATCATTACAATAATGATTTCAGCAGCAACGAACTGACCAATATTCATCTCTTGCTCCATAACAAGCACACCGCCTATAGCTAGTAATCCCGTAGCAACAAGAATTTTAAAAACTACTAGTAAACTAAACTGATTTACAAGAACCTTAAAGTGTTTTTCTCTTGCTTCTAAATATTTGTTGGCGTGAACATTTGTTCTATTTAAACTGTGATCAGTATCGCCGGCAATTTTGAAAGAAATACTTGTTCTCGCTGTTTCTTCTAACCAATGGGCTAAATTGTACTTGTGTTTGGATTCCTCTAAACTAGTTTCAAGTCCCTTTCTGCTTGTGAACCTAAAAATTAAAAAGAGAATTAAGATTAATAATACGCTAAAAATGATGAAAAACGGATGGTAAAGTGAAAGTAATAATAAACCTAATATCACCTGAATACCAGCGGTAGAAATTGTAATCAATAACTTAGAAATCCCTTTTTGAATAGTCATAACATCAAAAAAGCGATTGATTAATTCGGGAGCGTAGGAAGCAAAAAGTTGCTCTAATTTTATTTTTGGAATTCTGTAGGAGAATTCAAATGCTGCTCGAGTGAATATCCGTTGTTGGATATTTTCTGTAATTCTTAATTGCAGTATTTGAAGTACACCACTGAAGGCCACTCCCAAAACGACGATTATAACCATTACAATCCAGGCAGAACTGACTCTTCCTCCCTGTATGAGGTTGATGATAGCTTGGATTCCCAAAGGGAGAGATAGCCCGATAAGCCCGATGAAAAAAGAATAGTAGTAAACATTTCTGATTTCCTTTGCATCGGCTTTAATCAACCTCCAGAATCTTTCCGTTACAGATAGTTTAGCGCTCATTATTTAGCTGTTTTAATAGTGTTTAATGCCAGTAATGTATAAAAGTGTTCAACATCGTCTTTACCTTTAGTTTGATTTGTCAGTCTGGGAAGGTGTTCTGCGAAAAATCGTTGCAAGTGAGCTCCTTCAATAATCGTTGAAGTTAACATATTTGGATATGCAAACTCTGGATTTATAGATAGCATGATTTCACTTACTCGACCTACAATGTTTTTATATGAGGAAAAAACTCCATGTTTATTCTCATCATCTACATGTCTGTTTAAATATGCTTTTGAAGATTCTTCGTAAATTATGTGGTGAAGTTTAACTTCATCTATATGAGAAAATGTGCCGTCTTCTTCTACTTCAGAGGTAAGCGTCTTAATAGCTATTTTTAATTGTTCTTCTTTATTTTCAATATTTGCTGTAGCTAATATTAGACGAGACTCCATCCATGCCCAATACCAAACAGTTAGGTATAGCAGTATCTTCGTTTTGTTTTCGAAGTATCTGTAAATCGATGCTTCAGTTGAGTTTATGTGATTCGCTAATTTTTTAAATGTGAATGATTCAAAACCAATTTTTTCTATTAAGTCGATACTTCCTTTGATAATATTCTTTCCTAACTTAGAAGATTCAGGGTCTTTTAAGTAAACGTGATCATTTACTTTTAGGGTTATATTTGATAGGAATTGTGTCATTTACTATTTTTTTACTCGCAAAAGTAATAGTATTACTATTAATAAAATGTTAATTACTATTAAAAAAACAATATCAAAGTCAATTTGTTCAAATTGACTTCAAAAATTTGAACAGAACAGTAGAATTCTTTGTTCAGATTAAAAGATAAAAATAATTTTGGACAAAGAGGCGTATTACAAAGAACAGTTGACATCACTTAAAGATGTAATGAATCGCACCACAGATTATATGGATGAACTTCAATATCAATTGGAGCAAGCTAAATCTGAGCTGGAACAAAAACATTCTGAAATGCTACAAAGTATTTCGTATGCATCAAAACTGCAGGATAAAATTTTTCTTGATAAAACTTTATTTGAAACTTTTTTTTCAGAGTCATTCATGTATATCAGCCAACGTGATGGCATAGGTGGAGATATGATTTATGGAAAAGAGAAAAAAGGGATAATCTATTTTGGTTTAATGGATTGCACTGGACATGGAGTACCCGGAGCATTAATATCAATCATGGGATATACCTTTTTAGAAGAGATTTTTAGTACAGGGAATAATATAAATCCTTCAGAGATATGTTTTCAACTGAATCAAAAAATTTTAAATGTTCTTCAAGAGAATAAACGTACAGACATACTTAAAGACGGCATGGATGCAATTTTCTGTTCATATGAGAAATCAACAAAGAAAATGACCTATACATGTGCTGGAAGACCAATCTGGTATTGTAAAAATGGAAATTGGGAGAAGATTAAGTCTAAAGGTTTAAGCATTGGAGGCGATGGTAATTCTAATTTTCTAAGTGAAGAAGTATTGCTTAATGAAGGTGATGAAGTTTTCTTATTTAGCGACGGTTTAACAGATCAATTTGGTGGAGAAAAAGATAAGAAGTTCTTGCCTAAAAGGGTTTCAAAGATTGTAAAGGACAGAAATTTCTTATCTTTGGAGTCTCGTTTGTCACATTTAAAGAACGAGCATCTTGATTGGAAGTCCCAAACATTTCAAACCGATGATGTTGCATTTCTAGGACTTAGGATTTAATTTATGAATGAACTTTTATGTATGGAGCGAGTTAACAATGACGAGATTTTTAGTGATACTATTTTAAAGAATGAGTATTTAATTTGTAGAGAACTTAAGGACTTAAACTCGGCAGTTTGCAGTGCGAAGCTTGAATATATTCCGATTGAAATTTTTAAAGAATCTTTTCTTAAAATTGCACGTGCCGCAAAAGATAGACACTGGAATAGTTTTATCTTTGATAAAAGCGCTTTAACAACATTTCATCAACCAAGTATGGAGTGGTATTATACTGAATGGAAAAAGATGTTAACTGAAAATGGTCTTAATGTCCACTATAAAATATTGCCTCCACTTAAATGGTTTGAGCGTTCAGTAGAGGCTGGTAAACACGAAATAACAAAAAAACATCCCGACTTTGACTTTACAATTTTCTCAGTACATTACGTTAGTGATTTGGACGAAGCAATAAATAGTATTAAAAACAATTGAAAATTATTCTTGTGATCGTTTCCTTATACTGAACACCCATTTTTTAACTGGATGAGGTTGTAAGCTAAACTCCAAAATCTCTTTCCCTCCGATTAATGATCTCCATACTTCATAAGACTCGTAACTAACTTTATTTAAACTTTGTAGGGTAGGTGTTTTTTCTAAGATCATTAGACTTGTCTTCCTTGGAGCTGTAAATAAAATTCCTTGAGGATCAATATTGTTATCAAAGTAATAAATCTCAACACTATCCATGTTGGCGTTTAAGCTATCTAGTAATTCATTCGGTATTGGTGGTACTTTGTTCGACCATTGATGTGCAAGCACAAAGACTGAATCCAAATGTTTGACGACATCAAAATTTTTTGAACCGCTCACATTTTGATTGGAGTCACAACCAACAATAATAAAAGTACTAAGAAAAAATAATATCCCCTTCATCGACAAGTGCATCGCCTTTCATTTTTAAAAATAGTTGAATAAGTGCTACAACATCTTTTTCACAATATACCTTTATTCGTTCGGTATCTTTATCTTCGAAATACACTCTGGCAACGTCAGCACCTGATATATCATCTTTTGGTGTTGGAATTTTAAAAATATGACATAAGAGTGGGAGAGAAGTGAAATGCTTGTAATCACCAAACTTCCACAATTCAAGCGTATCAAGGTGGTTAACCTCCCATGGTTTTTTACCTGCTATATCTAAAGCATGCGGGAGTTTGAGTCCATGAATGAGCATTCTTCGGGCAATGTAAGGGAAGTCAAACTCTTTTCCGTTATGACCACAAAGTAAATGATAAGGGGAATTGTAATGTTCATTTAATAAATTGGAGAACTGTTTAAGTAAAGTTTCTTCATCATCATGATAAAATGATTTCATTCGAATCTCTTTGCCTGTAGCTGTTGAACGAACAAAGCCACAAGAAATACAAACAATTTTTCCGAATTCAGCAAGAATTCCAGCACGTTCACTGTAGATTTCACTGACTTCTTTTCCGTCTTTTTGTTGAAACCTTGTTTTGTGGCTGAATAATTCGGCAGTTGTGTCGTCAAGATCTTCAAAATTATAGATTTGGGGAACAGTTTCAATGTCTAAAAACAAGATCTTTTCAAGTTGAATTTTTTCTAACATTTTTTGGTTTGATTTTCTACTAAGATAAAATTAATTCGAATTTTTAAGTCCCTATTTTTGAATTTTTTTTTATCTTCATTTAATGACTTAGATTATTAACCTGAATTTATATAGTTATGACCACTAAAGAATTAGGAGATCTTGGAGAAGCTTTTGCTCTTCAGTTTTTAAGAAAAAAAGGATTACATGTTATTGAAACAAATTACCGTTTCGGGAGAAATGAAGTTGATATCATCTGTAAAGATGGAGATGAGATGGTTTTTGTAGAAGTTAAAACCAGGCAAACCGCCGAGATTGGTCCTCCCTGGAAGGCAGTAACACGTTCAAAGCAAAATCAGATAATAAAATGTGCAAATCACTATTTGATCACGAATAATATAAATATTGAAAGTAGATTCGATATAGTTTCAATAGTACATAATTCTTATGGAACAAAAATAGAGCATATTGATTGTGCTTTTTACCCAAGAGTTTGAGTTTTAAGTCAAAATCTGAAAGTTTTAAAGTTAGCTAAGTTTGATGAGTGATAAAAAAGTAAATAGTTTAGTTAGGACTTATAAATTTCATCCTTTGCGGTAATCACTATTTTAGATGCTGTTGTTTTTAATAATTATCTCATATACATGTTAATTCACTCTGCTTTATTTATCTTTGCAGATTAATTGATGAGTAAAATGGAAAGTAATAAAGGAAAGGACGAAGGAAGTCGAGGAAGAGGATCGAAAAAAGTGGGGAAAGGTGGACCGCGTTCCGGGAAATTTAAACCTAGAAGCTCTGATAAATCAAAGGGTGATTCAAAAAATTATCAAGGATTTAAAAAGAAGAAAGGAACTCCTTTACCAAAGTTCTCTGAAGATGTGCGGCTGAATAAATTTTTGTCGAATGCCGGAATTTGTTCAAGAAGGGAGGCTGATGTTTTGATTTCGACAGGTGTTGTTTCTGTAAATGGCGAAATCGTTACAGAAATGGGATATAAAGTTAAGCCAACTGATAATGTCAAATATGATGGGATTTCCATTAATCCAGATACGAAGCGTTACGTTTTACTCAACAAGCCTAAAGACTTTGTAGTTTCTATGGATGATCCCTGGGGTAGAAAAACAGTGATGAATCTAATCGTAAATGCATGCAAAGAACGTGTTTTTCCAGTAGGGCGAATGGGGAAAGATACAACTGGTCTTTTGCTTTTCACAAATGATGGAGACATGGAGCAAAAGCTTACTCATCCAAAGTTTAAAGCCTCAAAGATCTTTCATGTGACTTTAGATAAAAACTTGGAACCTGAAGATTTAGCTAAGTTGACTGCTGGTTTGTATGTTGATGATGCTATGTTTAGCGCAAAAGACGCTAGTTTTATTAAGGGTAAAACTAATCGTGAGGTTGGTATAGAAATTCAATCGAATAAAAACAATATTGTTAAACTGATGTTTGGTAAGCTAGGCTACGAAGTGGTCCAGATTGATAGAGTTCAGTATGCCGGACTTACAAAGAAAGATTTGCCTAGAGGGAATTATAGGCATTTAACTGAAAAAGAGGTTGCGTTTTTAAAAATGAGTTAATATGAGATTGATTTTTGTCACTTTAATTATTACGATCTTTGTTGTCTCTTGTAAGGATCATGATTCAGATTCTGGTCAGGAGAATAAAGATTCAAAAACTCAAGTTGTTGATTATGAAAATTACTTTTTCCCTTCGGATAGTTTGATTCCATATATTTATGTTTTTCAAGGCACTCATAACCCATTAGATGAAAAGTTTTTCCGAATTTATAGATTACAGGATAATAAAGATACTTCTTTAGTTGTGGAGCGATATAACGCAAACTTTAGAATTACTGAAGGATTCACGCATGATCTAACCGATAGTTTGAAGCTTTCCGATTATATGATTGTAGACGGTGATGGTATTAAAAGAAAGGCTAACGTTTTATCAGAAAGAACCTTCCCGCTGGGATTGAACGAGGTATCGTATTTTGTTTCAGATTTCCCGTCATTTATCGACTCATTAACGATGATTTATGAATCGAAAAGAAATATTGCAGAGATCGATATAAGAAAAGAGGTTTTGGGAGATACAGTTGATGCTATAAGAGTTGTTGATAGTGTTAAGGTACATATGGTAAATCCGTTTACAAAAGAAAGTAGCACTAAGTCTGTAGTTACAAACCGATACTATGCAAAAGGACTTGGTCTAGTAGAATGGGGCAGTGATGAGCTTGATGTTCATTACCGTTTAACGAAAATTCTTCCAAATGAATGGTGGATTGAATTTGCTCAAGTTCCAGCAGTAAAGATGTAATTTCTTTTTAGGCATAAAATTTGCTGTTAGAGAGTGTATAATTTAAAGAAATGAGCTATTTAATTACGTATATTTTATCTTTGGCCTTAACTTTGTCGTCGCTACTTTCAATTCCATTTGATGATTTGGAATCGGCTTTTGCCAAAGGAGATGCTGAGAAAGTAATTTCTTATGGTAAGACTAAAATTCTAATTTCTATCGATAGTAAAGAAGGTGTTTACAGCAAATCTCAAGGAACACAAGTTTTAAAAGGCTTTTTTAAAGATTATCCTCCGAAATTTTTCTCGTTTGATTTTAAAGGAAAGGAAAGTGGCTCAAATTCTTTTGCTGTCGGAGTTTATAAGTCCTCAAAAGGTAATTTCAGAATCAGTTTGAAGTTTCAAAAAGAAGGAGGAGATTATTTGATAGAATCTATAACGATAGGCAAACAGTAAAATGACTGTTAAATTGATCTATATCGGAAAGACTGGTAAATCATTTTTAGTTGAAGGCGAGAAGGAGTATACCAAAAGGTTAAAGCGCTATATTAAGTTTGAAACAATTGAACTTCCAGATATAAAGAATGCAAAAAAAATGTCTTTCCAAGAGGTTAAGAATAAAGAAGGTGAGCTTATTTTGTCAAAAATTAAAGATGAAGACCGTGTTTTTCTTCTAGATGAAAAGGGAAAGGAATTCGATTCGGTTGGTTTCTCAAAGTTTATTCAAAAGCAATTTAATATAGGTGGACAGGGAATTGTTTTTGTTATAGGAGGTCCTTATGGATTTTCTGAAGAGATGTACAAAAGGGCGACTGGTAAAGTAGCATTGAGTAAACTAACTTTCTCCCATCAGATGATTCGAATGTTTTTCATTGAGCAAGTTTACCGAGCAATGACTATAATCAAAGGGGAGCCATATCATCATCAGTAGGTTTAAGGAATAAGATGGTCTAGTACTTTGTATAAACAATGCTATCTATAATCATTTGCCAATTACCAGAGGAATTGATGTTAGGCTCTTCATCAACTCTATAAATTATCTGTACAGAGTTTCCAACTTGTAACCCATTACTTGCTTTATTAAACTTGGCTTTACCAGATTGAAAGTATAGGCAATTTGTAAATTCACTATCTTTTTCGCAAGCGAGTCCAAAAGCGCTATTTTTACCATCAACTTTAAGATAATTTCTTATAGAATCACCAGCAGAAGGAGAAAAGTAAACTCTAGATTTCCAGTCACCTTTGAAATCTTCATTGTATTTCTCTAAATCTTGTACATTACAAGATGCCACAACGAACATTGAGCACAAGATAAAAAATATGAAATGTTTAAAGTTCAATTTGTTCAATTTTTAGTTCCAGCTTAAAACAAGTTATAAAAACAATAGTAAATAAGTAACTATATAGCCCTGACTTTTACACTTTTGTATTTGTTAGTCGCTAAAATAACTCCCTAAAGATACAAAACAAAAAAGCCATCCCGAATAATGGGATAGCTTTTTTCTTAAATATTTGAAAATGTTGAACTAAGCCTCAGCCTTTTCCTCAAAAGGAACAACTGAAACAAAAGAACGATTATTCTTCTTTTTTCTAAACTCTACTACACCATCAGTAAGTGCGAAAAGCGTATGGTCTTTACCAATTCCAACATTTAATCCTGGATGGTGTTGAGTTCCTCTTTGACGAACGATAATGTTTCCTGCTATTGCAGCTTGTCCACCAAAAATTTTAACACCAAGGCGTTTACTTTCTGACTCACGACCGTTTTTCGAACTTCCGACTCCTTTCTTATGTGCCATCTTATTTAATTTTTTTAATACTGTTCAAGAACAATATTATGATTAACCTTTAATTCTGTAATCGACAACTCAGTGAAAAACTGACGATGTCCATTCTTTTTAGCGTAACCTTTTCTTCTTTTTTTCTTAAAGACGATTACTTTATCTCCTTTCAGGTGACGTTCTACCTTAGCAGAAACTTTTGCACCATCTATAGCCGGGGCGCCAACGTTAACTTTACCTTTGTCATCCGTTAAAAGAACACGATCGAAGTCAATTTTATCTCCTTCTTTAGCGTCTAGACGGTGAACAAAAACACGTTGATCTTTTTCAACTTTGAATTGTTGCCCTGCTATCTCTACAATTGCGTACATAGCTTATTTTATTTAATTAATTTCAAAAATCGGACTGCAAATGTATAAATTATTTCTTAGAAAGTAAATC
>Ga0114916_1000781_pt1 | contig 19884 bp, 21 predicted proteins | sample MalvirAntarct_66_FD_83501 | JGI IMG/M metagenome (GOLD analysis project Ga0114916, IMG submission 83501) | Marine viral communities from the Global Malaspina Expedition - Malaspina viral metaG Antarct_66 | ecosystem: Environmental > Aquatic > Marine > Oceanic | place: West Anvers Island... | reverse complement strand
GTTGATTGTTGATTGTTGATAAACGATTATGATTTGTCTCTAACATGCAAACTTTCAATCCGTTATTTACAAATTATTTAAATCCTTTCAATTTTTTTTTGGTGAACGCGCTTAACACCAAACGACCGCTGATTGCTGCACGTTCCGCTAATAAATCATCCCAGTTGTCAGTGCCACTCCAGAATACTTTTTTCATTTCTACCATCGCTTCCGGATTGTAAGTGCACAAGTGCTCTGCCGTTGCTTTTACTGCAGCGTCAAGTTCAGCCGTGGACTCATAAACTTGGGTAAACAGGCCTTTTTGCTTTGCCCAATCGGCCGGATAAAAGGTGTTGGCGTCAATAGCGATTTGCGACATAGCGCTCAAGCCCATTTTACGCTCAATAGCAGGTCCAACCACAAATGGTCCGATGCCAATATTGAGCTCGCTTAATTTAATAGCTGCAAACTTACTTGCCATGCAATAATCGGTTGCTGATGCCAATCCGACGCCGCCGCCTACAGTTTTGCCTTGAATACGCCCGATAATGAATTTTGGACATTTACGCATCGCGTTTATGACGTTAGCAAATCCTGAAAAGAATACTTTCCCGGTAGCTTCGTCATTGATGTTTATTAATTCTTTAAAACTTGCGCCTGCACAAAAGGTGCGTTCGCCACCACTTTTAAGAACAAGTACTTTTATGTCATCATTTTTGCCTGCGGCAGTTATAGTCTCCGCTAATTCTGCCAACAAATCTCCTGGCAGGGAATTGTGGGCAGGGTGAAAAAATTCAATGTAGGCGACTTCGTTTTCAATGGTTTGTTTTACGTAGGGTTGTGTCATCACATTTATGTGTTCCCATGACAATGGGAATCTTTTAATTGTTAGTTATAAATTTTGATACAAATCCTTCCATTCCGGATTTGACTTTTCTATTAATTCAATTTTCCAAGCTCTGTTCCATTTTTTCAATTGCAATTCTCTCTTTTTCGCATCAACTTCACTTTCATGATGCTCAACATAAACAAGTTTGTCTAAGTTATACCTCGCAGAGAATGTACCAGGATGAGCCTTATTAATATGTTGATATATTCTCCGTTTTAATTGCTTGGTTTCTCCTATATACAATACACCATTAGGTTTATTTGTTATGATGTAGACGCTGTAAGACATGACTTGTACTAATTTAGATGAGACACCCGATTTCTCGGGTGCTTCGAGCAGTTTAATCTTCTATAGAAGATTAAACTGCTCGAAGTGATGATTCAAATGTTTTCGTTCCAACAAATAAGCCTCATACCTATTCAATTCCCCAAATACTAAATTCTTCAATTTAGCTTCTGGATGTTCTTTATAAAACTCTAAATATTTTGCTCTCTGTTCAAGAAATTTCTGTTTTGCTGTCTCTAAATCTGGGTGAATTAAAGCTTCCAACTTGCCTTTTTCGAGTGTTGGGAAATTGGTGTTTTTTGGAAATTTTCCATAGTTATATAAACTCGCGTGAACTTTCTCCAGAATTTTCTCTGGCGTCGCCACTTCAAAATCTTGAATTTCTCCTGCCGCAATTTTATAGGTGTATTCCAGATGCTCCAACATGTGTTGTGGCGTCATGATGCCCCATTTCGGCTTCAGATCTGGCGTCAACTTTGAAAGATAGTTTTCGATAGCGTCATCCGTCATTTCTACAAAGACCTCTTGTTTTTTCTGAACCATGGTCAGAATTGTGGCAACGGCTACCAATTCGTCTGCACTGTCAAACACCTCAACAAACCATTTGACAATCCCGCTTGGATGTTCTGCGGAAGCGACATCTCTTTCCACTTTCTGCTTACAGGTTAAACGCACATAAATGGTGTCGTTATGGTACAATGGACGAAGGAAACGACAGTCCTCCAATCCGTAATTTGCAGCGACTGGACCTTTGTTAGGATAGACGAACAATCCTGCAGCGGCGGCAATGATAAAGTAGCCGTGAGCGGTTCGATTCTCAAAAATACTGCCGTCTAGAGAGGTAATATCGGTATGGGCATAAAAATGGTCCCAGGTCAGATTGGCAAAATTGATAATATCCGTATCCGTCAGGGTACGTTTATGGGTTTTTAACGACATTCCTGCTTCGATGTCTTCCCAATGGTATTTGAACGGATGCAGTTCCGCTTCCTTATATTTTGCGTTGGCTTGATAGATGCCAGTGATTTCAGTTAACGTTGTTGGCGAACCTTGGATAGCGGTACGTTGCAAATAATGTTTGATACCACGTACACCGCCCATTTCTTCGCCGCCTCCTGCTCTACCTGGTCCACCATGTACCAAATTTGGTAATGGCGAGCCGTGTCCGGTACTTTCTTTGGCCATTTCACGATTAATGACCAAGATGCGTCCGTGGTGACTTGCCGCGTTGATGACATAATCTTTAGCGATTTTATCATCATAAGTTGCGATTGAAGATACCAAAGAGCCTTTCCCCATTTGGGCCAAAGTAATGGCTTCATCTAAATTTTTATAAGGCATAATAGTACTTACCGGACCAAATGCTTCCGTTTCATGAACAGCTAAATTTTTAAATGGATGATCTTCACGAAGTAAAATCGGACTTAAGAAAGCGCCTTTTTTAGCATCAGCGCCTATGGTTTCTATTTTATCTAAATCGCCGTAAACGATGCTTGCTGTTTTAGCAAGTTCCTGAACGCGATCCCTTACTTCATTGGCTTGATCTTTACTGATTAAAGCGCCCATGCGTACTTCTTTCAGTCTAGGATCTCCAATAGTGACTTTATCTAAAGCTTTTCCTAAGGCGATTTGAACATCTTCCACAAGATTTTCAGGAACGATAACACGACGAATAGCGGTACATTTCTGTCCACATTTAACGGTCATTTCGTTACGGACTTCCTTGATAAATAAATCGAATTCAGGTGTTCCCGGAAGTGCGTCTTCGCCTAAAACGGAACAGTTTAAGGAATCGGCTTCCATATTGAAAGGCACCGATTCTTCGATGATGCGCTTATGGGATTTTAGAAGTCTACCGGTAGTCGCAGAACCTGTAAAGGTGACCACATCTTGAGATTCGACTGTATCTAAAATTGCTCTTGCAGAGCCTGTAATTAACTGCAAAGCGCCTTCTGGTAAGAATCCAGAAGCGATGATTTCACGAACGACGGCTTCCGTTAAGAAGGAACCGTTTGTAGCAGGTTTTACTACTGCTGGCACGCCTGCCATCCAGTTGGTCGCACATTTTTCCAACATTCCCCAAACCGGGAAGTTAAACGCATTGATATGAATCGCAACGCCGCGTTTTGGCACCATAATGTGGTGCGCCATAAAGCGTCCGCCACGAGATAAATCGATAGGTTCTCCTTCTACGTGATACGACTGATTTGGGAAGAGTTTTCTTAACGACGCATTAGCAAATAAGTTTCCGAATCCGCCTTCAATGTCAATCCAGCTGTCCACTCTGGTGGCTCCCGTTCTATAACTTAATTCATAAAAGGCTTCTTTCCTTTTGGTGAGATAAAGCGCAAGGCTTTTCAACATATTGCCACGTTCCTGAAAAGTCATTTTACGCAATACTTCGCCGCCCTTGGTGCGTCCGTAGTGCAAAATTTCAGCAAGATCTAACCCTTGCGTATCTGAAAGCGCCACGACTTCTCCTGTGATGGCGTCAAACATAGGAACGCCTTCTCCTTTTCCTTCAATCCATTGTCCTGTGACGTAATTTTGTAATTTTTTCATAGTAATGCCCACAAAAGTGGATATCTTATTATTAAATGATGTACTCTTATTTTAATGTAGCAGCCTTGCTCTATCATGCCCGACCGCGTTAGGGATGTAGGCATTGTTGGAGCTCCTCTCCTGATTACATCGGAAGAGAGCGACTGGCGAAAGCCCGACCCTTGCGAAGCGCCCAAATACTACAAATTCGCGTTTTCAATGATGCCTGCGTAGCCCTGACCAACGCCAATACACATCGTAATTAATGCATATCTTTTTCCAGTTTCTTGTAACTCTAGAGCTGCAGAATACGCTAATCGGGTTCCGGTCACACCAAGCGGGTGGCCAATGGCAATGGAACCGCCATTAGGGTTCAACCGTGGATCATTATCCTCCAATCCCCAAGCTCGCGTACAGGCTAATGCTTGTGCCGCAAAAGCCTCATTGAGTTCAATAATATCCATATCATCCATGGTCAATCCGGCTTTCGCCAAGGCTTTATTAGAAGCTTCAACAGGACCGATGCCCATGATTCGTGGTTCTACACCAACTACCGCAGAACTTACAATGCGTGCTAATGGTTTTAGATTGAATTTTTTTACAGCAATTTCTGAAGCGATAATTGTTGCAGCTGCACCATCATTTAAACCTGAAGAATTTCCCGCAGTCACACTACCACCTTCAGCCTTGAAGGCGCCACGCAATTTTCCTAACACTTCCATTGACGTGTTAGGCTTCACAAATTCATCTTTAGAAAACTGAATAGGATCCTTTTTGCGCTGTGGAATTTCGACCGTCACAATTTCTTTTGCTAATCGACCATTTTCTTGTGCTTTTGCAGCTTTCATTTGGCTCCAATAGGCAAATTTATCCTGATCTTCACGCGAGATATTGTACTGCGCTACTAAATTTTCAGCAGTTTGGCCCATACCATCGGTACCATATAGTTTTTGCATCTTCGGATTGACAAATCGCCATCCAAAACTAGAATCGTACATTTTAGCATCGGTACCAAACGCACTCGAGGGTTTCGCCACCACGTATGGTCCGCGAGTCATGTGCTCAACACCACCCGCAATAAACAGATCACCATCACCCGCTTTGATGGCGCGGTTGGCTTGAATAATCGCAGAAAGTCCTGAACTGCATAATCGGTTAACGGTTTCACCCGGAACTGTAACAGGCATACCTGCCAAAAGAGACGCCATTCTAGCCACGTTTCGGTTATCTTCTCCTGCTTGATTCGCGCAACCTAAAATAACATCCTCATAAGCTTCTTTTGGGATGTTTGGATTGCGTTTTACGAGCTCTTCTATCACTAATGCCGCTAAATCGTCTGTTCTTATTGTTGATAATGCGCCTTGATAACTTCCAATTGGTGTTCTAATACCGTCTATAATGTATGCTTCCATGTGTGAATTTGAAGTCGAAATTGAAGTTGAAAAATTGAAACTTTAATTTCGAATTATCGTTTTTTATTTTAATTCATGATTTCAGAAAAGGTATCGCCTTGCTTGATATCGCCGGTTTTATAGCCCTTCATAAACCAATACTTGCGTTGTTCTGAAGTTCCGTGCGTAAAACTATCTGGCTGTACGCTGCCTTGAGTTCTTCTTTGAATAGCATCATCACCAACAGCGTTTGCCGCACTTAATGCCTCATCAATATCACCTTCTTCCAAATAATCTCTGTTATGATGCGCCCAAACCCCAGCATAGAAATCTGCTTGAAGTTCTTGTGCCACAGATAATTGATTAGCGCCCGCTTGATTGGTTTGTTGTTGTAATTGTCTGACTTTCTGGGAAGTCCCCAAAATGGTTTGGATGTGATGACCAATTTCATGCGCTGTTACATATGCAATTGCAAAATCGCCACCTTTGGCTCCAAAACGTGTTCTTAACTGATCAAAAAAGGACAAGTCCATATACACTTTCTGATCAGCAGGACAATAGAAAGGTCCCGATGCTGCACTCGCAGTACCACAGCCACTTCTCACAGCATCCGTAAACAACACTACAGTTGGCTCTTTATAAGCTCCTAAATTATTCTCTCTAAAAATCTCACTCCAAATATCTTCAGTGTCAACTATGACAGCATTCATGAAGGCTCCGAGTTCTTTCTCTTTTTCAGTCAACTCGCGTTGCTCCCCGCCTTCTGATACGGATTGTGACTGTGTTACACCTTCAAGAATTGGTGCCAACACTTGTCCCGTATCACCTCCAAACATTTGAAGCAGCACTACAACAACTGCTATTATACCGCCACCCGCGGCCAGTTTACCTTTACCGCTCATCCCGCGACGATCGTCTAAATTCCCACTTTGTCTTCTACCTTGCCATTTCATATTGTTTTGTTTTTTAGTGTTAGTATAAATTTTAATAAAATTAAACAATATTGGTTATTCTATCCATTCTTTATTTGTCCTATATACGACGCCTTTAAACAACGCCACTACTTCATTACCTCGCTTAACTTCAATAATATTAAATCCTAATTTGTTTTTAACCTTCTCAATTACAGACTCCGCGGTTATATAATCGCCTTCATTTAAAGCTTCAATATGATTGATGCTGGTTTCAATAGACACCGCATATTTCCCATGGGTATTCGCTGCAAAACCGAAGGCAGTGTCTGCTAATGCATAACTGATGCCGCCATGTGCTTTTCCCATACTGTTGAGCATTTCCTTGCGAATAGTCAATCCAACTTTACATCTGCCGAGTTCAGACTCTAAAATTTCGATGCCTAGCCAGGTGCTGTAGGGGTCTTGGTTTAACATTTTAAATGGGATTTTTTCGCTGTTCATTACAATTATTTTAGATTGTCGATTAACGATTGTTGATTTTTGAAGTGATCATCCATACTTCAAAAATCTGCAATCAAAAATCTGCAATCGTTAATTAAAAAACCTCAAATCTTCTCTACTCATCCTCCGCAACAACGGGCTGCAACGGTAACGGTCTTCATGATACTCATTGTACAATTCGTCCATTTTGGATACGCACCAATCGATGCCTTTTTCATCTGCCCACGCCAATAAACCTTTTGGATAATTCACTCCTTTGGTCATAGCGTTATCGATATCTTCTGCGGAAGCCACATTCATATGTAAGGCATCCGCAGCTTCATTGATCAACATGACCAACACACGATCAAAAATTTGCTGTGCTACTTTTGACTCTTCGACTGCGCTCAGAGTGACAGTGGGAGTCGGTTCTACAATTGCTCCTTTTTCATCATACTTATAATAGCCTCTTCCTGATTTTCTCCCTAAATAACCAGCTTCTGCAAAACGTTTTTGAGTGAAGGCTGGTTTGTATCTTGGATCAAAATAGAAAGCGGTGAATACGGTTTCGGTTACGGTATAATTGACGTCATTCCCGATAAAATCCATTAATTCAAAAGGCCCCATTCGGAATCCACCTAATGACTTTAGACTCTTATCTATGGTTGCAAAATCAGCAATACCTTCTTCATAGATTCTTAATGCTTCACCATAAAATGGGCGCGCTACTCTATTCACAATAAACCCAGGAGTATCCTTTGCAACGGCCACTGTTTTTTTCCAGTCAGAAATAATTTTAGTTGCCTTTTCTAATACTTCTTTTGAAGTTTGAATCGCTGGAATCACCTCAACCAATTGCATTAATGGTGCGGGATTGAAGAAGTGAATTCCAATACAACGTTCTGGCTTTTTTAAAGATGCCGCGATAGAAGCAATCGATAAACTTGAGGTATTGGAGGCGATAATACAGTCATCAGACACAAAAGTTTCCAATTCTGAAAAGACGTTTTTCTTAATGCCTAAATTTTCCACAATCGCTTCAATTGTTACATCAGAATCTGATAAATCTTTTAGCGTGTCGACGTAGGAAATATTGTTTTGAATTCGAGTTTTTTCGGATTCCTCAATCCGCCCTTTTGCAACCAATCTTGACATGATGTTTTCTAAAGCGTTTTTTGCTTTATCCAGTACATCTTGATTGGTATCATATAATTTGACTAGACACCCCGACGTTGCAGCAACTTGTGCGATGCCGCTTCCCATAGTGCCACTACCTATAATTCCTACCTGCATCATTGAAGAATGTTGATTGAAGATTGTTGATTTTTGAAGTATCGTCTCATAAATAAATTAAGATTTTAATTTTGATGATGCCGTTTTAATACTGACAACAAATATGGATATCAATTCGTTATTCTCTTTTAATAAAATATTCAAAGAATCATTATCGGCGATAAGTTGAGCGCCATGTTGAATCTTCAAATTAATTAGACATTCTCGTAATTCTTTTAAACAGATTTTCATTTTATGTAGAAAATCGCGAGCTGATTCGCCACTCTGGGCTTCACCATAATTCAAGGCTGCTGATGTTGCAGATCTTATCAATTGTTTTGCTAGATGTTCTGATGCAAAAGAATTATCGACCTTTTTACAAATCAAAATCACGTCAATTGCGAATTGAATAAGCCGTTCTTCTAATTGATTGGGTCTCATCTTTTCTTATTATCTTTTAATTGATTAGATATTCTAACTTCTTAATTCTGCAATCAACACTCAGCAATCGTCAATAATTATCTTCCTTTAAACTCCGGTTTTCTCTTTTCTACAAAAGCAGTAACGCCTTCCAAATAATCGTCAGTTTGAGCGGCTTCTATTTGTAATTTAGATTCTAAAGCCAATTGCGCTTCGAGATTGTTGGTCATAGAATTGTTGAATAATTCCTTGATCATTCCCAAGGCTTTTGTTGGCATACTAGCGAGTTTTGAAGCTAGCTGATTGACCTCCTCTTCAAAGCTCTCTAATGGCAGGACTTTGTAAATCATTCCCATTTTCTCTGCTTCTTCTGCCAAGATTTTATCACCTAACATGGCTAATGCCAATGCTTTTTGAAATCCGATAAGTCGCGGTAAAAAGAAAGTTCCGCCACTATCAGGAACGAGTCCTATAAGACTGAATGCTTGAATGAAACTAACTTTTTCATGGGCAACCACAATATCACAAGCCAATGCGATATTTGCTCCAGCGCCTGCCGCTACACCGTTGATGGCACCGATAATTGGTTTTTTAATAGATCTTAATCTGGTGATGATTGGATTGTAGTGCTCCTCAAGAATTTTTTTAAATCCAGGGTTGAGCTCTGGAGAGGTCACTTCTTTTAAATCTTGACCCGCACAGAATGCTTTCCCATTTCCAGTCAAAACAATTGCTCTGACATTTTGATCACTTTCACAAGCATCTAAAACATCGTGGAGCTTGAATGCCATTTCACGATTAAAACTATTGAACACTTCAGGCCTATTAAGCGTGATGATTGCTACTCCGTTTTTAATTTCTAATAGAATTGAATTCATATTTTTTTGATATCAATATCGATTTTGAATTTCAAAATCTTGAAGTGAAACCGATTCCAACTTCTTGATTCCGTATTCATAAATCAGTATTCATTATTATTTTTTACTTCAAACATTTAAAATAATCAAAAGGTTCAAGGCAATCTTCGCACTGAAATTGTGCTTTACAAGCTGTAGAACCAAATTGGCTCACCATTTTTGTATTGATTGAGCCACATTGTGGGCATTTCACCAAGCGTTTGCCGTGTAACAAGACATCTTTGTCTGCTTCAGGGCCCAAAGGCGCTGCAATACCATAATCCTCCAAGGCTTTTCTGCCTCGTGGCGTAATCCAATCGGTGGTCCAAGCAGGCGTTAAAATCAATTCTACCTCCGATTGGTAACCGGCGTCTTGTAATGCTTTTTTAATATCATCACCGATAACATCCATCGCAGGGCAACCGCTGTAAGTTGGGGTGATCTGTACTTTCACCACGTCGTCCTCAATAATTGCAGTGCGTACCACACCCATGTCCATAATTGAAAGCACAGGGATCTCCGGATCGGATACTGTTTCCAGAATCGCAATCAGTTTGGGGTCGATATGTTGTTGGGTGGTGATCATAAATTATTTAAGATTGTTGATTGCCGATTTTTGATTTTTAAAGTACTTCTAAAATCGTCAATCGTAATTCGACAATCAGCAATTTCCTACCATTCCATATTTGGATACGTGCGTTGCATATATTGCAATTCGGTTAATAGATAGCCCATATGTTCCGTATGGATACCTTTTTTACCTCCTTTTTGAAAGTATTTTGATTCAGGAATTGATAAGGTGGCTTCTTCTAGAATGGCATTCACTTTATCATAGTAAACCGCTTTTAATTTGGTCACGTCTACCCCGATACCTTCTGCAACCATCGCTTTATCTGCGTCTGTTTGATGGAATAATTCGTCCGTATAGGTCCACAAATCGTTGATGGCGTTTTGCATTCTTTGGTGACTCTCTTCTGTGCCGTCACCTAAACGCTTAATCCAATCTGTTGAAAAACGTTGGTGATAACTCACTTCTTTAAGCGATTTTGTAGCGATGGCCGCCAAGGTCAAATCCTTGCTTTTTTGTAATTCGGTCAAGAACAGAAAGTGATACACGTCAAACAAAAAGTGACGCGCCATGGTGTAAGCAAAATCGGTGTTGGGTTGTTCTGCCAAAAGCACATTCACGTATTCACGCTCCTTACGTAGCATGGCAATGTCGTCTTCCGTACGGCCATCATTGGCAATTTTCGCGGCATATTGATAATAGCTGCGGACCTGCCCGAATAAATCGAGTGAAATATTTGTGCAGGCAATATCCGTTTCCAAACTTGGGCCGTGACCGCATAGTTCGCCCATACGTTGCCCAAGGATTAGGGAGTTATCGGCGATGCCGAGGATATAGTGATACAGATTGGTATTATTCATTCTATCTATAATATTGTTGATTGTTGATTGATGAATGATGATTGTTGAACTTCTAAAATCAACAATCAGCATTCAACATTCGTTAATCTATTTACATGTATTTCACCTCATCAGGCAACTCGTAAAATGTTGGGTGGCGGTAGACTTTATCTTGGGCCGGTTCAAACATTTCGCCGTTGTGTTCAGGATTGGAGGCCGTGATATTTTTGGATTCAACAACCCAAATACTGATACCTTCATTTCTTCTGGTGTACACATCGCGTGCATTCTCTAACGCCATTTCCGCATCAGCGGCATGGAGACTTCCAAAATGGCGATGTTCCAATCCGTTTTTACTTCTGACGAAGACTTCCCAAAGTGGCCAATTTTTTGTTGACATAATTAAATTGTTAATTTGAAATCGAACTTGAAATTGAATTTGAATTGTGTTCATTTTCAAGTTCAAGTTCAGTTTCAATTTATATTATACTGCTTCTTTTTCTTTTCGTTCGGCGTTTTTGGCTGCGTGTGCCATGGCTGCATCTCGCACCCATGCGCCACCTTCCCATGCGCCTACTCTGGCTTTCATACGTTCTTTATTCATTGGGCCGTGTCCTTTGACCACTTGCCAAAACTCGTCCCAATCAATGTCACCAAAATCATAGCTACCGCGTTCTTCATTCCATTTTAAATCAGGATCTGGAATGGTGAGTCCGATTAAATCGGCTTGCGGGACGGTTTGATCAACAAACTGCTGACGTAATTCATCGTTAGATTTACGCTTTAATTTCCATTTCATGGATTGTTCCGTATGTACAGATTCTGCATCTGTAGGACCAAGCATCATTAAACTAGGCCACCACCAACGGTTAAGGGCATCTTGCGCCATTTCTTTTTGCTCTGGTGTCCCGTTAGCCAATTTAATCATGATTTCATAACCCTGACGCTGATGGAAACTTTCTTCCTTACAAACGCGCACCATTGCCCGTGCATACGGTCCGAAAGACGTATTGCACAACGGCACTTGATTGATAATGGCTGCACCATCTACCAACCATCCAATCGCACCCATATCAGCCCAAGTGACTGTTGGATAATTGAAAATGGAAGAATATTTTGCTTTGCCCGAATGTAATTGATCGTACAACTCATCACGAGAAATTCCCAAAGTTTCACAAGCGGAATACAAGTATAAACCATGGCCTGCCTCGTCTTGGACTTTCGCCAACAAGGCTACTTTTCGTCGTAACGAAGGCGCTCTGGTAATCCAATTGCCTTCTGGAAGCATCCCCACAATTTCAGAATGCGCGTGTTGCGACATCTGACGGATGTGGGTTTGACGGTATTTCTCCGGCATCCAATCTTTAGGTTCAATTTTCTCGTCTCTTGCGATCCGTTCTTCAAATTGGGCTTCTAAATTTTCCACGCCCGTACCCAACGGTACGTTCGGGCGGGTTATTTGTTCTTCACTCATCTTATTCTGTATTAGTGAACTATTATTTTGAATTCAGATTTGCGTTAAGGATTGAGGCATTGTCGGAGCTCCTCGCAGAGAGCGACTGCCGAAAGCCTGACCCTTTAGGGTAACGCCCAAATTATTTTATTAACAGCACTCAAAATTATTAAGTGTTAAAAGCTACACATCAAAATCGACCACGACCTTTTTACTGGTTGGGACGGCTTGACAGCTCAACACATAATTTTGTGCCACTTCCTTATCTTCTAACGCGTAATTCTTTTTCATTTTTACTGATCCTTCCTTCACCTGACACTTGCAAGTGCTGCAAACGCCACCTTTACAGGCAAAAGGCAAATCGGCTCCTGCGGCCAAGGCGCCATCGAGGATGTTGTCAAAATCATCATCCATTATGAAATGGAATTCCTTCCCTCCATCGATAATCGTTACTTGTGTGCCATCAATTCTTTGTTCCAGAACTTCGGCAATATGTTTATTTTCTTCTTCAGAACTTCCTGTAAAGAAGAGTTCGTAATGGATATTCTCTTTGGGCATTCCCGCCGTTTGCAATTCGTCGCGGATTAAGAAAATCATGTCTTGAGGTCCACAGATGAAGGCATGATTGGTATCAGGCACATCGATGAACGACTTGGTCAACACGGCTAATTTTTCCTTGTCAAAACGACCGTTTAAAAATGGGATATCGCGCTGTTCTTTGGTCAAAAAATAAAAGACCTGAAACCTATCAAAGAACTCATTTTTAAGCTGTTCTATTTCTTCTTTAAAGATAATGGATTTTACAGTCCTGTTCAAATAAAACAATTTAAAGGTACTGTTTGGCTCTTCGTGCAAATGGGTTTTAATGATAGACAACAAAGGCGTAATGCCACTTCCAGCAGCAAAGGCGATATAATTGTTACTCGCTTCAACATCCACATCTACTGTAAACTCACCGTGTGGCGCCATTACCTCAAGGGTATCACCGATTTTCAAATCATTAAATGCATAATTTGAAAATACACCATCACGAATGGTTTTAACGGCAACTTTCCACTCGCCATCCAACGGACTTGAGCAAAGCGAATAATTACGTCGAATATCTTCGCCATTAAGTTCTTTTCGCAAGGTTAAATGCTGCCCTTGACGGAACTTAAATTTATCTTTTAGCGCGTCAGGAACATCGAAAGCAATGACAACGCAATCTTTTGTTTCCTTATAAATATCTGCCACTTTAATGTTGTGGAATTCTGCCATAATCCTTTATAAAGCTCTCTTAAAGCAAGAGTTTTAGTATTAAATTCATTTTATTATCTAACTCAAAGGTTTTCGTTACTTGAGAAGAGTTAACTAACAACCGTTAGTCTAATTGACAAAACTACAAATTATATTTGATATGTTTTGTTAAAAAAATCTCAGTTTTGATGGAAGTAGTTAGATTAAAAGTAGCCTAACCAAGCTATAGTCAGAAGAATTAATCTGTAGTGCGGTGATAGTTTATACCGTTTATAAGTACATCACCTAAATTTTTTGCCAGTTCCTGTCTATAGAGATCCTCCTTTTTTGGAAGCCATAGGTATAACGATCGTAAAGTGGTTAAGATGGAGAACATGATAATTTCAGGATTGGTATTGCGAATTTCTTGAGCGTCTATTCCAGATTGAATAATTTCAATAAAATCTTGTTCGTAGGTTCTTCTCAGAGCTAAATAATGCTCCAATTGATCTTCCAGATGCATCCAGTCATTATTCAATGAAGCCATCCCGTAGGTGTTCTGTATGGTAATGTTGACATGCAAGGCCACAATCGCTCGCAATTTGTCAATGGTTACCGCTTCTGAGCTTTTAATAGTTTCCATGCCATTGGTAAACTCTTCCGCCAACGAAATAATGATAGTTTTAAGAATGTCTTGCTTGGAATCAATGTGATTGTACAAACTTGCCGCCTTTATGTTCACCGCTTTAGCCAAATCGCGCATCGTTACCGCGCTGTATCCTTTCTCCTTAAAAAGTTTCGCGGCTGTTTTAATGATTTCTTCTTTGCGGGTTTGTCCTGTAGGGTTCAATCGTTAAAATTTTACTCAAATTGTTTCGAGTGGTGGATATTTTGTAAATTTAAATAAAAATAAACTATGGGATTTTTTGACTTTTTATTTGGTACTGACAAGAAACAACAAGTTCAAGAAATGATGAGCAAAGGCGCCATTATTTTGGATGTGAGAACCAAACGAGAATGGGATAATGGCCATATTGCCAACGCCAAGCATGTGCCTTTAGACGACTTACAAAATCAGGTAGAAAAATTAAAAAAACTAAACAAACCTATCATAACCTGCTGTGCAAGTGGCATGCGTTCAGCCAAAGCGGCTCAAATTTTAAAATCAAAAAACATTGAATCCATCAATGGTGGGAGTTGGTTAAGCCTGAAAAAGAAATTATAGTTTGATGTTCTGCAATTCGTCTGACGATTGGATAGAATTGCCATTGTACTGAAGTGTCCACCCTAATGAACTGGTTAAAATATAGAATTTTGACAATTCACTGATCAGTCTGTTTTGTGCGTTGCTCTTTAAGTTGGACGCCTCAATCTTCTTCATCAGCTGTGCGTTCACTTTATTCTTGATTTTGTTGTAATCTTCCGCTTGGAACGGATTCAGGAAATCGGCCGTCACATCATAATATTCAAAATCTGGGCTGATATTGATCTCCTCTTTTGGGATGCTCAGAATTTTAAGGGTCTTGGATTTTTCGTCAAGCTCGTATTCAATTTGGCTTAAATCATAAGAAACCGTAACATTAGCATTGACCACCACCAAGGCTTTCTTCTCAACATTTACCAAATTTGCAAAAATGCCTTTGGAATTTTTATAGGTAAATACCTGACTGAAATGCCCTTCCGTGACCACTAACTTACTAACGTTCTTAATCTGTTCTTGGATGAGCGCAGAATTCTCTTGAAGTATGGTTTTATCATTATCATTAAAAAAATAACGATAGCCGAACAACACCACCATCACTAATATTAAAACGTACAGGAGTTTGCGCATCATAGTTTTTACTTCTTTAGTTCGAGTTTCTCAGCAAAATAATCGCAGAAATCCTTCATGGTTGCCGTCATTTTTTCGTCTTGGGTAGCCCGCTGAAACGTATTACTCATTTCAACCAAAGTTTGGTGGAAAAATAATTTCATTTCATCTACAGGCATGTCTTTGGTCCATAAATCAATCCGCAAAGTTTCCTGAGCATTGCTATCCCAAACCGAAAGCATCATCGCTTTGGCTTCTTCATTATTTATGCCACCATCTTGCGCCGTCCAACTTAATTTTTCTGGGACTTTGTTTTCATCTAATTCCACATGGAGTTCAATGGTAGAGGTTTTAGTATTTGACATTATTTACGAGGTTTAAATTTAGAATTGTTAAAAATTTCGTCGGCATTTTTTTGGAGCATTTCCATTAACGGCACATCGTTAGTGTTCATATAGGCTCTCACAATCTGCCAACCTATATATTGTCCTAACCGCCCCGGGGACTCGCTGTCCAATTCCAAATAAAATTTTGAAAAAGGCGCATCGGCAATAAAGCGGCTGGCCAAGGTATTATCTGTACTGAACAACAATTCGCGCTCAATGAAGTAGCGCCATATTTCGCTTTCATTCGCTCCTGCCCATGCCAATTGCGCTTCAGTATATCCAATTTTATCAGCATCAGAGGCGAACGGAATCATTTTGTCCTTAAAATATAGCTGCTTCCCAAAGTAAACCATATCGTCCAATAAGGTGGTTGGCTTGTCTTGAAGAATGTACTGCTCTGCATAATTGGCCGCTAAATCGCTCACAATTTGGGAGCGTTTCATATTCTGGGTGAGAAACTTTTGGATGCCTTCATAAAAATGATGGTCTGACCCCAAATAAGTGTCTAATGAAATCAAGACAATCGTATCCGTTACAATGGTCTTGTTTCTATAATCTACATCAGAGGTTACCGTGATGACGCGAGGAACTTTAAATGAGCGATCGTAATATTTTAAATGTTGAAAAAGCGACACGATTGCGTCTTCCTCTTTGCTGAAGTTAGAAAACGTCGATTTCACTTCTCCCGATAATTCTTGCTGCAACGTGTCCTGCATGCGTTCTACCCAAATAGAATCTGGGATGCGCTCAGAAAATAAAAATGGATAGTCCTGTTTTAATTTTGGCAAATCGTTAGGTTCTGCATCGGCATAGGCCAAATCAAAACGTTCAATGGTCACATTGACATCAATTTTAGAAATTTCGTTTTCCAATTGATTATCGTCTTTACAGGCACTAAAAAAAAGCAATAGGACTATTAGAAAAGCAGCATTCTTCATGGGCAATTTTTAAAGGTCTTTAATTTTTATTACTTAGGTGATTACTTTATTTTTGTTGTACAAAGGTAGTATTCTTTGTGTTAAATCATTCAAAAAATGCAAACAGAAAAAGTTATTGACCACATTGTAAAATGGCTAAAAGACTACGCCACCAACGCGAACGTAAATGGGTTTGTCATTGGTATTTCTGGCGGAATTGATTCTGCAGTCACTTCAATTCTCTGCGCGAAAACCGGACTTGAGGTGTTGTGTATTGAAATGCCCATACACCAACCACCAAGTCATGTGTCCAGAGGTCAAGAACACATTCAGCAATTGAAATCGAGATTTACTAATGTGAAAGAGGTTTTAGTGGATCTTACCCCTGTTTTTGAGGAATTTAAAACTGAAGTATCTTTAGATGGCACGCAAGCCACTGTAGATATGGCGCTCGCCAATACACGCGCGCGCTTAAGAATGACTACCCTCTATTTTTATGCCGGATTAAAAGGCTTATTAGTGGCTGGCACAGGAAATAAAGTTGAGGATTTTGGTGTGGGTTTTTACACCAAATATGGCGATGGTGGTGTCGATTTAAGCCCTATTGCTGATTTGATGAAATCTGAAGTCTATGCCATTGCTAAACATATAGATGTGGTCGATTCTATTTTAAATGCTGCACCTAGTGATGGGTTGTTTGGTGATGACAGAACTGATGAAGATCAAATTGGTGCTTCCTACCCTGAATTGGAATGGGCCATGACGATGACCGAAAACGGTAAAGTAGCTGAAGATTTTGAAGGGCGTCAACGTGACGTTTTTAAACTCTTTACGAGGCTAAATAGGATTAATCAACATAAAATGGTTCCAATCCCGATTTGTGAAATCCCTTTAAATTTGAAGTAGTCGTAATTTTTGTAAGTTAATTCACTGAAAATTAGCAATTATCAGTGAAATGTATGTTTTTTTTTATACATTTACGTAAGACATCTCCACAGATAAGTAAGACCCCAGATCTTAGTACAACGACCCACATTACTAACTAATACATGATATATTATGATTAAGGTACTGGTTGTGGACTACCATCCCATAGTTAGAGAAGGCATCACACTACTTTTCGAAAAAGATCCAGATATTGAGGTTGTTGGCACAGTGGCAACAGGTATAGAGATCTTCGAATTTATCAGACGTTATCCAATAGATGTTATAATTTCTGAAATTGACCTCCCGGAACTTAACGGTATTACGGCGTTAAGAGCTATCAAAAAAGAAAATACCGAGTTAAAAGTGATTATGTTCAGTCACCAACCTGAAGAAATTTACGCCATCAGCACCATCAAAGCAGGCGCTTCAGGATATCTCTCTAAGACGGCAGAAACGGCGACTCTTAAAGCAGCGATTCTTAAGGTGTATAGCGGCGAAATTTATTTAAGTGAGGTGATGGCCAAACATTTAAATTATGACGATACGCGTAATAAGAAAAGCAAACTTTACAAACGTCTTTCTACCCGCGAAGTTGAAGTTTTAAAACTACTTTCATCGGGCAAAAAGAATAAGGAAATCGCTTTGGAACTTGATATCAATGAAAAAACGGTCAGCACTTATAAAGCCCGACTTTTTAAGAAATTAAATGTGAGCAATTTGGTCGATTTAATTCACCAAGCGGAACATATGGGGACTATTTAAACCTAACCACTGACAACCTTTCCTAATTTTTTTGACAGGAGCGTTTTGAGTCTTAAATAATCTCTTACATCTTCCATAATGCTCGTGGTGTTCACATTGGGTCTCGTAATGTCAGATTGGTATTCGACGACTTTTTGATCAATAAGAAAACATCTGAGACTTAATATGGTTTGTGTTACCAATTGAGCTATGGTTTCCTTTTTTTCCTTAGGAACGATATGGTTACGCTCCCAATCGTGCAGACTATAACGCTCATCATTCATCAAAATAGTAGTGACTTCATTGGCCATGTTTTGATCGAGCTTATTTATAAAATCCTTTAATTGGAATTCTTTCGATTGGTGCAACGCGTCAATAATAACGTAGTAAAGGTTTTTAAACCCTTCATCAGAAAATTGCATTTCATCCTCTTGCAAGTCCAAATATATTTTTTCAAACACTTTGGCTTCGTGAATAACGGGCTCTAATTTCAACTCGCCAGATTTCTCATCTTCCTTCAATACCAAATCTTCAAATTGTTCGGTTTCATTGCCGTAAAGCAATAAAATTTCGATAATTTTAAGTTCAAGCTCGTATTGATGGTTGATCTTCTTGGTGGGCTTTTCGGTACGCATTACCTCAAATGCGCGCTGTTCAGGTGGCGGCTGATTTCCTGGATCTTGAGACCCTTTTTTATTGATCTGTGCTAAAGTAGTAAACAACACTTGCTCACTAATATCCATAATATGAGAGCATTCTCTAATATAGATTTCGCGCTTAATCGGATCGGGGATTTTGGCAATACTATTGACAATTTCACGAATCGTGTCCGCTTTTTTTATGGGATCATTCTTGGCATCCTCAACTAATAAGGATGCTTTAAACTGAATAAAATCTTTGGCATTTTCATCCAGATAAGCAGAGAGCTCCTCCAAAGTATTCTGTCTGGCAAAACTGTCCGGGTCTTCTCCTTTAGGAAAGGTGCACACCTTAACATTCATACCCTGCTCCAATATCAAATCTATTCCTCTAACCGATGCGCGCAAACCTGCAGCATCGCTATCAAAGAGGACAGTTATGTTTTTGGTCAGACGATTGATCAATCTGATCTGTTCCGGCGACAAAGCTGTCCCTGATGACGCCACCACGTTTTTAATGCCTGTTTGATGAAATTGGATAACATCCGTATAGCCTTCAACCAAATAACAATTATCTTCTTTAGCAATTGCTTGTTTGGCGTGAAACAGGCCGTAAAGAATCTTACTTTTATGATACACCTCACTTTCCGGTGAGTTCATGTATTTTGCTGCCTTCTTATCGGCACCTAAAATTCGGCCACCGAATCCTAAGATGCGACCACTCATACTGTGGATAGGAAACATGACGCGCCCTTTAAATCGGTCAAAACGCTTGTCCTCCTTAACAATCGTCAAGCCTGTTTTTTCAAGAAATTGAATTTGGTAGCCCTTTTTTAGAGCTTCATCAGTGAACCCTTGCCACTCATCAAGAGAATACCCAAGATTGAAGGCTTTTATAGTCGCATCAGTAAAACCTCGCTCCTTAAAATAACTGAGTCCAATCGATTTTCCTTGATCAGTTTTATGGAGAATTTTCTGAAAATGAGTATTCGCAAATTCATTGACCAAATACAGACTTTCGCGCTCATTGGCTTCTTCCTTCTGTTCGTTGGTTTGCTCTGTTTCTTCAATTTCAATATTATACTTTCTAGCCAAATATTTTATGGCTTCAGGATAGGTAAAATGCTCGTGCTCCATTAAGAAAGTAACCGCATTTCCGCCTTTCCCACTACTAAAATCTTTCCAAATTTGCTTTACCGGACTCACCACAAAACTTGGCGAGCGTTCATCACTAAAAGGACTCAAGCCTTTAAAATTACTGCCCGCTTTTTTGAGGTTGACGAAATCGCCAATAACCTCCTCAACACGGGCGGTTTCAAATAC
>Ga0114916_1000780_pt1 | contig 19920 bp, 17 predicted proteins | sample MalvirAntarct_66_FD_83501 | JGI IMG/M metagenome (GOLD analysis project Ga0114916, IMG submission 83501) | Marine viral communities from the Global Malaspina Expedition - Malaspina viral metaG Antarct_66 | ecosystem: Environmental > Aquatic > Marine > Oceanic | place: West Anvers Island... | reverse complement strand
CCTTTAAAAAGTTAAGAACTAATGAGCTAAAAAATTAGCACATCACCTTTTAACATATTTAATCTATCTCTTTCCTATTACAATGAAAAACTCTCGCCACAACCACACGTCCGTTGGGCATTAGGGTTATTAAAAACAAAACCCTTACCGTTGAGGCCCCCAGAGTATTCCAATACCGTCCCTACTAAATATAAAAAGCTTTTTTTATCGACAATAATTCGCACATTGTTGTCTTCGAACACTTTATCAGCATCGTCTTTTTTATTATCGAAGTTTAACTCGTATGATAGTCCGCTGCCTCCACCACTCTTAACACCCACACCTACCTCATCCTTTGCCGCATCAAACCCTTCTTCCGTCATAAGGTTGATGACTTTCTGTTTGGCCGTTTCTGATACTTGAATCATAATAACTAGATTTAATCTAAATAGTTTACAAATATACGTTATAAGTAGGTTTTTTCCATAGAACCTTACATTAATATAATGCATAAGCACATAGAGAAAGACTATAAGTAAAAAGGAGTCTGTTATTTAATTTTAAGAAGAATCAAGTCTGATTTTCCTTTTGCGCTTAGTGTATCGAAATCGTTGCTCAATGATTCCCCGACCACCATGATACTTCCATCGGTATTTTCTAGTAAATCGAATCCAAAATCGAGACCGGAGCCGCCAAATGATTTTTCCCAAACCAGATCGCCTACTCGATTGGTTTTAACCACCCAAATATCGTTCTCGCCATTGTTGAAAGAACTGTCATAATCATCACTTTTACTATTGCCTGTAATCAAGAATCCACCATCCTTACTTTGAACCACGGCTTGGGCCAAATCAAATTGACTACCACCATACGTTTTTTCCCAAATCATTTCACCGTCTTCATCCAATTTTATCATCCACACATCAGATTGACCATGATTTAAAAAAACGTCACCGTTAGAACTGAAAGTGTTGCCCACTACCACAAATCCGTTATCTGCTGTTTTAGCGATATCATAAGATACCTCGATACCCTCGCCTCCAAATGACTGTTCCCACAATAAATTACCAAATGAATCTACTTTAATCACCCAGAAGTCATAACTCCCATTAGTGCTGCTAATGTCATAATCATCACTTTCGGTAAAACCGGCCATTACAAAACCTCCATCATCGGTTTGTACCACCCCATGTGCCCGATCATTGTTCGTACCACCGAAATAACCCCGCCATTGAATACTACCTTCTTCATCAATTTTAGTACCCCAAAACTCTCCTACTCCATGACTGGTCAAAGAATTTCCCTTCTCCGTATTTCCATCTAATCTGGCAGATGTGATATCTAAAAAGCCTGTGAAAAAATAGCCCCCTTGTGATGCTTCAATTATATCATAAGAATGGTCATGGCCAGAAAAACCATAACTACTTTCCCACTCCATAATTCCCTGGGCATCTAACTTTATAATCCAATTATCATGAAAACCTTCATTATTGCTTGCGTCACCATCACTACTCATTGCGTACCCGGTTAAAACAAAACCGCCATCACTTGTTTGCGCCAAGCTTTGCCCAATATCGTCCATACTGCCACCATAAGTTTTGTTCCACTGTAAATTTCCATTTCCATCAAACTTCAACAACCAATAATCATTTTCTTCTTGCGATTTTGTTGCGACATCCCCGTCGATACTTCCGGTATAACCTACCACTGCAAAACCCCCATCAGTTGTTTTTACAATAGATTGAGCACTTTCATTTCCACTTCCTCCAAAATTTTTAACCCAGTCCAGCTCCCCTACAAATTCCGTTTCCAAAGCATCGAATGCCACCTCAGCTTCTTCCTTTGCACAAGAAAATAGCATCCAAAAAAGCAGTAGAAGCAATACATTACGCATAATCAGTTAGTTTTTTGAATTATAAAAAATCCGTTATTTATGTCACTAATGATAATCTTACCACTTTCAAAATAGGGATAAACACTCCACACTCCCGCAAATTGAGTGTTATCACTTGAAGGGTAGGTATCAAAAAATGCTTTTTCAGTCACAATTTTTGAAGCTATATCTGTGATGTCCAATACGCGTACCCCGGCTGTATAATTAGCTAAGAAAAACTCATTCCCTAATACATAACCGTTGTGGTCTATGGCATTCGTCGGGCCCAAATAGGTATGATATAGTGCCGGATTTTCTAAACTTTCCATGTCAAAAATAAGCGTTCGTGTTTGAAAGCCTTGTCGCACCTCATCAAGCTCGTCCCCTAAAATGAAGAAACGATGGTCTTCCGTAAACCAGCCCTGGTGTGTATATCCAATATTTGGATACGGTAGGGTCGCCAGAGCAACAGGCTCATTTTTATCTGAAATATCCACCACCACCACCTGGTCTTCGTTTGCGCCAACAAATATTTCCGAGCCAATATAATCAGAATCAGGACCATGATATGTGATGACATGGGCATCATGGGTATAGCCGTTCAATCCCCAACCACCTTCTAAAACAGGCTCTACCGGGTTTTGAAGATTTAAAAAATGTACCCCACCATTGAACTGGTCATCCCTATCGGTACCTACGGGATAAGCAAAACCAGATTCTTCATTGATTACAATATTATGGGCATTCCCCAAATCAGTATAGTGCCCATCAGCAGAAAAACTTTGTGGAAGATTGTCAACATCTCTCAACCTTCTTAAATCGAACACCTGAACACCATGGTCATCCGCTTCAGAAACCACATAGGCATAAGTACCATACACTTTTACATCTCTCCAAGAACTTGCGCCAGTTGCTGTCGGTAACTTTCCTAAATAAATAGGGTTTATACCGTCAGTGATATCAATAAATGCCGTCCCATTATCAAGCCCCATGACGGCATATTCCTTTCCGGTATCAAGGTCTGTCCAACCCCAAATATCATTCGCTTCCTCTGCCGAAAAAGTATCCAAAGAAATATGGGCTACCAAATCATAGCCGCTACAAGGATAAATGCCGGCGAAACCACCCTCACAAGGTACGATTGTACCCGATGCATTCTCTACATCCGGTGTTTCCTCTATTTGGTCATTCAACACCGCATCGGTATCGCTATCCGAAGAACATCCGATACAAAGGGCAAATGTTAAAACCCAAAGAAATTTTTTCATGCAACCGATTTATATTCAATACTTAAAGATACTAATTGCGTGAACGTATAGCACATAAATACCTAACTACCTTCGACTAATTAAAAGAATTAAATTATCTTCAAAACCAAATCAATAATTTACTAAACAACAACAGCAACTTATGTCACACAAAAAGACCAATGACAAAAACAACACTCGAAGAAAATTTATGAAAAACACCGGCATGGCGGCAGCCGGTTTTATGATCGTGCCCAGACATGTATTAGGTGGTACGGGATATATAGCGCCAAGCGATAAATTAAATATTGCCGGTATTGGTGCCGGTGGCAAAGGCCGGAGCGATATTGCTTCTTTTGCCGAAAGTCCGAATGTAAATATCGTATCTCTTTGCGATGTTGATGATAGACAAGCGATTGCTTCAAGGGAAGCTTTCCCTAAAGCGAGTTACTATCATGATTTTAGGGAGATGTTAGAAAAAGAAGGAAACAATATCGACGCCGTATCCGTTTCTACGCCTGATCATAATCATGCCGTTGCAGCTTACCAGGCAATGTCTATGGGAAAACATGTGTATGTACAAAAACCGCTGACCCATGATATTTGGGAAGCTAGAATGCTGACAGAAGCCGCTAAAAAATTCAAAGTAGTGACTCAAATGGGTAACCAAGGTGGTTCTGGGGATGGAGTTCGTACGATGAAAGAGATTTACGATACCGGCATTATAGGCGATGTGCATACCGTAAAATGTTGGACAAACAGAGCTATTTGGCCTCAGGCATTACAAACACCTACCAAAAAGGACAGAGTGCCAAAAGGATTGAACTGGGACCTATGGTTGGGCACGGCAGCAATGCGTGATTATAATGATGCCTACCTTCCTTTTGATTGGAGAGGATGGTCAGATTTCGGTACTGGAGCACTCGGTGATATGGCCTGCCACATAATGGACCCCGTTTATAGAATACTACCAATTTTATATCCAGATTCTGTAGAATGCAGCGTTTCAGATTCTTTTAGCGGTAATTTTGAGTACAAAGACTATCCAAAAAGTTTCCCAAACTCAAGTAAAATACATTTAAGCTACCCAAGAACGGATGGTAAAGGAAAAATAAAAGTTTCCTGGATGGATGGAGGACTACTCCCTGAAAGACCAGAAGAATTAGGGGATGATGAAGCTTTAGGAAACTGGGATGGCGGTGTTCTATTTATTGGCACAAAAGGTAAATTAATGGCTGATTGTTATGGTGCCAACCCACGTTTACTTCCCTTAAGCCTTAACGAACAATTTGAGGTAGAGCAAACGATTGCGCGTGTGCCGGAAGGCCACTACTTACAATGGGTAAACGCATGTATGGCCGGATACGGAAATGCAGAAACAAGTTCTTCTTTCGATTATGCCGGACCATTTACGGAAAGTATCCTAATCGGAAACTTGGCATTAAAATCATACTTTGAGGTAGACCCAAGCGTTGAAAACCAAAGTTTCTGGGGTGGCGGCAAGCAATACCATGGAAGAAAACGTTTACAGTGGGATGCTGAAAATATGAAGATTACCAATTTCGAGCCTGCGAACAAATATGTAAAGCGCACCTATAGGGATGGGTATTCAGTAGGATAGTTCGAAAAATCCTTACTAAGTTAAAATACAAAACCGAAGATGATAAGCTTCGGTTTTTTTATGCCGTATATCTTGTTTAACTTCTTATTTTTGCAACATGCTAGAAGATAAAGATCAAGAAAGAACCTCGTTAGAAACATTAGGCGAATTTGGCCTGATAGACCATCTTACAAAAGATTTTAAGATTACACAGAAATCGACCATAAAAGGTATAGGGGATGACGCTACTGTTCTAGATTTTAAAAATAAAAAAACGGTAATTAGTACCGACCTATTAATCGAAGGTGTACATTTTGACCTTGCCTATATGCCCTTAAAACATTTAGGGTACAAGGCCATTATGGTTAACCTCTCGGATATATATGCCATGAACGCAACGGCAACCCAAGTTACTATTTCTATAGCCGTTTCGAATAGATTTCCCTTAGAAGCTTTAGAAGAATTATATGCAGGTGTTGCGACAGCATGCAAAACTTATAATGTTGATTTAGTGGGCGGTGATACCACCTCTTCTAAAACAGGATTGATGATTAGCGTTACTGCCATTGGCGTAGCCAATGAAGAAGATATTGCTTATAGAACCGGTGCGAAACCTAATGATTTATTAGTAGTTACCGGAGATTTAGGTGCAGCTTATATGGGCCTTCAAGTATTGGAACGCGAAAAAGAGGTTTTCAAAGTCAATCCGAATAGTCAGCCCGACTTGGAACCTTACTCATATATAGTAGAACGACAATTAAAACCTGAAGCCAGAAAAGATATTCCCGAATTATTGAAACAATTAGATGTTCATCCAACATCAATGATAGACATTAGTGACGGGTTATCTTCTGAGATTTTGCATTTGAGCAAGGGTAGCGGGCTGGGAATTGACTTATATGAAGATAAAATTCCGTTAGACCCTACGGTAATTGCCGCATGCGAAGAATTTAAAATGGATAGTACATTAGTAGCCTTAAGTGGCGGTGAAGATTATGAATTACTATTCACAATAGACCAGAAAGACTTCTTGAAAATTAAGGGCAATCCCAACTTAACCGTCGTTGGGCATACTACGAGTACAGGCGAAGGTTCTTTCTTAATTTCCAGAAATAACACGAAGATTCCATTGACCGCACAAGGTTGGAATTCTTTTAACTAAATAAATTGCAACTACGCCACTTGTTGTGCAGCTGTATGTCGTCTTTGGTAAATATGCTCTAATGTTCGATTGATATCTTCTAACTCGGGCGTTAAGTTGGAAAGGTTTCCTCGTACATCTGTGGTGACTTGTTTTTGACAGTGTATACACTTGTATTCTTTTATGTGAGAAGTCACTTTTTTTGAAATAGAATAGTGATGGCCAAAGATGTTGCAGAATATTTTTTTCATGCTGTAGGTTTTTGTTGCAAAAATATCGACTTGGGTAATCGAGTAAATGCGGTTTTAAATTTAATTTGAACGGGTAAGGAAACGCTAATATTCTAAATTCCCTTTTGTTAAACTACTATATATTAGCCAACTGCACCACTAATTGTTGTGAGTACTCCCCAACTTGTTGTCAATGTTCTTTTTTTTGGGGTCTTGTAAAATCAAAAACGGAAGCTAGCCTGTTTATTAATAATCTTTCGCTTTATTTGTACCGATGTTTAAAAAGAAAGAAACCTTAGTAATTGCCTTTGCGCTATTCTCGCTTTTTTTTGGAGCCGGCAACTTAATTTTACCGCCATTGCTTGGCTTTATTTCAGGAAATCAATGGTTTATTGTCACCTTAGGTTTTTGTATTTCAGCAATGGTAATTCCCCTTTTAGGCATATTCGCCCATGCAAAGCTGCAAGGCACATTAATGGATTTCGGTACTAAAGTGTCACCAACTTTTAGCCTTTTCTATGCCTTTTTTATTTATGCCATTGCGCTAGCGTTGCCGGGACCAAGAACGGCTTCTGTAACCCATGAAATGGCCATTCAACCTTATTGGGAGGTATCGTCTTGGTATACGAGCAGTTTTTATTTTATATTGGTTTTCATATTTGCCATGAACCGTTCTAAAATATTAGACATCTTAGGTAAGATATTAACACCGGCAATTATACTTATTTTACTTTTCGTGATCGGAATAACCATTTATTCCTTCCCTTTCGAATTTGGCACCACTGAAATTGCAAATCCGTTTACCAAAGGCATTCTAGAAGGTTACCAAACTTTTGATGCGATTGGTGCCGTCGTAGTTGGCGGGGTCATTATTATTTCCATCAATTTAAAACATACCACCGCCTCCTATGAAAATAAAAAAATACTTATACGAAACGCTGGTTGGTTAGCTGGCTTGGCCCTATTCCTCATATATTTGGGCTTGATCGCATCAGGAGCTCTGGCGCATTCCATTTTTGATACCGATACCACAAGAACAGCGCTACTATCCGGTTTAGCTAAACAGAGTTTAGGTAACATCGGTAATTTGTTTCTCAGTATATTAGTGGGTATCGCCTGTTTTACAACCGCTGTCGGTATTGTAACAGGTACAGCTGATTTTGTAAGGTCAAGATTCAATGATTCTCCATTAGCCTATACTATAACGGCCATAGTAGGAAGTGTTTTAGGCATACTTATGGGCCAATTTAATGTAGGTTATATCATCGCTGTGGCCCTACCCTCCTTAATGTTTATTTACCCCATCACCATTGTTCTAATTTTATTAAATGTAGTTCCGAACAAATATGCCTCACCGTTAGTATTTAAAGTGGTGACTATGACCACTATCCTATTTAGCATTCCCGATTTTTTAGGAAGTATTAGTGCCACTGCCTTCACAGCAAACACATTTTCTTGGATCCCGCTTCAACAACATAGTTTGGGTTGGGTGTTGCCGGCATGTTTGGTATTTGTTATTGCCAATGTGTTTATCAATACTAAAAGTACTTAAATCGCATATACCCTAAATTTTACCCGTCTAGTCTGAATTCGAAGATTTCAAAAATGAATTTTCCAAAACCGAACCTTCGTTATTTGGTTTACGTACATGGGGTAAACTAAAAAATTAAATTATGAAAATTTTAAAAACTATTAAACTTGCTACGCTTACCCTAACTATTGGATTAAGCGCTTCGTCATTTGCTCAAGAAAACGGCATGGAAATGAAGAAGGATAATATGATGATGGAGACCAAAATGGTTGGTGGTGCAGAAATGTATCCAAATAAAAACATCATTGAAAATGCCTTGAATTCACAAGACCACACAACCTTAGTTGCAGCAGTACAAGCAGCTGATTTAGTAGAAACATTGCAAGGGAAAGGTCCCTTTACAGTATTTGCCCCAACAAATAACGCATTTGAGAAATTACCAAAAGGAACGGTTGCATCATTATTAATGCCTGAAAATAAGTTGAAACTTCAATCAATACTTACATATCATGTAGTTGTAGGCAACATGGGTGCTATGGATTTAATGAACATGATTAAGGAGGCTAATGGCAAAGCTGAATTGACAACTGTAAATGGTAGTACATTAACTGCAATGCTAAAAGGAAAGAATATTCAATTACAAGATGCTACTGGTAACATGTCAATGGTGACCAACGCTGATGTAAATCAATCTAACGGAGTGATACATGTGATAGACACCGTTGTTTTACCCGGTATGTAAAAAAAATTCACTTTAAGTAAACGGCCCATATAAAAGGGCCGTTTACTTACTAAAATTCTATTTCCAAACTAATAGGGCAATGATCGCTGCCCATTATCTGATCATGAATTTGAGCAGATTTCACGTTATCCCAAATAGATTCACTTACCAAAAAGTAATCGAGACGCCAACCTACGTTTCGTCCTCTGGCACCACCTCGCATACTCCAAAAGGTATATTTATCAAAAGTGGTTGGGTGTAATTTTCTAAAACTATCAATTAAGTTCAACTCCGTCAACATATGGTCGAAACCATCAATCTCCACCTGTGTAAATCCTGACGTTTTATTATAATTGCTTTTCGGATTCGCCAGATCATTCGCCGTATGGGCAACATTGAAATCACCTGTAATAATCAAAGGCTTCGTTTTTGCCAATTCCTTTAAGTAATAAGTAAAGTCCTTATCCCAGCCGGCTCTGTAATCCAGCCGTTTTAAACCGCTTCCGCTATTAGGTATATACACATTGACTAAATGAAAATGTTGGAATTCTGTATGCGTAATGCGGCCTTCCAAATCATGCTCTTCAATGCCCATATCCCTTTTAAATTCAATAGGCTTCTTCTTGGTTAAAATTCCGGTACCGGAATATCCTTTTCTATCGGCGCTATTCGTATATAACTCATAGCCGCTGATATCTTTCAATGCTTCATGTACCTGGTCGTCTTGAGCCTTGGTTTCTTGAATACAAAAAACATCCGCATCAAAATCATGAACAATTTGTTCGAACCCTTTTTTTACGGATGCTCGTATGCCATTAACATTCCACGAAACTAAATTCATTTTAATTTTATTTATTCATTAATTCCTCTATTTCCTCTGCGATGATCGGAATATTGGACATAAGGTTAAATGGTTCTCCTTTTTCTTGAATGACAACATCATCTTCTAGACGAATCCCCATATTTTCAGCTGGAATGTAAATACCAGGTTCAACCGTGAATACCATATTAGCTTTCATAGGCGTTTTTAAAGCTCCGTAATCATGTGTGTTCAACCCAATATGGTGACTAGTACCATGCATAAAATATTTTTTGTACGCAGGCCATGCGGGATCTTCATTTTGAACATCCGCTTTATCCAATAACCCAAGACCAAGCAACTCTGAGGTCATCAGCTTGCCACACTCCTTATGATATTCTGCCCAAAGCGTACCAGGTACCAACATTTTGGTAGCGGCATCCTTCACTCGTAATACCGCATTATAAACTTCTTTTTGTCGTTGGGTGAATTTTCCGTTAACAGGAATTGTGCGGGTCAAATCACTTGAGTAATTCGCGTATTCTGCCGCAGTATCCATCAATATTAGATCACCGTCGTTACAAGGTCTATTATTCTCCAAATAGTGAAGGACATTGGCATTATTTCCCGAAGCGATAATGGGCGGATAGGCAAAACCTTTCGAACGGTTGCTCACAAACTCATGTAAAAGTTCTGCTTCTATCTCGTACTCCATCACGCCTGGTTTTACAAAACCAAGTAACCTGCGGAATCCTTTTTCGGTGATATTACAAGCAGTTTGCATAATATCAATTTCCTCGGGCTCCTTTACCCCTCTTATTTCCTGAAGGATAGGATTACTTTTCGCCACCTTATGCGCCGGATATAAATTTTTGCATCGTTCAATAAAGCGGTCTTCGCGTGTTTGGGTCTCTACGGCTTGTCTGTAGTGCTCATTCGTGTTGAAATAAATGGTATCTGCTTCTGTCATTAAGTCGAAAAAGATTTTGTCGAATTCTTTCAACCAGTAAATGGTTTGTATCCCAGATACTTCAGTCCCTTTCCCCTTAGTCAACTTTGCCCCTTCCCAAATCGCAATATGTTCGTTGGTTTCACGGACAAACAGAATTTCGCGATGTCTTTCTTCAATAGCGTCAGGGAATAGCACTAAAATGGTTTCCTCTTGATCAGCACCTGACAAATAAAAAATATCTCTGTGCTGTTCGAACGGTAAAACGCTATCGGCCCCAATTGGATAAATATCATTTGAGTTGAAAACAGCAATACTATTAGGCTGCATGCGATCCATAAACTTCTTACGGTTCTTTATAAAAAGGGAGTTAGGTATTTGATCGTATTTCATGAATTTTAATTTTGACATAAAATTACGCATTATGTGTTGTTTCCTTAAGAAATAGCACAATGAATTATATGCTTTACATGTACCGTTTACACCATGACCTGGCAAAAAAACAGATAAGCACAAGTACTTTTTATAAATCCAAATGCAACTATTGAAGAAATAACAACAACATATCTTACACTTTTGATATTCTATCGGAAAACACCATAGCATTTAGCATAGAATGGAAGAGCAATATTGTTCACAGTAGACATAAAAATACCGTTGACTTTTAGATATTATCATTTTTTAGCCCCTAAATAGTACCTAATAGTAATTAAACAGTCCTTTTTGATCAAAAAGCCCTTGAATTCATGGTATTTAATTACTTTGAGAAGGAATTGTAAACTTTATAATTCTATAACTCATTACCAACCCTAACTTCATAAAAATGAAAATTAAACTATTACTTATTCCTTCCTTGATTGTATCTGCTTTTGGAATTTCTCAGGATATGGATTTGACGGCAATCGAAAAAATTAAGAACGAGGGATTGAATAATTCTCAAGTTGAAAACATTGCTTATCATTTAATAGATGAATCCGGTCCTCGTCTAACAAATTCAAAAGGCTATGCGCGAGCCGCGAATTACGCGGTTAACCAGTTATCTGAGTGGGGGTTGGTAAATGCTAGCACTGAACCTTGGGGAGAATTTGGGAAGGGCTGGGAAGTCAATAAAAGTTACGTCGCCATGACCAAACCTTATTATATGCCTTTTATTGCAGTGCCTAAGGCGTGGACAGATGGCACCAACGGGGAAGTAAGTGGAAATGTAGTTTTTATAGATATTGATACGGAGGAAGATTTTGCCAAATACAAAGGTAAATTGGAAGGGGCCATTGTTGCCATTAAGCCAACAGGGGAGCAAGGACCAACATTTAAACCGGATGCGGTTCGATTTACCGAAGACCAATTAGATGAGATGGCTTATCCTAAAAAGGACGGCAATGTTATGTCTGAAGATGAAATAAAAGAACGAAGGGCTAAGCGAATGGCCATGCGGGAATTAAGTAATAAAATAAGCACTTTTATTGCTGAAGAAGGAGCGGTTTTGGTACTAAAAGGGGCCAATGGTTTAGAAGGAACTCTATTTACCAGTGGCGGTAGAGGGTACTTGGCCGATGCGCCAGCAGCTGTTAGTGAATTGGAAGTGGCTCCAGAATATATAAATTTGATGTCCAGGCTTGATGAGAATGGTGTTGAGGTCAGTATTGAAGCAGAAGTAAAGACTACGTTTGATACCGACGATTTAAATGGGTACAATGTCATAGCTGAAATTCCGGGTTCAGACAAGAAATTAAAGTCTGAAATTGTGATGCTCGGAGGACATCTGGATTCATGGCATGGCGCAACAGGGGCAACAGACAATGCGGCAGGATGCACCGTTATGATGGAGGCGATTAGGATTCTTAAAGCTACCGGACTAACCCCGAAACGCACCATCCGAATTGCCCTATGGGGTGGAGAAGAGCAGGGATTACATGGTTCTCGTAATTATGTAAAAAACCACTTTGGCGATGCTGGAACCATGAAGTTAACTAAGGAACAGGAAAAAGTATCTGCCTATTATAACATTGACAACGGTACAGGACGAATTCGCGGAATATACCTTCAAGGAAATGACCGCGTTGAGCCTATATTTAAGGAATGGTTTACCCCTTTTACAGATTTAATAGACCATACCACCCTTACCATAAGTGATACTGGCGGTACAGACCATTTAGGTTTTGATGCCATTGGCATTCCTGGTTTTCAGTTTATTCAAGACCCCATTGAGTATAGAACGAGAACACATCACACCAATATGGATACATACGAACGTTTGGTAATGGCCGATTTAAAACAAATGGCAGTCATTGTTGCTTCCTTTGTATACAACACGTCGCAAAGAGATGAAAAACTTCCTAGGGAAATAATTGCCGAAGAAGTAAAATAAGTACGTATTTTCAATAAAAAATAGACAATCCAAAAACTTAAAAATTAAACATTGATGAAAAAAACAGCTTATCTATTGATTGCCACCCTATGCTTACAAGCTTGTACAGAAACAAAAAAAGAAGAGACCCAAGCTGAATTATTTACACGAATCGATACCGAAATAAAGCAAAATGCAAAAGGGTACAGCACTTTAAAGGAAGCTTCCGAAACGATTGGTCATAGATTAACAGGTTCTAAAAACGGCGCAAAGGCCGAAGAATATACGTTCAAAAAATTTAAGGAATATGGTTTTGATGATGTCGCCTATCAGACCTTTGAAGTTGAGGCTTGGGCAAGAGATGAGGTTTCCTTAAAAATAAACAATGAAGATGTCAAGGTCGTCACTTTGGGACACTCCCCAATCGAGGCGAACGTTCGAGGTGAAATTGTGGACATGGGGAACGGATTGGATGCCGATTATGCCGCCAACCCAAATGCTGTAAAGGGAAAGATTTCATTAGTATATATTTCCATTTTACCTGAAAGCGAAGAAGGCTTGTCAAATTTACACCGAAGTGAAAAAACGGCTTTGGCTATTAAATACGGAGCCATTGGCATTATCATCATAAATCAAGTTGATAATGGCGTTTTGCTTACGGGTACTGCCTCCGTTACCGGCGAGTTGATTCCTATTCCAGCCGTTTGCATTGGTAAAGAAGATGGTATGGCCTTAAAGGAGACTTTAAAAAGTAAAAAAGCGACTGCTACTATAGAAATGACCAATAAAAGTGATATTATCAAGGCTAGAAACGTAGTGGCGACACTGCCAGGATCCGAAATTCCGCAAGAAGAAATTGTCATTGGCGGACACTTAGATTCTTGGGATTTAGCAACCGGTGCTATTGACAACGGTATTGGTTCGTTTGCTGTTTTAGATATAGCCAGGGCTTTTAAAGCAAATAACCTGCACCCAAAACGTACGGTAAAATTTGTAATGTTCATGGGTGAAGAACAAGGTCTTCTAGGCTCTAAATATTTGGTAGGCCAGGCCATAGAAAATAACACAATAGACAATATCAAATATATGATGAACTTAGATATGTCTGGAAACCCAATTGGTATGAATGCTGGAGGAAAATTAGATGATGAACAATTTTTCAAGGATTTAGGAGCTGCCATTCAAGAACAAGACACTATTTACCAAAACACATTTTCCAATAAATCTGGCCTACACAGTGACCATCAACCATTTATGTTGGAGGGGGTTCCGATTTTATCCGTGCACAGTAACCTTGACCGCTCTATCTATGGTTGTTACCATTCAGATTGTGATGATTTCAATTTGGTGAATGAAGACCATATGAAAAACACATCTCGTTTTGGAACGATGATGCTGTTTGCTCTAGCAAATGCGGAAACCTTACCGGCAACCAAAATGGATAGTGAAACTACTAAAGATTTTATGATCAAAAATGATTTAAAGGAGAAATTGATTATAGGTAATGACTGGAAATGGGAGGAGTAAGTCATATAAAAACCTTTCATAAAATATTGATAAAGCAGGGTATCATACCCGTAGTACTCTGCTTTACATTTTTACTTGGCTGTTCACAACATGCTGATGAAAGACCCATCGATTATTTTGATTTGGTCCGTCCTGAATTTACAGGCCGACTTGCATATGACACCACTGATTTTGTTGAGGATTATTGGAGAGTCGTAGGTAATACCGGATTTAACAAAACCATCTACTTTATTGCCGAACACCTAAAAGCTTCAGGATATGTTTTAGAGGACAAGGCCAGTGTTGATGACCGGCTTACCTATCGTATCGAAAAGCGAACAATGGCCCATCAAACTTGGGAACCGGTATCCGCCTCCTTAAGAATTATTGGTGATAACGAACTTTTATTGACGTCAGAGTCAAATAGGAATATGACCTATTTGAATTCAGCTTCTACCCCAAAGACAGGAACAAAAGCTGAAGTTGTCTGGATAAAATCTCCTGAAGAACTGAAGACTGTTCCAATATCAGGAAAAATTGTATTTGCTGAAATGAATGCACGTCGCTTATTCAAAACCGCTTTAGAAAAAGGTGCGATCGGCATTATTTCATATGATAATCCCGCTTATCTACAACCTGAAAAAAACACGAACTCCATACAGTTTCGAAGTCTTCCTTCTGAAGTTGACAGAGGTTTCTGGGGCATTGCACTCTCTTTTAAAGCCAAAGAAAAATTGGTAACCCAGCTCCAAAAGCAAAAAACAGAAGTTTTGGTCCATATAAAAACGAAGCGATACCCTTCAGAAGAATTAACCATTATTGCCAATATAAAAGGTGAAAAATACCCAAGCGAACGTCTAGTTTTTAGCGCACACATTCAAGAACCTGGTGCAAACGACAACGCAACGGGCGTAGGCGTACAGTTAGAAATGGCCAAAACCGCGGCCCTTTTGGCAAAGCAACAAAGAGTTGAATTCGACCGTAATCTTACGTTTCTATGGGGCGATGAAATAATTTCTACACGAAGATATATTGAAGAAGATACCGAACGGGCAAAAGGCATTAAATGGGGAATTAGTTTAGACATGGTCGGTGAGAACACGGCACTTACGGGAGGTACTTTTCTAATCGAAAAAATGCCAGACCCAAGTGCGATTTGGACCAGAGGAAATGACAAACATTCCGAATGGGGAGGAAATGTTTTATCATTAGAGGACATGAAACCTCACTACCTCAACGATTTTATACTCTCCAATTTCAAGAAACAAGGAAAATTCGCCAATTGGATTGTAAAGACCAACCCCTTTGAAGGCGGAAGTGACCATACGCCATTTTTACAGGCTGATATTCCTGGCCTTTTACTTTGGCATTTTACGGATCAATTTTACCATACTGACCTTGATCGCATTGACAAGGTATCACAAGAAACTTTAAAAAATGTAGGCATCGCGGCTTTGGCTAGTGGATTACAATTGATAAATGCTGGGGAATCTTTTGCTTACCGACAAATAGAAAATCTCCGAAACCGAGGCATTCAACGTTTAGAGGATGAGGCCAAATTGAGCAATGCCGCACTAAAAAATGGAAGTTCTTTAAATGAGGAAATACTCATTATTACTTCATGGGAAGATTGGTATGTCAAATCGATTCAATCGTTGATTGATATTATACCTGAAAAACATACGGCGATAAAAAAAGCCATTGCTGCTGCTGAAGAAGAAGTTCGTCGAACATCAAAAGAATTGGTAGCTTCACTTAAGTAAGTCTGGACCCAAAAATTAATGCTTGTCAAGGGTTCAACAAATCATTAACTTTCCTCTTCACAATAGCCCATTTAAAAAATGAAACAATTCTATATCGCTTTTCTTGCATGTATCACTATAGCCTCGGCACAGATAGCACCCACTGCGCCCCAAATTATCGATGAATCGCTCATCAGCAAAAAATCGATGGAAGCCAATTCCCTTTTTAAGAATATTCCCTTAAAAAATATTGGTCCTTCGGTAATGAGTGGTCGTGTAGTAGATTTGGCCGTGAACGAAAAAAACCCTACGGAATATTACGTGGCCTATGCATCTGGAGGCTTATGGTACACCAATAATAATGGCACTACTTTTTCACCTGTCATGGACGAAACCCAAACTCAGAACATAGGTGATATTGCGGTTCACTGGGCAAGTGGAACTATTTGGGTCGGTACGGGTGAAAATAATGCTTCCCGCTCATCGTATGCCGGTATCGGAATTTTGAAATCATCTGATAAGGGAAAGACGTGGCAACATATGGGGCTAACCGATTCTCATCATATCGGTCGAATTGTGATAAATCCGGATAATGCGAACGACGTTACCGTAGGTGTTACAGGGCACCTTTATTCTCCTAATAAAGAGCGTGGCATTTACAAAACCACCGATGGTGGCAAGACTTGGAGCAATACCTTGTTTATTGATGAATATACGGGAATCATTGATGTAGCCGTTTCGCCCAATAATTTCAACATACAATATGCTGCTTCGTGGCAAAAAGACAGAAAAGCTTGGGATTTTCTTGGTAACGGTGAAAATTCTGGTATCTATAAAAGTACTGATGCCGGAACAACATGGACCAAAATTTCCACTCCCTCAAGTGGCTTTCCTACCGGAACGGGAGTTGGTAGAATTGGCTTGGCCGTTTTTGACGCGACCACGGTATATGCTGTACATGATAATCAAAATAGAAGGACAAAATCAGAAGAAAAAAAGGATAAGAAAGAAGGTTTGGCCAAAGATGATTTTAAAGCGCTGTCAAAAGAACAATTTCTGGAGCTGAACGATAAAGAGCTGAACGACTTTTTAAAAACGAATAATTTTCAAGAAAAATATAGAGCTGCCAATGTTAAACAAATGGTTCGTAGCGATGCGGTGAAACCGGTGGACTTGGCAACTTATTTAGAAGATGCAAACTCTATGCTCTTTGATACACCCGTTATTGGAGCAGAGGTCTATCGCAGTAAAGATGGCGGAACAACCTGGACCCAACAAAACGAAGGGTATATTGACGACCTTTTCTATAGCTATGGATATTATTTTGCTCAAATAAATGTTGACCCGCATGATGCCGATGCCATTTACGTAGCTGGCGTGCCCATCATTTCTTCAAAAGATGGTGGTAAGACCTACAAATCGATTAATGGCGACAATGTTCATTCCGATCATCATGCATTATGGATCAATCCCAATCTATCCGGGCATTTAATTAACGGGAATGATGGTGGCGTAAACACGAGTTATGACGATGGCGAAAACTGGTTAAAAAACAATTCCCCCACGGTCGGTCAATTTTATGCAATTGCCGTCGATAACCAAAAACCGTATAACGTTTATGGCGGTTTACAGGATAACGGTGTTTGGATGGGGCCCCACAATGCCGAAGAAAATTCAGAGTGGCACCAAACAGGACAGTACCCTTGGAAATCTATTTTGGGAGGTGATGGTATGCAAGTTCAGATAGATAACCGAAATTCCGGTATCGTTTATACCGGGTTTCAATTTGGTAATTATTTCAGATTGGATATCGAAAAAGAAAAGCGTACCTATATTCAACCAAAGCATGAATTAGGGGAAACTCCCTATCGATTTAATTGGCAGACTCCGATACTGTTATCCCCACATAATCAAGACATACTATATATGGGCGGCAACAAATTACACCGCTCTTTAAACCAAGGGGATTCTTGGGAAACCATTTCAGATGATTTGACCAAAGGTGGTAAAAAAGGTAATGTAGCCTATGGAACCTTAACTACTATTTCCGAATCACCATTTAAATTTGGTTTGATCTATACCGGCAGTGATGACGGACTTATTCAACGTACCGATAATGGGGGGGGAAGTTGGGAAATAATTTCAGACAACCTACCCCAAAATTTATGGGTGAGCAGGGTTATCGCATCAATACATAATAAAAACAGGGTATATGCGACTTTAAACGGATATAGATTTGATGATTTCAATACCTATATTTTTGTGAGTGATGATATGGGGGCGTCCTGGAAAGATATTTCGAATAATATTCCTGCATCACCCGTCAATGTGATCATTGAAGATTCGGAAAATGAAAATATTCTATTTGTAGGAACGGATAATGGATTATATGTATCGATTGATAAAGGGGTTACCTGGCACACGTTTCAAAATGGTCTGCCCTATGTTGCCATACATGATTTAGCGATTCAGAAAGAAGCAAAACATTTGTTGGTAGGTACCCATGGTCGAAGTATTTATAGAGCCGATATAGCTGCAATTCAAAAAATGACTCCCGAAATTTTAAAAAAAGAATTGCATATCTACCCTTTGGAAAACATCAAACATTCTAGTCGTTGGGGAAATTCAAGGAGTTCATGGTCAAAACCTAGTACACCCGGACTGGATATTACCTTCTACTCCAACAATGATGATGTATATTTAGCCAAGATTTTGTCTTCCGATGATATCGCAGTGAGTGAAACCGAACTTATTGCCGACAAAGGTCTTAACATACTTTCGTATGACCTTGCATTCTCCAAATTAGGAAAATTGAATTATCTTAAAAAACATAAGACGGAACTGGAACAAGCCGACAATGGAACAACCTATCTTCCTAAAGGCTCCTATACCGTCGAATTAAAAGGAAATGGTACTACCGAACAATTGACCTTTAAAATCGAATAAATTATATGAACATAGTTGATTGGAACGAACTGCCAGATTTAGCTGTAAGCCATGATCCAGACATTAAAAAAAGGACTTTAATTGGCAGCAATCAAATACCAAAATTAATGATGTACGGCACTGCTATTTTGAAACCAGGTCAAAAAGTAGAAATTCACAAACACGAAACGATGTTTGAGGTATTTCATATTCAAACAGGCAAAGCGATATTCACCATTTTAGACAATGTGTATGAAGTTGGCCCTGGTCATTGCATTACCATTGAACCAGGAGAATTGCATGGTCAATGCAATCCCTTTGATACAAATGTTACTTGGAACTATTTCGGAATTGCCACAGATTAAAACTATTTTATGGAATTAACTTTAGGAATACCCGCTTTACTTTTTCCTGCCATATCTTTAACAATGCTCGCTTACAACGCACGTTATCTTGCTATTGCTGCTTTGATACGTCAATTGCATCAAAAATATCAGGAAACCGCCTCCCATTCTATTGGTTTACAGGTGAAAAAACTACGCAAACGACTTACCATTATAAAAAACATGCAGGCAACCGCAATTTTCAGCTTCTTACTTGCCGTAATTACTATGTCCTTAATTTACGTAGAGCTGGTTTTTTGGGCCAACCTAATCTTTGGCATCAGTTTATTTGCATTGATGATTTCCCTTATTTTGTCATTAATTGAAGTTCAACTGTCAACAAAGGCACTCGAAATTCAATTAAAGGATATGGAAAATTAAATGTATTTTTCTGTTACGAAACCCACCCCAAGGCATTCCACTAAACGATAGCCACATTAGCAGTTTAGACAACAATCAATATCTTTAATACCAATTAATTGGTTTGCATGAAGCGCGTTAGACAACTCGACTTATTTAACAAGATTAAAGAAATAAGAGAGTTTGAATATGGTATTTTCTATTTCTTTCAAGGGGGTATAATTATTTCAGAAATCAATGAAGGAATTATCTTTAAATGGATTAATGCCCAAAAAGTAATCATTGCCGCCCAAGAAATATACGGCAGGGAAATACCCTTAATTTATGTTTCTAACCGAGTAAACCAATATTATATTTTACCATTTGATTGGGTGAAATTTTACAAGAACCGTCACGATGTGGCGCATAATGCCGTTATAGGTAAAACTAAAAGAAGTTTTGTTAGCTTTTTTTTGGAGCGCTTATTTTTCCCAAATTCAATCATTCAATTTAAAAATTTAGAAGAAGCCGTACGATGGGCCGAAAAAATTTCAAAAATTTCTCTCAAATCGTTGGCGCAATAATCAAACTTTTGTTCAAAGATTAAT
>Ga0114916_1000777_pt1 | contig 19950 bp, 20 predicted proteins | sample MalvirAntarct_66_FD_83501 | JGI IMG/M metagenome (GOLD analysis project Ga0114916, IMG submission 83501) | Marine viral communities from the Global Malaspina Expedition - Malaspina viral metaG Antarct_66 | ecosystem: Environmental > Aquatic > Marine > Oceanic | place: West Anvers Island... | reverse complement strand
TCGTTCGCCCGGGGGAGAGCCCTCACCCGATCCCTCTCCCGACGGGGCGAGGGGTCAGAGACAGAGCGTCAGCTACGGCAGTGAATTCGGGAGCGACTGCCCCGCTTCCGCCCTCGACGCGACCGCGCGCGCCAGGCGCCTGAAGAGCGGGCCGTGGATCGGCACCAGCGCGATCCAGTACAGCAGCCCCCACAGCCCCGCTGGGTGGAAGTACGCCGTCTGACGGTGGAGGTGCCCTCGGTCTCTCCGGGGACGGCCTCGAGTTCGAGGACAGCGGCGCCCGGGACCTTCATCTCCGCGAGCAACGTCAGTCGCCGCCCCGGCTCGACCGCCACGACGCGCCACCAGTCGATCGTGTCGCCCACACGCACCGAGTTCTGGTCGCGCCGTCCTCGACGGAACCCAACGCCACCGACGACCCGGTCGAGCATCGCGCGCAGCCGCCACGCCCACTCGAACGAGGGCCAGCCATTGCGCCCACCGATCGAGGAGATCGCCGTCCACGCTGCCTCGACGGGGGCGTCGCACGAGGCGGAGCCGCCGGCCTGGCGGGAGTAGAACGAGAAGTCGGGGCGCCCGGCGCGGAAGACCAGGGCGCCCTCCTGCCACCGCGCCGGCATCACCCCGGCCCGCTCCAGCTCGAGCGCCCGCTCGACGGCCTCGCGATAGGAGAGCAGTTCGAGGGGGATGAGCTCCCGGATCCGGTGGTCGCCCGCGAGCAGGTCGTGCTTCAGCCCGTCGATGAGCGGCCGCGCCACATTCGCCGGCACCGCCGTCACCAGGTCGAGCCAGTAGGAGGAGATGCGCGGTGTGAGTACGGGCACGGGGATGATCGTCACCTTCGCTCCGGCGACCTCAGCGAAGCCTCGGATCATCTCCTGGTAGCTCAGGGTGTCGGGCCCGGCCACATCGAATGTCTCGCCCTCGGTCCGTGGCTCGTCGAGCACCCCCACGAGGTAGGTGAGCAGATCGTCGAGGGCGATCGGCTGCGTCCGCGACCGCACCCATCGGGGCGTGATCATCACGCGCAAATGGAAGGCGAGGTCGCGGATGACCTCGAACGCCGCGCTCCCGGCGCCCACGATTATGCCCGCGCGCAGTTCGGTGACCGGGATGCTGCCATCGCGCAGGACCTCGCCAGTCTCCGCGCGCGAGGCGAGGTGGGCGCTCTGGTGGCTCCCCGGCTGCAGCCCGCCGAGGTAGACGATGCGCCGCACCCCGGAGCGCTCCGCCGCACGCCGGAAGTTCCGCGCCGCCTTCCGGTCGCGCGCGGCGAAGTCGGAGCCTGCGGCCATGGAATGCACGAGGTAGTAGGCCACCTCGATCCCCTCGAACGCGCGGTGGAGGGAGCCCTCGTCGAGTGCGTCCGCCGAGACGGTGTCGACACCCTCCCAGCCGCGCCCCGTGAGGCTCTCGGCGTTGCGGGAGGTGGCGCGAACGGTGTGCCCCGCCGCCAGGAGGCGCGGGACCAGGTGGCTGCCGATGTAGCCGCTGGCGCCGAAGACAAGCACGTTCATAGAGATTCCTCGGGAATCGATTTGGACCGCACTGCGCGATACAGGGTTAGATACATGCGATAAGTTGCATGAGAAGCGAGTACGTAGCCACGGAGGCGAATACGGACTAGTTTATGACGATGCGTCGCGCGCTTGCCGCCGTTGCCTTGCTGGCGATCATCCTCGCTGGATGTGGCTCCGATCAGGAGCCGCCTCTGGCGGCGACCCCGAGCGAGGTTGCCACGGCGACCCCCGCACCCTCGACGCCACGCTCGACGCCGAGCGACGACACGGAAGACACCGCCTCAACCACTGTACCCGCCGTCTCCGAGACCCCAACGCCGACCTCGGCGACCGCAGGGATGAGCGCCGGGCCGCGCGCGCCGAGGTACGGCATCGCCGGCCTCGTACCGCCGAACTTCCCAGACTCCTCGGATGCGGACTGGCTGACGTTCTTCGCAGCGCTGCCGAACCTCGGCGGGGCTGTCGGCAACTACTCGCAGGTCGCCGATCTCCTCCAGAACCAGGAGGTGGGACTCGCCGCCGGCCTTGACGTGCTGCCGGTGACGGGGTTCCACCAGGACCAGAACAGCGGCCTCGAGGTCACGGTCGACTTCACGAACCCCGTGGAGCGCGCCATCTTCCTCGACGCGATCGTCGGCTTCGCGACCGACTACCGCCCGCCCTACCTCGGCGTGGGGAACGAGGTGAACCGGGTGTGGGAGGAAGATCCCGCCGCCTTCGAGGCATGGGTCGCGGCGCTGCCGGAGATCGTCGATGCCGTGCGCGCGGCCTCCCCTGGGACGCAGGTCTTCGCCACGTTCCAGTACGAGTTCCTCCGGGGACTCGATGAGATCACCGGCGCCGGCCGCGTCGAAGACTGGACGCCGCTCGAGGTGGCCGCGCCACACCTCGACCTCGTCGCGTTCACCTCGTACCCGTACTTCGCCTACGACACGCCCGAGGACCTACCGGCCGACTACTACGCCGCGATCGCTCAGCACACGGATCGCCCCGTGGGCTTCACGGAGCTCGGCTGGCCCTCGGCAGGCATCGGGCCGCTCGCCGGTTCAGCCGTAGAAGGCCTCGGCGGCACGCCCGAGGAGCAGTCCGCGTTCATCGAACGGCTGGACGCGCTGCTCGCGCCCGTGGACCCGGCCTTCGCGATGTGGGTGTGGGCGTACGACACGTCTGCTGTCGGCCCCACCTTCGAGTCCCTCGGGCTCTCCGAAGAGGGCGGTGAGCCGAAGCCGGCGCTCGAGGCGTGGCAGTCGTTCGTGGAGCGCGAGTAGCACTCGAGGCTCGCGCGACGCCTGCCTACCCCCGCGTGCTCTGCATGAAGGCGGAGACGCGCTCCAGGATCCCGTCGATACCGCCGCTCTGGTTGAGCGCCGTGCTCACGCGGCCAGAGTTCCACTCCGCCTCGGGCGTCTCGGGCTCTTCGGGGACATCGAAGCCGTCGTTGATGCCGTGCGAGCGTGCGAAGAGGCGTGCTCGGATCACGAAGGCCGTCACGCTCTTCGGATCCGGGAGCGCGTCCATGTCCAGGTGATGGTGCGCGACGGCATTCGCGAGGGCGTCCGGGAAGTTCCAGTGGAGCGCGAGCGCCCCGCCGAGGTCGGCGTCCGTGAAGCCGAGGACGAGGCGCTGCGCCTCGACCAGCGTCAGTCCCTGCTGCCGCGCGAGGTTCCTCGAAGCCAAGAGCTCGCGAGGCCGCTGCTGATCCAGCGCGAGCCGCCCGATGTTGTGCAGTACCCCGGCCGTGAACGCCTCGTCCTGGTGGGTCTGCGTGGCGCGGGAGAGCACCTCCGCGAGGAGCCCGGTCGTCACCGAGAACCGCCACGCGGTCATCGCGTCGAGCACGGTCCCCCCCGGCAGTGTGTCGATGACGCACGAGGCGAGTGTGGCGGAGCGCACCGCGCGGAATCCGAGCAGGACCACGGCGTCGCGCACCGTCGTGATGCGTCGAGGAAACCCGTAGTACGCCGAGTTCGAGAGCCGGAGGAGTTTCGCGGTCAGCGCCTGGTCAGCCGAGATCGCCTGCGCCAGCTCGTGCGCCGAGAACTGTTCACCCTCGGCGATCTCCAGGGCGCGCACGGCGACAGCCGGCAGCGGACGGAGTTCCGTCACTTCCGAGATCAGCTGGTCGAGTTCGGCGTTCGGGTCCAAGTGGGGCCGCGTTCTACTGCTTCGTTCTCGGCAGACCGGCGCGGTCTGCCGTCCCTCCGCCCGAGGGTGTCGAACGATTCCGAGTTGGCTTCACAGGGATCATCGAGGGCGCGATCGCAACCGTTGTCGGGGAACGCCCCTACTTCCTGTCTCGATTCGGGCAGATCGAGGCTTGCGCGCTCCAGATCAGCGATTCACACGGCGGAAACCGCTACTTCATCATCGCTTCACCTGCCTTCGTCACGATTAGCCCATGAAGTCAGCAACTGCGCCTCGGCCCCTCCTCCGCTGCGAGGACTGCCAGCAGGTCTTTGAGCTCTTCGCGGACCTCTCGAAGGTCGCGACCTGTCTCGACGGTCGCGCGCACCGCGCCGTGCGCATCCAGCGCGCCGCCTAGGCGGGACGTGCCGGCGGCTGACCGCGCCCTCCGAGGCGTCCGACTTCCCCTCGTCCCTCTCGCGAGCGATGATCAACGCCCCGCGCGTGAGTGCGTGCGCACCCCTCCTCGTTCTGGCCGCGGCGGCGGTTCCCGCCGGTCGGAGCATCCTTCATGTCGTGGCAAGACCTGGTCCTCGCGGCCGGCGGCTTCGTGATTGCCGCCGGCATCATTCCGACGATCCTCGGGCGGGTGAAGCCCGCCATCTCGACGACAGCCACCATCGTGGTCGTGCTGGGCGTTTCGATGTTCGCGTTCGCCACGCTCGGGCTGTGGCTCACGGCGATCGGCGTGGCGCTGCAGTTCGTCCTCTGGGGCATCGTCCTGTGGCAGACGATCGCAGCGCGTGGCGCGGGCCGGGACGCCTTCGTGCACGTCGTGGACACGATGCCGGTGCTGGGGTTCGAAGAGTTCGCCGAGGAGCCGCCCATCGAGGGGGCTCCCGCCGGCTAGGGGAGACGCGGCCCGCTACCAACTGGCGAGTTGCGATGTGGCGGAGGGGGTGGGATTCGAACCCACGGTCCTCTCGCGAGGACGCTCGTTTTCAAGACGAGTCCATTCAACCGCTCTGGCACCCCTCCGCGAATGCAACCGTCAGCAGCTGCGCGGTCGTGCCGATCGTACCGCCCAGTCTTCGGAGCCGCCGCTTGGTGGGCTCCCCTACGGGGCGAGGACGGGCGCGCCGTCCAGTTGCAGACGTCGCCAGCGCGCGAAGCCGACCGCGTCGACGGTCCACCCCGCGACCTCGTCGCCGAACGCCCGATCGATGTAGCACGTGACGCCCTCGGAGAGCGCCGTCCGGTATCGGTCAGTGGCCTCGGGCGGGCCCGCCTCGACGATCGGCAGCATCGCGTGGCCGCCGCAGCATCCGTGCCTGGGGCTCAACCGCAGGACGAGCGAACGCCCTCGGAGGTGGCTGACGGCAGCAGGTGTAAGCGCAGGCGCAGACATCAGGCAGTCAGACTTGCGTTCGACGTGGTCGCCACACCAGACGGGAAGCGGTCACGGGTGCGGTTCGCGTACCAGACGAGCGCGAGCATGAGGGGGACCTCCACGAGTACGCCCACGACGGTCGCGAGCGCGGCGGGCGACTGCAGGCCGAACAGCGCGATCGCTGCGGCGACCGCGAGTTCGAAGAAGTTGCTCGCACCGATCATCGCACCCGGCGCTGCCACTGAGTGTCGCACGCGAAGCGCCTCCATCGTCCGGTAGGCGAGCCAGAAGATGAGCACCGTCTGGATGATGAGTGGCACGGCGATGAGTGCGATGTGCAGCGGGTTATCGAGGATCACCTCCCCTTGGAAGGCGAATAGCAGCACCAGCGTCACGATGAGGCCGGTCGGCGTCACGAGCGCAATGCGCTTCATGAACACCTCGTCGAACCACGCCGCACCTCGCTGCTTGATCAGCGTCACGCGTGTCAGCCACCCCGCGGCGAGCGGGATCACGATGTACAGCACGACAGACAGCAGCACCGTGTCGAGGGGCACCGAGATGTCGGAGATCCCGAGCAGCAGCACCACAATCGGCGCGAACGCCACGAGCATGATCAGGTCGTTCACGGCGACCTGCACCAGGGTGTACCCGGCGTCCCCTCGCGTCAGGTAACTCCAGACGAAGACCATCGCGGTGCAGGGCGCGGCGCCGAGGAGGACCGCCCCGGCGAGGTACTCGCGGCCCAGGTCCTCGTCGATGAACGGTGCGAAAACGACGAGCAGGAAGAACGACGCGATCGCGTACATCGTGAACGGCTTGACCAGCCAGTTGATGCCCGTGGTGACCAGCAACCCCTTCGGCTCCCGGCCGGCCCCCACGATCGCGCCGAAGTCGATCTGCACCATCATCGGAAAGATCATGGCCCAGATCAGGACGGCGACGGGGATCGAGACCGACGCGTACTCGAAGCGGGAGAGCTGCTCCGGCACCGCGGGGACGAACTCACCTAACAGCACGCCCGCGCCAATGGCGAGGGCGACCCACAGTGTGAGCAGTCGCTCGAACGTGCCGAGGCCCCCAGCCTGTTCATTGCGCTGGGCCTCGACGCTCGTGCGGTCGGTGGTCTGGCTGCTCATCGAGATCCCGTTCCAGCCGGTGACGCAGACGCGGCTACTTCGATGCCGAACTCGCCGAGGAGCTCAACGACACGGTTGCGGACGTGCTCGCGGATCGCTCGGACGACCTCGATCGGCTGCCCCGAGGGGTCTGGGATCTCCCAGTCGAGGTAGCGCTTGCCGGGGTAGATCGGGCACGCGTCGCCGCAGCCCATCGTGATGACCACGTCGGCGGCGCGAACGGCCTCGTCGGTGAGGGGCTTCGGGAACTCCTCGGAGAGGTCCATCCCCTCCTCGGACATCGCGAGGACGACGTTCGGGTTGATCTCGGCGGCGGGTGCCGATCCCGCTGACCGGACGTGGACGCGCCCGCCGCTCAGCGTCTTGGTGAGGGCGGCTGCCATCTGCGAACGGCCGGCGTTGTGCACGCAGACGAACAGCACCTCGGGGTTGGCCCGAGCACTCGAGGTTGCGTTCATGGAGTTGCTGATCCTGTTCCCGCGAGGACGTGGGTCGGGTTCGCTTGCGCGAGGGCTGTGACTCGTTCCCGAAGCCGGGCGATCACGTCGAGGAAGGCCTCCGGCCGCCCGTCCCGGGCAGGGTCGGGAATCGACCAGTGCAGGCCACCGACCACACCTTCCTCGTGCGCCTGGTCGCAGACCGTCACGACGAGGTCACCCGGGCGCTCGATGGCACCGAGCGCCTGCGGACGGTGGTCGATGAGCATTCCGTGCTGTCGTGCCGCTTCGCGCGCGAGCGGATGCACGACGTCCGCCGGGTGCGTCCCCGCGGACGTCGAGGGGACGTTCGTCCCGCAGTCGTCCCAGATCGCCGACGCGAGGGGCGACCGTGCGGAGTTGGCCGTGCACACGAACACGACTCGGGTTGCCTCGAACGATGGTGCGCCTGGTTCGACTCCCTCGAGGGCGTCCCGGTGCAGTGAGAGATAGCGGCGACGGCCGTCGCCCTGCGAGCGCGATCGCTGCACCAACCCCGTGGCCTCGAGGATCCCGAGGTGGTGTGCCAGCAGGTTCGAGGGCACGTCGAGGCGTACCTCGACCTCCGATGGGCTGAGGTCAGACAGGGCGAGGGCGTCGATGATCGCGAGGCGCAGCGGATCGCCGAGGGCGCGATGCACCTCGGCCCGGCGCTCGAGGCGAGGGCGGTCCTGCTCGCCGAGTGTGCTCGTAGGAACGTCCATGCGAGGAACGTAGTGACTCAATCACCAATGAGTCAATGAACGTTGAATTAAAAACGGTGAAGGTGGGTGCGCGAGACGATAGACCGCGACTGGGGTGACTTGTAGGATCGGGACGATCCGCCCCGGTGCCCGCGGACGCGCGAGCCCGTCGGAAAGGCCTCGCATTGACTTTCGTCATCACCGACCCGTGTATCGACACGACCGACCAGGCGTGTGTGTCCGTCTGCCCCGTGGATTGCATCCACTTCGAAGAGGGCACGGACAAGATGCTCTATATCAACCCGGTCGAGTGCATCGACTGCGGGGCCTGCCAGCCCGCGTGCCCGGTGAACGCCATCTTCCCCGAGGGCGATGTCCCCGCCGACCAGGCGAAGTTCATCGAGATCAACTCGCTCTGGTACGAGGACCCCGACGCCGCGCGTGCGCAGGTGGGCGGCGGTAGCGCCCCGGCCGCGGCCCCAGCAGCCGCTCCCGCCGCCGAGGCAGCACCGGCAGCCGATACCGCCGACACCCCAGCTCCCGAAACCGGCGCCACGGCTGAGGCGGCACCGGCCGCCGCGGCTCCCGCTCCGGCAGCCGAACCCGCACCGGCCCCCGAGCCCGTCGAGGCCATTCGCCAGGTGGCGGCGCACACGGGTGTCCGCGCTCCTGAGGTTTCCACGTACGCGCTGCCCTCGGCGATGCCGGTGGCACTGCTGGCGCTGATCGGGCTCGCGCTCTACACCATGTTCGTCTTCCCCGGCCCGACGTGGGCCACCATCGAGTGGGCGGACGACATATTCGCCGCGCTGCGGATCGACAACGGTGGGCGCGTGGGCGCGACCGTCCTCGTGCTGGCGCCGCTGCTCCCGCTGCTTGTGCTGCTGTTCATCGTCACCCAGTGGAAGACCCTCGCCCGGTTCTCGGCGCGCAACCCGCGCTTCAACAACACCTGGCGCGAGAGCACCCGCGAATGGCGCCGGAACGAGGAATCGCGGGGCTACTACCTCGCGGAGACGGTTGGCCGCATCGCCAAGGATCGCTTCAACTTCCCGGACGAGGCGAACCCGGACCTGCGGACGTACGTGAACCTGCCCGAGCCGCGCATGGGCGTCGAGATCCGCGGTACCGGCGACAAGATGTTCCCGGACATCGTGACGCTCATCGAGCCCGGCATGTATCCCGTCGCGATCGCGCAGGTGGAGTCGCGCGAGACGGTCACGCAGGAGCAGGCGCTCTACGTGTGGGCCGCCCTCGAGAACAGCGACTGCCCGCTGTACATCTACGTCCCGGCGGGGATGCTCCGCTCGGCGCAGGACTTCGCCACCACTGCCGGTCTGAAGAACGTGAAGTTCCGCACCTGGCGTTGGACCCCGAACGGGATGCTCGTCCGCGAGGTGTAGCTCCCACCCTTCGAGGCATATCGAGAAGCCCCGGCATCGCCGGGGCTTCTCCGTGTCCGCGCCGAGTCGGATCGTCGTGCTACGGAACCTCGGCGACCAGGCCGTCCTTGAGGACGTTCTTGAGCGCCTCGCGCTTGCTCAGTGCGCTGAGGGCGTGCCGATGCTCCCGAACGTAGCGGATCACTTCGTGCGGTTGGGTCTTCGCCACTTCGCGGAGCGCCCAGCCGATCGCCTTGCGGATGAAGAAGTCGCGGTCGCCGAGGTTCGGCTCGATGCAGTCGTACAGGAGTTCGAGGTCGACGTCCGAGCGGCGTCGTAGCTGGCAGATGATCGAGGTACGACGCTTCCAGAGGTGCTCGTCGGTGGACCACTCCCGCATCCTCGCCGCGGTCCACGCCGGGTCTGTCTCGGACAACCCGCCCACGAGGTGCGCGGAGACGCCGTCGACGATGTCCCACCATGCACCCTCGGTGATCAGCACCTCGTAGAGGTCGAGGGACTCCAGCCGCCGCGCATACTCGCGATAGGCAGGCCACTCCGCGAGTTGCTCAGCGACGTACCAGAGCTCCCGGCGATCCGCCTCGTGGAAGAGGGCGAGGACTGTGTCGCGCCACTCGTCGTAGCCCTCGATGGGATGGGCCCGGAAGAGCTCCTTCGTGATCGCGACCGTCCGGGGCATAGTGACGCCGTAGTACGGGAGCTCGGACTTCATGTACTGCTGCTGTCCGGTCGCGCGCTCCGAATCGGCCTCTGCTGCCAGCCGTGCGCGCACGTCCTCGATGAGGGCGTGGTTCGCCGTCATGACTGTCCGAGGCGCTCGCGCAGGATGGCAGCGAGCAGGCTGCGATGGCACTCCTCGTCCGGGTGCGAGCCGCACAGCAGCGTGACGCCGGTGCCGGCCGCCATCCGCGCGACCCAGTCGAGGAGGTTCGGCCGCTCGAGGACTTCCGCGCGGTAGCGCTGCGCGAAGGCGTCCCATGGCACCTCGCCGTCCTGGTAGGCGGAGAGCAGTTCGTTGCTGGGCCCTAGGTCGGGTTCCCACTGGTCGACGGCGCCCTTGGCGATGCCTCGTGGCCAGCGGCGCATCACGAGAACGCGTGGGTAGGGCTCGTCGGGTGGTTGGTAGACGGAGCCGGTCGCGATGCGGACCTCGACGCCCCCGATGCCCTCAGTCACGGCGACTCCGGCGAAGTCGCCTCACGCACTCGGATCAGGCGCCCCGGCATACCGAGGTCGCCGACGCCGTAGAGGCTGGCGTGCGCCATCATCTCGCCGGCGTGCGAGAACAGGTGCGCCGCGCTGCGCCCGATCTGCGACGCGTACGAGGAGTCATCGCCCCACTTCATCGGCGTCGCGCCGACCTCGGGCGTCACGGTTGCGAGCCACCGGCCCACCTCCGCCTCGACGCTGTCGAGCGCCTCAAGGCACTCGCCCCACGGGAGCGCGGTGGCTTCGCCGGGCAGTCCCTCGGGGATGACCGCGAGGAGCGCGGGGTTCGGTTCGTTGCCCTGCGCGACCTGGCTCCACAACCGGTCTTCCCGGTGGAGCGCGTGGGCGAGGGTGTACGAGACGGGGTTCAGCCGGTCCATCGCCCCCGTTACGGCGGGCGTCGGACTTGAGACGGCGATGCGGCGGATCTCCTCGAACGCGTCGCGCGCGAGGGCGGCGACCACCGGGGTGCTTGGGTCGTCCTCGGCTGTGGGTGGGCTGGAGTGCGGGAGGGTGCCCGGCAGGCTGAGGTCGTCCGCCGCCATGAGCGCCGCGACGAGGCTCAGCTCGCCGGCATGCACGAAGGCATGGGCGACAGACCGCGCCACGAGGTACGCACGGGTTGCTCCGTGCCATGCCTTCGGGGCGTCCTCAGGGAGCGTGATGGGTTGGAGGAGTTCCTCCCACGACCAGCCGGTGACCATCGCGGCGGTGTCCTCGGCCATGCGGTCGAAGTTGGCACGGGCCTCGTCGTAAGGCGGGGTGTGGTCCTCGGGGCGCTGTCGCTCCGAGGACCGGAACCAGGCGTAGAGCTCGTCGTCAGGTGGTGCGGCTGCAGCGAACTCCCGGATCCAGCCGGACTGCACCTCGGCGACGTGCATGATCGTCCAGCCCGCCGGGTTCAGGCCGCCGATCGAGCCGCCTCGGCCCGGGTTCGGGACGTGGTCGATCGCGGCGCGGAACTCATCCTGCGCGTCGAGGAAGAGCCGCTGGAGGAGGGTCTCGCCGGTGATGCTCGTCATGCGGCGAGTGTATCGCTCGGCGCGAACGCCTCGGGCGTCCGAGTTAGGCCGCGCGGCGCAGGTAGACGGCGGTCTGAGGCGCGACCGGGCGGGTGCGTGCCGGTCGCGCGGGAGGAGCTACGCGAGGTGCGAGGTGCGGGAACTCAATGGGGGAGAGGCGTGCCGATCGAGGTGCCTCGGACAGTGCTCCCGTGAGCCACTGCTGGAGCAGCGCCTTCCCGACGATCGCAATGGTGATCCCGAAGACAACGGCGAGCAGCATGGTCATTCCCCCTGGCCGCATCCGTCCCTCCATCGAGTCCGTCGAGGAAGTAGAACGGATGTACGTTCCGAACAGAAGGAATGTAGAACGAGCGTTCTATCGTGTCAACTGGCCTCGTGACACTCCACGGAGGCGATCTCGGCCTACCGTGCCGGCTGGAGGACGCCCTCGCCGCCGAGGTAGGGGTGCAGCACAGACGGCACCTCGACGGTACCGTCTTCGAGGTAGCCCGACTCCAGCAGCGTCGCCATCGTCCGGGGGAGCGCGACGCCGGAGCCGTTGAGCGTGTGCAGAAAGCGCACCTTGCCGTCGGCGTCGCGGTAGCGGAGGTTGGCGCGGCGGGCCTGGAAGTCGAGGAAGTTCGAGACGCTGGAGACCTCGAGCCACTCGCCCGCGCCGGGGGCCCAGATCTCGATGTCGTAGGTCATCGCCGAGGCGAACGTGAGGTCGCCGGTCGCGAGACGCAGCACCCGGTACTTGAACCCCAGCGCCCTCACCACCTCTAGTGCGTCCTCCAGCAGTTGTTCGAGCGCGCCCCAGGAGGCGTCGTCCTCCTCGAAGCGGACCATCTCCACCTTGTCGAACTGGAAGCCGCGCTTGATGCCTCGCACGTCGCGGCCCGCGCTGAACTGCTCGTGTCGGAAGCACGGGGTGTACGCGGTGTGGAGCACCGGCAGGGCGCCCTCGGAGCCGTCGAGGATCTCGTCGCGGTACATGTTCGTGACGGGGACCTCGGCGGTGGGAATCAGCCAGAGGTCGGTGCCTTCGGCGTGGAACATCGTGTCGGCGAACTTGGGGAGCTGGCCGGTGCCGACGAGCATCTCCTCCCGCACGAGGAAGGGCGGGTATACCTCGCCGTATCCCTGCCGTCGGTGCACGTCGAGCATCCACGAGATCAGCGCGCGCTGGAGCCGAGAGGCGTCCCCGCGCAACACGTAGAACCCGGAGCCCGAGAGCTTGGTGCCGCGCTCGAAGTCGATGAGGCCGGTCGCCTCGCCGACCTCCCAGTGTGGGATGCCTTCCTGCGTCGCACTCGCCATCGAGTGCTCGGCGAGCGGGATGGGGGTGTCGTAGCGATGCTCGGTGCCCGCCGCGCCATCGCCGTCGAGGATGACGACGGAGTCCGCCTCGCCACCGAGCGGGACATCGGGGTGCGGGAGATTCGGCACCTGCAGCAACAGCCGGTCGAGCGCAGTCTCTGCCTCCTTGAGGTCAGCTTCGAGTGCGTCGAGGCGGCCCGAGACGGCGCGCTGCTCCTCGATCAGTCGCTGGCGCTCGTCGTTGTCCTTTGCCGTGCCGATCGCCTTGCTCGCGTCGTTGCGGTCCTTCCGCATCGACTCGACCTGCACGAGAAGTCCGCGTCGCGACTCGTCGGTCGCGAGGATCTCGTCCACCGGGGCCGAGGTGCGACGGGCCTCCAGCGCGGCACGCAGCCGGTCGGTCTCGTCGCGAATGGTCTGAATGGCGAGCACGTCGTCCTCGATCCCGTCGTGATCTTGAGAGCGGAGGCTAACTGGATGCGATGGCAGCCGCCTCGGCGGCGTCGATCGCGGCGAAGGCGAGCTCGCGCACGTCCTCGTGGAGCTCAGTGGAACGCGAGAGTTCGTCGCGGTCGAACCACCGCCACTGCATCTCGGTCGGCAGCGTCGGGGAGGCCTCGACGGGGCGGAGGAAGTAGATGAAGTCGATGTGCTGGTGCGGCTCGTCCAGCATGCTGTCCCGTGGGATGTCGTAGACGGCCATCGCGGCCGGGGGCGCGAGTTGCGGCGGCGAGGCGTACCCGAACGCCGGCCCGCCCGAGACGATCTCCGCCTCAAGGCCGGTCTCCTCCATCACCTCGCGAAAGACCGCCTGGACGGGATCCTCGTCCGGCTCGATGTGCCCGCCCGGCGGAAGCCAGATGCCGAGTCGATGCCAGTGGAGCGCGGTACGGCCGCCGCGGGCAGCCTCGGAGACGAACCCGGTCACGGTGAAGTGCCGATGCAGCGTGCCGACGGGAGCGCTCTCCATCATGGCCGCGAGCGTACCGTTGGCTGCGGACTCGCGCACCCGGAGGTGTCCCGAACTAGTCCTCGCCGACGAGCTGGCTGACCAGGAAGTCGGTGCTGGCGGCGCGAGCATGCGGGGGCGTCTCATGATGCAGGCCGACGTTCGCGAGCAGCCGCTTATCGGCTGAGGCGATGGCGTCGAAGAGCTCGAGCGAACCGGAGCGCTCGAAGATCTCGTCGTGCCACTGCAAGAGGAAGAGCACGGGGGCCGCCAGCGTTCGGGCATCGCTCGCGAGGCGGTCACGGATGGCGAGCGGCGAGCCGTCCACGTGGCGGAGCCCGCAGAGCCCGAACGTGGCCGCCCGAATCCTTTGCTCGGAGGCGACGAAGGGCAGTCCGAACATCGTGCCCATCGAGACGCCGCCGTAGCCGACGCGTTCGGCGTCCACCTCGGGCAGTGCGCACAGGAAGTCGAGGGCGGCGCGCCAGTCCGCGACCATCTCATCGAGCACGCGCTCATCGTCGAGCCTGCCGCCGGGACGCTCGCGCTCTCCGTGCCACGGGCCGTCGATGGCGGCGGCGGCGACGCCACGGGAGGTGTAGCGCTCGGCGAGGTCGAGGCGGCTGTCGTCGGTCTTGTGGCCGCCACCCCCGTGCCCGATCAGCACCAGCGGGAACGGTCCGTTGCCCTCGATGGGTGTCCAGATCACGGCGGGGACGTCCCGCCCGTCCTGATCGACGCGGAAGACACGCTGCCGGTAGCGGTCGGTCTGGCTCTCGTGGTTCTGGTCGAGCATGCGGTTCCGGGAGGCGAGCCCGCTATGCCCGAGGCCCGAGCGGCGCTCCTTCGAGCCAGCCGAGGTCGAAGTCACGGAACGAGTCGATGACGGCGTGGGCACCCGGCTGCGGGTCCGAGGGAATGCTCGCCTGGCGGACCTGCACCACTCGCATGCCAGCCGACACCGCCGAGGCTACGCCGTGCACGGAGTCCTCGATCGCGAGGCACGCCTCCGGCACCACGCCGAGGAGGGCGGCAGCGTGGAGGTAGATCTCCGGATCGGGCTTCGGCTGCTCGATGTCATCGAGGGTGACGACGAGGGGAAAGAGGTCACGCAGGCCAATTGCCTCGAGGGTTGGTTCGACCCACTCGCGCTTCGACATCGAGGCGACGGCGACGCGGAGGTCGCGGCGGATGACAGCCCGCACGAGGGCATCGGCGCCGACCATGGCTGGCGACGGACCGAACCGCAGGGCCTCGACGATGGTGGGGGTGTAGCGGGCGCTGAACTCGTCGCCGGGGATGCCGTAGGTGACTTCGATCCAGTTGACGTACGGCTCCCAGCCGCCGCCCACGAACTGGAAGTACTCGTCCATCGCCAGCTCGGCGGGGGCGACGATGCGCCGCGACGCTTCGAGGTGGACTGCCTCGGTGTCAGCGAGCACGCCGTCGAGGTCGAAGATCACCGCCTCGATCTCGGTGGTGGCAGTCGGCAACGGCTGGGGCGTGGTCATGGCTACGACTCCGGGTCGTCCCGAGGGCCCTCGATGTCTCGCTTCAGGTTCCACAAGAGATCACGGATCGCCTGCGTCCGCTGGGGACGGTGCGCCAGTGTCTCCATCGCCCCGCCGAGAAACCCTGAGGCCGGACGATAGGCGATCTCAATCGTGATGTGGCATTCAGTGGCACCCTCGGAGTGGAGGCCCCATGACAACTCGTCGATCGCGCCCACGCGGCTGTCCTGGCGGTAGAGCACCTCGCGCTGGTCCTCGGTCGGCGCGCGCCGGAGCGATGACGTCTCGGTGCGGCCGGGCAGTGCGAGGTCGAACCGAAGGCCCTCGGTGTCGGCGTGGTAGTTCGACATGCTCTCAGGCAGCCATGCGCCAAAGGCAGTGGGATCTGACACGGCTGCGCGTACCCGGGCGATAGCGGCGTGGAGGTGGATGTCCTCGCGGATCGTCGCGAGCCCGTTGCGCCGCCGAGGGGTGTGGTTATACCCGGGGATGTGGCTGGTCATCGCATCCTCCGGAAGGTCACTCGGTCGTCTCGTCCTCGTCTCCGGCATCGTCGGAGAGTTCGAGGTGTCGGTCGGACTGCCGCTCGCGCATGGTCGGGAAGAGGATGACCTCACGCAGCGAGTGCTCGTTCGTCATCAGCTGGACGACGCGGTCGACGCCAATGCCGAGGCCGCCCGCGGGGGGCATGCCGTGCTCGATCGCGACGAGGAAGTCCTCGTCCGCCAGTTCGGCCTCGTCGTCGCCCTCGTCCTTCTTCGACGCCTGCTCCAGCATGCGCGCGCGCTGGTCGACGGGGTCGTTCAGTTCGCTGTAGGCGTTGGCGATCTCGTAGCCGAGGGCGAATAGCTCGAAGCGCTCCACGACCGAGGGGTCATCGACCTTCCGCTTCGCGAGCGGGGAGATCTCCGTCGGGTAGTCGAAGATGAACGTGGGCTGCACGAGCTTCGGCTCCACGAACTCCGACATCAGCGCGTCGAGGACCGTCCCCCACGAGGCGCCCGCCTCGGGGTGGACGCCACGCTCGCGGGCGACCTCGGTGAGCGCTTCGACGTTGCGGTAGCGGTAGAAGTCGATGCCGGTGTGGTCGAGCAGCGCCTTGTGGTAGGTGGTGCGGGCGAACGGCGGCTGGAGCGAGATCTGCTCCTCGCCGTGCTGGATCTCCGTCGTTCCGAGCACCTCGAGGGCGACCGCGGCGAGGAGGTCCTCCACCATGCGTGCGACATCCTCGTAGTCCGCGTACGCCTCGTAGGACTCGAGCAGCGTGAACTCCGGGTTGTGGCGGTACGAGATGCCCTCATTCCGGAAGACGCGGCCGATCTCGAACACCTTCTCGAAGCCGCCCACCAGCAGTCGCTTCAGGTGGAGTTCCAGTGAGATCCGCAGCGCGAGGTCGCGGTCGAGAGCGTTGTGGTGCGTGATGAACGGCCGTGCGGCCGCGCCGCCGGCGTTGTCCTGCAGGACGGGCGTCTCCACCTCGAGGAAGTCACGGTCGAGGAAGAAGCGCCGGATGGCGGAGACCACGCGTGAGCGCGTGAACGCGACCTCGCGGGAGCGCTCGTTGGCGAGGAGGTCGAGGTATCGCTGGCGGTAGCGGGTCTCCACGTCGGTGAGGCCGTGGAACCGGTCCGGGAGCGGGCGCAGCGCCTTCGTGATCACGCGCCACGCGCTGACGGCCACGGTGACCTCGCCGGTGCGCGTCCGGAACAGCGTCCCGGAGACCTCGAGGAAGTCGCCGAGGTCGACGAGGCTGATGCGCTCGAAGTCCTCGAGCCGGTCGCGTCGGAAGTGGAGCTGGATGCGGCCCGACTGGTCGCGGAGGTCGAGGAACGCGGCCTTGCCCATCACCCGCTGCGCGGTGACGCGGCCGACGACCGTGACGGGGACTTCCTCGTCGACTTCGCCGCCGTCGAGGAAGGCCTGGGCGGCCTGCGCGGAGGTGTGGGTGCGCTCGACGCGCGCGGGGTATGGGTCAGCGCCCTGCAGGAGCTGCTCACGCTTTCCGATTCGCTGTTCGAAGAGCTCACGCTCCGAGGGCATCGCTGAGTCCTCCGGTGCTGCCGCTTCTGGGGCTCATCGCCCACAGGTGCCACGTTGCCACATTGCCTCGATACGCGCTGTATCGCCGCATCCCGGAAACACGAAGCGGCGGGTTGCCCCGCCGCCTCGATGGTTCTTCGAGAGTCCGGGTCAGGAGACGGACGTCAGGGTGAACTCGGTCTCGCCGCGGGGCGTCTGGAACTTGATGGCGTCCCCGCGCTTCTTGCCGAGCAGCGCGCGCCCGATGGGCGACTTGTGGCTGATCCGGCCCTGGCTCGGGTCGGCCTCGGTGGGGCCGACCACCTGGTATTTGTGGCTCTTCCCGTCCTTGCCTTTGACGGTGACGTTGGAGCCGACCTGCACGGTCTTCGACTTGTGCGCGGACGCCTCGTCGATGATCGACGCCTGCTCGAGGGCGCGCTCGATCTCCGAGATGCGGCCCTCGAGGAATGCCTGCTGGTTCTTGGCATCCTCGTACTGCGCGTCCAGCTGATCCGGGCCCAGCTCCTGCGCCTCGCGGATCAGCGCAGCGACCTCAGGCCGCTTCACGGTCTTGAGGTGGTTCAGTTCTTCGACGAGGCGTTCGTACCCGGCCTTCGTCAGGAGGACAGCATCGTCAGCCATCTCCGACTGCTTTCCTGAGAGAACCTGAGAGCGCAGCGCTCTGCTGTTCTGTTTGTTCGATTCGAGCGGCATTTGAGCTCCGTAGCGGAACCGGTACGGAAACCACAATGCGGACCCGCCGAGGTACCCGGCAGATCCGCGGAAGCGGGAGTTTACCCATCTGCTGTGAGATTTCGCAATGTGTTTGAACGAGTACGCGGATTGTCCGATCTTGCCCTTCCCGGTGATAGACTTCGGGAGCGGGGGAGCACGGCCGGCAGGCCGCCAGGAGCGTGCGCGATCTTCATGCCACGGTTTCGCTCTTCCCGGACACCAGCCACACTGATCCGTGGCGCTCGCGTTGCTGGTGCCGGGCGTCCCGAGGCGTACCCGTCTGGCCTCGACTCTGACCGCGACTCTGGCCTCGATTCTGGCGTCGGCGCCTCCCGTTCCCACCACCTCAACCGCACGCCCCACTGCGCGCCTGCTTGGGCGCGCATGACGGAGGAGCAGGCATGACGCTGCCGCCTGACGACCGCGACGCCCGCGGTGATGACGATCGTCTTGAGTTCGAACGACCGTTCGAGCGCCCTCGACTCGATCCGGAACGCCCCCGCATGGACTTCGGGCGACCGCGCCTCGACGAGCCTGCCCGCCCCACCGCTCGGGGCGAGTTCGACCCCGACGAGGAGTACGAGGCCGAGCCCGACGAGTTCGGTGACGACGAGTACGACGAGACGGAGTACGCGGATCCGGACGGCGAGGACTTCGACGACGACTACGAGGACGAGGGCTTCTCGACGCCCCCGCCCGCAGCAGGCGCTCCGACGCCCGTCCGCCCGGACCCGCCGCTCTTCGCGCCCGTTGTGTTCGACGATGACGAGCCGCCGCGGCGACCGTTCCGTCGCGGTGGGGGAGGGAACGGCGACGACGGTGGTGGAGGCGGTCGCGGTCGTTACGAGAGCGACTCGGGGCTGCTGCGTGTCCTCGCGCTGATCGGCGTCCTCGGCGTTGTCATCCTCGCGCTGGTGCTCCCGTTCTCGCCGATCTCCGTCCTCGGCGACGAGGGCGCGAACGAGTCGCCGAACGGCATCTCCGCCGAAGTCAGCGACGACGTCCCGCCCCTGCCCGAGGGCCTCACGGCGCTCAGCCGCCTCTACGTGATCACCGTCGAGGAGGGCATCACCGGCCCGCTCTCTGTCGAGGTTCAACTCACCGAGAGCATCCCGGACGGCGCGAACCTCGCCTACTACAAATGGGACGGATCGACCTGGTCTCGCGTTGGTTCGGTGCAACTCGCGGCTGGTGGCGGCTCGGTGACGGGCTCCATCCCCGCAGAGTCGGCCTCCATCGCCGTCCTCCAGCGGACGGCGCTCGCGCACTCGATGGCGATGATCGTTGGGGCAGGTGAGACGCCCGACCCCGAGGGGCTCTCCTCCGCCTCCCAGATCGTCGTGTCTGCCGCGACGCTCGAGGAAGATGGCTCGCTGGCCCTCGCGTCTGCCGCGCTCCGCTCCGCCCAGCAGGCGGCCGGTGACCGCCCGGTGCTGCTCGGCGTGAGTGGTGACGCGAGTGCTGCCGGGGTCCTCGCCTCGGCTACCGCGAGCAGCGAGCACGTCGCCGATCTCATCACCGCCGCCGAGGCGCAAGGCGCGAGCGGCCTCTACCTCGAGTCTTCGGGGGTCGCGGACGCTGCCGGCTTCACCGAGTTCGTCACCTCGCTCGCGCAGCAACTCCAGGCAGTCGACCGCCAGCTCATCGTCGGCGTCCCGGCCCAGGGTGATGGGTTCGACTGGCCCGGCATCCTCGCCGTCGCGGACGGACTCTGGGTGCAGGCCCCCCTCGACCCCGTCGAGTACTACGGCACGGTCGGCTCGCTCCTCAGCGAGCGCGGCCTCGATGACACCTCGAACGTGTCGATCATCCTCGACCGTCGCTCCGTAGTCGCGACCGGCGACGCCGAGGTTGCCCCGATCTCTCTGATCGAGGCGCTCACCATCGCGAGCACCGTGGACTTCAACGTGGACGCCATCGGGGCGGGAAGTCCCGTGACGCTGCGCACGGCCTACCTCGGCGGTGGCGCGGATCGGCAGCTGCACTGGGACGACGAGGCGAACGCCGTCTCGTTCACCTACACGGCCGACGAGGCCGACTCCACCGTGTGGTTCCAGAACGAGTACTCGTTCCGCTTCCAGCTCCAGGCGGCGCAGCAGGGCGGCTTCGGCGGCGTCGCCGTCCGGAGTGCCTCGGCGGGTGGTTCGCACCCGGACATCTGGGAGCCCGTCGCCGCCTTCGTCGAGGAAGGCACGGTTGACCTCCTGCGCCCGTACGGCCCATACCTGACGCCGTGCTGGGAAGCGCCTGACGGCACGATCGAGGGCCAGCCCGAGTGCTGGACGACCGAGACGGACACCACCGCCGTCGTGTGGCGCGCTCCCGAGGACACCGGTGCCTACACGGTGCGCCTCGTGGTCTCCGAGGGCACGACGTTCGTCGGCCAGGAGGTGGTCCTCCGCGTCGGCGACACGCCCGAGGAGGAAGAGCCTGTCGAGGAGACGCCGGAGCCCACCCCAGAGGTG